>Ga0105044_10008707_pt1 | contig 13914 bp, 7 predicted proteins | sample MAT01_FD_78092 | JGI IMG/M metagenome (GOLD analysis project Ga0105044, IMG submission 78092) | Freshwater microbial communities from Lake Fryxell liftoff mats and glacier meltwater in Antarctica - MAT-01 | ecosystem: Environmental > Aquatic > Freshwater > Ice > Liftoff microbial mat | place...
GAGGAGGTAAAATTTATGCTGCAGGTACCGAAAGCTGCCCGATCGTTTTCACTGCAGAAGCAGACAACCTGAATGGTACATATCCGCTAACTAATAAAGGCCAGTGGGGTGGTATTGTTCTGTTGGGTAAAGCAAAAAATAACCTTACAGCTCCTGCGAACGTCGGAGGTGCAGGTTTCTACGGTGTTACAACAGGAATTGGCTACATAGAAGGATTTACCTCAGCGGATGCCCGTAATCTTTACGGTGCTGATCCAGGCCAGGAAGACGACAATGACAATTCAGGGATCATTACCTATGTTTCAATCCGTCACGCTGGTGCATCGGTTGGTGCTAACAACGAGCTTAACGGTCTTACCTGCGGTTCTGTAGGTCGCGGAACAACATTACATCACATCGAAGTTATTTCGAACGATGATGATGGAATTGAATTTTTTGGCGGTACTGTTGACCTCAAATATGCAACAGTAATGTTCCAGAATGACGATGCATTTGACTACGATCTAGGTTGGACAGGTAAAGGGCAATTCTGGTTCGGAATTAAACTGGATGCTGCAACATTTGCAGGCGGAGACGGTGGTTTTGAAACAGATGGTGATGACAACAAAGTTAATCCTGCTTATTTCTCGCACCCTGTAATTTATAATGCAACAATTATTGGAAATGGTTCCAACACAACTCCAACAGGTGGCGGTAGTGGTCCTTTCGCGATCAATGCAAAAGAACGTGCTGAAGGAGAAATCTACAGCTCAATCTTCTCAAATTACAAATCAGGATTTAACATGGTGAAGTCTTTAGGTACACGTGGTGGTACTGTGGAAGCTTACCACAACTGGACTGGACTAGACAATGCAGGAAATGCGACCCCGGTTGCTCTAAAAGTTCAGTGTAACACATTTGTTGGTAACACAGATGCATTAACTGTTGGTGGTTCTGTTGCAAACTTAGTTGCAGGTGATGCTACAAAATTCGCTGCTGATGGAAACGTTTCTTCTGCAACCCTTGCAGGCTTTGATTTTACTATCGTTGCAACAGGCACTACTGTTTCTGATCAGTACGATGCCACACCGAGCACAGCATTAGCTACAACTTGTGTTGCACCTGCTGATGGGTTCTTTACACCTTCCAATTACAGAGGTGCTTTCAGTCCTTCTGGCACTTCGTGGCTTTCAAACTGGGCTTATTCTGCATTAATTGATGCTACGAATGGTCTTGTTCCTTGCCCTACCGATAACAATGCGGATGGCGTTACAAATACCACCGATTTCCTTAATCTGGTTGGTCAGTTTGGCGTTTCATGCGATTAATTCATTCAACCTAAACAAAACAATTCTAAACATGAAAAAAATTCTATTTGGACTAGCTATGCTATTTTCAGCAGGTATGGTTCAATCACAAGGTCTGGAAAACATAGTTGTTGAAAAATATTATGTTTCAAACGCAGCAGATGCAGCAGGTAGTGTCGGCACATTGCCTGTAGGTTCAGTGACCTACAGATTTTACGTAGATATGCTGCCCGGCTATAAATTCCAGGCTGCTTATGCTACGGTTGCAAATCCTACTAACCCGGCTCACACGCTGTCAATCAACACGAGCACTTCATTCTTCAATAACGAAGACCGTGGAGCAACAACACCAACGTACACGAAAGCTCAGGCAGCAGGAAATACGGTTATGCTTGATTCTTGGCTTTCTGTAGGCGGAGCTTGTGTAGGAAACTTTGGTGTTCTTAAATCTGAAGACACTGGTGCTGCAAACGTTGTTAACAGCAATGGTATCCTTGCAAACAATGATGCTTCTGCAGGTATTCCTCTTACAACTCAGGACGGATTGCTTTTAGGAGCTACCCAGGCAGTAACTACGGTTGGGCCGGAAATCGCTGCTGCCGTTAACGTATTTGATGCAACAAGCCAGGTTGGCGGCTCATTCGCTCTAACAGACGGTGCCTGGTCGGCTCTTTCCGGAGCGTCGGGGCCACTTGCTTCAAACCGCGTTCTTATCGCCCAGATCACAACTAACGGTGTGTTAACTTATGCGTTAAACATCCAGATCGGCACGCCGTCTGGTGGTGTTGAAAAATATGTACACGATAGCCCAACAGGAACTGAGATTGATCTTCCAAGTCTTTCAGGAACATTAGGCGCAGTTAATGCTAATCCAACTGTTTCAATCACTGCTCCTGCAAATGGCGCGGGTTTTATTACCGGTACTTCAATTGCCATTACTGCAAATGCTGCAGATTCTGATGGAACTGTTGCATCTGTTCAGTTTTTTGTAGATGGTGTTTCTGTAGGTACTGATAATACTGCTCCTTATGCAGCAAATTACGTTGGTGTTGTTGGTCCACACACAATTACTGCAGTTGCAACCGATAATTCAGGCGGAACTGCTACTTCTTCCGTTGTTAACATCACTGTTGCAAGTAATCCTCCTCCAACGGTTTCAATTACTGCTCCTACAGCGGGCGCTTCTTTTACAACAGGCGACATCGTTGCTATTACTGCAAATGCGGCCGATAATGGTTCTGTAGCCTCTGTTCAGTTTTTTGTTGACGGAGTTTCAATCGGCACTGATAATACTGCACCTTATGCTGCTAACTATACAAGCACACTAGGAACGCATTCATTAACTGCAAGAGCTACAGATAATCTTGGTTTGCAAACAACTTCTGCTGCAGTTTCAATTAATGTAATCAATAATGTTCCTTCTGTTGTAAACATTACATCACCGGTTTCAGGCGCATTATTTACTGCACCTGCAATTGTTGCAATTTCAGCTTCTGCTTCTGATCCTGACGGTTCGGTTGTTTCAGTTCAGTTTTTTGTAAATGGTGTTTCAATTGGAACCGATGCTACGGCTCCGTATTCAATTAACTGGACAAGTGTAATTGGAAATGTGAATATTACTGCAAGAGCTACTGACGACGATGGCGCAATCACTATTTCTAATCCAGTTGTTTTAAGTATCGCTGATCCTAATGCATTGCCCTATGCACTTGAATCATCTTTTAATGTTTGTAACGGAAGTTCATTCTGCCTTCCATTAAATGTAGTTGATGCTGTTGCAAACGTTATCGGCTATGATATCACAATTGAATTCGATAACACGAAAGTTACTCCAACTGGCGTGATAACAATGGCTTCAGATTTAATTCAGGCAAGCTATGTTGATGTTGTGAATAATATCAATCAGGCTGCAGGACAAATAAATATTTCTGTTTATTTTAATGCATCAGCTCCTGCGTCCGCCCGTTTCAACGGAACAGGTGAACTTTTCTGTATTGGTTTTACAAAAAACCCTGGCTTTACATCAGTTGATACTGCAAATTTTAGTGTTTCCTTTTTACAGGAAAGTTATTTCACAGGCGTTCAATCAAAGCTTGTTCAGGATGCTGATTATGTAACTTACAGGGATACAACTTACGGAGGATCATTAAAGTTGTGGTTTGACAACAGCCCGATTCGTTACAACGCAGCAAATCCAAACCAGTATTTGATTACCAATATTGCCGGAACGAACGCATCTTGTGCTAATCCTTCCGCTACAGTTGTTCAACCAGACACAGCAGGTAATTTTAAATACAATACTGCCAATGGTTTAAATATCTCAATTAGAAAAGATATTCTTGGAACAACAGACGTGCAGGCAGTAATTAATGGTTTCGATGCCTTGCTTGCAAACAGAGTTTTGTTGAACAACATCATTTTCATTCCTTCTGTTTACCAGGCAATCGCTATGGATGTGAATCTTGATGGTGTAATTTCAGCAGGTGACGTTTCTCAGATTAATCAGCGTGCTGTATTAATTATTCCTGAATTTAAGCAGGCCTGGAATTACAATGCTGCTGGAGTTTCAAACGGTCAGCTTTCAAAAGACTGGTTGTTCCTTGATTCAATTACCGTTGCAACTAATCCTGCTTATTCCATTTCTACAACCTACCCGCTAAGTAATGGAATCGGCTTCTCCAAATTCATGGTTCCGCAAGTGGCGTTCTGTTTGCCGGTTGTTGTAAATAACTTCGCTGTTTGTCCTGATTATACCTTTCAGTCATACAAAGGTGTTCTAATTGGGGATGTTAACGGTAACGTAGCTACAGCAAGCCCAAGCAATCTTTTCAAATCACTTGGCGATAAGCTTATTCTTAATCTTTCGAATGCAATTTACTCAGGCAATTCAGTTGAGATTCCGGTATCTTATGTTGCAATGGATGCGGTAAATGCTGTCGACTTCTCCCTGATGCTTGATGAAACCAAACTTGCGTTCAATTCAATTACACGTGTTAACGAAACTATTGAAGCATTACATTTCTTCAATACGAACGACAGAACACTACGCTTTACGTCTAACAGCCAACTTGAATTTAATTCTGCTCGTCCGGTTGCTTATGTGAAGTTGGACATGGTTTCAGGAATGATTTCAGCTTCAGACATCACTAATACACTTGCTTACCTTAATGGTGAAGCTACAGATGTAGAAATTATTGGTGATTTTGCTACAGGAATTAATCCTGTGAATTATTCTGATGTTGTTTCCGTTTTTCCTAATCCGGCAAATGAATTTGTTCAGGTGCTTTCTCCGGAAAATGCAACTATCCAGTTAATTGATGCAGCTGGCAGAATGATTAATGAAGCAACTTCAGTAATTGCAGGTCAATCTCAAAAGATTACTACCGAAAACCTTGCCGCAGGTGTTTACTTCGTGCGTATATCTAATGAGCATTTCTCAGTAATGAAAAAAGTTGTTGTAAATAAATAAATAAATTGCATTTTTAATTTTGGAGGCCCGGTTTGATTACCGGGCCTTTTTTTTCATCTGATGCTGATGTTAACCTTAAGAACATAATATCATAACCAAGCGGATACAATAAGACTATTCACACATGATAGCTTTACACCTCTTTAAATTAAATCCCATTGCAGTATGAAACTCACGGTAATCCTTATTTCTCTCCTTTCATTGTTTTATCCTGCATTCGGGGCGGAGGAAAATTCGCATGAGAAACTATCAGTTGCTGAAGACGGTCAGAAAAATCCTGGCCCTGTTAAACTTTTCCCTGGCGCTGATGGAATAAGGACCATCGATACTGGTGATACTGTTGTTTTTGATCTTACAGGAATTGATAATTTGTCAACCCTGGCAAATGTTTCTGTTTCAATAATTTCTGATGATGAAGTTTATTCATTGGATTTTTCATTGAAGTACAATGAGTTTGATTATCTCTGGGATACGATTGCAATTATACCTCCAACCAGCGTGCAATCAGTATCTAATTATAATGTGAACGATTCGACCCTGAGATTTACATCAAACAGCATGAATCCTTATTTAATGAACACTCCTATTGTAAACGTTGGATTTAACATACTAACCGGAAGTTTCGAGCCGGATGATTTGCAAATTGTAGCAGTATATCTTAATGGTGATCCCTGCAGCTATAAAATTAGATCCAACGGAACTGTAAGCATTTTTTCAGTTCAACGGAGTTCATTGTTAGTTTATCCAAATCCAGCTGAAGATATGCTTACGCTAAGAAGTAAAAAAGACGCTACCGCCGAAATTTATGATCTCAATGGCAAAATAGTCCATGGAAACATCGAAATTTTCGCAGGTATCGGTAAAGAATTTAATGTAAAGAAGCTCGCACCAGGAGTTTACTTTATTAAAATAATTTCGGAAGGGAAAACTGATTTCCAGAAGCTTGTAATACAATAATACCTTTTTGGCAGTGATGCGATATTCCGAAGCTCATGAAGTTTATAGCCCTGTTACAATTTTTATTGCAGGCATATATTTGCTTTGGAAATATTCAATCAGAAAATAATCAAAAATCCTGTGATGTCCGATTTAAGATAAACGACAGTCTTGTTTTTAAGGGAAATAATTTCGCAAGGTCAGTCGATTTTAATGATACTGTAATCTTCGACCTTGCCCAACTATCGGGAAGCAGCAACTACCTCGAATTCCCGGTAGTGATTGTAAGTGATGACACTGTTAATTCGCTGGATTTTTCATTCAGGTTTAACCACCCTTCTTATGTCTTTGACACAGTTACGGATCTAACGGGTACGCTCGAATACCTCTCTCATTTTAATGAGGCCGATAATACACTAAGGTTTACGTCGAACTCTTTTACCGATTACCCTATTCAGTCGACTGTTGTTTCTGTTGGTTTTGACGTGCTCGATTTTTCCTTTTGTCAGTTAAATATTTACAATGCAGTTGCCTATCTTAACGGGGAGCCTTGTGCCGTAAAAATCAAAGATTGCCCGCTACCAACCCACACAGGTAAGAACGATCTTTCTTTCAATGCCTATCCGAATCCCAGTTTTGATTACCTGATTGTTGAACATGAAAAACCGTGCGAGTTAATTCTGTACGATCTGTCGGGCAAAATTGTCTACATGAAAAAAGATGAAGGCGATAAGGTGACAATTCCTGTCATCGATTTATCTGCTGGTATGTATTTCCTGGAAGTGAGAATAAATAGATTGCAAATAATTCAAAAGTTAGTGGTTCTGCATTAGCATCCGTGCTTAGAACATTTTCAAAACAACTATTAACATTTTGCAAACCATTAAGGAGTTAAGAAAATCAAAATCTCAATTCCCTCAACTCATTAATGGTTTAATTAAATAATGGCTTAACTCCTTAATGGTTTAATTCAATGATGGCTCAACTTCATCACTCCCAGCTTCCAATAGAGCCGACCTTTACCGTCACCAATGTCAGCAATAATTTCTTTATGCTTTTCAAGAAAATTCTGTTCCGGAAGTCCGTCCGTCTCACCTAAATTCAGCCTGATTTTTATTTCTTCCATATCATGCCAGTTCCCCAATATTTGCTGAAATTTATCCAGCTCATCAATAACTTCTTTATTTGAATTTAACCCTTTAGAATCATCAAAAGCTTTCAGGTTATAGAAAAATGTTTTTACCTTTTTTCTAAGGAAATGTAGCTTATTTTCCCCTGAATTTTGAATACGTTTTATGAGGGCAGAACGGCAATACCTGAAATAACGCGCAACTTCCTTTTTAGAAAGATGGTCCAACGCATCAAGAATATTCACCTCCTGTTTGCGCAATTTTTTAAGAGTGGATTTATTTAGTTTTTCCGTCAGCTTTCCTATCGCTTCCTGCGACGCTTTTCGTTCCGCGTTTTCAGCATCTGCAGGAATCAGAATCCCAAGTGTTGCACTTAATTTAAGATGTACCTGGTATTCTCTCGGCGGCCCCATTTTCTGGAAAAGCCGGCGGTAAGGTTTCTCCGCTTCCGAAACGTCAAATTTCTCATTCGTCCACGATAACAGATCTGTAAGTGCCCGTATCTTCTTAATTGCAACGCGACATTCATGCATCGACTTTTCATCTGTTTCCCCACGTTCCACAAAACTTATCACCTTTGCAGATTCGTGAATAAAATATTTTTTCAGCATGGTTAAAGTATAAAAAGCAATTCAGGAATTTCTTCGATTGGTTTTGTAAATATCCGAAACGAAAGCCATGTTAGTTAAGAATGAACATAATTTTTAATCGAAAGCATAATCAAACTGCCAGTAAATTCGGTGAAATACGAGTCGACTTCAAATCTTATGTCAAGTCATGTATTAAAAGAATTCCACTCATGTTCCTCAATCCCCCAAAGGAAATCTGCGCAATCTGTTGGAATACTAATCTAAAAGTACCATATTCTTTCCTGTTTCTCCCATGACCACAAGATTAACAAAAAGTACCTTTGAATAAATTCTTCTACTATGAAAGAGATCATTATGTTTTTCGCTCTGCTCCTGCCCTTTTGCGTTTCGGCGCAGGATATTGATTGTGACAGCATTTGTGTGTTGAACATTACACTGTCATCTACCCCCGGATTCCTTGATGTTACTGTCTATAATGGAAATAGCGAGCACATCAATTACCCAACCTATATTGTACTGGATGCCAACGGCGAAACAATTGCAAACCCGCAAGGATCATTCGATTTATTTGCTCAAAGTGCTGGTACAACAATTACACAATCCCTTGCCACGAGCCTTACTGAGCTGCCAGAAAATTTTACCGGGACAGTTCTGGTAATCGATCAGGTCTGGAATGACACCTGTTCTTTCAGTTACCCGATGGAATGTTCTGTAATAACACAAGAGGTAAATTGCGGACATCTGCTTGTGGTAGACATTCAAACCGGGGATGCTGTAATGAATATTACTGTTTTTAACAGTTGCGACAATTGCGCTACCGGCGAAGGTGGCCCGGTTTATTGCGAAATGCGTGTGATTAGAACCGTGGCTCCTTTTGACACAATTGCGGCCTCCAATTGCTATTGTCTTTTTACTCCTCCAGAAAATGGTTCATTAACCTATCCGCTGCAAATAATGAGTCTGCCAGATCCAGCGCCTGGGGAATTTAGGATTGAATTTATTGCCTGTTGTGATAATTTAACCATCGCCGATCCGTTATCTGCAACTGGTAATAATGACAAATCAATTTTAAAAATTTTTCCTAATCCTGGCTCCGGGAGGATTTTCTTCAACAACACAGAAGAAACTATTAATGCCATAAATGTTTTTGATGCCGCCGGAAGATTAATAAATACAACAACTGTTGCCACCGGGATTGCTGACCTTACATTCTTGCCGGCGGGAATCTATTTTCTGCAGGTGATTAGCAAAAATAAAAGCCTAATTACTCCATACATTAAAACAGAATAATTAATACTTGTCCTTTTACTAATGGGAACCTACAAAAAGTCAGATATAGAGGCGAACAAGGAATTAAAAACGCAGCATACATATGTTATGTGAGGCTTTTAATTTTGCAGTTCAACGAAGAGAGGTGGCTTTTTAGAGGTTCCCATTCGTTTTTATCTTCAGGATAAGAACTGACATAGTAATTTATGAGTAGATTTCGCTGGGTTACCTGAACAATCTTCATGGATGTAAGCTTTCACGTAAGAGCATTATCTCAGCACCCCCAGAGTGTTTCCAAGCAATAATACCAGCAGAATATCATTGTTTAAAAATTCATGATGGTATTATTATGAAAAAACGAGAAAACAAAAAATCCTAAGATAAAGACGCAACAATTGCCCGGTGGAAACTTCGAACTTCTGACGATGATAAACCCCGCTGAGCTTCCCATATTAAATGAGATTTACATTGGTTGTAGAACCGCTATAATCCCCGGCCCCATCGTAAATCGTACGTCGTAAATCGAAAACCCCTTGTTAAGACGAGCGATAAGCCATCTCATGCGGCGACTTAGCATGCGGACCAAGAAATACTCTTGCGTAAATCCTTATGATGGCCAACCCGTCGATAATGACGCTCATGGAAATGAAAAATGCAAGCAGCACCTGATCTTCCCGAATGTGCGAAAAGATGAGGTCTTCGGCGATAAACGTTGGTGTGATCGGAAAGCCCGCCAATCCAAGGCAACAAAGCAGGAACATTAAGGCCAGAGTTTTATGATTCCAGGAATACCCATGAAACTGGTTTAGATCCACCACCAGCTCAAGGTCTTTAACTTTGCGCAGACAAAGAAATCCAAGGAAGCCTGAAACAACTATTCCGCTCAGATAGATATGCACGTCGCCAAAGCTGAAATGTTCGTTAAAGGAAACAGCCAGAGCGATCCAGAAGTGATTGAGGATGACAAGCAACCAGGCCAGCCAAACGTTTTTACGCTCGGTAAATGATTTAAGAACCATCACCAAACCAATTAATGCGAAAATAATCGGGAGGTAATCAGGCAGCTTTACCGGAACCATCTCAGGATTGTAAAGGCAGAAAAGTCCAACGAGGTAAATAGGAATTACAAACAGAAGCAATCGTTTAACATTTAAAAACCCAAGTTTATTTCCTACCCATTTCATAGGACTCCATAGCACACGATACATGAACGAATCAAGATTAAATTCTTTGAGACAGATCATGTAAAAGGTATTTTCGAGTTTTGAAGGCAAACGATCTTCAACACTGCGTTGCCGTGGATTGAAATCGTAAAACTGTTCCCGGATCAGGTAACTTACTACAGAAGGCGAAACGAGCAGCTGATAAGTACGCAGAAAGGCATTTCCGGCGAAATGGACGAGGGCGAGGTCTTCCCATCCTAATGCGACCTCGATAAATATCAGTCCGATTTGTGATACCGATGCATAGGCGATCTGGCTTTTTACCGAAGATTGAACCCTTGCAATTCCCGATGTTACGATGCTGGTAAACAATCCCAGCAGGCCGATCAGAATTCTTACCGAATATTGGTATTCCCAGAATTCATAGGTTCTTAAAAGAATAAATACCCCTAAATGAACCGACAGTGAACCGTAAAATATGGCGCTCGATGGAGTTGGTCCTTCCATAGCCCGTGGAACCCAGGAAGAAAAGGGAAGCTGGCCTGATTTAGCTGCTGCGGAAATCAACAACATCACCGCAATAAGCGCCCCGATAAGTGTGTGGCTTTCAAGGTGACGGCTTACCAGCGTCTCATTATTCAGATTTACAAACGTCATGTTTTCATGAAACAAATGATGAATCATCCACATGGCAAGCAACAGTCCTACATCACCAATCCTGTAAATTGAAAATACCTTTAGAGCATTTTTTACCGGCAAATAGCGCTCACGGTAGAAAGCTATGAGAAGGAAAGAAGAAATTCCTAATATCTCCCAACCGATAAAAAGCGTTTCAAGATTTCCCGAACAAACGGCTATATTATATCCAAGAAAGAAGAACATAATTGAATTAAAAAACCTCTTGTATCCGCTTTCCCTGTGAAGGTAATAACTGCTGTAAATACTTACGAGAAATGTAAGCAGCGATCCGACAAAAAGATAAACGGCAGTGATTTTATCAAAACAGAAATCAATAAAAAATTCATAGCCATCGGATTGTAAAAGAACAATGTCTTTTACGTCGAGTGTCTTATGGCCCGAAAACAGCCAGTAAACTGTAAAAACAAGAAAGCTAAACAGGTGCAAACCAACAACACCCGAAATAACTCTGGCAAGTAATTTTTCCTTTTTGCCAGGAATTAACAAGCTGATAATAAACCCTGCAAGGGGTAATAAAATGAAAAAGTGAAATAAGATAGTCATTTGTTTAAGGCTTAAGAGATGGAATAAACAGGAAGATTCTCATACTGGGTTTCTTCAAGCAGTCCCTTTTCCGGTAAAGGTTTAATGGCTTTGTTCACTGTGTGATAATCAATGAATTTTCCATCTTTAAACCTGTGCAGCGATTTTGTTTCCGGGTTTATTACTACAAGGTTTACCCATTCGTTTTCGAACCATTCGTATGTGGCAGGATTTTGCTTTATGGTTTTTAAAACTACTTCCGGGAAATGCTCAACGATAATAAGCAGGCGCACCGGTTCATGCACTTCGATCATCTGGCTGGGAAGGCCTGGTCTCAGGTCGCCGTCAATTCCGTTTGCAACACCAAAAAGTCCCATAACATTATGTGGCAGTTTTGTACCTGCACCAAGCTTCTGGTTATCTACCCGTGAAAAGAAATATTCAAGGTTAATGCCTCCACAAACCGGTGCTGCAGCTCCGAGTATCCGTAAAAGGTATTTGCCTTCGGGATCAACGATATAATCGAAGGAATTTAAAAAAGAGCGCCGATCCAGGAACAAGCCGTTTGACATATTTCTTCTTCCAACAATACACAACGCGTTGGTGGCATGATTCAATTCCGGACGTGGTTCAAACAGAGAAACCGAACGCCTTCTCATCTTTTCGTGGATCTTTATCGGCGTAAGATTCTGGCTGATAGAATCGAACCTCCTTGCACGTTCTTTTGCATTCAGATCGAGGCTTTCGGCAAAAATGGAGGTGTTATGAAGATGCTTTGACGCGTTGGATGGAATAAGGGAATGCTCGTCGTAAAACTGGATTTCGTCGCGGGTTGTGTCGTGAAGCGCACCGATAAACTGAGTTTTCAGCGGAATCGAAATTCCCCTGGTTTCGAGAATGCGTCTCACTTCCGGATGATTCGCCATGAAGCAGATCACTCGTGCATTTACCGATCCGGGACGCCCCGAGCAGGCACCGCAATCGTAAGCTGCATAATGGGGATTGTTTACGCTGCTTGAACCATGACCAACCACGTATACAAGCGACGCGAAATCTTTCACAAGGCCAATGCTTTTTAGTAGTCCTTCAACACGGTCTACCATCTCGGGGATCGTAAATCCAACCTGAAGATTTTCTTCCCGGTCGTCCGGATTTTTATTTTCTATAGTAAGCTTCGAAAGCTTGTCCATGTGGCGGAACGATGAAGCTGTTGACGGACTCATTGTAGGCCGGAAAATACTCAGGAACAAACGGAACGCAGACCAGAAACCTAGTGTTTGTGAGATAAGCCATCCGCCGGCGAGGCCATGCGATTGCTTTGTAAAGTGAATGTCCTTTGTCCGTTTTCCTGTTGTATCAAGCTCTTTGATAAGGTACTTCGGAGTTACCGGCGCGGGACAAAGTTTCGTGTGGAACTTCCCATGCTCTGGCTGGAAGAAAAATTCGACTCCGAAAAAACCTGGCGTTCCATATGTTTCGCATGCAGGATCAAGCTTTTCAAGGTAGCGGCGAAAAGAACATTCCCGGTCATCAATGCAAAACATTGCCTGGAAGCTCTTTGCTTTCTGATGTCCATTCTTATTGTCCTGATTCTGTATTCCGGTAAGGACCTGATCGTAATAGCTCCATTCGAAGGCTTCCTGCCATATGGTCAGGACTTCATTAAGCTCAGTGGTGGGAACCGGGGAAAAAAGATCTTCGGGAATCTCCTTCGTTATTTCTCCGAGCGGCTTCCATCTATTGCCCAACTGCGCGTCCATGGCATCAATCTCAAGAAGCGTTTCGAAATAAATAAGATCATAAAGAGTGATCTCTTTCCTGTCGAGCAAAGATTCTGGTAAGTCTTCAACTGCCGAAACCATTCCTGACCAACCTTGATGAGCAAACTGCTGATCGTACAAGTAATGTTCATAAAGTGACTCGTTGCCTACAAGTATTTTCAAAAGTCCCTGAAGGTCGTTTCCTCCTTCAATAAGCAGCTTTCTGGCTCTGTCTTTTCTGAAAAAGCTCGAAAAGCTATTGCTTTCCAAATCCCGCATGGAAGAAAGAAATCCTTTATGCTCTACGGGAAATTTCCAGATTGAAATCCCCTGATCAAGGTAACTGCAGAGTATCCGGAAGAGAATAGGATGAACCAATCCATCAAGATCGATTTGATAATCGCGTTTCCATCCGGCCCTCACCTTTCCTATCCGTGGCGAACTGTACAATTGGTAATCGCTCCCGATGGCCTTCTCTTTCCACGCTGAAACTTCCGATATTCCTTTTTTGGAAGCAATAGTATTTTCAAGAACATCTTCCCTGATCCTGCCCGACTTATAATGTTCACGGTATTCTCCGAGAGAAAGGTTGACATTGTAACCAAAAATGGAAAAAGCATCTTTGGTGCCCTCATCAAACTTCAGATTTTGAAATGCGTGTAGTGTATTGTGGTGAATAAAATCTTTTAATGGTGCCTGTGCCGGCAGATAGTGTTTCAGATTGTGAATTACTTCTTTCTCATTAAAAGAAGAATGGGTGTTTTTCATTTTTTAATCTTTTTCAAAAATTTATGATCCTGAATGAAAGGCGCCACAGCTGGATGAAGGTTACTAAAACTAAAAACAATTCTACCTAAAAACCAATAACTGCAACAAACTGACGGCCACCTTTCACTCAAGTTCTAATTAGTGTGTGTCCATCGAGTCGGGAGTCTGAACTATAGAGGCTTCTGGTTAGGCGCACGACGGCTGAAAAATCGCAGTCCCACATTAGGACGGGATGAGCATTTTTCGGACTAGTGCAACGACATCAGGAGACTTTATAGCTAAACTCTAATTAAATAGTAACTTGAAATTGCATCGTAAAACA
>Ga0105044_10008711_pt1 | contig 13911 bp, 10 predicted proteins | sample MAT01_FD_78092 | JGI IMG/M metagenome (GOLD analysis project Ga0105044, IMG submission 78092) | Freshwater microbial communities from Lake Fryxell liftoff mats and glacier meltwater in Antarctica - MAT-01 | ecosystem: Environmental > Aquatic > Freshwater > Ice > Liftoff microbial mat | place...
GGGGGGGAAGGTCGCTCGTCGCGGGGCAGGGGGCTTGTAGTGCTGGTTGGGCTCACGGGCAAGGAGATGCCCCAAACGCTCCCCAAACGCTCCCCAAGCGCCTAGCGCGACCCACGTCTTGGGAACGCGTGTCCTCAGGCCCTGATTGCTCACGACTGCTTACGTGCGACGCGCCGGGGCCTCGCCTTGGGCCCGCGTTTTGGTGGCCTGGGTGCTCGTTCGAGCAGGTGCGTTCGGCCGGCAGGCGATGGTTCCACGTCAACCAACTGACTGATCGTGAGATCGAGCTTGCGCGTGAGAGCGAACAGGGTCCGCAAGGTGGGGTTCCCCTTACCTCTTTCAAGCTCAGCCAAGAGTCGAAAGGTCAGGGCTTCAGCCGCGAGCTGCTCCTGGCTCAAGCCCGCGGCCCACCTGGCTCGGCGAAGATTGGTTCCAACCCGCTGGACGAACTTGTCGAAATCCACCTGCCCAGCACAAGGCACCCAGACCTTTTGTTGTAGCCCAATAAAAGGATGCTTTTATCTTGCAAGGTGAGCCTGAGTTGGGTAGCGTTTGCTTTGACTTGGTCTGGCGGCACGCACGCAGGAGCACGGGGCCGCAACGTTCCCGGTCAGGCAGACGAGAGATGGGGTTCAGAGAGGGTACATGGGATCGTTGACGTTCGTTTTTCTTCGTCTTGGGCCGATAACGCCGCACGGAGCAGGCCAGTTTGAGTGCAAGCCGTCCGGACATGCGGGCCACCGTGCCGCTTACGATTTCGAGGCCATGCGATGATGGAATTTAGGGCGGCGAAATGCCCCGAATGCGAAAGCGATCTTCAGGTCCCTCCAGACCGCGATGTGTTGAAGTGCATGTATTGCGGGAAGGACATTGTGGTCCGGCAAGCGATCGAGCAAGGGCAAGCGAAGAGTGTGGAGAACTGGCTCAGATTAGCCGACGCGGCGGCGGAGGCGGAGAACCAGGAGGAGGCGTACCGTTACTTCACGAAGGTTTTGGAGGTCGACACTGGCAATTCGAGAGCCTGGTTCGGAAAGGCTGTGGCGGCGGGGTGGAGCTCGAATCTAAGCCAAAATCGATATACCGAGTTCATCAAGGGTATTCAGAAGGCGATTGCCTGTGCGGCCCCGGAAGCGTTGAAGGACCTGCGGGAGGAGGGCGCGGAAGCTGCAAACGATATCACGCTAGCGTATTTCAGCCTGTCCGAGGAACACACGCGAGAGTACGCGGCGATAGATGGCACTTGGTCCGAGCACGTTCAGCGTTGCTTCGACATGCTTGCAACCCTGCCCGTCGCTAACGTGCTCGATCCAACCAACAAACAGGTTCTCAGAACGGGGATTCAAATCGCCAAGTCGATCATCGAAGGCATGGCGTACGAGGATCCGTACGATACGGACGACAATGGGCGTGCTCGCCATAAGACGCATGAATTGTCCGATCAGGCAGAGGAAGAGGCTCAGGCAGTGCTCAAGCGCTTCGTGGGAAACATGCAGGCTCTCGACCCGACCTACCAGGCACCGACCATTAACAAAGTGGGCATGTCGGTAGCGACCGGTTGCTTCCTTGCTTTCCTGGGTTTGGGCGCCCTCGGCGTCGTCGTCTGGTGGATCATCAAGACGTTGTCCGGCGGTAACTAACAAACAGTACCCTTTCATCAAGGAGCCCTGCATGTCATCAACCCGCTGCTCCAGTTGCGGTCGTAAGTATCGTCTAGGTCGCCAAACATGCCCCTCGTGCGGCACCACGTCCTCGATCGGCACCGGGCGTGACATAGCGGCCGGGCTGGGCAACATGGGGAGCGCGTACGTGCACGCCGCTACCACGTTTAAAGGCGCGGAGCTTCCCGCGTTCTTCATTCCCGCCTTGTTTCCGCCAGTCAGTATTCTCTACGCATCATGGGCCTTGCCCTGGTTGAATCGCGCGGTCTATGCGGTCGTTTTCGCCCTGTTCGGCATGTTTCTCGGGGTCGCGTGCTTTATCGTTCATGCGTTCATGAAGGCCATTTTGGGCGGGCGGGAGTGGTTCGCCCTGCTTGGGCTCGGGATCGCGCTGGTCGCGTCCGGCGTGAAGTGGTGGCCCATTTGGGCGGCTCTTATGGAGAAATTGTCGAACGGGTAGGGCCTGCGAAACAGCGCCTCCCGCCCGTCACGGCCTGGAAGACCACGGGCTCGTTTTCAGCCCATGACTTCGGGAAAAGGCTTGCCCGGCTTGGCAAAAAGGAAGCCCTGCAGGAGATCGCACCCGAGTTCGAGCAAGACGTCCCGCTCCTCCGGCACCTCAACCCCCTCCGCGACCACGAGCATGCCCATGTCTTGCGACAGTGCGGTCATGGAGCGGACCACTTTTTGCTTCGTCGAGTTCTTGTGAATGTCGCGAATGAGCGACATATCGAGCTTGACGATTTCGGGTTCGAGCTGGGCAAAAGTGGCCAAGCCGGCGTACCCAGCGCCCATATCGTCCACCGCTATTCTGTAACCCATTTCCCGTAGCTGGGCCACGCGGGGGCGGGCATCCGGCACGTGATCAATCGAAGCGCGTTCGGTGATTTCCAGTACTACCTGGCTCGCCATCCTGGCTAACGGGGTACCGGGATCCGTGAGCGAGGGATCCATGAGGTCCGTGACGTGCAGGTTCACAAATAGAATCGCGTCAGGCTGGCCCTCAAATGGCCCTGCTGCAAGGTCGCGCACGCGTCGTCCGAGCAACTGAAGGGCACCCAAGCGCTCGGCTGCATCCAAAATGGCTCCAGGATGAGGGAGCGTGGGCTCGGTGCTTCTCATGAGCGCTTCGTAGCCATAGATGGCCCGTGTGTTGGAAACCAAGATCGGTTGATACGCCATCCAGAGGTTTCGAAGCGTGCGTTCGAAACTGCCTTCTAAGGTTGCGCGATCTGCCGCCATGCAGTCGTTACCCAGCAGGTCAGCGGCTTGCTGCTGGAGGCGTGCCATGCGGCGGAGCTGAACGGCGCGTTGGATTTCTCTTTCGACGTGTTGCGGGTCCAGCGGCTTGGTGAAGTACCGTTGGGCTCCATATTCCAGTGCCGAAATGGCCGTACTGACCGACGGATCGCCTGTCATCAGGAGGACTGGAACCTGCAGATCGTGTTGCCGAACCTCAAGCAGAAGCTGGAGCCCGTCCATGCCTGGCATCCTGATATCGCTCAAGATCGCATCGAAGCCACGCTTGCCAGCATGTGTTGCCGCATCAGCGCCGTTCGTCGCAGTCGTGACGTCGTAACCCGCTGCTTGGAGCATGCGCTGGAGGCTCTTCAACACCTGCAGATCGTCGTCGACCAGGAGGACACGGGCCGGGGAAGCGGAAGGACCGGGTGTGATCGCGTGCTCCTTGGACCTGGGTGGATGTGAGCGAGATGATGTGATGGCGGGGCCCGAGGGCAGGACCTCGCCCTGCGAAAGGATCCCCTCTTGAGTGAAGGCCTGACCCTCGGCTTCCGCCGACGTCCGGGAGGGAGGATTCTTCGCCGGTTTCGCTCTGGATATCACGGTGAGACCTCAATTCGGCATTCCGTGTGAGCCGTGCTCTTGGAGCGAAACCAAGGGCAACATTCTGGCGTCCTGTTCACCGAAATCATCAAACGGACCTACGGCCGCCCTGCTGCACGCATAAGTACCGGGCGGCGTAGGACCTGGCCACCAGTCCTGCGGGCAAAGGGCCCTAAATTGGGAAGAATTGGGCCAATCTGGCCGGCCAGGATCCGCAAGGGAAAGACCGGCGTCAGGAGCAGGGCGTCGCAATCTCTCCCGCACCTGCTCAGGCATGCGCGACGGCACTCACTTCCCAAATGCCCGATTTAACACGGCAGCTAACCGGACGCCGCTGAAGCTGTTGCTTCACCGTTAGAGTTTGGGCCAAGACGAGGGTTCTTCAGAATCTGGTGGCGGCGCTCAGACCCGGTGGCCATATCATCATCGATACGAAAGCGGCCGAGACTCTGTTTGCCGCGCACCACGCTCAGGATTGGGCATGGTGGGGGGAGGGGAGTGAGCGGGTTCGAGTGTGCCAGGAGCGAACCTGGAATGCCCTGACAGGTCGCATGGAGACCGAGTGGACGTTCATTCGAGGTCAAGAAATGAGGGTTTGCCAAACCTCAGTGCGGATCTACGCGTGCCACGAGCTCGTGTCTCTGCTCAAGAGCGCAGGGTGCGGCCACTTCGAATGCACGGATTACGACAAGAGCCCCTTTCGGATTGGCGCCTCGCGCCTCTGGCTTACCGCTCAGAAGCTGTGAATGATGAAACGGCTTGCCCGCCATGCAAGCTGCAGACCTCAACACAAGCTAGAACGCACCACTTACCGCGATACCGCCAAGGCCGACGCTCACATGGGGAGCGTTACTCTGCTTGGGCGCAAACAGGACCAACGACAGGCCGGTGCCGACACCAGCTAGACCCGCAAAGAGGAGCACCTGTCCGCCAGTCCTATAGTTTTCGATCAAGTCTGGCTGGTGAAAAGAGTTTGGCGTCGACCGGGCGTCCGAGACCTGATGATCGGCGAGCAGGAACAAGGCGGCGCTGCCGGATAGAAAGGCGACTCCACCACCAACCGTAATCCAGCCGGCGGTGCGCAGTGAGCTGGGCTCAACCACGACAGGTTGAGTTGGTTCCGTTGTTGTCGCTTCTTGGCCTTCAGCACGAGCCGTGGATAAGAACAATATCGACGCCGCTGCGAACGCAAGGCTCAGTAATCGTAGGTGCCACATGGTGTGTGAAGATTCGGAGTATAAACCATGTTGACGCGTGAGAAGATACGCTAGGTCAGGGACAATGGCGACCGCAGACCAAGTCAAGGCTTTGATCAAGAGCCACTTAGAACGTGACGACGAACGCTTTCGTGCCGTTGCGATCCAGGTAGCGGCCCATGCGGCTCGTCAGGGCAAGGGGCAGGTCGCGATTGAGATCAAGGCCCTGATCGACGAGGCACGCTCCAAGGCTGGCTCTGCCTCCGCTCCGCGACCGATCCCGATTGCGACTCCCAAGGGTGAACTGGCGGGCCTGCTGTCAGTTTCGTACCCAGAGACTCGCCTTTCGGACATGGTTCTCGACACGAACATCGAGCGCAGGCTGCGGCGTATTCTCAAGGAGCACCGTGGGCAGCACAAGCTGAGAGCTCATGGGTTAAGGCCTCGGCGAAAGCTGATGCTGGTAGGCCCGCCTGGCTCCGGCAAGACGATGACCGCGTCGGCGCTTGCGGGCGAGTTGCACGTGCCGCTTTACGTGATTGTTCTGCATGGCCTGATCACGAAATACATGGGGGAGACAGCGGCAAAGCTGCGATTGGTGTTTGATGCTCTTTCTGAGCATCGCGGCGTCTACCTTTTCGACGAGTTCGATGCGATCGGAGGGCAGCGCTCGGCTGGGAACGATGTTGGCGAAATACGTCGCGTGCTGAACTCATTCTTGCAATTTCTGGAGCAGGATGACTCGCAAAGCTTGGTTTTGGCGGCGACGAACCACCCCGAGGCGCTAGACCACGCCCTGTTCCGCCGATTCGACGACGTGATCGAGTACACACTGCCCCCAGTTGAACTGCTTGAGACCGCGCTGCGCAGTAAGCTGGCAGTGTTCGACCTGCGAGAGTTGGATTGGGCTGCCGCCGTGAAGGCAGCGGAGGGCTTGAGCTACGCAGATATCACGCAAGCTGCCGAGGCAGCGGCCAAGGAAGTGGTGCTGGAGGATTCAATCGTGATTTCTTCAGCCGCCTTGTTGTCCGCACTGGAAGAGCGTCGCACGCATCGTCGGCCATAACGAAAAGAGGGGGCAGACATGGCCAGTGGGGTTGCGTACCAATACAGAATCTAGGATGGGCAGACCAACGAACCCCAGCAGTGGTGCAGCTCCGCACCACGCTCATGGTGCGGCATGGTGCATTTGTTGAAGTACCAAATATGGTTGCCAAGACAAGGTCCTAGCTTCACTAAAGGCGCCACCTTGAGGCAACGATGAAGTCGAGCTTATTAGTGAAGCTAGCGAGACGCGAGGCGCACGAACTTCACTAAATTATTTAGCTTCACTCAAAAGTAAAGCAGTGCTATTTAGTGAAGCATGCGCGTCCGGCTATTAGAAAGTCAGCTGATTGCTGAAGTTCCGGCGTCGCTCGCCGCGCTCCTCGACATCAGCGTCGCGAAGATCGAGTTACAACAGAGCGAGCCAGGGGCCGAGCTCATCGTTTCCGCAGCTGGTCAAACCTTCGTCGTGGAAATCCTCAGCGCAGCGCCTGCTGGGGCCGTGGCAGCCCACGCTCAGCGCCTGGCCGAGGTGACGAAGGGAGTCCGGCGTCGTGCCATCCCTCTGATGGCGGTGCCCTTCATGAGCGAGGTCGGGAGGCGTGCCTGCGAAGCCGCTCGCGTACCTTGGTTCGACTTCAGCGGGAACGCACACATCGTTGCTCCTGGTCTCCGCGTCATCGTCGATGGCCGCCCCAACCGGTTCCGGGCGCCGGGACGCCCCTCGAGCGTCTTCGCGCCGAAGAGCGCGCGCGTCGTGCGCTGGCTGCTCATTCACCCTGAGCGCGCTTTCACCCAGCGAGAGATCTCTCGGGCAACGGACATGACAGAAGGTTTCGTGAGCCGCATCGTCGCGCGGCTTCTGGCCGACAGCTACCTGGTTCGAGACGCCGTCTCCGGCGCGGGCGATGGCGACGGGTCTGGCGGAAGTCACCAAGGCAAGGCTCCGGTACGCGTGCGCGATGCCTCTCTGCTCCTCGACGCCTGGCGCGAAGAGTACAGCTTCTCCAAGCACACGCTCATCCAGGGCCACGTCGCTGCACGCTCCGGCGATGCTCTGGCGCGGTTCGTGAGCGACACGCTCGTCACCTCGAGCGTCGAGCACGCGGCTACAGGGCTTGCGGCCGCGTGGCAGCTGACCCATTTCGCGGCGTTCCGCATCGCCACGTTCTTCGTGACGGGCGAGCCCTCCGCCGAGTTGAAGGACAAGCTCGGCTTCCGCGAGGAAGCACGCGGTGCGAACCTCTGGCTCGTCGTGCCGAACGATGCTGGCGTTTTTCATGGAGCGGAGGAGCGCGACGGAATTCGCTGCGTTCATCCGGTTCAAGCGTACCTCGACCTGAAAGAGCACCCAGAGCGCGCGCCCGAAACCGCCGAACGTCTACGAACCGAGTTCATGAACTGGAAGCGCCATGCCTGACAAACCGAAGCGAGCCTCCGAATACAAGAGCGAGCAGGTCGAGTTCGTCCGCGCGACGTGCCTCTACGTGGCGACCAAGCTCGGAGACATGATGGATGACCTCGTCATCGTCGGCGGGCTCGTGCCATCGCTGATCGTGGACCAGGGCGCGCTGCCCGAGGACGTCGCCGCGCACGTCGGGACGATGGACCTTGACGTCGGCCTCCAGCTCGCGCTGCTCGACGAGGGCCGCTACCGCAAGCTCACCGAGCGCTTGCGTGACGCGGGCTTCTCGATGGACACGAACGACGCGGGCAACCCAACCCGTCAGCGTTGGGCCATCACAGGCTCGCGGACGGTGACAGTCGACTTCCTCATTCAGCCGTCGCTGGCGGGCGACAAGGGCGGCAAGCTGCGCGACATCGAGCCTGACTTCGCCGCGATCATCGCTCCGGGCTTGCGGTGCGCGTTCCAGGATCGCCAGCGAGTCACGTTGGAAGGCAGGACGCTGTTCAACGAGAAGGCGACCCGTGAGATCTGGGTGTGCGGGGCCGGCGCCTACGTGGTGCTGAAGGCGCTCGCGTTCGACAGCCGTGGCGAGAACAAGGACGCCTACGACCTCCACTATGTCATCCGCAACTACGGCTCCGGCGTCGATGACGTCGTCGCGAGGCTCCGGCCGCTGCTCGGCGATCCCGATGTGCAGAAGGCGCTCACCATCTTGCAGCGCGACTTCCTCGACCCGGACATGGTGGGGCCGAGTCGCGTGGCCGCCTTCGTGTCGGGGGGGCGCGACGACGAACTGCAGGCGGACGTCGTTGGTTTCGTGACCCAGCTTCTCAACAAGCTCGGCGAGTCGTGACGAACAACGCGCTCGACCTTAACGAGGCTGCCCTTCTGCTCAACGTGAGCCGCGTTAGACGGCGTCTATGTCCGCGACGCTAAAGGTCGTTTGAATACGCCGATCCTGACACGCTCTTGTTCGCCATGGTGCAGCTCCGCACCACGCTCATGGTGCGGCATGGTGCATTTGTTGGAATACGAGTATTCCGGTGCCGCGTACGGTGGATTTTTGTGAGCCAATCTGAGCAATGACGGCACGTTGCGGCAATTGGCCGCACCAAGGCTCCCTAAATTGGGATTTCTAATCCACCGGTCGCAGGTTCGAATCCTGCCGGGCGTGCCAGGGATTCGGATCGTCTGGCTGCAGGGGGACACCGAGTGCACAGGTGTCCCGAAGCGCAAGGTCCGCGAGCGTTTCAGTTTCTCAGGAATCGGATCGAACTGAGACAGTCCGGTGTTTCAGTTGGGCAGGCCCGACCCATTTTTCCTAGCGGTCGTGCTGGCCTGCCAGTTTGCTGAAGCGTTGGCGTCACAGGTTCTCTTCCGTGGTCCTTAGGTTCCGGGCCCGGTATCAGGATGCGGAGCTGGGCCGGTTCGTCGGGAGGGATGCATTGTTCATGTTTCCGGGAGGCCTCGCGTGATCGACACTATTGGCTCCGAAGCGGATCCTCGACGCGCCCTAGCCGATCTTGCCGCAACCAAAACCTCCGGGGCCGCGATCTGGTCTCTTTTCTCAAGAGCGCAGGGTGCGGCCACATCGAAGCCACCGACAAGCGCGGTACCCCCCGTGTGATTCTGATGTTTGGCGTGGGCCGTTAGGAACTTGAGCACAAGCTTAGAATCCTTGGCCAAGAACGGCCGCACGGCGAACTCGGCCGTGGCGCTGGGTGAGCTCCAAAGTAAAAAGCATTCGCACTCACGGCTTCACTGTCACTCAGCGGTGGGCCAACCGTCCGCATGACAATACCAAGCGCCGCCGGATGATCCGGCGGCAGCCGTTTCCCCATAGCCTTACAAACGAACGCCACCCGAGCCTTCAGCTCAAGTGGCGCCAGCTTCAAGCTCTCACCCAAGCGATCGGCTGTAGCCTGATTGATTTGGTGTTTAAAGGCGTTGGATTGTCTGTCACTTCGTGATGGGAATTGTCGCTACACCATCATACCCGAGAGCGCAAACTGCCGTGTTGCCGATGACCTCGATGGCTTGAACATATCCCGGAACCTCGATCTTCTTGATGAGCTTCGGGAGCGCGGCATTCTCAGCGCTGACCACTGCGACCTCTCCTCGCCAACCGGCCGAGAACACCGCACTTTGACCGGCGGCCACCAAAGTTCCAATTGATCCATAATCTCCTACGCTAACGTCCACGGTGCCTGCCGAGAACACGCCAGACTTCAGACCACCTAGCGTGAGCAGCGGGACAGCGCGATCTACCACCGTAGAGTAACCGCAGGGGCCGAAACAGCTGGAATCGACAGCGCCGGTTGATACCCCATAGCCATAGCCATAACCATAACCGTAGTACCCAGCAGAATCGAGTGCTGCAAACACACGATCATCACCCGTGGTGATCTGCCCCATTCTATACTTCGCCGGCACATCATAGCGACCCAAACGGCTTGCGATTGAACCGAAAATTCGTACCAGATTCAGGGATTGGCGGGTTATTTCGCACAGGCCGCGACCTTCAGTGAGCCGCATTCCCTGCGCGTTATAGGTGTCCTGGGCGCCGGTATAAGATGCGGTTGCGTGAGCTCCGTAGCACTCTTGCATCGTGACGTCCCGCAGAGTGTCGGGTTGGTAATCGGCGGTTACAATGCGATTGTTCACAGCATCGAATGAAACCAGCGACCCCGGGATGTTCACGCTGGGAAGTACGCGCGGCGCCGCGGGATTAGAGATATCGATGCGATCAAGAAAGAAGCGAACTCGATCAGGCCTAAACGGCGCAACCTCCGAGTGACTTCGCGCCACGATGTTTCCAGAAATCAGAAGGCCTGATACTCCGTTGCCTCCGGGTAAATCGACGTTAATTACCTTGGCGTTCTTGGGATCGGTCATGTCAACAACCTTGACCGCGCTCTGGCTCAATAACTCCTTGCCGCCTTCGTAAAGCACGCGAGTATCGGCGAACGCGAGGGTTGAGCCGACAGCCACCATATTGCTGCCCGAGCTAACGAGGCCGGACCCGAAACCACCAGGATAACCGCCGTAATAGAAGCTACCACCATCCCCGGCTCCAAGCGGCAGATCGGTTTGCCCGAGGATGGACACCGTTCCTGCAGGGGAAACTTCTACAGTGGCCAGGCGCGTTCGCTCGGCCACCTTGCCTGCGGAATAATCATACGAGCGATAGACCAGATAGGCCCGGTTGCCGCTCGCGAAAACATCCGCCAGCCATTGGCCACCGTAGCAGGTGTTAACCTCCTGCTGAATCTCCAGATTCGGTTTGGAGCTGGGTACCGTCACCGCGGCGAGGCTCGTGACGTCCAGCTCCGTGGATTGGGTTTGCCAGTTTTGGGAGACACGCAGCACGTGGTCACCAACGCGCACCGTGCGAGTCACATTCTGTGCGAGCGCTACGGACGATGTCGCTCTTGGCGCATCGCGGTTGGTAATGTCAAAGGCTTCGACCTTATCGTCGCTCACTGCAAGCAAACGTTCGTCGTGCAATAGCCCACGCCGTGCATTGGCTTTGGTGGGGACCACCCCTCTTAGGCCGAGAGTGTCGTTACCCCAATCGAGCAGTTGAATTCCCGAGTTCCACGTGCCTCCGCAGTACATGGCCGATTGGTCGTTTTGGGTGTATCCGCTGAACGGAACCAGAATAAGCTTTGCGTCATCCAGCACGCGGAAGGATTTATGGATCTGATCCTGACCTTCTGCGAGCCCGCCCCAGCTGCCTCCAAAATTCCGGCGGACGATCATGGTGGGCTTAGCCATGTTCGTCACGTCGAACAGCGACACGTGAAGTGAACCTTCAGGATTACCCTGATCAAATCCGAGGCCAATCAATCGATTGCCTCGCGGCTCCATATGATACACCCAGCCCGGCATCTCGAGCTCGCCCACTTGCGCGGGCTTCGCTGGATCGGTGAGATCAATGGTGAACAGCGGATCGGTTTGTTCAAAGGTGATGGCGTACGCTCTCGCTCCATCGAAGCGCACGCTTTGCAGGCCTTCAGGGCGGGGCAACGTCAAGGTGGTTTTTCCAAGCGGCGTCACGTCCGTGGAAGACGCAACCTGAAATGTCTCAACCTGTGGTGGCATATTGGCCTGCCACTGAAATGGCTGACTGATGACGCGTAGCACGCTTTGGTATTCGTCCATCTGCCAGCGGCTATTGACCTGACCTGCAACTTGAACGCTCACGCCCTCTTTGATGTCACCCTTTGGATCGGAGATATCAACTACCTGTACCGTAGACCCTATCGGTTCGTTCGGCCCCCACACAGGCCCAGCTACATACATGCGCTGATCAGTGACGGTGATGCTGCGCTTCCAACTGTAGGTACCCGTTCGTTCGGCGAAGCTCACCTCATCTACTTTGGTAACTTGACTCGGATTGGCAACATCCAGCGAGACGACCACGGTGCGCGGTTGATTGGTTGTGCAGCCCCAGCACGCGCCGTCTTCGTAGGCCGCGACGTACAGGATGTTCCCAACGATGCGCGAATCCGCGATCGTTCCTGGAACCGAGAACTCACTAACTACCTTGATATTGGCTGGATCCAGCGTGTCCATCACGACCACCCGGCTTGTTTGAACCCAAACGGTCTGTTTGGTTGCTGCGTCAAAAACGTAATCCCCATAACCGTGATAGAGCGCAAACACTAAACCCTGCCGCACATACATCTCAAAGGGCATCGCCACGATCTTGTGTCGCCCGAGCAATCGAAGATCGTCTCTCTTCGAAACGTCGATCACGCTCAGCCCGCCGTACTGAGACAGAGCGAAAAGCTTTCCCCCCTCCACTTTGATGATGTCTGCTTCTTCGATAACGCGGGCGGCACCTCCTTCAGAACCGGTGCCGGCGGTGGGAGAGAGAGGGCCCTGTGCACTCGAATCACCGCTTAAGTTGTTGCCTGGTGGGGGAGTCCCGCTTGTGCTCTGAGGACTGGGATACCCCGACTCGAACACGCCATCCCCAAGTGGCACACCCTCCCCTTGCTCCGGGGAATTCCCTTGGGAACAGCCCAGCGCGGAGCTGAGCGCCATCAAACCAATGCCCGCGGGTCCCGACAGTTTAAGGAAGTTTTTTGTCATGGTGGTTTCTCCGTGTTTTGAAAGCCCAGCGTCGTTTGGCACTACAGCATGGACTGTGCCGGCCGAATCCATTTGTGAATATGAATAAATTCAGCAGGTTAGCCTCATGGCCAATCACGCTCCTTGGCACAGTTGTGCCACCTGTGCGACTCGGCAGCCTTGCTCACCCAAAGTTTGCCAGTGGCATTTTCTGCAACTTACTCCGCAGGTCCCGACATAGACGCAATTGGGGTCGGGGGACGGGAAGCCCCCGCCCGTCCCGCAAGCGATGAAAAGGGGGGCAATGCACACCACTCGGCTAACAACTACTCGAGAAAGGAATGAAGTCATACTTATCGTGCCGTCCGTTTCATGGGTAGTCGTTGCGTAGCTGAACCTGGACACCCTGATGCACGTCTTTATGGCACGTACATCGACGAACGGCTGCCCTGCCTGGCCTACGGCAGGGACCCTGCATTTCCATCAGAACCACGTTTACTCCGTCATGGCACGCTCGAATCAAGCTGGACAGGTCGCTGAGCGTTACGGGTACACACCGTACGGGAAGCGGCGGGTCGGAGCAGGGCTACCATCATGACCATAGCCATGGTTATTCAACGCAGCGTTCGGTGCATCGTAAGGCGTCACCTGAATCTCTGGGTTACTCCAAGAAGGAGCCATTTTCTAGTCAATCAAGGCGTGGCGAACATCGTTTCCGTGGACGCATCTGCAACGCCTCCAGCGGATCCAACTGACCCTCCGGATGAAACATCTGAGCTTATCGTTGTGGCCGATATCGGGGTTCCGAAGGCTTACCCCGGTTGGGCAGATGTCGTGCGTGGGAATGCTACGCCAGAGCCGTACGACGCGAAATGGGAAGCCTTGGGCTTTGATATTTGCGATGCGAGATTGCAGAGTGGACTCGTGAATTGCGGCATAGAATAAGAAGACCGCGAAGAACTTAGAATCAAGTGGGGCCATCTCGTGAACCGGTTTCACCTTTTCGACGAGCCAGGCGTTGCGGAATCATATCGTCGCCACATCAACTTTCTCGTACCCGAACATGCACCGTTTTTCATCGTGCGCCTTTACGGACTCCCTTGTCCGCCCCCAGAATCCTAACGTCTGACGTTATAATTCTGGTGCCTCCGCATCTAGGGAGAGACCCCCCACACAGGGTCAGCACTCCCATGCTGCGTACCTGAGCAATAAAAATGGGAGCAGCACATAAGACGGGAGGGTCACGAGCGCCCCGATCCTGTTGATGATGGAGGCCGTTCGATGTCTACCAACTGCGTTGGCGAGGGGCCCGAGAAAGCGACCGCACCAGCGCTTCTTGTGCAATGTGTTGCCATACTGCGGCTAGAGCGATGAGCTGGACGGCGCCCGCGGTGCCACCCGTGTGGACCACGCGCCATATAGCGAATGCCCGAGGGTCGTCGTGGTTCCTGCGGCAACATATGTCCTGCTGAGGAATGGTTCCTGAGAAATCTAAATGGTTGCGTGCGAGCAGGCAGGAGGGTCTTGCTGCTACAGCTGCGGTGCGCTCTCGCCGTGCGGCGAGGGGGCGAGGGGGAAGACTGTAAGTCGAACGGTGACGGTCTTCTGTTCGCTCCGGTCTATTGCGACGGCGAACTGATCTGCAACGTGGCCGCCGGATACAATTGCGAGCGACCCATGA
>Ga0105044_10008714_pt1 | contig 13911 bp, 10 predicted proteins | sample MAT01_FD_78092 | JGI IMG/M metagenome (GOLD analysis project Ga0105044, IMG submission 78092) | Freshwater microbial communities from Lake Fryxell liftoff mats and glacier meltwater in Antarctica - MAT-01 | ecosystem: Environmental > Aquatic > Freshwater > Ice > Liftoff microbial mat | place...
AATCAACATCATCAAGACCCCCGGCGACATCCGTGTCACCCGTGTTGGGCGGTTCTTACGCCGCACCAGCCTTGATGAACTCCCGCAGCTTCTGAATGTCATCAAAGGCGATATGAGCCTCGTTGGGCCGCGCCCAGAACTGCCAGACCGGGTTAAAGAATACAACTGGTGGCAGTTTAAGCGATTTGAAGTCCCGCAGGGGATGACCGGTTGGTGGCAAGTGAATGGGCGCGCCAATCGCCCGATGCACCTCCATACCGAAGACGACTTGTATTACATTGAGAATTATTCGCTTTGGCTAGACTTGAAGATTTTGTGGCGCACCGCACGGGTGGTCATCACCGGCGAAGGCGCTTTTTGAGGCGGGATTAACTCGCCCGACCGCCGGACGGGTCAAGGCTGAGGGTTTCGTCGCGGTCATCATAATCCAAGAGTTCGGCGTAACGCCCCCAGTCAATCGCGACATCCAATTGGCGCGCCGCGATGTCGTCCGGGAATTCACGCAGTAGTGCGGTATAAAACACCTTCCACGGCAACGTCTGAGTGGGGACGGCGCGCAGCATGTCCATGATCCATTTGATCATCGGCAAGCGGCGGGCGCGGTTGGCGAACAATTCCTTGCGCGTCAGGATGGACGCATCACTGAAGGCTTGTCCCAGCGGCGTGAGCGCGATGTCGCCTTGATTGACCGTCGCAAAACCCAACATCTCGGCCATTTCAATGGTCTGCACCATCTCGCTCATCTCAATGCCGAGGTCATTTTCCATTTTATACAGGTCATAGCCCAGCGCAGTCTCGCTCAGGTGGTCAACCATCCCGGCCATGGCCTCAACTGACGATGACGGCAAGATGCGTGTTTGACCCGGCGCGCCGGGGGCTGTGCCGACCTCGGTGGTCTCATTTTCGGTCTTCCCGGCAATGGCGGCATAAATGCGGTCTAAGAGCGCCTCAAACCCCGGCTGGGCGCGGCTGCGCGGTTTGGCGAGGTCTACGGTGAATTCGGCGACGATGTGGCCGGGTTCTTTACCCATCACCACCACGCGGTCTGCCATCAAAATCGCTTCTTCAATGTTGTGGCTGACCATCAAAATCGCCTGTGTCGGCAGTTGGCCGGAGGTCCACAATTCCATCAATTCGCCGCGCAGGGTTTCGGCGCTCAACACATCTAGCGCGCTGAACGGCTCATCGAGGCACAGTAATTCTGGTTGAACGGCCAGCGCCCGCGCAAACCCGACCTTTTGGCGCATTCCGCCGGACAATTCACGCGGGTAGGCGCTCTCGAAGCCGTCTAATCCCACGAGGTCAAGCAATTTTTCGGCGCGGGTGTGGCGCTCCTCAACGCCCACGCCGCGTGCTTCTAACGCCAGCGCGACGTTATCCAAGACGGTCAGCCACGGATACAGCGCGAACGACTGAAAGACCATCGTCGCGTAGGGATTGATGCCGTTGACCGGCTGGCCGCGATACAGCACCGCGCCACTAGAGGGGCTAATCAGACCTGTGACCATGCGGAGCAGGGTGCTTTTGCCACAGCCGGACGGCCCCAACAGCGCGACGAATTCCCCGCGTTGGATTTTCAAATTGATGTCCTTGACGGCGGTGAAGGTGCGCCCTCCCTTGCCGAAGACGCGGGTTACATGGTCAATGTTGAGCAGGGTGTTTTCCATTGGCGAGTCTCCAGTAGGGACGCCCAACGGGGCGTCCGCGCCTATTTCAAATTTTTATTGATCCATCCGATAGCGGGACTCGGCAAGGCGATATAAGCGCCGCCAAACGAGGCGATTGGTCAGGACGACCATGCCGACCATCACCAAAGTCGAGGCCATCAAAAGCGCGTAATTCCCCTCAGCGGTGGCGGAGGTGATGAGCGCGCCGAGGCCGGTCACGCGGCTGGTCTGGCCGCCAAAATGGGTGTATTCGGCCACGATGCTGGCATTCCATGCCCCGCCGCTGGATGTGATTAAGCCGGTGACGATATACGGGAACAGCGCCGGGAGCGTCAAGGTGCGCCAACGCCGCCAGCCGCGCAAGCCAATCAAGTCGCTGGTGAAGCCCAAATCACGCGGGATGGCCGATGCCCCGGCGATGATGTTGAACAGCAGATACCACTGCGTCCCCAACAGCATCAGGATCACCGCGGCCATGTCCGCCCCAGCGGGCAGCGCCAATAATCCCAGCAGCAACACCGGAAACAGTGCCGTGGCAGGGATCGAGGCCGCGATTTGCACCACCGGCTGCAAGATTTTGGCCGCACGCGGATTCGTGCCAATCAAGACGCCGACGGGGATCGTCCATGCCAGCGCAATACTGACCGCAATCACCACGCGCAGTAAGGTCGCGCCCGCGCCAACGGCGATGTCTAGCCATGCTTGCACCGGCAGTTGTGAGAGTAGTCCTAGCGTCGATATCCCACCCCAAATGATAACGCCCGCTGCGATAATGCTGATCAGAACGCTGCGCCATGTCCACCCGCCCGCCATCTCAACCGGCTCTAGACTAGGGATGAGCGCCGCCGCCGGGGTCAATCGGCGGTCAAGCTGGCGCATGATGGGCGCAGTGATCCAACGATTGAAGCCTTCCGCCACCCATGACCCTTTGAGGCTGTCCAGAAACCATGATTCAGCGGGGTCATCGTTGGCGATTTGTGAGACTTTGAAGCGCTCCGCCCATGCCAGCAGCGGACGCCAGACCAATTGGTCAAGCGCGATAATCATAAAGACCAACACGCCCAAACCGCCTAATAAGGCTGAGGTGTTGCCAGCCCCGGCAGCGGTCTGGAGGTATGCGCCCAGCCCCGGCAGTCGAAAGTCGCGGTCTCCAAGCGTGAAAATCTCGGCGGCCATCAAGAAGAACCAGCCGCCCGCCCAACTCATCACGCTGTTCCAAATCAGGCCAATGGCCGCAAACGGCAGCTCGACCTTCTTAAAGCGCACCCAGCGACTGAAGCGGTAGACGGCGGCGGCCTCGCGGTATTCGGTGGGGAGCGTCCGCATTGACTGATAGAAGCTGAAGGTGAGATTCCACGCCTGACTGGTGAAAATTAAGACGATGGCCGCGATCTCAATCGCCACGCGCTGGGGCAAGATAGCGGTCAGCGCCAACAGCACCACCGGTAGAAATGATAAAATTGGGATGGATTGCAGCACATCTAGCACCGGCAACAGCCAGCGTTCGGCGGCTTTGCTGCGGGCGGCAGAATAGCCGTAGGCGATACTGAAGGCCAGCGACAAGATATAAGCGGCCAGCATCCGTCCTAGCGATAGCAGCGCGTAGTAGGGTAACGTCTCGGCGTCGAGCCGGATGATCGGCCCGGTGATGATGGAAGGGGTTCCAGTGGCGAGGTTGACGCCCAGATAGAGCAGGGCGGCCAAAATTAGCAAAATTACGGCGTCAGCACGGCTGAATACCGTTCCTTCGCGCAGTGGGGTACGGAAAATGCGCGCACGCAAGGTCATATAGGCCCTCCTTGTGGGAGTATGGGGTGGAGGGCGGCGGCGCGTGAACTTACGAGGGAAGTTGAGGCGTCGTCACCCGCCGATGGTGATTAATCGGGAATGACTGTCCATGGTTCTTTCTGTCCAACCTCATCCGAGGTCGTCTAACAGCCGAATCATACGCCCGCGGTGGGGGATGAGCAAGTGTGAACTCCTACGAAATGAGCGGTATTTCGGCGGAATTTTGCTAGAATTGTTGATGCTCTCAAACAAGGGAAAACAAAATGTCAGTCGCTAACCCCAAAATTTTGCGTACCATCCCGCTATTCCAGATGTTGGACGAGCATGAATTGCTGACGTTGGCAAAAGAGCTTGACGAGTCGTATTTTCTGGCCGGTCAGGACATCTTCACCGTCGGCGACGCCGGGGACGAGATGTACGTGGTGGAATCGGGACAGGTCGAACTATTCCTCCAAGACAAGGCCAATGACCGCGTTCACTTGGGGTACGTCAATCAGGGCGATTTGTTTGGCGAATTTTCGCTCTTGAGTGGTGAAGAACGAACCTCCAGTGCGCGGGCGTTGGAAAACACCAAACTCATCATCATCGACCAAAACGACCTACAGATTTTGGTCAGCGCGCACCCCGCCTCCGCGCTGGATATGCTGTCCGCTTTAGGTCAACGCCTGCGAGACTCTAACCGAATCGTCCAAGAACGCACCATCCGCAACCCGAATGATGCGATGTCTGGCTCGACCCATTGGGGCGAAAAACTCTCGGACTTCCTCACGATGATTGCCGGGGATATTCGGTTTGTTTATTTCAGCCTGATTTGGTTTTCAGTGTGGATCGTCTGGAACATCAACATCATCCCCGGCCTCGTGGCGTTTGACCCTTTCCCGTTCGGGCTGTTAACGATGGTGGTATCGCTAGAGGCCATTTTCCTGTCGCTGTTCGTCCTGATTAGCCAGAATCGCCAAGCCTCCCGCGATAAAGTCCGTAACGACATCGAATATGAAGTCAATGTCCGGGCGGGCGAGGAAATCCGCGTGGTGATGAAGCAATTAGAGGAATTTCAACGCCATACCGTCGAGCATTTCAATGATTTGAACGCGAAAATTGATAAGATACAGCCAATCTGAACGGCGGGCGGGCAAGCCTCGCCCGCCAGCTTGAAACGCACCTAACCCCAAATGATGTCTTATGTTTGGGGTGATTTCCCCTCTCCATGAGGGTGAGGGCTGATCGATTAGAGGCGCGGTTGGACGGCGGCGGCGGGCAGCGTGACGATCCGCACCCCACGGACGAATACGCGCCCCACGCCATGCCAGCGTATCCCCAGCAACAAACCACCCAACAACCGTAAGCCCGCGCCAATCAACAACACGACCAGTAGATTGATGCCCGCCCCAGCCAATGTGCTGCCAATCAAAGGGCCGACAAACGTCCCCACTGCCAACATTTGCTGATAGAGCGTGGTGGCGCGGGGCATCATGTGGCTGGGCGTGCGTTCGACCAAAATGGCATATAAGCCAATCGCTACCAGTGTCCAGCCCATGCCGTTGAGCATCGCCCCGCCCAGCGCGACATTCAGCGACGGCGCAAAGGCGATCACCAGCGGCGTGATGGCCGTCATGCCTACAGCAAGGCCGGTCAAGCGGCGCGGATTCAGGTGGCGCAGAAACCATTCCCCGGATAGACCGGCTAAAATCCCGCCGACCAGTTCAATCAGGCCAAACACCCCCATAAAGGCTTCATCGGCTTTCATGGTGCTGACCAGTACCATCGGGATGACCGCGTTGACGCTCAAAAAAGCCAGATGGGTGATCAGGCTGGCGGCAATCACAATCCCCCAGCCCGGCATGTTCCAGATGCGCTGTATCGGCGCAGACGGAACGTTTTCGGCTGGGACGGCGGCGCTCATACTGACGGGGTAAAGCGTCTTGGATTGGGTGACGTGCCACTGACTGACCAAACTGAATAGGAAGGCCGCGCCGAACATGACTTGATAATTTAGCGGGAAAGGGATGGCCGTCAGCATCCAACCAAATCCTACTGCCGTGACGCATAAGCCGATGTTCATGGCCGCGAAACGACGGCTGGCGAGGATGTTCACGCGCTGATCGCCTACCGCCTCACGCATGTGGGTGAGGAACAACGATCCTGCGATGCCTTGCCCTAAGCCGGTGAAGGCCACCGAAAATAATAGCCACGGTACTTGGAACGGCTGTGGAAAAAACGGGGTGAAGACCGGCAGCAAGAACCAAAACCGGAAGAAGAATCCGGGGATAACAATGGCCTCAGAGGTGGTCTGAAAACGATTACGCCAGCGCACCGCAAAAAGCGTCGAAAAGCCCATGACCAACCCTTGCAGACCGATCAATAAGCCTTGTTCAGCGGGGGTTGCGCCGAGGCGGATGGCGAATACGGATAAAAAGCGGGCGGTGGCGGTCAGCGCGAGGCCAAACCACACCACGTCCATCATCAGGTGTCTAAAATTCTTGTCTTCGATTCGTTGGATGTCTGCGCGCTCCACTAGCGCACCCCTCTCGCCTGTCACACAGGCATAAAAACACGCCGACCTGAGTTGTCGACGTATGTTTGCTCATATATTTAGCATACGCCTGTATAGCGATACCAATACAGACCAACTCTTAGGGGTTTTCGGGCGCGTGCCTGACGGGATGCCTACGCCGTCAATTGGGGTTGAATCGGTTGCGCGGGCTTGCCGCTTGCGCCATACTGTGCGCTAGATACACTACGCGCAAGGAGAAATAACCTATGTCGGCCAATCCTATGCCGGGGAATACCGCGACACCCGCCCCTCAGCCGGTCTCACAACAATCACCCAGTAGCCGTAAAGCCCCAGAATGGCGTCGTCGCTTCCCAAAGCTCAAGGCAGACCCGATCAAAAACGACTTTCAATTGCTGGATCCGGCTCGACTAGAGGAGATGCTCAAAACCCTCAACCCCGCCGCAGCTGATCGATTCCGTAAGGACATCCAATTTTTGGAACAACCCTTGCTGCGCTTATTCCGCGAGCGCGACCACGAAGCCTATGTCCATCAGAACACGCATCGCCTGTTCCAACTGTCATTCATCATCCTGAGCGTGATTGCGACTGTCGTTGGGGCGTTCTTGACGTTGATGTTGACCAGTAATGCCACGGTGGCTGCACTACTTGGCGTTACCGAGGCGATCATCGCATCGGCGACGGCAGCGCTTGCATCCCTGCAAGGCAACCGTCCGCCACAAGCACTCTGGTTGCAAAACCGCTTACGCGCCGAATATCTGCGACGTGAGTATTTTCGCTATCTGATGAACCTCGAACCGTATACCAGTTTGGACGAAGTACAGCGCCGACGGATGTTGGAGATGCGCGCCGCCGAAATTAATATGGGCATGTTGCCAGAAACCCCCACCGAACTCGAGTCGGTGATTGCGTCCAAAGTCAACCCGGCCAGCGCGGGATAAATAAGGAGATAAATCATGCCAAATTTCTCACGCGAGGATATGTTCGCACGCTACTACGTGTTTGACCGGTTCGCACTGGACGACCAACGGACGTACTATAAGCTCCGCAAAGAGGAATATCGCAAAGCCAGCGTACAGATTAATCGTTTTAAGGCGCTGTTCTCGGCGCTGACGGGCATCAGTGCGGCGCTGGCCGTCTTTGTGTTGACGATTGGCGGTTTCACAGGTGATGGCACATGTTCTGCGGCTGTTAGGCCGGATAGCTGCTTACCCGCCCAAACCGTCGCCTCGTTCTTGGCGATTTGTTCGATTGTGCTGCCGGGCATCGCCAGCTTCTTTAGCATGTTGGCCGACCTGTTTCAGTGGGATCGGTTCGCTGATATTTACGAGGCGGCGGCCAATAACCTAGAGCGTGCCGACGCGCAATTGACCGACCCCGAGATGATCCCCGATGAGACGTTCTTCCGCGCCGCCTATACCGCTTATGTCAGCGGCACGCTGGAAGTGATGACCTCCGAGACCTCGCAGTGGGGGCAAGTCAGCACCACCGTCCCCAGCATCGAGTCGTTCATCGAGGCACAGCGCCAAAAAGATGAGCGCAATCAAAACCGCTTCAATCCCAACTCGAAAACCAGTACCGGAATAAATCCCGCCCAGTCGTCATCCGATTTACCAACCTCAGCGGGGTGAGATGACCTCATTAGAGGGCGTGCGGGTCTTGGATTTCACGCGGGTTTTGGCCGGGCCGTACTGTACGATGTTGCTGGGCGACCTCGGCGCGGATGTCCTCAAGGTCGAGTCGCCGCAGGGCGATGAGACCCGCGCTTGGGGGCCTCCGTGGGCGGGCGACGGCGCAGAACGTGAGTCGGCTTATTATCTGGCGGTCAATCGCAATAAGCGTAGTTTGACGCTGAATCTGAAGCAGCCCGCCGCGCAGGTCATCGCGCAACAATTGGCCGCCCAGTCGCAGATTGTGTTGGAAAATTTCAAGCCGGGGCAGATGGCGAAATTTGGCCTCGATTACCAGTCGCTCAAGCGCCATAACCCGACGCTGGTATATGTCAGCATCACGGGTTATGGACAGACCGGCCCGTACAGTGACCGCCCCGGCTATGACCACATCATCCAAGCCATGTCCGGGCTGATGAGCATCACCGGCCCACCCGACGGCGAAGGCTATAAGGTCGGGGTGGCGCTGGTCGATGTCATCAGCGGCTTATTTGCGTTGTCCGGGGTATTGGCCGCGCTGCGCCATGCCGAGCGTACCGGCGAAGGTCAACATCTCGACATCGCCCTGATGGACGCGCAGCTTTCGGCGCTGGTTAATGTGGCGAGTTCGACGCTGGTTAGCGGCAAAACGCCGGGGCGCTATGGCAACGCGCACAGCACGATTGTGCCGTATCAGAATTTTCGCGCCGCCGATAAGCCGTTCGCGCTGGCCGTCGGCAACGACGGGCAATATCGCACGTTGTGCAGCCTGATCGAACGTCCTGATTTGGCGTCAGACGAACGCTATGCCACCAACCCGGCGCGGGTTGTCAATCGCGCCGGGTTGGTGGCCGAACTCCAAGTGATTTTTGGCGCGCAATCGGCGGATTATTGGGTTGAGTTATGCTTGTCCGTTGGCATTCCAGCCGGTCCGGTGCAAACCGTGATGCAGGCTTTAAACGATGATCATGCCCGCGCCCGCCATCTGATTCGCGAAGCCGAACTGCCCAATGGTCAGACTCTGAAAATGGTAGCCTCACCGCTGTTGCCCGATACGCCCGATGCGGTGCGCTATCCGCCGCCCCAACTCGGTCAGCACACATCACAGATTCTGGCCGAACGGCTCGGATTGTCACCTAGTGAGATTGTGCGCTTGCGTGATAATGGGCTGATATGATGACGTTCTACACGGATGGGCATATTGCGATAGAACGGGTCAAACAATTGCGTCGCAAGGGGATAGATGTGGGCATGTCTGGTGTGCCGGATTCTACCCGTTTGCCGTATGCTAGTACCTCAACCCTCAATTTTCCAAATTAGAACACCAAATCGGATAGTGATCGGGATGGTCTCACCCTCAGATGGATTGGGGTATACACGTCAAAACAACCAATCTTCCCTCAAATGGGGGCTGAGTAGTTACGTTTTTCATCCGTCTTGAATCGATTAGCGGCATATTATACACATGACCCCCTCTCCCCGCAGTCGTTTCCATCCCGCCGCCGCTGGTCTTTTGGTCACGGCGATGACGTTGGGCTGTATGCTGTGCGGCCTGACCGCCGCGCTAATGCTATTCCCAGACGCGCTCATCGGGCGCACAAGCTACGTCACGCGCTTCCAGCCCAATCAGACGATGGCGCTGCTCTGGAAACCCAGCGATGGAGATGTGTTCGCGGCGCTGCCGGGGCGAGTGCGCCCGCCCGCCGATGATTCGCCCTATGTTGGTTTTGAATTGGGCTGGGACGCCGACGGATTCCGGGTCCCAGCCGCCGCGTCCGCAACCTACCCGATAGCGGTTTTCGGCGACTCGTTCACCGAGGGATTCGCCGTCCCCAAGCCATACCCAGATGGACTGGCAGAGATTCTCGGCGTGGGCGTCCGCAATTATGGCTACCGCGCCTATGGGCCGGTGGAAGTCGCGCAAGTGGCGGAAGAATTCGCCGCGAAAGAGCCGCGTACATGGTTGATATGGGGGTTTTTCAGCGGGAACGATATGGGCGACGCGCTGCGCGACCCGCGCATTGATACCTCAACGCCGTGGGCGGCGTGGGGCGCGTTTTTCACCCGATTCGCCCCGCCCGCCCCGACTCAGATGCCCCGCCTCGGCGCGGACGGTCAGCCGCAGTATGACTTCCCCATGCCGGTGATTATTGGGGGGAATTATTATGAATTGGCGTTCGTCCCCTATTACTGGTATTGGCAGCAAGCGCCGTTGAGGGGATTCGAGGCCAGCCGGAATTATGCCGTCGTCCGCGAAGCACTAGAGGCTTTGACCACTGTCGAGGCGAGTGCGTGCAAGGCGCTGGTGTTCATCCCGACCAAAGAGCAATTGTATTTGCCGTATGTCCACCCCAATTCGCGCCAATTCCTACGCGCCCTCAATCAGCGCACGCGCCTGACTGATTCCGGGGCGCTGACGTATGTCGAAGCGCCGGTGAGTGATGCGGACGAACCGGCCTTTTTCGAGTCTCTGTATGGCTTGCGCGACGCGATGCGCGGGCTGACCGAGTCGCAGCCGGGCTGGGTGTTCATTGACCTATTACCGGCGTTTGAGGACGCCGTGGCGCGGGGCGAACTGTTATATTACCCCTACGACACGCACTGGAATCAGGCCGGACATGACCTCGCCGCGCAGGTTATTGCCGACGCGATGCGAGCTACGCCGGGGTGTTGATGTCTGGTTAGTTCGCCTAATCTGGAATGATTTGCTTTATTCGCCGCTGGAAGATCAAGCATCCAGTTAAAAAACGTAACTACTCAGACATCATTTCTTCCCTCAATTTGACGATGTAGAGCGTCAAATTAGCCGAAGCGTGGAGAAATTCTTTCCTCAGATGATTGGGTTGAGTACCGGTCAAAATCTCATTTTCCCCTCAAAAGGGGCTGAGTTAGTTACCCGTTTGCTTATCTTCTTGATGAACTACTAATCACAACACCGACTTAATCTGCTCGGCGATTTTGGGCGTGATGCCTTTGACCTGTGACAATTCTTCGACGCTGGCGGCGCGGATGGCGCTGATGGAATGGTCAAACGCCTGTAACAACGCCTTGCGCTTGGATGGGCCAATCCCCGGCACGCTGTCCAATAAGCTCGCCATGCCCGCCTTGTCGCGCTTGTTACGGTGCGCGGTGATGGCGAAACGGTGCGCCTCATCGCGAATCCGTTGGACGAGGTACAAGCCCTGACTCTGGCGCGGCAGCATGATGGATTGGGATTGCCCCGGCAGGAATAATTCCTCAAATTGCTTGGCGAGCGACGCCACCGGCACTTGCTCGCTAAGACCGAACGCCGCTAAGACCTCAATCGCCACGCCGAGTTGCCCCTTGCCACCGTCGATCAGCAGTAAATCGGGCAAGATGCGCCATGTCGCGTCGCGGTCATCCTTCCCCGGCTGATTAACCACAGGCTGGTCTTTTAACGACTCATAGCGCGCAAATCGCCGCGTGAGCGCCTCGCGCATTGATTGGAAATCATCGGGGCCGTCATGGGTTACGGTGCGGATGTTGAATTTGCGATATTCTCCTTTGGCGGGCGTGCCGCGCACGAACATCACGCGGCTGGCGATGATGGCCGTCCCTTGCGTCGTACTGATGTCATAACATTCGATGCGGTTGGGCGTGACCGGCAGACTCAGCGCCGCTTGCAATTCGGCCAACGCCTGTTCTTGCTTGGTGGTGTCGGCCTCCCATTGCGCCTTCATCATCCGTAAAGCTTCGCTCGCGTTTTCCTGCGCCATGTCGATTAAATCGGCCTTATTGCCGCGCTTGGGGACGGTGATCGTGACTTTACTGCCGCTGCGCTTATCCGACAGCCAACGTTCGATGATGCGCGCTTCCTCGACCTCGTTGGGCAAGATGATTTCGCGGGGGATTTCTTGTTTTTCGCTGTAAAACTGGGTCAGGAATTGTTCTAACATCTCGCTTTCAGATTCGCCCTCAAAGTGTTCGAGGCTGCGATTGTCGCTGCCGATCAATTTGCCGTTGCGGATGAACAAAATCTGCACCAGCGCCGCCTTGTCATCGCGGGCGATAGCGATCACATCGTGGTCGGTCATATTCGGGCTGACGGCGCGGTGGCGCTGAGTGATGTATTCAATCGCCTTGAGTTGGTCGCGCAGCACTGCGGCTTTTTCGAAATTGAGCGACTCGGCGGCAACCGACATCTCGCGCTGGATACGGTCTTGTACCCCGTCCGAGCGCCCCGACAGCACATCCATAAAGTCTTGAATCATGGCGCGGTATTGGGCTTGATCCACCTTGCCGATACACGGCGCGCAGCACAAGCCGATGTCGTCAAACAGGCACGAGCGCGAGTCTTTGCCGTCGATGGTGCGGTCACAGGTCAAGTAAGGGAAGGCTTTCCGCAGCACGCGCAGGGTATTTTGCACCGCCCACATGGCCGCATACGGGCCAAAATAACGGTGGCCGTCTTTTTGGATGCGGCGGGTCGTCTCGACCTTTGGATACGGGTCGCCCCATGTCACCTTGATATACGGGTAGTGGGTGTCGTCCTTCATCATGATGTTATAACGCGGCTTGTGCTGCTTAATCAGCGTTTCTTCGAGGATGAGGGCTTGTACCTCGCTCTCGGTGACGATGATTTCGATGTCGCGCACCAACGAGCGCATTTTGAGGGTTTTGGGGGTGTGGTCGGCGTGTTTGGTGAAGTAAGACGTCACGCGATTTTTGAGGGCTTTGGCCTTGCCCACATAGATGATTTTGCCGGTCTCGTCCTTCATCAGGTAGCAACCGGGCTTGATCGGCAAGTTGCGGAGGAATAGCTTGATATTTTCCGGCGTTTCGTGGTTTTCGTGAGTCATCAGGGGAGTCCGCCCGCGCCTAAATCTTTGTTCTATAGTTTAGCGCGGAGATAGGGTTTTGGGGAGGGACACGTTTTTGGGATATAATCCAGCAGAAGGCGTGAATAATTTAGCCTACCCCGCTGGTTTTGACTGTAGGTTTGGATTTTCCGTTTATCAGGGAAGTAATCAATGAACATAAGCACATACTTTAGGCTATGGATAATTATTTTGTTTTTAAGCATAGGGCTTAATAGCTCCTCGGCTCAATTGACACAACCCGAATATTATATCGTCTCTGTCAGCCCAGATGAGTCGATGGTTGCTGGTGTTGCTGATAATGGAAGCGTGATAATTTGGGATAGCCTAACAGGAAACATATTGTTCAATGTGGGTATGGATTTCAATAGTGTTTTACTTTTAAATGCTAACCCACTTTCCATAACATGGCATCCTCAAAGCCATTATATTGCAACAGCAGGGGGCGATACCACAATCTATATTTGGTGTGTTGATAGGCGCGCCATCCATGAATGTACTCCGGGGACGCTAGTACGAGAGATAGAAGGTCACACAGATCCCCTTATAGCTTTAGCTTGGAATTCTGATGGACGGTTAGCCAGCGCCGGGCAAATTGAGTTTAAAACGCTAATAGTTTGGGACTCTAATAATAATTATCAAATGTTAGCTTCAAGCACAATAAATTCCATACAACAAATGGATTGGCGCCCCATGCAAAACCGACTAGCGTTAGCGACAAGAGGCGCAGGTATTTACCTGTTTTCGGGTAATTTAGAACTTGATTTAACATCTACTTGGTCTACAGATCAATTATTAGAGCCAAATGTGTCCGCGTTAAGTGTTCAATGGAGTTCAGATGGAAGTCGATTGGCAGTTGGAACAGAAGCGTATGGCACTGAGTTGGGGCGTGTTTATATCATGGATCCGACTTCTCCTACTCCTTTAGCTGTCTATAACGAACATACACAGTCCATTTATAGTGTCGTGTGGAGTCCAGATGACACCAAATTGGCTGCGGCTGAAGCAGATGGGATTATAAAAGTTTGGGATATTGCCACAGGACAAGCCCAAACGATCCAAAACACCAAATTGCAGGCCGTAAACCTTCAGATTGACTGGACAGAAACCACCGGATTAATTTTCGCCAGCGCTACGGGGATTGTCGGATTGGGGCCAAATGCCTCACCGATAGCGAACGCTGGTAATGACCAGAACGTCATTGATACTGATATGAACGGGATACAAAATGTGGTGCTAAATGCGTCTGCCAGCACCGATGATGTTGTCATTGTAGATTACGTTTGGCACGAAAATGGCATCGAAATTGCTAAGGGTCTCACTCCGCACCTTAATTTATTGGTTGGGGCGCATACCCTCACACTAACCGTCACAGACGACGATGGCGCAACGCATATCGATCAAGTTATTATTGCCGTTTCACCGCCTCCGACTCATACCCCGACATTCACGCCGAC
>Ga0105044_10008715_pt1 | contig 13909 bp, 7 predicted proteins | sample MAT01_FD_78092 | JGI IMG/M metagenome (GOLD analysis project Ga0105044, IMG submission 78092) | Freshwater microbial communities from Lake Fryxell liftoff mats and glacier meltwater in Antarctica - MAT-01 | ecosystem: Environmental > Aquatic > Freshwater > Ice > Liftoff microbial mat | place...
AAGCGCCCTGATCGGCCCGATGCTGCCGGAGGCTGATTGGCTAGGCGTCCCTTGCGCCTCAGCACTGAGAATGCCGCGAACTTCGCCTTTTTCGCAGGCGCGACTTCTCCGTTCTACGGACGGGCCAGATCCCACGTGGGCAATGCATATGGTTAATGCTGCGCCCGGTCTCCAGTTGATGCAAACGCGAGCCCACACGGCACCACCTTATGCTCACTCTGTCGAACACGCTACCTCAGCCTCAGTACCGGAACAAGAAGGAGAAGACAATGGGAAGGCGCTTACTCTGGTCCCTTGTCCCGCTCGCGGCCCTGCTCTGCGCATTGCTGCCCATCGCGCCCGCTCGTGCGGTCGCGCCCTCGCCCAAGACGGTCGACGCGCCGCGTATGGGCGTGCTCAGCCAAGCCGATGCCTGCGATCCAGAGCAGGATCTTGCAGGTAGCCTTTCCGCAGCTACCGGCGAGGTGACGAACAGGAGCGCTACTTGCGCGTACCTTGTTGGTATCGCCTCCTACCGCGTCTTCGACGACAACATTAGCCACCAGCAAATCTTCGCCTGGGAGACGGCCCAAATTGAGCCGGGGCAGACCGTGGCGCTCAGCGTCGATCTGCCAGACTGCGTGACCCAGGTGGACCTGTTCTATGGCCCGGTCCAATTTTCGCTCGCCGAGGCGCGCTACGGCGAGCGCCTGCTCAACGCCAACACCCTCCACGAGGGCCGGGCTGACTGTCAGGCCAGCGCGCCGTCATGCGTGCTGTACGCCGCCGACGTCCAGCGTAATCGGACGCAGCTGCTAGCCCTTGACCCGCGTGACGAGCGTATCTACGAGTTGGGTGAGGCGCACGATGATATGCCGGTGCGCGGGCTCGCCCTCCACCCTCGTAGCGGTGCGCTCTACGCCATGGCCGGCGCCCACGACGACCGTCCCACACAGCTCTACCGTGTCGACCGTCAAAGTGGCGTGCTGACTCTGGTCGGAGCAACCGGCGTCGAGAAGCTCGGCGGCCTGGCTTTCCGCGCGAGCGATGCCACGCTCTGGGCCTGGGCCCAGGGCACGGGCCTCGTGGAGATTAGCGTCGATACCGGTGCGGCCACCCCTGCCTTCAGCGCCACCCTGGTTACGACCGACCTCGCCTGGAGCGCCGACGGCGCGCGCCTCTACGTCACATCGGGCGAATCGCTGCGCGTATACACGCCCGCCGACGGTGGCCTTACGACCATCACAGAAGCGCTCGGCTTTGTGCCACGCGCCCTCGATCTACGCGCGGACGGGCAATTGCTCGCTGTTGACCGAGCGGGAGGTCGCTTCTCGGTCGCCAGCCTCGACCCTGACACAGGGAAGATTACTTCCCGGATCGTGGCCGGCGCAAGGGGCAAGCGGCAGATCGAGGCGCTCGCCTGGCCTGCTGGCTGCGGCAGCCCGGGCACCGGTGGCGTCGCTGAACTCATCACCACGATTGACGTTGCACCACAAGCTGTCTGCGCGGGCGAGGAGTTGCAGGTGACGGTGATGGCGAGCCACCCCGAGAACCCTGATGGTCAGGTAACGATCACCATCAACGATCACCTCGGCAGCCCACAGTTTCTGCGCTTCACGGGGAGGCCTGGGCTGCGTATTGTGCAGATCGTGGCCACAACAGCCGAGGGCCATATCGACAGCGAGCAGCGCACCGTCGAGGTGCGGGCCTGCGACGCCCCGTCGCCGTATCTGGAGGTGCATACCGGGCCAAATCGCTTCCGCGAGCATAGCGTCGACTTCAAGATCGCCAACGCAGATGCGTTCGCCGGCCAGAGCGTCACCTACCGCTGGGAGTTTGGCGATGGGGCGAGCATCATAACCAGCGAGCCCTACGTCGCCCACTACTACGGCGACCAGCTGGCGGCTGACCAGCTCACGACGTCCTTCCAGGCGACGGTCACGCTCCAGCGTACCGGGCAGCCCGACGTGACGGCCCGCACGATGGTGACGCTGTGGAACCCCTACGCGCTGAACCGCATGCGCGGCTTCGTTCAGCCGCCGATCAGCACCGATGCTCGGCTACTGCCGGTCGCCGGCGGCTTGCGGGGCACGTACACGGTGCGCAACCTCGAGCCCACGCCGATCAGGCTTACCGGAAGCCAGGTGGAGTACCAGCCGTGCGACCCCGACCGCGATCCGACCCCCGCCACGCCGGCGAGTCTGGACTTAGAAGTTGGCCCTGGAACGAGTGCTGAGCTGCTGCTTGAGTTACCCGCTGCCGCAGCGAGCCCCGACGTTTGCGGGGTCGCTGTTACACTGAGTGGCGCCGCAGGTACACTGCCTGTCTACACCAGCGCGTACTTCACGGTGCGCCGCAACCCGCTCTTGACGCGGCCCGTCGATAACCAGGATCTCCGTGCTCTCCTGAACCGCGTGGTCGCCGAGGGGCTTGTCGGCGACCAGCGCCGGGTCACCGACGAGGATCTGGATCGGCTCGTCCAGCAGGGCAAGATCGTGCTGCCGCGACCTGAGCGGGCGGTTGGCAGCCCGCAGGCCGCCAAGCTGGTGTCGGCTGACGCTGCGGCGATGCCGGCGCAGGTCGGCGAGCAGTGTCTCCCCGGCGACCCCGCGCCGCGCCCAGGTGTAACCTGCCAGGCGACCGGCGAGTGGACCGTCGCCCCGCCCCATATCGTCAACGCCCGCAAGGGCGACAGCGTCCTCTCGTCAGTGTGCGGACTGGTCGGCGGCCTCCTGCGCTCGGTTACGCCGCCGATGCGCTGGTCGCACTCGGGGATCATGACGCGCGACTACTACGAGCTGCGCCACAACACCTCGGCCACTGATCGCTACGAGGCCTACGCCGAAGGAGTCTTCGACGGCACCGATGGCGTGCGCGGCGACGTGATCAAGTACGGCTGGCCAGGGACGATCACTCAGTCAATCGATGAGGCGTTCAACGGTGAGGTATTTTTAGACCCGGAGAGCGGCAAGCGCTACAACATCGAAGGCTTCTCGGCCAACGCTGCCCTGTGTGACGGCGACCTGACAGTGATCTACCCCACGGTGGTGAAGCCGGTGCCGGGCTCGGACCCGTCGGTGCGGACCCGCCTGCGAGCTGCCGCCGATGTTGCCCTCGGGACTCAGGCTCACTACCGCTTCTACAGCTACAGCAATGCTGCCATCGCCGTCCAGGATAGCTACGATGCGCCGGTCGGGACGGGTTGGGCTGTGGGCACTGATGGATCGGTTTGCTCCTCGTTCATCTGGAGTTCGATGCGGCGTGCTGGGATTACGCTTGAGGGCGAGCAGCTGGAGGAGTCAGATGTGGCCCTCGGAGCCGAGCGCGACCTCGGCACCGTGGACGGGCTGTACATGTACACCGAGGAGGAGCGCCGCCGTGGCAGCGAGTGGCTCTACAGCCACGTGTACAACCTCGTCTACGAGAAGGCTGGCTGGCTGGGCACCCTGCTCTTCGACGCCCCCGACGACTTCGCGAGCCAGATGACCAACTGCTTCGCCAACGACTCGTGCGGGGAGGACGCCGAGGACTCGACAGCATGGAAGAACCCCGGTGTCGGCCGTGCGGTGAGCCCTGACAACATTCTGTTCTGGGACAGCCCGGCCCAGGGCGGCGTCTACGGCTACAGTGAGCCGATGGTCTATCGGGCGGGCGACTACGTTCCGCTCTACAGCTGGCAACCGAGTGTAGGCGTGGGTGGCGTCACCGGGCAGGTCACCTACCTGGGCCAGCCCGTCACCAACGCCAGCGTCACTGTCGAGAGTCTGGGGCTCGAGCTGTTCACCGACGGCGCGGGCGTATTCCGCGATGATCTCGTGCCGCAGGGTCGCTACGGCATCGTAGCCGGTGCCTTCGTCGAGGGGCGCTTCCTCCAGACTAGGGGCGAGGCGGTGATCAATGCGGGTGCCGTCACTACAGTGAATCTCGCGCTCCAGCCGCCGCCCGACTACTTCCGCCAGGTGACGGTGCAGGGCTCGATCTATGTTGTCGACGACGAGACCTTCGGTGACGAGACGGGCACCAAGAATGTCTTCGAGTCGCGCGGCCTCAGCCCGGTTAACCGGCGCGAGACGATCACGATGTCGCCCTACTGTGTCGGCGATGAAGTGCGGGTCGAGATGACAATCGACCTGCGGCTCGAGAGCGACAATACGACGGTCAATGCCACTGGTGAGGCGAGGCTGTACGAGGGCGACTCGTGCAGCCCTGATGACCGGGAGGATACAGAGACGTTTAGCCGGGTTGTGGTGGCCGACGGGAGCGAGCCCCTGACCTTCCGCCTCGACAACAGCGGCTTGGGTGGTGGCGACAGGGCCGACTTCAATCTCCAGATCATCAACGGGCGTCAGGCCACCACCGCAAGGGGGGCAATCAGCCCGTCCCAGGGCGGCGCCCTCACAGTCGATGACGGCGCTGTGCACGTCAGCTTCCCCGGCGGGGCAGTTGATGCGCTTACAACGTTGGACTATACCCGGATCTACAACTCGCAGCACCGAGTGCCTGCCGGCCAAGTGGTGGTCCGCAGCTTTGCCCTCAACGCCCATAGCTCTGCCGATCCCATAGTAGATAGCTTCGGCGAACCTTACAGCCTCGCCGTGCGCTATAGCGACGCTGAGCTTGACGCCTACGGGGTTTCCGAGGGCAGTCTGGTCCTGGCTTACTGGGACGGCACGGCCTGGGTAACAGCCTCGCACTGCGCCTCCTGTGCCCCTGATATCGGCAACAACATCATCAATGTGAGCCTCGACCACTTCACCGAGTTCGCGCTGATCGGCCGGAACTCCCGCACGGTCTATCTTCCCCTCGTGCTGCGGTAGCTGCATGGGGAGGTGCAGTAACGCCTCCCTAGCCGGTACATATCTAACGCCCCGACGTCGCAATACGTCGGGGCGTTGTATTAACCCCTGGTCGTCCTGGAGCATCAGGCCTGGAATGAGTGGACACGCCGGTCTAATATGCTTGAGAGCAAGCAGCCCGCGTTGCTTGACGGGTACTTCAGGGCAGCTCTCAAGGAATCGCTCTCCTACGCAAAGGCGAGGGCTGATGAATGTCAACTAGGAATGTGGCCGTATAGCCTCACGGAAGAATCGGCTCTTCCGCAGCTCCCGTGCTCACGTCATACGGTCACAGTTGCGCCAAAACACGCTGACGGAGCAACCCGAAGCTCGCGCGTCCATAGGCCGTCCGCTTAATCATCTTGAGCCGATTGACGTGGCCCTCGGTGATGCCGTTCGAGCACGTGTACCGAAGTGCCGCTGCCACCGCGTCGTGATCACGCACGATGCCCCTGGCGAATTCCACCAGTTCCGTCAGCCCGCTTGCCCGTGCACGCGCAAGCCCCGGCTCCAATGAATCTGGCGCTCGTTTCCTGAGCAGTTGGAGCAATGGTAGGACGAGCTGCTGGGCAGCGACCACCTCGGGACAGTACCGTCCGAGATGAACCAGATACAGCCGTTGTTCTGGCTTCAGCTCAGCTTCAGGCTTCAACAACAGCCATCGTACCTGGCGCGGTGAGAGCGGTCGCGTCACCGGGAGTGGGGAGACAGGGTGGGGAATCTGCCTGCTCGACTGGCGTTTCGGCGGTGGACCAGCATACCCCTGCTCAGTGCGCCAGCGAACGGTCAGGCGACGAACCGTTTCACACCCTCCCGTAAAACCCTGTGCCCGTAGCTCGCGCCAGAGCTGTCGGCTATGCTGCTCCCCCGCTTGCCAGCGCTCACGGAGATACGACTCGTACGGCGTGATCAGTGGCGTGAACCCCATGCGCCGTGGTGCTGATGGCGGTCGTTCAGGAAAGCATCCAGCGCGAAGCCAGATCGCGACGGTTTGTCGGGTGAGCCCGATTCGTTGCGCGATTGCCTTCGGGCCGAGCCCTTCGGCGGCGAGCGCGCGAATCGCTTGATACCGGGCAAGTCGGCGCTGCCGTGCTGCTGATCCTGGTACGGGGCGCACCGTTGTGGGCGGTGGAGCAGGAAGTGGCGCGAGGAGTGGCTGCGATTCTTCGGCGGCTGAGACCGTCGGTTGCGTGCGCTCCTGATCGACTGCTTTGGCCGCCAGATATAATCCCTGATGGTTGCGTTGCACCACGCGTTCGAGCGTCTCACCCGCGTTCTTCGCAAGATGGAAGCGATCTGCCACCAGTACCGCGTGGGGTGATCCCACGGTGATGGCCCGCGTGTAATCCGCCGAGCGATCACGGGTCACGATTTCAACGCCGGGATGCTCCTGGAGCCAGGCCGCAGCCGTGTCGGCCATGCGGTCAGGGAGCAGATCAACCACGGCATGGGTCTCGCCGTCGGTCAGGATGGTGCCGTAGACCTGGCCTTTGTGAAACGCGACGTCGTCGATGCCCAGGACGCGCGGGGTGGCCGGTGCAGGAAGGATCGCGTGATGCGCGCGTCGCAGCAGCGTGTCGCCGCTCGCGCCCATTGCGATGCGCACGCTCTGTCGGGCCCCAGCTTGGCCACCAAAGGCCAGCGCAAGATCGCGGAGCGACGCATTCAGCCGAGCCGTACGCTGGGCGGCGGGTGCAATGCGTGTTGGCAGACGCTCGCTGAAAGTCGCGGCGGGACAAAGCACGTTCAGGCAGCGAAAGCGACGAGTTGGAGCAGAAGCCGAACCGGCTGTCCGCACAATGACACATCGTGCGGCTGGCGCGTGTAGTAGCTGTGAACGCTGGTTGATACCGCACCACAATGGGGACAGGAAGCGCTTGGCATGAGGACAAAAGCGGTGACCAGGATGTCCTCAGGAGTGATGGTGACCTCGGTGACGGTGACCTCGGGAACAAGCGTGGCAAAGAGTTGGGTAATTGCCTGCGCAGAAACAATTGTACGCATCCGTACAGTATAGCTGATACAGCCGCTTTTTGCCTGAGCACGGGAGATGCGGAAGAGCCGAAGAATCTTACCCAGCGAAATGCTGCGCCTCACGAAAGACCGGCTCATCCGCATCTCCCGTCTCGCGTCATGCGACCACGCCCGAACGAGAACTCGTCGGTGGATGAGGCCATTGCTCGCTTGTTCAGGGGGTGCATTGCCTGACCATACAAGCTGGGCGCCGACCAAATAGAGACCGATATTCTGGCTATTTTGCCTGAGCACGGGAGATGCGGATGAGCTGGTCTTTCGTGATGACATGCGGTCGGCAATTCTCATTGACATTTAACACGGGTCCGTGATTGGCGTCCCGGTGACGCCCACGCGCCGCATCGGAGGAATCCCTGCCGCTTTGCGCAGCGGGGTGATGTCGGCCAGGACCGTACTGGCGCTTCCATGGTAGCCCTGGTCGACGACGTCGCGCAGCAGTATCGTCCCGGTATGGCAGCCTGCATTCCAGCGCGGGAGGATGTACGGCTTGAAGGGGTCCAGCACGCTGGGCTGGCGCGAACGCGGCTGGCGTTCGGGGAAGGCCGGCGTTTGGAGGTACGCCCGCACCGTGTCGCGGTGCAGCCCGACCTGCTCGGCAATCGCGCTGATCCGCCACCCCGCCGCGTGGAGCCGGCAGACGGCGTCATACGGCGCCCGTCGTCGAGCCAACGGGCCGTCTGAACCCCCACCCGCTCCGGAAGCCGTCGGTGGGCATGCCGTCGCCGGTGTGTGGCTGGGGCACGTCAGTGATCGCTTCAGGAGGCACCCTCCTCTCTGCGGGAGCAGGCTCCGGAGCCGCAGCACCCGGAGCCTGCCTTGGTCCCCGCGGATGCTCAGCGTGCGGCGCAGCCGCCGCAGGTGGGCCAAGCTGGGTCTCGATGGCGGCCCGATGCTGGTAAACAGCTTGACCAGCGCATCGTCCAGATTCTTCAGCAGGTGCCAGCGATCGGCCACCTGGATAGCATGCGGCGCCCCTGCGCGCGCCCCCTCCGCATACGTACCACCCCGGTCCCGGCTGATCACCTCCACGCCGGGGTGCGCGCGCAGCCACTGCGCAAACGTTTCGGCCGAGCGGTCGGGGAGCAGGTCAATAATCTCGCCCCGCTCGATGTCCACAAGGATCGAGCCATAGGTGTGGCCCTTGCGCCGCGCCCAATCATCGACCCCAAGGATGCGAGGGGTCGCTGGCGTAGGCAGCTCGTGCCGGCGCACCAGACGGATGAGGGTATCGCGGCTGGCGGGCTGAACGAGATCGTCGGCCAGCCGTTCGCCAGCGGCGCCACTCAGCGCAACGCCGAACTGCTGCTGCTGGGCGGCCAGGCGGCGGGTGCGCCGCGCCCAGGGATGGGCGATCTGGGGCACGCGCTCACCGAAGATCGTGCGGGAACAGGTCTCCGTTGGGCAAACGCACGTGCGTACATGCACGTGTCCCTGAACAGCCACATCGGCCCAGGGCAGATCGGCGCGGGTGTGGGTGGAGCGACGATGCACCCGGGGCGTTGCCGCCGCACAGCGCGGACATGCGGGTGTCACCTGGGTGGAGGCCACCTCCAGGATGAAGGTCTGGGTTTGCTCGTCGGCAACCACACGGTCGAGGCGCAGATCCGTCTGGCTCGGCAGCAGCAGCTGGGTAATGACATGCAGCATAGCTACAAGCACGGCGCTTCTCTCTTTCATCGTCTTTTCGCTCGCCAGAGCTTAGACGAACAGATGAGCGCCCAAGATCACCAAAAGTGCGCAAGAGCCTGACGACTGTAACTTACATCTGCTCTTGCTGCATTGTTACTTCGGTTGCTATAATGTAACAAGTACCCCGCCATCGATAACCATCATAGATCCGAGTTTATTCAGACATACGTGCAGTCATACAGCCAACACAGGAGAAGGAGTCATTCACTGTGGACTGTTCTGGACGAGAGCTGCGCCTACTGGGCAGTGTTGAGTTTGGCAACGACGGCACGACCCAGCCGCTACTCCTCGGGCCTAAAAGCCTAGCGCTGCTCGCCTTGCTCGCCGCCCAGACTCAGCCGCTGCGTAGACGGCACTTGCTCGATATGCTCTTCGCTGACGAGGACACCCGTGACCCGGCAGGCAACCTTCGTTGGCACCTTAGCCAGATCCGCAATGCCCTGGGCAAAGATGTGCTCATAGCGAAGGATGCGAGCGTTGTCTTTTACCACAAGCACTGTCGAGTTGACGCTGTGGATTTTGCAGCGACCATCGTCGCCAACCTCGCTTCTCTCTCGGAGGCTGACCTCATCAGAGTTGCGAACCTCTACCGGGGGCCTTTTCTCGACGAACTGCGCTACGACGGCGGGCCGGCCTTCGCGGGCTGGCAGCTCTCGTTGCGAGCCGAGCTTGATGCCCACTATCTCAATTTGCTCAGGCACCTCGTCGAGCGCACGACCGCAGCGGGGAACCTGCGGGAGGCTGTACTTTGGGCGCGGCGCTTTGTGGACGCCGATCACCTTTCGGAGGAGGCCCACACAACCCTGGTTCGACTGTACCTGGCGACAGGACAAGCTTACGCCGCCCGCCGCCAGCTCGAGCTTTGCCGCCAGGTACTGCTCAAGGAGCTCGATCTCGAGCTTGGCCCCGAGCTTATTGCGTTGGCAGCCGCCCTCCCCCAGAGTTCTGTCGTTGAAGTAACACATGGCGCGGCAGGGGAGCGCAGAGGCGGGGCAGCCTCTGGTAACTTTGTTGGTCGCGAGGATGAACTGGACGCCTTGCAGGAGCTGTGGGACGCATTAGGTGGCCAGTCGGGCGCTATGGCGCTGGTCGAGGGCGAGGCAGGCAGCGGCAAAAGCAGTCTGATCCGGACATTTGCCGCCACACTGCCCCCCGGGCGGGCCTTGATTGGGGTGTGCTACGAGTCAACACAAATCCTGCCCTTTCGTCCATGGATTACTGTACTCGAGCGCTGCCTGAGCGCAAACCCCGCGCTGACTCTGAGCACGCTACCTCCAATCTGGCTCGACCTGCTGGCACGCCTCGCGCCAAGTCTGGGAGAGCGATTCCAGCGGCCGGCGGTGTCAGGTGTGAACCACACCCCGGAAGAGATCGACCAGACCTTTCGCGCTGTCACAGCCGTGCTGGCGCGGGCGGCCACTGAGTCTCCCCTAGTAGTCACCATTGATAATCTTCACTGGGCTGACGAGCTCAGCCTGCGCTTGTTCCAGCACCTTGCCAGCTATCTTGCCGACGCCACTGCGGTTCCACCTCCGCTTCTCTTGATCGGCTGCTTCCGCTCGGAGGAACCAGCCCAGGCTATGCACCAGATTATCATGGGCGAGGTCAAGAACCTCGCCAGCCGTCTCCTGTCACTCTTCCCCCTCGACGGGCCTGCCGTGGTCGAGCTGCTGGGACGGCAGTTTCCCGGGCTTCCCCTAGCGGAGCGAACAGCCCGCAGCTACAAGCTACTGCGGGCTACGGGTGGCAACCCGCTTCTCGTGCGCGAGCTTCTGCGTGAGGACCCCTCAGGGACCAGCGAGCTACGGCCCGCTGCCGTGCCTGTGATGGTGCACGACCTGGTTCGGCGACGCCTCGGTGCCATGTCGACCGAGGTGCGCCAGACAATCGAGGCCATGGCTGTCCTGAGTATTCCCGTGACCCTTCAGGAGGCCGGACAGCTCCTGATACGCGATGAGGCTGCGGTCGCCGAGGCGATCGATTTGGGGACGCAGCTACGCCTGCTGCGCGAGGACAGCGCGCAGCTCCCCACACGCTACGACCTCGCCCACGATTTGCTGCGCACCGCAGTCGTCTCGCAGGTGAGCCCAGCGCGGCGTTCGCTGCTCCACCGCCAGCTCGGCACGGCCCTGGGACACTATGCTGAAGAGCTTGCTCCCGGGCGGGGGGGCGAACTGGCGGCCTTGATCGTCCAGCACGCCCTCAAGGGAGAGGCGTTCGCCTTGGCTCTCAGCTGGGTGGCCGCAGCGACAGCCCACGCACGTAACCTTGGCGCGTTCACCGACGCGCTTACCATCGCCGAGCGCGTGCTAAGCACTGTGGAGCACGCCAGCTGGCGTCCAAGTGGGCCGGGCGACACCGCGCTGCTTGCCATCGAGCTCGAGCGGGCCGACCTGCTCTACATGCTCGGGCGCCGCATCGAGGGCGAGCAGATCCTCGCAGGTCTTGAAGCAGCCCGTGTCAGGGCGGCACCGTTGCTGAATATCCGCCTTCATCTGTTGCGTTCACAATATCTAGGTGCCGCCTTCAACTTCACGGTGGCCTTCGAAGCCTCGGAGCAGGCACTCGATCTGGCGGCCCAGCTTGACGACAATGGCCAGATGGCCCTAGCTCGCTTCATCGCAGGCAAAATCAAAATGCACCAGGGCGACAACGTGGCTGGGCGCCGGCTCCACGAGGAGGCGCTGGAGCTGTTCCGGCGCGCAGGCGACCTTGGCAACGAGGTTCTGTGCCGCTCGTCGCTCGGCTGGTGCGTCGTGCGCCTCGGCGATGTGCCGAGCGCCCTCGGCCACCTCGAACAGGCCCTCAAGATTACGCATAAGCGCGGCGACATCTACGGACAGGCCTTTACCTGCACGGTGCTCGCTGGCGTGTGGAACTACTACTACCACCACTCACTTGTGCGCGCCTATGCAGAGACGGCCCTGCGCCTGTGCCGCGAGAACGCCATCGCTTCCCTAACCGGGGTTTCGCTACTCTATATCGCCGTCCTGGCCTGGTATGAAGGCCGCCTCGCGGAAGCTGAGACTCTTTGCGGCGAGGCCCTGGAGGCTGCCCGTGTGGCGGCCGACGGCTGGGCTGAGGGTTGGGCCACCCAGACTCTCGGGCGAATTGCGCTCGATCGGGGTAACCTGGCAGGGGCCGCTCGACTGCTCGACGAAGCCCGTCACCTACGGGCCGCGCGCTCCGATCCCCACGGCGAGCTCAACGACTTGGCTTGGCTCGGGCGCGTGCATCTGGCCGCCGGGCGGCCCGAGGCGGCCCTCGCCTACACTGGCGAGGCTACAGCCCGTGTGGAGCAGCTTGTCGGCCAGCTTTATATCTGGGAGGTCCACGACGTGTGGCTCAGCCACGGCGAGGTTCTCGCGACCCTGGGCCGTTCCTTGGAATCCTACCTAGCGGTCCAGCGGGCCTACACAGAGCTGCGCATCTTCGCTGAGGGGATCGCCGACCCGGCCATGCAGGCTAGTTTCCTCGGCCACCCGACTAGCGTCCGGGTGATTGCCGCCTGGACGGTCAAGGAAGCCCAGGCGACCGAACGTTATATCTCGTAGCCACCCTACGAGCCTAACTGGTCCACACGGCGACGCACACGCCAATGCACACGCCCGCGCCCTAGTCTCGTGAGCAGGGTCTTGCGCAAGACCAGCACGAGAGGGTTATGGCTACTATGGATCGGCTAGTACAGGAGGCTCGGCTCGACGCTCGGAGGCGAGTGGCTGCGGGCGCCATGTTAGCGCGGGCGTTCCACAATGACCCCCTCGCTAACTATATCTTTCCAGGCGATCGGCGCCGTCCGCAGGCTCTGGCTTGGCTCTTCCGCCGCCTGCTGAGCTACGGCGAGCGCTATGGAACTCTCCAGCTCACTCCGCCGCCTCTCCGAGGCGCCGCCATATGGCTCCCCTCAGACGCTCTCTCGCCGTCGGCGGGAGGCCTGATCCGCTCGGGTCTGGTGCTAACTCCCCTCGGCGTCGGCATCGCAGCCTGCCTGCGCATCGTGAGCCAGAACAGCTATAGCACTGCTCTCCTCGCCGGGGCTATGCCTGAGCGGTATTGGTACCTGCTCACCCTTGGTGTAGAGCCCACGAGCCAGCACCAGGGCCTGGCGAGCGCCATGCTCCGCCCCGCTCTGGTCGAGGCCGACCGCCTCGGCATCCCCTGTGCGCTTGGTACTGAGAACGAGGCGAACCTACTCTTTTACAGTCAGTATGGGTTCGCCGTCGTGCGCGCCGGCCAAATTCCGGGCGGCCCCCGCGTGTGGTCGATGCTGCGCCCGCCGAGCAGCCTGCCCCACACTGGGCCGCACACGCCTGTACTGTAAGCTCCCAGAAGTCATCCTCGACACGATGGGCCTGACGAGCTACCGGGCGAAAAAGACTCGCGCACCGGACACGCTACCTAAGCACATCACTGACCTTTCGACAGTGCTGAGCGCAGTTTTGGGGTTTTCTGGCCCCGCCCGGTAGCGGCGCGGGACTCCTGTGGTATAACCGACGTCATCGCGTCGCACGCAGGAGGAGCGCCATGACCAGCCCGCAGATCGAACGAGTCGATGCCATCCCGATTCTCATCACCTGGTTGCAGCATATGGCGGTGACGGAGCACATCGATAGCCACTAGTCGCCCCATCGCGAATGGGATGGGCTCAGCTACGGCCAACGTGCCGTGCTGTTCTTGACCTTCGTGCTGCACGCGCGCGACCATCGGCGCTCGGCGTTGGCGGATTGGGTCGCCGCGCATCAGGCCACGCTCACGGCGCTCACCGGCTGGACGATTACGCCCGCCGATGTCACTGACGACCGGCTCGGGCGGCTCTTGGAAGTGCTCGGCCAGGACGCCAGCCAGATCACCGCCGTGCAACAGGCGATCGGACGGCACATCGTGCGCGTCTATGCCCTGCCCACCCGCGTGGCACGCGTGGATACCACATCCTTTCATGTCACCCACGCCCAGGCTGATGGTGGCCAATCTGACCGCGCCTTGCTCCAGTTTGGCTACCGCAACGATCAGCGCCCTGACCTGCTCCAGTTCACGCAGACCCTGGCCACCCTCGACCCCGGCGGGGTGCCGCTGCTCAGTGCCACCGTCGCCGGCAATCGTGCCGACGACCCACGCTCCGTGCCGACCTGGCAGGATCTGGTCACCTTGCTCGGCCATGCCGACTTTCTGCTTGTTGCTGATAGCAAAGCCGCCGCGCTCACCACCCGCGCCACTATCGCGGCAGGCAACGGGTGCTATCTCATGCCGATGCCCATGACCGGCGAAGTGCCTGACCTGCTGCGGGCCTGGGTGCTGAGCCCGCCGACCCCGCCGCAGCCGCTCGTTCTGCCGCCGACCCGCGATGACCCCGCGACCCTGCGGGATGTCGGCGT
>Ga0105044_10008717_pt1 | contig 13908 bp, 10 predicted proteins | sample MAT01_FD_78092 | JGI IMG/M metagenome (GOLD analysis project Ga0105044, IMG submission 78092) | Freshwater microbial communities from Lake Fryxell liftoff mats and glacier meltwater in Antarctica - MAT-01 | ecosystem: Environmental > Aquatic > Freshwater > Ice > Liftoff microbial mat | place...
GACCATTTAGAGGACAAAGCTCGAACAACCGCAACATGGTTTTCTGAATTATCGAACAGCAAGGCATCTCGTCAAAAAAACGACTTGCTTTTCAGTACTTGTTGTGGATTCAAGGTAAAGAATGAGCAGTTGGAAAGCCTCCAGCCATGATTTTGGCGTTTGGACTGGAATTGGCGACCTGGCGTATAAGTTCAAGGCAATGGAGAAGTTTTCCAACTGCTCCTTGATCGATGCATTTTGCATGCCCGTTATCTCGAAGGCAATCCTGTCTTTGTAGACTGACTGAACCAAAAATGTTTTTCCAACCCTGCGCCGCCCAATAACAGATACCAGTTCCGATTCCCCCGAAAGCAAAAGGGTTTTCAGGGTTGAGACTTCTTTTTCTCGGCCGATCAAAGTTGTTTTTTGCATTATTGCTCGCTTTAAGTAGGCAAAAATAGGTACTTAGGGCGAGCAATACAAATTTATTACTCGCTCTAAGTGGGTAAAATATGGTACTTAAAGCGAGCAATGCAAATTTCTTGCGCGCGCTACCTCAAAACAAACTCTCCAATGCGTATAAAGGAACATTAATCAACCAATCTTCCTCCCGATACGGGCTCATGGATGTTCTGATCGCCTTGCCTGTTTGGTATTTTTCTACAAAAACCTTTAAACTTTTGGCCTTTAAATTTTCTTCCGCTTTTACCTCTATGGGCAAGACAGCGTTTTTTTCTTGCAATACAAAATCTATTTCAGCACTTGCTTTTTCAGCCGACCAATAGTAAACCTGGTTCGGGCGTTTAACTACCAGTTGCTGGCAGACGTATTGTTCTGTAAACGCGCCTTTAAACTCAACGAGAATTTTATTTTTCTCCAAAATGATTGTTGGGTCTAAATTGCCTTTTGCATTTAGCAAGCCAACATCAAGTAGGAATAATTTAAAATCGTCCATTTCCAAGTAGGCGCTTAAAGGCAATTTGCCGCTTTCAACCCGGTTGATTTTGACAATCAAACCTGCATCGGACAACCAATTAATAGCCGTCTCAAAGTCTTTGGCCCTGGCCCCTTTTTTGATTTGTCCATAGATGTATTTTCTATTTTCTTTGGAAAGTTGGGTCAAAATAGAATGCCAAACCATTTTAATGCGGGGTACAATATCGTTTGGCGCGTATTTGGCAAAATCATTTTCATAGCCAATTAAAATCATTTCTTGGATTTCCCGCACGGCGGTTAAATCCTTGTTTTCAATATAATGTGCCACCGCTTCGGGCATTCCACCTATGAAATAATACAAGCGCAGATAAGCGATGAGTTTTTCATGAAAAGCACTAACAACGTTCCATTGCTGCTGTGTGATTTGATCTGCCAAAGCGGACTCTCCAATACTTGACAAAAATTCCATAAAACTCAATGGATTGAGTTGTAAAAAATCAACTTTTCCAACCGGAAAGGCATGTTTTTTTTGCATAGAAGTTCCTAAGAGCGAGCCTGCTGCGAGGATAAAATATCCAGGCGCTTTCTCGTAAAAATACTTGAGGGCCGTCAGTCCTTTTTCGGCCTCTTGAATTTCATCAAATATCAATAAGGTATGTTCTATGTCTATTTTTTCCTGTGTTTCAATTTCGATGGTGGTTATGATTCTTTGAATATCATAATCCATCACAAATAATTCCTTTAAGCGACTACTGCTCTCAAAGTTCAAATAAACGACATTTTTAAAGGCTTTTTTGCCAAATTCACGCATTAGCCAAGTTTTACCCACTTGCCTTGCCCCTTGAATTATCAAGGGTTTTCTATATTTTGAAGCTTTCCAAGCTACCAGTTCTTTAGATAAAAATCTTTCCATTTCCGCCGAATTGAATGAAACTATGTACAAAAATACATTTTTTCATTTGAAAAAGTGTGAATCTTTACAAATTTTCGTTTGAAAAAGTGTAAAATACAAATTACTCCGCCCAAGTTTCGAACCAATTCACAACTTTAATAGCCCTGCCACACACACCCATCCCATCACGGCCACTACTATCCAGCCCGCAACAGCCAAAACCAACGGATGCCCATAGCCAGCCTCTGCCTTTCGACGTGAACCAGCCAGCAGTATCACCACCAGCGCTACGGGCAGAATCAGCCCATTGAGCGCGCCAGCCCAGATCAAGAGCTGTACTGGTATGCAGGTTTATTATTTCAGCTGTTGAAGGTCCTTTCTTGCTGGCGAGCACTTCGAGATCGGGGGCCAGGGAAAGATCATAGCATACCGGAATTTCCAACAATCGGCGCTGAGAAACATCGTTTTCAGACTGGTTATGCAGTTGCTGCTCCACTATGCTGCACATGTATTCGAATGGTGATTCCCTGGGAAACGCCCGAAGCAAAGCAGGGGTATCGAAAACTAGGCTTAGGGAACAGTACGCCGGGATAATATCAAGGACACCGGGCAGGTTTGCAAGGCGATTGTCCTGGACACCAATGTACTTTTCGTATCCATTTCTCGCCACTCCCCACACCACCCTTATCAGGAGAACCAATTAAATGAACATGAGTCAACCCTTATTTTTAAATAAAACCCCTATTGTGTTACGCATTTGGCCGGATTCCGTGAAATAGGGCAAGTCGCGGAGAAAAAAAATAAGCGATGACTCCTATTTGAGCAAAACATACACAAATAATTGCGCATTTACCCCGAAACGTCCCCCTTTTTTCGCAATTTTGCAGCTCAATTTACACGCACATGAACTACATCGGCGAACACCTCCTTCCTGGCCAATTGGGCCATTTTTGTGTGGTGCTTTCTTTCGTGGCTGCTCTTTTGGCCACAATATCCTACTATTATGCCACAAAATACCGAGACACCGCTGTTTCTGACAGCTGGTTGAACCTGGGTCGCTTTTCCTTTTTGCTCCATGGTGTGGCTACGTTTTGCATCATTGGGTTGCTTTTTTACATACTCACAGGCAAAATGTACGAGTACCAGTACGCCTGGGCCAACATTTCTGACGACCTGCCCACGCGCTACGTTTTTTCCGCATTCTGGAAAGAACAGCAAGGCAGCTTCCTGCTTTGGAGCTTTTGGCATATTGGACTTTCAATAGTGCTCATGGTACGTGCTGGCAAATGGGAAGCGCCCGTGATGACCATCATCGCGTTAGCCGAAGTTATCATCGCCAGCATGTTGCTGGGGCTCTATTTCGGCGATTTCAGGCTCGGCGCCAGTCCTTTTGACTTGTTGCGCGATACCATGGACGCGCCCATTTTTAACACCGCCGACTATCTTTCCAAAATCAAGGGCAATGGCTTGAACCCGCTCTTGCAGAATTACTGGATGACCATCCACCCTCCTACCCTTTTCCTGGGCTTTGCTTCCACGATTGTACCGTTTGGCTATGCCATTTCCGGACTTTGGCTGCGGGAACACAAGGAATGGCTAAAGCCTGCACTGGGTTGGGCATATTTCTCTGGGGCAATACTCGGTACGGGTATCCTGATGGGTGGTGCCTGGGCCTATGAAGCCCTTTCGTTTGCAGGCTATTGGGCCTGGGATCCTGTGGAAAATGCATCGCTGGTGCCTTGGATAACCCTCGTAGCAGGCATACACACCAACCTGGTGGCCAGGGCGACCGGTTATTCCATTCGCAGCACTTACGGATTTTATATCCTTACTTTCGTCCTCATTTTGTACTCTACCTACCTGACCCGCAGCGGTGTTCTGGGCGACACCTCCGTGCACTCATTTACCGAAATGGGATTGGGTTATCAATTAATCTTGTTGTTTGCCAGCTTTGCTGTGCTAGGGCTATGGCTTTGGATTTCACGCTACAAGGAAGTACCGGATGTAACCGTTCCAGTGCAGCAAAAAGTGAATCTGGTAGCTGCAGTAGATGGTACCGAAGTCGCTGCTAAGCATATTGAAATCCACAAAAACGCGGAAGAAAGTGCTGCTTCGCGGGAGTTTTGGATGTTTATCGGCGCGCTGGTGCTGCTGTTCTCTGCCGTATTGATCACAGGCGCTACTTCCTTGCCTGTTTTCAATAAAATTGTCAAGCTGTTCAATCCCGACTATGTTGGGGCTGCCCTGCGCGACCCCATTGAGCACCACAACCGCTACCAATTGTGGATTGCCGTTTTTATTGGTTCTCTGAGCGCCATTGCGCAGTTTACCCGCTACAACGAAAGGAACTGGAAGGGTCGCTGGCGCAAATTTTCCATACACATCGGCATCGCTGCTGTACTGGCCGGCCTGCTTAGCTGGTATCATAGCACCTGGATTGATATCCGTGCCTGGCAGCTGTACACCCTTTTATTTACCGCGATGTTCACCGTGGCCGCCAACCTCGATTATCTCATCACCGTGGCCAAGGGCAATATCAAGATGGCCAGCGCGGCCATTTCACACGTTGGTTTTGGCATTATGATACTCGGTATTATCAGCACCGGACTGGGAAAATCCTGGATTTCGACTAATAAATTCATGATGCAGGACATGATCGAAGGTGCCAGCGCCGACGATGTCAATAAAAATGTGATCCTGCTACGGGATGCAGCGATGCCCATCAAGGGCTTTGATGCCACCTACATGAAAGATACTGTGGAGCGGCAAACGCGCACATTTTCGGTGAATTTTGTGCGAAAGGATTCAACGGGGAGCCCTACCGGTGAACAATTCACCTTGTACCCCAACGTAATGTACGACCGGCAGTTTAGCAAAATTGTAGCCAATAACCCTTCTACGCAGCATTACTGGAATTACGATGTATTCACCCTGATCACTTCGCTGCCAAAGGCTGAGCTCGATCCTGAATTCGCCAAACGCCAGGAGGACAGCCTGCAATACGTCGGACATGCCGCTGCGCCGGGCGACACCGTTTTCACGAAAAAACACGCTTTGGTACTGGATGCCATTTCAAAATCACCCCAACACCCGGGGTACATACCAGAAAAAGGCGATATGGCTTTTGGCCTGAACTTCCGCGTTTTTAAGCTAGGAGAGTCTAAGGCCTACAATGCTGCGCCGATGATGTGCTTCCGACCGGGAAAAGGCGCTTTCGGCAATTCCGACATTATCAGCCAGCTCGAACTGAAGTTCCGACTTACGGATGCCAGTCTGAACGCAGTATTCGCCGCTGAGGAGGCAGCTTACAAAGCTGATTCAGCGTTAAATTACCAAACTTTTGGCGTCAAAGCCGGGGAGGGATTTACCTTTAAAGGCATAGAAATTCAATTGGCCGACATCATCAAAGACGTGAAAAGCGATGTCTACCAGCCGGAGGAAGGCGACATAGCCGTTGGAGCCCAATTGGCCATCACGGCCCCAGATGGGAAAACAGCCACCGCTACACCCATTTACCTGATTCGGGGCAATCAGCCATTTAGCTTAAAAGCTGGTGTGGCTGAAATGGGCTTGCATTTTAGGTTTGAAACCATAGACCCGACAAACGGCGTGATGAAAATCGGGGTTGCACAAGGGCCCGCAATTAAACCGTTGAAAATCCCTTTTGATGTGGTAGAAGACGCTCCCCGTTCCGATTATGTGGTGCTGGAAGCCATCATTTTCCCTGGGATTAACTTGGTTTGGGTGGGTGCTATTATGATGCTCTTGGGCTTGGCATTGAGTTTATGGCGAAAATTGCGGTAGTGCCCGGTAGCGCGGCCTTCAGGCCAATGTCGTTGACTTAGCGTACGTGTACATCCCTGCATTGTATGGCATCAACGTTCAAACATGCTGAATACCAAACTAGTGGTGTCATTCCGAGCGAAGCGAGGAACCTGAGGAATAACGATGCCAATCATCAGGTTCCTCGCTTCGCTCGGAATGACACCACTGTTTAGTATTCAATATGGAAATTAAAGCGGAACAACTGCTTTGCCAATTGCTTCTAGCTAGGTTTTGACTTGTGTAGATTTACGGGACGCGGATCTAATACCTAGGAGGTTTTTGCCATGCTGCCATCGTCGAAATCGCTAAGTCAACCACATTGGCATAAATGCCGCGCTAACAACCTGACATTGCCGCTCATTAATAATCTATCTGCCCTTTTGTATGAAAACAAATTACGCATTTTTGTTTTTTTTCGTGCTGCTATTCGACTTGTCTGCCCAAACGGACAGCATCCTTTTCGCGCAGCCGCTGCGTGTTACCCAGCGCATCAGTCAAGCCCGCTTATCGCTGCGGGAAGCATTCCTGAAAGCCGATCATGCGGAAACTGGCCTTTGGATAGAAGCGCTTAATGGCCTGGAAAACGACACGTATAGTGGCTTGAACTGGGATGAGCGTTGGTTGCTGTATTACTGGGCCGATAATTTTGGCGCTTTATTGGCAGAGGCAAGCGTATTCGGTGCCAACGAACGTGCAGCGCAGGCCTACAAACAGAGCCCTCCTTCCGACAGCCTTTTTGAATTCATTGATGCTACCGTTTACGAGCAACGCTTTGTTATTTTTCAAAAAATACAACAAGGCTTTTTGAATGCCGAGGAAAAGGCTTTTACTTCAATGCTACTCGAATACTTGCTGCGCCTCAATAAAAATGAGGAAGACTTTTCTACACGACTTGAGGCCTTTGGTACCACATACCCTACGTCTAAGTTCAATTATTTCCTGAAAAGCATCAAGCCACGGATTTTGGTTCCAGCGAACAAAGGCTTCGGGTTTTCCGGCCATTTCATTTCTGGCAATTGGTCTAGAGAACTGGAGCGGTCTTTAAACCCTCTTTTCGCTGCTCAATTTGACCTTTATTATTGGGTTGACCGTTGGAATGTGTCGGCGTCCACCATATTGGGCGGCCAAAAATTAGCACGGGACATATTTGACGGTTCCTACACTTGGCCCAAAAAAGACCAGTCCAACTACTTTTCTTTCGGATTGGAGTTTGGATATGACCTGATCAACAACGATAAAGTTCGGCTATTTCCCGCCATCGGTGGCGCGTTTGCCACCCTCAAGCCAGTGTCTCCTGGTGAAGATGCCAGCGACCTTGATTTGGATATTTACGATAATTTCTCGTTTTTAGAAGCGCACCTGACAGCATCGGTGACCGCAGATGCCAAGTTATTCGGGAAAAACGCGGCGGATTGGGGGGCACCCAAAGGATCCTATCACGGGGTGCGGCTTCGGGTTGGCTACAATTGGCTCAATTTCAAAAGCCAAAACTACCTACTGGCGGGAAACATGTTTTACATCGCTGTGGGGTATAATTTGTTCGCATTTAAGGAGGCGAAAAAATAAAGTCGCGGGAGCAAAAGATAAAGTCAGCTCCAACGCTTAGCGAAAGAGCTGACTCATTTTGGGGAATTGTTAAGCTTCCTCAGGCGCCTCTTCGGATGGTTCGTCCTGCTCTTCGTCGTCCTGCTCTTCGTCGTCTTGTTCTTCGTCGTCCTGCTCTTCGTCGTCTTGTTCTTCGTCGTCCTGCTCTTCGTCGTCGTGCGCTGGCTCCTGGCTCTCTACTTCAGCATCAGTTTCTACACTTTCTAACGCTGTTTCGTTTTGAATTTCTACATCGGTAATTACTTCGAGTTGCATGGTGAAAGACATTTGTGGTGAAAAAAAAGGTTGAATGATACACAAAGAAACCATGCAATTCAACAGCACACCAAATTCCAGAAGTTAAGTTGCCGTGAATGATTTTCAGTTTTATTTTACACTAAATTAATCAATTTGCCCGCAAGGAAATACAAATTATTTCTGGACTTCGCCTCCGACGGCCCACATCAATCCAGCTTCGGCTTTTTTCAATTCAGCTTGTAATTTCAGGAGCTTTATTTGGGTGTCCAGCCAGCGTTGTTCCCGCGTGTTGAGTAGGAAAACGGAGCTTTCCCCTTGCTGAAACTTCTCTTGTTCCCCTTCAAAAAGGCGGCGGTAATTGGTGGTTATTTCCTGGAATAAGCGCACCTGTGCACGCAAATTCAGCACATCATTCCCATACTGCTGTACTTTGGCTGTCACTTCCTGCATTTTTTGCTGTAAATCAAGCTCTGTTTGCACCACTTTAATTTGAGTCAATTGATATTCGCCACGTGCCTTGCGGTTGAGCAGCGGGTAACTGAAATCCAGCCCCCATTTGATATCGTTGGCCAACACACCCGCGCCCTGGCCAGTACTGCCTGGAAAAAACTCCCAGCCATTGCCGAGCAGGTAATAACTCAGGTTGAGCGTAGGCTTGCGCTTTTCAAGTTTTAGTCGGCGTTCTGTGGCCAGTTGCCGGAGTTTCAACGCGTACAATTGTAGTTCTGGGTGATTGGATTGAGCTTGTTGCGCCAACGTTGTCAGGTCGACGGTAATTTCACTGCGCGGATCAGCCAGACTAAATTCAGGCGCTTGGGGCAAGTCTTCTGGTTTCATGGGTAAATTGTCATTTGTCCATAAAAAAACTGCCAAAGCAATTGTGGTATTTTGTGCCTCCGTTCGCGCAAATTGCAGGTCAAGCAAGCGACTTTGCACCTGAATAAATGATTCCAGGGTGTCAATGGCGGGCTTGTCGCCTTGCTGAAAACTTTCCACCAAACCCTTATGTCGGATTTGAGCCTGTGTCAAAACATCCGTCGTCACCTGCACCGATTGACGTGCCAACACCCAATTCCAATAGGCCTTGGCCGATTCCAGCATCAGATCGTTCCGTATGGCACGGCGTCTGGCGGCACTCACGTCCAGTTCTACCCTTGCCAGCTTCAAGTCGGCCCTGCGTTCGTCGAAGAGCATACCCTGCAACAGGGACCATTCCAGGCCAAGGTTTGCTTGTCCGTTTTTCGGAAGTTTGTTTTCAGGGTTCAAGAAAACGCCGTCCGTATAGTTGTAGGCAGCTTTCAGTTCCAAGCCCGCCCAGGTAGGTAGCTTTATACCTGCTTCTGCAAACTGAAAATAGTTCGCGCCATTGAAATTTTTGTTGGAATAGTTGGCGAAGGATTTAGGGTCGAAGCCTCCGCGAGCACGTAGCTGCGTGGCCTGCGCCTGATCGAGCAACAGATTGGACTGCCGGGCCACAGGATGGTATTCTAACACTTGCTGCTGAAAAGTGGTCCAATCCAGGGTCTGAGCCGACAAATTGTTAAAAGTAGCCAAGCTTGCCAAGAACCAAATTCCGAACCAGATGCTATGCCTCATTTTTTCCCTGTTTTGTTTTTTTCCCCTTGATTGTCGCCGAATTCGTTGTACAAATCAGGTGGAAATCCATTGATCAAACGCCATAGCTCGTACCAAAGTGGTACATTGTTTAAGAGGGCGATGCCATTTGCCCCCCCTCCGGGCTGTAGCGCCGTGGGCCAGGGCTGTTCAGCAGCATCCGGTGCCACGAGCACCCTGAACTTGCCATTTCCGCTGATGTTTCGATCAATGGCCACCACTTTCCCGCTAAATGTACCCAGCGAAACCCCTGGCCAGCCACTGAAGAAGAATGCTGGCCAGCCATCAAAAATGAACCGCACCTTATTGTCCACGGACAACAGCGGGAAATCAAGTGGCTTTACATACAGCTCCACAGCCAGTTGATAGTCAGCTGGTTGGATACTGACCACTGGGGCGCCCTCTTTGATTATTTCGCCGATGCCAGGAGCAATCGCCTTCACGATATATCCATCTTGCGGGGCAAGAATATAGTAAAATGCAGCACGGCGGGCATAGTTTTCCCGTTCAATTTGAAGTTTGCTGACACTCGCCTGGGCGTCGTATTGGTCGCTCATGGTACTGAAGCGCTCACTTTGGGACTTGGCTATTTTGTTGGCTGTTTCGTTTTGTACCAAACGCAGTTCGGTACGGTAAATTTCCAGGTCGTTTTTGCTGGAATTGATCTGGTTCACAGCGGCCACTATTTTGGTTTCTGCCTCCTGTCGTTTCAGCCGTTTTTCTTCCAAATCAGTCAATGATTTCAGCCCCTTGTCATACAGCGCTTTGGACCCTTCTAGTTGGCGCTGCGCTACTTGCAGGTCAATATTTGCTTGAATAACTTTAAGGCTGTCGCTGTTTATTTTCAAGATGGCCTGTTCTATTTTTTGACGAATTTGCTGGGTTTTGCTAACCAGTTCCAGCCGCATCGCACCAACCTGATCGGCCAATGCTTCTGCTTTTTGTCCGTAAGATTCGATAGACCCTTGTTTGGCGTCCACCTGTTGGCCCATTCGCTGCACCAATTGGGGATCGAAATAATCTGATTTCACTTCGGAGAGGTACACAATAGTGTCGCCCCGCTTTACCGCCTGGCCTTCCATGATATACCAATGTTCTATCCGGCCAGAAATGGTGGCATGGATGGTTTGTGGGCGTTGTTCGGGGCGCAAAGTGGTCACGCGCCCATTTGCCCGAACGTTTTGCGTCCAGGGGAGCAGCATGAAAAATACAAATACAATCAGCAATAAGAGCAGCAAACGCCGGAAGGAAAAGTGCCAACGGGGCATTATATTCCTTTTGTAGGAGTTCAATTGATCCATTTCCGGACCTGCTGGCACTTGATTGTTGGAAATATTGAGCATGGGTATTTTTTCAAGATTCGGATTGGTAGCCCTTCAAGGTTGGGATTATCCTTCAGAACGGTACATGGTGTGAAAGACTTTTTTAAAGTGCTCCGTTTGTTGAACAGCTTCAAAAGTACCTTCAAAAACAATTCTTCCGGCATCAAGCACGATAATGCGGTCACAAAAGGCTGCCAACATAGGGTCTTCACTGGTGCAGACAAGGGTCCAGGGCTGTTTTTTATCCGTCAGAAAATTTGACAATATTACCCGGTCGCGTTGGTTGATTTTTCCCAATGGCTGTTCCATGACCAACAAACCCGGCGATGAAATCACCGCTCGGGCGATCAGGATTTTAGAGGTAATGCTCCCGGGAATATTTTTTCCCCCAGGCAGTAATTCTGTATCAATACCATTGTTGGAATTTTGAATAAAAGTGCTTAAACCAACCTGCTCTATTATTTGCATGAGTTTATGGATGGATATAGCGGGGTTACCCATGGTAATATTTTCACGAATAGTTCCTTTAAACAGGTCTTCCTGTGAAGACAGATCGCCTATGCGCTCTCGCAAGCTGCGCAGGTTAATATTTCCTTTAGGCAGCCCGTTGAACAAGAGTGATCCAGTAAAATCACGTTTCAAAACGGACAATATCTGCATCAAAGTACTTCTCCCGGAACCGCCATAGCCGGCAATAAGCACACTTTCCCCAGCGCCTATTTTCAAAGTAATGTCTTTCAATATCTGGGTTTCTCCATCATCGTATTGATAACCAAGTTTCCGCATTTCTACTTCAATGGGTTGATCGGGCTTGCATATTTCTGATATTGATATCCCGCCCTCTCGTTCTAGTGGCAAATCGGCTACTTGACCTAGCTTCTCCGCAGCGGTGATCACATCATAGCCCGTTTCATGCAGGATAATCAATTTCTCCACGGCTTCAATGACGTATATCACCAATATTTCCGCCGCTACGAACTGGCCGATGTTCAATTCATTTTGAACGACCAACAAACTGCCCAACACCAAAAAACCACCTAAAACAAAAACCCGGAATATCGTTCCCCCGATAAATTTGGCCATCAAAATCCGCCAATGCCTGGCACGGGCATCGAGGTATTCTACTGTAAGGTTGTCGGTGCGGCGCAAGGTGAATGTTTCCTCTCCTGCCAGCTTAAAAGTCGCGGCCATACGGCCCAATTCCTCCAGCCAATAAGCGATCTTGTATTTATACTTCGATTCCAGCAGGCTGCTGTTTATGCCCAGTGGAGCTGCCCAGTAAAAAAACACGGAAAGTACCAGCAACAGCAACAATGAAAAGGTAACAAAAGCGCCATGATAAAAAGACAGCAGCATCAAGCTGAAAATGATCTGCAACAGCGCCGTGCTGCCCTCAATGAGCAATTTGGGCAAGCCCTTTTGCAGGGTCAGAGTATCAAAAAAACGGTTGATGAGCTCTGGAATATGCTCTTTGTGCAAAGCTTCAAGGTTGAGGCGGGGTATCCTGAACGCAAATTCTATGGCCGAATCGGTAAAAATCCGCCGCTGCATGTATTCCATGACCGACAGCTGCATGAGCCGCAACACCCCGGCTAAAAGCACGCCCACAACGACGAACAAGACCAAAACACCCCAAGACGCATTGATAGCACCACCGGCAATTTGACCAATAATCGCCTGAATACCAAGCGGTAAGGATAAAGTAATTAAACCTGCCACCACCGCGTACAGCATGATGTAGCGTATTTCCCTTCGATATTGCCCGAGTAGGCGCATTAACCGGCGGACCGGTGTTAAATCACTTGCAATCTGTGTTGACATATTTTTTTATCTGGATACCGCGAAACAGCAAGCGGGCTCCCTTTGTTTAGCATGTACTACCTTTGCGATCAAATTTTACAATATTGTTACTTCAAGAACGCATCAACTTACTCGCCGAACTCGGCCATTATCTCCGCGCAGGCGGGGATGACAAACTTGATCACGCCATTGTGCAATCATACCAGGAGAACCCGTGGTTTACAGCAGAGAATTCCCGCAATGCGCTGAATGCCATTGCTTTGGAGTTTCTTGATCCACAAAAACTGCAATCTTGGACGGCACAATATCCCATAAAAAACCAGGATTTCCCCGAAAAAACCATCGGATTGGTCTTGGCTGGCAATATTCCACTGGTCGGCTTTTACGATTGGCTTTGCGTATTTGTGTCCGGAAATCGCGCCAGGGTAAAACTCAGCGACAAAGACAAACGCTTGTTGCCTTTCCTGGTCAATAAAATGGGGGAATGGCAACAAGAGTCCAGGGCCTACACAGAATTTTTAGGCGAGGGCGAAAAACTGTCGGGCTTTGATGCCGTCATTGCCACCGGTAGTAACAACACTGCCCGCTATTTCGAACAGTATTTCGGCAAATACCCAAACATCATCCGCCGAAACCGCAATGCCATCGCCGTATTGAATGGCCTGGAAACAAACGAGGATATGCTGGCTTTAGGCCGCGACATTTTTTCCTACTTCGGCCTTGGCTGCCGCAACGTGAGCAAACTTTATGTCCCACACGGCTATCATTTTGATGCCTTGCTGGAAGCCTTGCACGAATACCGGGAACTGGCCAACCACAACAAGTACAAGAATAATTTCGACTACAATTTCACCTTGTACATCCTCAACCAGATGCCCCACAAGAACAACGGGTGTTTGCTCCTGCGGGAAGATCCTTCTTTGCAGGCGCGCATCGCGTCAGTGCACTTCGAATACTATGATGATTTGAACGACGTTGACTCTATGTTGTCTGGCAAACAGGATGAAATCCAGTGCGTGGTCAGCAAGACCAAACTCCGCGATTACGCGGTGCTGCCGTTTGGGAAAAGCCAGGAGCCGGGCTTGGGGGATTATGCGGATGGGGTTGATGTGATGGAGTTTTTGACGGTAGACGGTGGACGGTAGACGGTAGACGGTGGACGGTAGACGGTAGCACATCATCTGTTCCGTTGTTTAGCATTGCGTTTCAGCACTGCATCAAAAAATAATTCTGAAAGCCTTGGCTTGGGTGCTGAAATACAATTCAAAGCCTACGTTCAAAAGCTGAGCAAACCGTCTATCGTCCACCGTCTACCGTCCACCTTTTTACGTTCTGGCTTTGTGTGCGTTTTTTTTGCCACTTATTGGGTAAAAACTTTCTTTTTCCCAAAAATCGCTCATACAACAGACCGCTGTATTGAACTTTTGAAATACACCACCCACGAACTCCCCCCATTTTAGCACCCCATATTTTTGTGCATTACCCACTAAGTCGGACATCTTTCACTAAAATTCTCCGACTATGTTCTACCCAATCTCTCTTTTGCTCTGGCTGCTTTTCTCCAATAGCGCCCCCAATACAGCAGCTGAAACCGCTGCTTTTTCACCGCCAATTTCTAGTATTTCAAGCAATTTGTCTGGGCTTGAAGATATGCCCATGGACAGTTCCATTTACCGGGAAATACAGGAAAAACTCGAA
>Ga0105044_10008719_pt1 | contig 13906 bp, 10 predicted proteins | sample MAT01_FD_78092 | JGI IMG/M metagenome (GOLD analysis project Ga0105044, IMG submission 78092) | Freshwater microbial communities from Lake Fryxell liftoff mats and glacier meltwater in Antarctica - MAT-01 | ecosystem: Environmental > Aquatic > Freshwater > Ice > Liftoff microbial mat | place...
CAGCGGATGGCGCGGTTGAGATTCTCGGAGCCCGAGATACGGGCGCCGTAGGTATCGGTCAGCTCGGCCAGGCGCCGCCAGGCGAAGTCGTTGGCCTGGGCCTCGGTCATGAGCTGCGTCGCAGGGATGCGATACGGCGCCAGCCACGCCGCGGCCGGCACGGCCTGTTCGGCGGCCAAGCGCGGTCGGAAGAGCGCCAGGAACTGGACCACGACGCCGCACACGACAACGGCGACGACCACACGAAGAAGGGTCCGGTGCATGACCGACATTCTACGTGGATCGCCGCCGCGCGGCCTGCTGGATGGGCTCACGGGATGGAGAGCCCCGACAGGTCCGCTAGAACTTCACGGCGTAGACCAGGCGGAACGCGCGGCCAATTTCCGGCACGACGTCCTTGAGAAAGTTCAGGTGATTGCGATATAGCGTATTGGTGGCGTTGTCGAGACGGGCCGTAATCGTCTGCACCGCCCAGATCGACTGCAAGGTGTAGGTCGCATAGAACCGCAGCAGGCCGTAGCCGGCCGTCCCGGTTTCGGCGCCGAACACACGGTCCTGCCGGGTCACGCCGGTGGCGTTGGCGCCCACTTCGAGCTTGCCGCCCGTGTAACGCAGCCCGCCCATGAGGCGCTGCGGCGGAATGCGCGGCAGCGGCTCGCCGTCACTGGTGCGTTCGGCCCGCACGAGATCGTAGGTGAACTCCGCGCCGAGCCGCTCGGTGAGCGTGACGTCGGCGTGCGCTTCGACGCCCCACATCGTGGCATCGGCAGCGTTGTACTCGGCAAACGGGAACTCGCCCCCGTGGCCCTCTTCGCCTTCTTCCTCCTCGCCGTGCTCCACGCCGAAGCGCTCATCGAACTCCTCTTCCCGCGCTTCGAACTCGTCCTCGCTGAGCGGGCTGCGGAAGATGAAATCGCTGATGCTGTTACGGAAGAAGGTGAGCTCGCCGCGCACGCGGGACGATCGGGCGCGTAGCGACACGTCGAAACCGAGCGCGCGCTCTGCCTGCAGATTGGGGTTGCCGATCTCGAAGGTCAGATTGCCCGCGTGTGCCCCGAAGAAGTAGAGCTCCTCGAGTGCAGGGTTCCGCGCAGCCCGGGCGAGGCTGGCGGCGATCACGAAATTGTCATTGGCCGCCCGTGGCCGGATGAGCGCACCGACCGAGCCCGAGAACTCGGTGAAGTCGCGTCCGGGCAACCCGCCCTGTGGTTCGAACGTGGTGCGGTCGACGCGGCCGCCGAACTGCAGGCTGAAATGCGGCCAGGTGACTTCTTCGTAGAGGAACACGGCGGCAGCCTGCTGCTCCACCGGCGGTGACAGCGCTTCTGCGCCTTCGGCGCTGAACTCGCGGTTCAGGAACCAGCCGCCAATCGAACCGGCCAGCCGGCCAGCCGGCTTGTGCGAGAGCATGACCTCGCCCTCGACCGTGTTGTTCTTGAACTGGGTGCCCACCTCGTCGCCCTCGAGTTCCGAGTGCGTGTAGCGGCGCACGCCCAGCGTGGCGCGATACGAGGTCAGCAGGCCGTCGAGCCCCTGGCCAGCGGCACGGGCCGAGAAGGCATGCCGTTTGGGCGTGAGACTGATGCTGCCCTCTTCGAGCACGGGCACGCCGTACTTCGTGTCGTCGTAGCCGTAGCTGACGCCGGCATATTGCCGATCGCCCGTCCACGCGGCGCCGACGTTGCCGAAGCCGCTGCGCGACTGCGAGTTGTCGACCTCGCCGTCGGGCGTGTTGTAGCTGGCGGCGCGCTGGCCGCCACCGCCGAAGTGCAGCGCGAACGTGCCGTTGCCGACACGCACGTCGGCGGCGGTGCCGACGGGCACCGAGTTGTTGCCGGCATTGAACGTCATCGAGCCCGTGGGCGTCGTGACCTTCTCGGTCGGAATCAGGTCGGTCACGATGTTGACGAGACCACCGATGGCGTTGGCGCCGTAGAGCAGCGTAGCCGGTCCGCGCACCACTTCGATCCGCTGCGCCGAGGCGGGATTGACGGGCACGCCGTGGTCGCCCGACTGGCTCGACAGATCGCCCATGCGCTGGCCGTCCTGCAGCACCAGCACGCGGTCCCCATCGAGGCCGCGAATCACGGGGCGCGCCGGCCCGGGCCCGAGCGAGCGCATCGCCACACCCGGCTGCCACTGCAGGGTGGCGCCGATGGTGTCCTCGAGTTGCCGCGCCAGGTCTTCGTTCGACAGCACCGACGTCGGCTGGAAGGACTCGAACTGCGGCCGTGGATTGGGACTGACCGAGATCACCTCGGCAAAGTGCAGGTCGAGATCGACTTCCAGATTCAGGGTGGCGCCGGTGGCGGTCACGGTCACCTCGGTGCGGCGGCTGCTGTAGCCTTGTGCGCGCACGGAGACGTGATACTCGCCCGGCGCCAGACCGTCGACGCGGTAGCTGCCGTCGGCGGCGGTCCGCGTCTCGCGGCGCACCTCTTCGACGACGACCGCGGCACCGGCCATCGGCTCGCCGCTGCCGGCGCGGGTGACCGTGCCAGTCAGGGCGGTGCCGGACTGGGCTGCAGCGGGCGCCGCGGGCAACCCGAGGATGGCGAAGGCGAAGGCGGACAGGACGAGGTAGCGGTTCGGGAATCGCACAGGCATGGTCTCCACAGTGACCGATCGTAGGCGGCACGGACCGAGGAGCAGTCGACAAATCCATTCCAAGGCTTTCGGCTTCCAATGAACGGTCGATTCTGACCAATGAGTGGACTCCGGATCCGCTGGTCGCCGCCCGGTGCCTGGGCGGACTCGAGCCGGCTCACCACGACCGCGGCCCCTGCCCGCTGGCCGGCGCGTACGACCACTTGCCGGAAAACGAGGTGCGTTCCAGGTCCGAGTTGTCGCGTCGACGGGGAAGATGGCGTTGATGTCGCCGACGCCGCTATTGACGTTGGTAAGGATGCCGTCGATGAGCAGCTTGACGGCCTGGATGTCGCCTTCGGTGTTGAAGCCGCGCATGCCGATGCCGCCAGCCACCACGCCCTGGTTGTAGTCGTTCACGTCGACGCCGGGCACTTTCTTGAGGAGTGACGCACGAATCCTCCCAGGGAAGAACCGACTGCGTGTGTGTTCTCCGCTGGCCGCGACCGGCCAGGCGGGACGCGTCACATCTACGAGACGACCGGGAATCGCCCCAAGCGCGCCAGCGCGAACCACACGAGCGCCAGGGCCGGAATGGCCAGACCGAGCACCGCCGGCGTCACGCGACCCGCGACGCGGCCGGACGTCTCCTCTTCGAAGGCGAAACGCGGCGTCGTGCGGTAGTCGGTGAAGCTGGCCTTCTGGAAGATGAGCGGCGTGAAGAACTGCCGCCACGCCGCGTGGTAGCCATCGACCTGCTGCAGGAACCGCTGGTGCCGCTCGTAGCCAGTGCCGGCGATGTCGTTAAGCGCGCTCTGCATCAGCACGGCTGGCGAGATGAAGCGCAGGCCGTCGACGAGCCGCTGCTGGCCGGCGATCTGCTGCTCATAGCGCACGATGACCGGCCGCACGCGCCGCTCGACATCGTCGTTCACCGCCACGCGCACGACGTTGAAGTCGGTCATCGCCTGCGCGGCATCACCGGTGGCCAGTTCGGGATGGTCCTCGTAGTAGGTCGCGAGCAGCTTGCTGCCGGCGGCGTTGGCGTCGTCGGACGCCGCCCGCACCGCTTGCACGAGCTCCATGCGCGACGGCACCGGAAAGACGGAGGTGGCAACCAGATTGAAGACCGATGGCAGCACCACGACCAGCACCAGCCAGGCGCTCGCCAGCACCGTGGCGTTGGCCGCCGAGCGCAGCCCGAACGACGCCACGAGCATCGCCAGTCCGAACCAGAAGGCGCCATACGCCACCACCGCAGCGACCCACAGGCCCAGTCGCGCCAACGCGCCCGGTGCCGCCAGATCCACCCCGCCGATGACGAGCGCCGCCAGCGTGCACACCACCACCAGGCCGACGAGCACCGTGGCGCGCAATAGCACTTTGCCGGTGGTGAGCGTGGCCAGCGACAGCGGCTGCGACAGCGTGAGCGCCAGCGTGCCTTGCTCCTGCTCGGCCGACAGCATGTTGTAGCAGAGGGCCAGGATGAGGATCGGGTAGAAGAAGATCAGCACGAACGCCAGGTCGAAGCGTCCCACGAGCAACCGCTGCGGGTTCTCGATCTCGGTGGCGCCCACGACCGCGTCGCGCGAGTCGGTCGAGACCTTGAAGTAGTACGGCAGGAGGTCGCTCTGCCCTACCGCCAGAGCCGCCAACGGGCCCGGCGGCAGGGACGCGTAGCGCGGCCCCAGCCGGCCCCCGGCGTTGGACGGACTGCGCGGATCGCGGAAGGGCGACACCTTGCCGCCGGTGCGCTGCAGGTCGTCCACCTCAGTCTGGAGTTTCACATAGCGTTCGGCTTCCTCGGCCGACGCCGACGCGAGCGCCGCCTGCTGGAAGCCCACCCATCGGGCGCCATTCCACACGCCGTAGCCGATGGCGGCGATGAACGCGACGCCGACGACCCAGAGCGTGGCATCCGCACCGAGCGTGCGCCATTCGTGGCGAATAATCCGTGCCAGCATGGCGTCAGTCCACCAGCGCCGTCGAGGCGGCCCGCATCATGAGGACGACGGCCGCCGCGAGCCACGCGCCGAGCACGGCCAAGGCTATCGCGTATTGCCCCAGCACCCAGCCGGCGGTGGGCGGCTCGTAGCTGAAGGCCGGCACCTGATCCCAGAGCTCGCGGCCGGCCATGTAGACCTGCCCGGCCTTCTGGTTCTTCGCGATGTCGCCGTTCAGCGTGCGCTGGATGTCGCGGCGATACGATTCGGCGGCGGTCACGAAGTGCCGATGCTGACCGAAGTCGGTGCCCGAGAACCCCATCGACAGCCCGCGCACGGCCAGCGTGGGCGCCACCAGTGCGCTCCACTGGAAGACACGGTTCTGGCGCTCGTAGCGACCGAAGAGCGCGCCGAAGTGTTTGTCGAACACCTCGTTGCCGTGCTCCTCGCCTTCCTGCAGCGACACGCCGCTGAACGCGATCGGCAGCGCGTCCACCGACGCGACGTTGTACTGCTTGAGCAGGTCGTCCCGCCGGCGGTCGAGGCGCTCTTTCATGTCCTTCTCGTTGTTCAGGTCGGCCTCGAGCGCCTTCTGGAACTCCACCGCCGACGGCGTCGGGTGCAACCAGGCCGCCAGGTCAGACACGACGCGCGGCGCTACGATCGCACTGGCAAACCACGCCGTGAGCAGCACGACGAGCGCCAGGCGCGCCGACGACGCCCAGGCCGACACCCAGAGCGCGAGGGCGGTGACGACGGCGAAGTAGGTGAGGTAGACGGTCCCGAGCGTGACGACCCGCCACGGGTCGTCGGCCAGCAGCCCTTCGCTCGTCGACAGCGTCAGCGCCACGACCGACAGCGCCGTCGCAGGCAGCAGCACGGCACCCAGGGCCGACGCGACGCCGAGGGCCTTGCCGAGCGCCAGGTCGTGCGGCCGCGCGCCCACACTCAGGAGCTGGCGGAGCGTGCCTTGCTCGCGCTCGCCGGCAAAAGCCGAGAACGCCATCAACACGATGAAGAGCGGCACCAGCACCTGCAACACCTCGGCGCCGTTCATCGAACCGAACCGCTGCACGGCGGTGCGGTCTTGCGCGGGGCGGTACTTCATCTCGTTCTGTTTGTGCGCTTCCAGCCACACCGCCACGCCGACGTAGGGGTCGATGCCAGTGTCGACCATGGCCATCTGGCTGGCCGGCTTGAAGGCGTAGACGCCGTAGTGAGCCGCCGAATGCGGGTTCTTCTTCGGCTGGTTCAGCCACTGATCACGGGTGGCCTGCTGCGCCGTGCGATGCTGCGCGGCCAGGTCGGTATAGGTCTTCCAGCCGGCGGCCAGTGACACCACCGACACGATGAGCACGAGCGCTGACAACACGCGGAACCGGCCGTCGCGCGAGAGGTCGAGCAGTTCTTTCCTGGCAATGCGCAGAATCATGGCCGTCTCCCGTTTAGTCGCGCATGTGTTCGAGGTAGACACGCTCGAGGTCGGTGTGCCCGAACTCGTCGGTCGTGTGCTGAGCCACGAGCGTGCCGTGCTTCATGATGCCGACGCGCGTACCGGATTCTTTGGCTCGGAAGAGGTCGTGGGTCGCCATCAGCACCGCCACGCCGCTGCCGCTCAGGCGGCGCAGCAGGTCCGAGAACTCGTTCGAGGCCTTCGGGTCGAGCCCGGACGTGGGCTCGTCGAGCAGGAGCGCCTTGGCGCCCTTGGCGAGGGCAATGGCGATGCCCACCTTCTGCCGCATGCCCTTGGAATAGGTGCCCACCCGCCGGTCGGCGGCGTCCACCGCCAGGCCGACCTCGCGGAAGTAGCCGATGAGCGCGTCGCGCGACAGATCGGGCTTGCCGGCCAGCGCCGCGAAGTACTCGAGATTCTCGAGCCCGGTGAGGTTCTTGTAAAGCATCACCGTCTCAGGAATGTAGGCCAGGTACCGCTTGGTCTCGAGCGGCTCCTTGGTGACATCCAACCCGTTGACCTTGGCCGTGCCGGACGTAGGCGCAATGAAATTCAGGAACAGGTTGATGGTGGTGGTCTTGCCGGCGCCATTGGCCCCGAGCAGGCAGAAGACGTCGCCTGGGGCGACCGTGAGTGTCAGCGCGTTGAGCGCGGTGACGTCGTTGTAGCGTTTGGTGAGCGCGAGGGCTTCAAGCATCGGGCGGGCTCCAGACCCGGCATAGTAGACGGCGGCGCGCACGTGCCCGATCACAATCCAATGAGCGGATGCAGGGCGGCGGCGAACGGCGGCCGCGCACCGATGAGCGGCGTTCCCTCTCGGTGAGTGGAGATCCGCCTCGCCGCCCCCTCACCGACGACGGAGGATCGGCACCCCTGCAGTACTCGTGTGCCCTGGGCACCCACTCATTGTTCGCCGCCGACTGCTCGTGCGCTGTCACTGCGGGATTGCGAGGAAGGTCCGTTACACTCCGGCCCCCATGCCTCCGAACGTGCTGCACATCGTCGGTTACGCCACCGGAGCGACCCTCTACGCCATGCTGTGGGTCATGGCGCGGCGGGACGCTTCCGGCGATCGTCTGACTGTCGGCGCAGCACTGCTGGGGCTCGCCTGGAACGCCGGCGAACTCCTCGGGCATGCCGCCGGCGCCCTTGGATGGCGTGATGCGGAGTCGTGGGTCGCGGCCGCGTCCTTCGCCGCCCTTGGCGGCCTCGCAGCGGTCGTCATCCATTCGGTGACCCGCGGCACCCGCGACGACGCGGCGTCGCCGCGCCGGTGGTCGCGCGCGGTCGCCACGTTCGCCTACCTTGGCGCCAGTGGGGCCGGAGGGCTGCACCTGCTGGCGGCCGCTCGGAACGGGGTCGTGCCCGACCGCTCCGCGCTCCTGCTGCTGACGTCGGTACTGGTCGCCGCGGCCCCCGTGCTGGTCGTCACGACCGGTCCGCAACCACACGGCCGACGGGCCATCTGGATGACGGCGCTGGCGGTGTTTGCGGTCTCGGCGCTGCACCTGACCGACTTCCACGGTCCGGGCGAGTCATGGGCCACGGAACTCCTCGGGCATCACTCATCGATCCCGTTGGCGTTCGCCATCCTCTACCAGGACTACCGCTTCGCGCTCGCCGACCTGTTCCTGAAGCAGGCGCTGCTGGTCGTGTCGATCGTGGCCATGGTGTTCGGCGCGTGGTCGGTCGCCGGCCCCGCGCTCACGCGTACCCCTGGGTCGCCCGAGGCCATCGGGGTCTTGCTCGGCCTGTGGGTGCTCACGACGTTCGCCTTTCCGCTCATCCGCCGCCTGATCAATGGCTTCGTCGACCGGGCAATCCTGAAGCGCATGGATCACCCACGGATGGTCGAGCACATCACCGCGGCCGTGCAGAACGCCGCCAACGAGGCCGAGCTGTTGAACCAGACGTGCCGGAGCCTGGCCCCGGCCCTGAGTGCGACGCAGGTGACCTGGGAGGTGCAGGAGCGGCCGGCGACGGGCATGGAGTCACCCCTCATTCCGCTGCCCACGACCGAGGCGCCGCATCTGGCGCTGCGGGTGGGGCGGCTCGCCGGAGGGCGTCGTCTGTTGTCAGGGGATCTGGCGATGCTCGAGCGCGTGGCCACGGCCGTGGGCCGCCGTCTCGACGCGCTGAGGCTGACCAGCGAGCGCTTCGAGCGCACGCTGCGGGAGCGCGAGATGCAGACGCTGGCCACCGAGGCGGAGCTGAAGGCGCTGCGGGCGCAGATCAACCCGCACTTCCTGTTCAATGCCCTGACCACGATCGGCTATCTGATTCACGCCTCGCCGGCTCGCGCCGTGACGACGCTGCTCAAGCTCACCACCCTGCTGCGCGGCGTCCTGCGAACCGAGGGCGAGTTCACGACGTTGGGGCGTGAGATGGAACTCATCGCCTGCTATCTCGACATCGAACGGGAGCGGTTCGAAGAGCGCCTCGGGGTCACGGTCCGGATTCCGGATGCACTGGCCGACGTCGCCATCCCCCCGCTGGTCGTGCAGCCGTTGGTTGAAAACGCGATCAAGCACGGCATCGCGCCATCACGCACTGGAGGACACGTGACGATCCTTGCATCAATCGACGACACACGACGGTTGTGCGTGTCGGTGCGCAACAGTGGGGCGCCGCTGGCTACGTGCCCTGCACTTCATGAAGGCGTCGGCCTCGCCAACGTCGAACGGCGCCTCGCCAACTACTACGGGTCTGAAGCGACCCTCACCCTGCGCACGACGCCAGAGGGCGAGACGCACGCGGACCTTCGAATCCCGGTTCCGACGGCCATGCGCGCGGCGGCGCTGCTCGACGTCAGGCGGCGCGCATGACGCCGGCCACGATTCGCGTGGTCGTCGCCGACGACGAGCGTCCGGCTCGGCGCTTCCTCATCGGCCTCCTGAAGGAGTGCGCGGGGGTGGAGGTGTGTGGCGAAGCGGCGTCTGGCGAAGAAGCGCTCGAGCTGATCGAGCGGACGCGGCCAGATCTCGTCCTGCTCGACCTGCAGATGCCGGAACTGAGCGGCCTCGACGTGGTGCGCCATGTGCCAGCCGATCGCCTGCCGCTGGTGGCGTTCGTGACCGCGTTCGACGAGTATGCCGTCGAGGCCTTCGAGCTCAACGCCATCGACTACGTGCTCAAGCCGGCGGAACGGGCGCGCGTCGAAGCGACGATCGAGCGGGCCCGCGAGCGGCTACGCCGCAATGAGCCGCCAGGCGTGCGCGCCGCAGCCCTGGCCAGCGCCACCGCCATCTACGAACAGGGCGCGCGCCGGCAGTATCTCGAGCGACTTCCGGTGAAGCGCCGCGACGAGGTCGTGCTGCTCTCAGTTCGGCAGGTGGCGTCGATCACGGCTGAAGGTGAACTGCTCCACATCACGACCGTGGCAAACGAACGCTACACCATCACCCATCGGCTCCACGCGCTCGAAGCGCGCCTGGACCCACGACGCTTCATCCGGCTGGGACGCGGGACGCTCGCCAACCTCGACCTCATCTCTCGCGTCAGCCCGATGCCCGGCGGCACGTATACCGCCACGCTGTCGAACGGGCATCAGCTACCGGTCAGCCGCATTCAGTCGCGCATCCTGCGAGAAACGCTGCTCAAATTGTAGTGTGGCCCGGCTTTGAACTGGCTCTTGCGCTGGCCACACATGACGCCCAGCGCGTGAGCCGCGCGCGGACCTGGCGCCGGCCGCGGCGCATGGCCAGCGCTAGCACCACGGCCGTGCCGCTCACCAGCAGGCTACCGAGGCTGAGGGCGACGACGACCAAGTCCCAGACCGGCCGCGAATAGTACAGGAACAGAAAGTCGAGGGAATGCAAGCCGCTGCAGAGCCAGCGCTCCAGCCGGCTGAGGCGCTCCAGTCTGGCGCGCGTGCTCTGGCGCGTGGGTCGGGGCGCGGCCCGGACTCCAGTCCCACGGGTTCATCGACAACATGCCGCTCAGGATCCAGGTGAAGGTGGCCACACCGAACACGAGCCCGCTGACAGGGACGGCGCACCGCGCAGGCGGAAGCGCGGCTCACGCGGCCACCGCGACAATCCGGCCACCAGACCGCTCAGGCACATCAGGCAGCCTCGAAGGGATACGCGACGCCCACTTCGCGCTCGCCGTAACCGGGATCTTCGCCGCGGTTCGGTCAGGTCCTTGATAGACGGGAGCGGCGGTACCATCGGACACCAGGTGGACGTTCTCAGTGGTGATGCGCGTGGTGGGTGGCATCGGCGCCATGCCCGTGATGGTGGCGCTGGTCGGCCGGGGGCGCCTGAACACTGAGCAGCCGCAGGCCGTTCATCGTCACCGCCACTGTCGCGCCAGTATCGGCCAGCACCGCCATCCACAACGTGGCATGGCCCATCGCCGCGGCCACGAGGAACGCGACCTTGAGACCCACGGCAAACCAGAGATTCTGCCGCACGACGCCCAGCGCTCTGCGCGCGTGGATGATGAGCCACGGCAGGTGTCGCAGGTCGTCATGAACCAGGACGATGTCGGCCGCATCGAGCGCCGCATCGGTGGCCCGGGGCCCGACCGCGACGCCCAGCGTCGCCGCCACGAGCGCCGGGACGTCGTTGATGCCGTCGCCCAGCATCGCCACCGGTCCTGACGCAGCCAGAACGGCTATGGCCTCCGCCTTGTCGGTGGGCGAACACTCGCCTCGCACGTCTGCGACCTGCATCGCCCGGGCCGTGGCGGCGACCGCGGACGGATGGTCGCCCGACAGAAGGACCAGTCGGCCAACGCCGCATCGCCGAAGCGCGGCGGCGGCCTCAACAGCGTCGGGGCGCGTGGTATCGCGCGCCCCGAGCACGGCCCAAAGTTCGGCGCCGCTGCCACATGCCACCACGGTCAGGCCGGCGTCGTGCAGGCGTGCAATCTCGCCCGCAGCATCGTCGCCGATGCGAGCATGGTCACCAAGGAATCGGGCGCTGCCAATCCAGAAGTCGTGCCCGCACGCCTCGCCGACCAGGCCCCGGCCGGGGATCGCCTGCACCTCCCCCACCGCGCTCCCGCGGCCACCGCCGCGGGTGGCGGCGAAGGCCATCAAGGCATCGGCCAGCGGATGCTCGCTGCGCGCCTCGAGCGCCACGATGTGGTCGAGCACCTCCTGCTCTGAGCGGGCACCGAACAGCCGCAGACTGACCACCTGTGGCCGGCCCGTCGTGGCCACTCCGGTCTTGTCGAAGGCGACGGCTGTGAGGCTGGCGCACGTCTCCAGATGCTCACCGCCCTTCACCAGCACCCCGTGCCGGGCCGCGGCCGATATCGCCGCCACGATGGTGACGGGCGTGGAGATCACGAGCGCACACGGACAGGCGACCAAGGTCAAGACCAAGCCCCGACGGAACCACTCATCCCAGCCACCAAACCCCGCCAGCGGTGGCACGAGCCACACGGCGAGCGCCAGTCCCACGACGATGGGCGTGTAGACCTGCGCGAACCGTTCGACCCAGCGCTCGGCATCGGTGCGCCCCTGGCGCGCGTGCTCGACGGCGGAGAGCATCCGAGCCAGACCGCTCTGGTCGGCGCGGGCGCGGGCCCGCACTTCGAGCGATCCCGACCCATTGACGGTACCAGCATCGAGCAGATCGCCCGGCCGCTTGAGCACATGCACCGGTTCACCCGTCATCGCGGACTCGTCGACACTCGACGAGCCACTCACGACCTCGGCATCGACGGGAATGCGTTCCCCGGGCTTGACTCGCAGGGTCATGCCGGCTTCAACCCGATTCACGGCGACGACCTGCTCGCTGCCGTCCACCACGCAGCACACCTTCGCTTGGGTGCCCTGCATCAGCGTGCCGACGGCGCGTCGGGCGCGCGCCGCACTCCAGGCCTCCAGAAGCTGCGCACCGGCGAACAAGCTGGCGACCATCGCCGCCTCCGACACTTCGCCGAGCCAGGCCGCGCCCGCGACCGCCACGACCACCAACACCTGCATGTCGAGCCGGCCGGCGCGCATGGCGGTGAGCGCTCTCGGCAGAATGATGACGCTGGCCGCGCTGGCCGCCGCCGCATAGAGCGCGGTGCTCACCCATGCCGGGCCACCCTGGTCGAGGTCGGCGACGAGCGACAGCCACGCGCCGCCCGATTCCACGAACTGCGCCGCCAGGGCCCCGAGCAGACAGGTAACGCTCAGCACGCCTGCCCACCAGACGGTCGCATCCACGGCGTGGTCCGGGACGGATTCGTCGGGCTGCACCAGGCGCAGGCCGGCCCGAGTTGCCGCGCTCGACACCGTCTGCAGCGTGGCGGGCGCGTCGAGGCGAAACGACACGCGCGACCGCAGCTGGTCGATGCTGACCTCCGACACGCCCGGTTGCCGCTCCAAGGCCCGCCTCAAGGCGGTCGACTCCTCGGCGCAGTGCAAACCGAGGACGCGCAGATCCCACACTTTCTGAGGTGCTGAACTATTCACTTGCATGATTGCGCAACTGTCAGTATCTTCCGGGCATGGCTGCTCGTCCACCAACCGCGATGCCGGAGCGGTGCGACCCCCCGCACCCGGCAACTGCCCTGCCGGCGCTCGATCGCTCGCCGGCGGCGCTGGAACGGGCCACGCGTCTGTTCCGGGCCCTCGGAGACGAGGGCCGGCTGCGGCTGCTGGCCCGTTTGGCGTCGGCGCCAGCGTGCGTGACCGACCTGGCCGAGGCGGAAGGCGAAAGTCTGCCGACCATCTCGCAGCGAATGCGCGTGCTGAGGAACGAACGCCTCGTCACGCGCCAGCGGGACGGGCGCCACATCACCTACGCGGTCGCCGATGACCACGTCGTAGCGATTGTGCGAGCCGCCATAGACCACGCCGCGGAAGCACGGCCCAACCCGTAACCTTCGGAGGTAGCTCATGTCCACCACGCATCACATCCACGATCCCCATCCCCACCAGCACGGTCCCGCCTGCGGGCACCAGGCCGTCACGCACAACGACCACGTCGACTACCTCCACGACGGCCACCTCCACCACTTGCACGACGACCACGTCGACGAGCACGCCCTCGACATCACTGCGGCGAATCCCGCCTCGTGCACACCCGCACATGCCTGCGGCGCGCACGACGCCACCCATACCCACAGCCCGTCGTGCGGACACGACGCCGTGCCACACGGAGACCACATCGACTACCTGGTCAATGGACACCTGCACCACCCGCATGGGTCGCACTGCGACGACCACGGCCGCGTGGCCCTAGCCTGATCCACAGACACACTGGCCGCTCGAGCCGCGGCCAGTGTGTCGATTCGACGCCAGGCGGCGCCAGCGGACCGCGATGAACGGTCGCGGCAGACCAACAGCTGGTGTCTGCAGCCCGGCACCGACTAGGGACTAGCACTGGGTCACGGTGGAGACCTCGGTCGCGTCAGCCCACGCAGCACGCCACTCCGGGAACGGGTCGTCGAACGTCTGCCCCGCGTCACTGCCGGCCGCCATCTCGTCGTCGGTCAGCAGGCAGGCGTCGAGCCGGGCGTGCAGCGCGGTGACATCCATGCCTGGCCGATCACCACGACCTCCTGGCGCCGATCGCCGATGTCGTCGCGCCAGTGCCGGCCGATCTCATCGAGGGCTTCGGTCTTTGTGGGCCATTCGTCGGTCGGAATATCGGCCCACCATAGACCGGCGGGCTGACAGGTGGCGAGCCAAAAGAACCCTTTGGAGCGCAACACGCCCGGCCAGTCGGCGCGAATCCGGTTCCAGAAGCGCTCCGGGTGGAACGGACGGCGTGCCCGGTAGACGAAACTGGCGATGCCGTACTCCTCCGACTCCGGCACTTCTTCGCCGCGCATGACCGTCAGCCACCCGGGCGCCTGGCTGGCGGCAATGAAGTCGAAGCGGCCGGTGTTGAGCACCGCGTCGAGTGGCACGACACCGCGCTCGGCGCGCACGAGCGCGGCGCGGGGATTCAGCTGTCGCAACACCGCCTCGAGCGCC
>Ga0105044_10008720_pt1 | contig 13906 bp, 18 predicted proteins | sample MAT01_FD_78092 | JGI IMG/M metagenome (GOLD analysis project Ga0105044, IMG submission 78092) | Freshwater microbial communities from Lake Fryxell liftoff mats and glacier meltwater in Antarctica - MAT-01 | ecosystem: Environmental > Aquatic > Freshwater > Ice > Liftoff microbial mat | place...
AACTGAAGTGCAAAGACGGCTGCCTTTCTTCGTTCTGGTATTGCACCACGCGCGAGCGGGTATCGAAAGTTTGGACTAACGCCAATACGCGGGGTTTTTTTCTGTGTGGACGCTAATTTTCGGAAAAAGCAACGTTCGCCGGGTGATAGAGCTTTGCCCGATTGAACCTTTTTCCTTAGTGGGCCAAATAGGGGCAAGCAGCTGTGTTAGCCATAATCTTTGCGGTATTTGCGTTTTGCTTCGTGTTGGAGCGTGTTATGCCCGGGTGGCCACTGCCCAGAGTGCGCACGTGGCCGGTGCGCGTGCTCCTGGTTAATGCCATCCAGCTCGGCGTCGTGCTGCTGGCAGGCCTTAGTTGGGAGCGCTGGCTCCGCTCGGCATCCGTCGTTGACTTGTCCGAGCATGTATCGCCAGCGACCGGTGGTTTAATCGCTTACTTTATTGCTACTTTCATTTTCTACTGGTGGCATCGCTGGCGCCACGAATACAATTTCCTGTGGCGCGGCTTCCATCAAATCCACCACAGTCCGCAGCGCTTGGAAGTTATTACGTCGTTCTACAAGCACCCTGGCGAGATGGTGGTCAATTCGATTATCGGCAGCCTGTTGGTTTACACGCTGCTTGGCTTATCGCTTGAAGCCGGGGCGATCTACACGCTGTGCACGGCGCTGGGTGAGTTTTTCTATCACACCAATATCAAAACGCCGCGCTGGGTCGGCTTTTTCTTTCAACGCCCTGAGATGCACCGCATCCATCACCAGCATGGTCGACATAAGAACAATTACGGTGACATCACCTGGTGGGACATGCTTTTTGGAACCTATGAGAACCCAAAGGAGTGGGTGCACACTTGTGGCTTCGATGCGCCCAAGGAAGAACGGCTGCTCGAAATGGTCTGCTACAAAGATGTTCACGATGGGGCTTAGGCTTTCGGGCCAGCAGACATGCTTGGTTCTAGGGGATGGGAAGGCATCCAACTAGCGTTTTACCACTTTCGCGCTGGCCGTTCGCGTAGCCAAAGTGTTGCGAGCCATTTTTCGCCCGCCAGCACTGGCAAGCCTGCATGCACGCTGTCGGGATCAACTTTTCCGTCTTTGACGTTATCAAATATAACGGCGCGGCCAAGTTTTGGGCTGACGCGCTGATTCCAGTGCAGGAATTCGGTTTCTCCGCCCAGCTCAACCTCGTTTAGGTAGCAAAAAATAGTGCGTACGCGTTGACCGGGTGTGTTTGGCCCGATCAGATTGATATCGTGCAGATAGTCCCGATGCGGTTTGTACTCTTGCCCGACACCGTAATGTAATAGCCCTAAATCTTCGGCGTGCATCAGCCCCATGCCGGTGGGTTGAATCAGCGTGCGCTCTATGATGCGCACCGCCAAATTCCCGTGATTCGACGCAATAGTAGTAGCGCGGTTGGTGCGAAACGGTAACTGCACGGGTGGCCCGCCATTTGGATCACGCACCAGTGCGGGCTGCAAATTTGGGCGCGTGGCGAGCGTCAAGTAATTCGCCTGCAATGCACTCAATAGCCCATCCACGGTACGCGCGGGTTTGCCTAGCATCGGTTCCGGCAATTGGGGTGTGCGTGCCAGCTTTTGTTCAAGCTCGCTGATTAGATTATCGGGCGCGAAGCTGACCGTGCCTTTCAGAGGTTTCAACAGCTCAGCGCTGAGCCTATCCCCGGCAGCGGCGGCTTTGGAAAGTGCTGCCGCGCTACCGGTATTGATGCCCAAAGCACAGAGCGCGCGCGGGTTGCCGCCGTGCACGGCATGCGCTAGATGCTGAAAAAAAGTGCCGGACACGCGTGGCTCGGGGTCTGATAGCGCGAGTAGCGCCAACCAATAATGCGCCTCGCTACTGTCCATGCGCGCGGCGCGATCAAAGTGCTCAGTTGCGGCAAGTACGTCGACATCACCCGCTAAACCTTGCAGTGCGATCAAGCCTAGTTCGACCTCGGCACGTTTATTCCCAGTCAGCGCGGCGCGCTCAAACAATTTTCGCGCGCGGCTGAATGTGCCGAGTTTTGCGGCTTCCAGTGCTCGTACAAAATCGTCACTACTTTGATCTTCAATAATTTGATCTTCAGACATTCAGCGACTCCAATGGCGTGGGCAAGGCGAATAGTGGCTCAGGCAACTCAAAAAAACGGCGCGCATTTTCACAGCTGATGCGTGCGACGTGGGCTGGGTCTTGATCGCGTGCATGTGCGACAGCGGCAAGCACCACGGGCAGAAATTCCGGCACATTGCGACGGTCTTTCGGGGTGGGTTTAATGGAACGTGGTAATAAATAAGGCGCATCGGTTTCTAGCAATAAACGGTTATCTGGAATGTCGCGCACCGCTTCGATTAAATGCGCACCGCGCCGCTCGTCACAGATCCAACCGGTGATGCCAATATAGCAATCCAGCGCTAGATAGTCGTTCAGCGCCGCCCGCGTGTCGGTAAAACAATGCACAACCGCGTTGCAAAGCTGCGCGCGATGCGTTTTCAGAATCGCTAAAAAATCTTGATGTGCATCGCGTTGATGCAAAAACACGGGCTTTTTTGCCTCGATTGCCAGCATCAGCTGGCGCTCAAAAGCAAATTGCTGCGCATCCACAGGTGAAAAATTGCGGTTGTAGTCCAAACCACATTCACCGCCGGCTTTTACGACATCGTTGCTCAGTAAATCTGCGAGCAGTGATTCGGTGAAACCATCATATTCGCTGGCATGATGCGGATGCACACCCGCGGTGGCAAAAAGAAACCCTGGATGCGCCTGCGCCAACTGCATTGCGGCCACGCTGCCTTCGCTGCTTGCGCCGGTGACGATAATCTGCTGCACGCCCTGCGCCCATGCGCGCGCAAGTACCGTGTTTAGGTCGTTGGCAAAACTGGTATGGCTTAAATTGGCGCCGATGTCGATCAGCTGCATGTGCTTAACCACGAAACACCCAAATGCGTCGCCCGCTGATCGTTTTCGTCTCGCTGATATGCATACGCTTCTCCCACTTCGCAGGCTTGGCACGCTGATCAAAGATCACCAGAAAACCTTCCGGTAAATTCAGCCGATTCAAATAGCGCTCTATTTGAGCCAATCCTTCCTTTTCTTGTGGAAAGTTTGCTGGGCGGTCACCGTAGCCTGCGCGAATTTGGCGCAGCAGGGAAATTAACGAATCACCAACGAGTGCGTCTACTTCATCTAAAATAAGTACCACTGGTTTTTTTGCAGTACTGGCGAGCAAACGCAGCATGTATTGCACTGCATCGAATGCGCCGCGCGCAAGAATATTGGCGCGGTTGTCTTCAATGACACTCAAATTTAACGTGATTTCCGCCTGCTGGGCGAGCGCCGAAACGATGGCACTGGCCGCCGCCGCAACATCGTTACGTGCTGCCTGGGCACCCTCAATATTGACATACAGTGCAGCGAATTTGCCCGCACGGTTGAGATGGTCACGCACGGCGAGCAAACAGGTTGTTTTGCCGGTTTGACGTGGCGCATGTAATACAAAGTAGCGCTGTTGCTCGATGAGTTCGTCAATTGCATCGCTGTCAATGCGAACCAGTGGGTCTAGCTCATAATGCAAGCTTGCAATATTGGGCCCAGCGGTGTTGAAGTGCTTTTCGCGAACGGGTTCCACCAACACAGGCAACGTTGATTGATTTGGCACTTGATTTCGCACTTGATTTGGCACTTGATTTGGCATGGGGGTTTTCCAAGCGTAGCTGCAAGAACCTGACGCTCCTGGCGTCCCGCGCAGGCTTTAAGCCTAACCGATTTAAACGCCATTGACCTTGCAAAGGCGCGCATCTAGGCCCAATTCAAATGACAAATTATTGGAAAAAAGTAACGGAACTTTTGTGCGACTGGCCCCACAATGCAGCTGAACACGCAACGACGCTTCACCAATAAACGTGGAGTTAACACACGATTGTGGTGCCGAATGGTACTAACGACTTGAAAAAGGCCTTTATGGATCCTGCAATGACTGCATCAGTTGCGCGCTTACACCCAATCCCCGTCATTAGCTCCGCCACGACCGTGCAGAGCCTAGCGAAACAGCACTTTAGTACCGGGAAACTCGATGCGCAGCTACTTAAACGCAGCGCTAAAAATGTCATAGAAACAGAATCGCGCGCGATTTACGCAATGCTTGACCGTATTGACGGCGCATTTATTGCCGCGTGTGAGCTGATTGTTGCCTGCACGGGGCGCATCGTCGTGACGGGCATGGGAAAAAGTGGCCACATCGCGCGCAAAATTGCGGCGACGTTCGCCTCCACCGGCACTCCAGCGTTTTTTATGCACCCAGCAGAGGCCAGCCACGGTGATTTAGGCATGATCACGCCGGATGATGTCGTGATCGCATTGAGTAATTCGGGCGAAACGGACGAGTTGCTGATGATTTTGCCGGTCGTTAAGCGCAAAGGCGTGCCGTTGATCGCAATGAGCGGCAATACCAACTCATCGCTCGCGAAATTGGCCGATGCGCATTTAGACGTTTCAGTCAGCCAGGAAGCCTGTCCGCTGGGTTTGGCACCTACTGCCAGCACCACCGCCGCTTTGGTGATGGGTGACGCGCTGGCAATTGCGCTGTTAGAAGCACGCGGCTTTACCAGCGATGATTTTGCCGCAAGCCACCCGGCAGGCTCGCTAGGCCGCAAGCTGTTGGTGCATATCAGTGATGTCATGCATACCGGCACCGAATTGCCGAAAGTGCGCGGCAGCGCAACTGTTACCGAAGCGCTGATGGAGATGACGCGCAAAAATTTAGGCTTAACGGCCGTGGTGGACGCGAATGATCAGCTGATCGGCGTGTTTACCGACGGCGACTTGCGCCGCGCGGTGGATGATGCGGATATTGACCTGCGCAGCGTGCACGTCGAAAATATTATGACGCGTGGCGGCAAAACCATTGGTGCCGATAAACTGGCAATTGAAGCCGCACGCTTAATGGAGCGGCACAAAATCAGCGCACTTTTAGTCGTCGATCAAATGGGCGCGTTAGTCGGTGCGTTAAACTTCTACGACTTACTGCGTGCGCGGGTTGTGTAGCGATGGTGCAAAAACTGAAAGAAAAACTAGAACAAATCAAGCTGGCTGCGTTTGACGTTGATGGCGTGCTGACGGACGGCCGAATTATGCTGATGAGCGACCAGCGTGAGGTCAAGACGTTTCACGTGCATGACGGCTTGGGGCTAAAAGCATTAAAAGAAGCGGGCATTGAGATCGCGATTATTAGCGCGCGCCAGAGTGTTGTCGTAAATCAGCGGATGCAAGAGCTGGGTATCGTGCGCGTATTTCAGGGTGAACGCGATAAAGGCAATCGCTTGCTTAAATTGATCGAAGTTTTGAAGTTAAAACCTGAGCAAGTGGCTTTTATGGGCGACGATTTGCAAGATTGGCCGGCGATGAAGCATGTAGGGCTTAAGATTACCGTGCCAAACGGCGCGCCGGAATTGCGCGAACGCTGCGACTACATTACTGCTCAAGCCGGTGGCATGGGCGCGGTGCGGGAAGTGGCGGAGCTGATATTGAAGGCGCAAAACCGCTGGAAAGATGTGCTGGATGTATTTGGTTTTGAATCATGACGCAGCCGCGTGGCGTAGCGCTCAGGAGTTGGGCCGCTTTGGTTGCGTTGACACTGCTGGCGTTTGGCATATTCACTGTGTTGGAGCGCCTGGAAAAGCAGGCCAAGCGCGAGCGCGTCGTCACTTTACCGCCGGTGGACTATGTGTTTACCGGTGTCGATTACTCCGCGCTCGATAGTGCGGGCAAGCTGCGCGTGAGGGTAAGTGCTGCGAAAATGGAGCACGCACGTGTGCAAAAATCCCTGGTGTTGACATCGCCACGGGTGGTGCGTTTTGCCGATGATGCCGGCCGGCAAATCATGACTTCAAATAGCGCACAGGTTTTTGATCAAGGAAAGCGCGTACAGCTTGACGGCAATGTGCAGATGCAAAGCCGGGGCGCAGATGAAAGTGTCACAATAATCAAGACGCCCGATTTGACTTTGCTGAGCGAAGAAAAGCGCGCATTTACCGACAGTGCGGTCGAAATTCAGCAAAATACCGCTAAATTAACTGGGCGCGGTCTGCGCGCGGATTTTATCCTTCAAGATATCGAGATTCAGCATGATGTGCATACCGTTTTCCAGCCCCGTACTCGCTAGCGCACTGCTCGGCCTTTTACTCAGTCAAGGCGCATTTGCGCTTAAAACAGATCGTACAGCACCGATGGATTTAACCGCCGAACATTGGCAGGGCTCAATGAAGTCTGGCGCACAAGTTTGGTCCGGGAAAGTGCGAATTTCGCAAGGCAGTCTGAAAATCGAGGCCGATAAAGGCACGATTTCATACCTGGACGGTCAAGTCGGCGCGGCGGTTTTGGAAGGCAGCCCAGCGGTCATCAGCCAAGATCGCGAAGGCGGCGGTGAAGTGCGCGCACAAGCGCGAAAAATTGACTATGACTTGAATTTGAGCAAAGTGATTTTGACCGGCGGCGTCAAAATCGAAGAAAACGGCAATGTCACCACGGGCGAACGCTTTGAGTATTCACTCGATTCTGGCGCAATCACTGGCGACGGCGGCACCGGGCAAGTAACGATGCGCTTGGTGCCGAAGGTTGCTAAGCCTAAGTAGTTGGGTTTTGCGTGGCTACAACACGACAATCGTCTCAACAGCACTGTTTGGAAATGCTCGCTGTAGGCGCAAATCAAAGGTAAGTAAAGTTGCTTCAGATTTCTTGGCGAGTTCAATCAAATAAATGTCGGTTGTTTGTTTATAACCACTTTTATTCGGCCAAGGCACTATTGTTGGTGCGGTCGTGAGTTCGATATACAAATGCATTGTATCTTGGGTCAGCGTCGCCAAGACGCGAGCGGCTTCAGCAGGTTCAGTGGCTTGGTGAAATACGCCTGGGTTGCTTGAAACGCGAATAAATCCAAGCTGGGTGATGTTGCAGCTTGCCCAGCGTTGATGTTCATGTAAACGCGCTACCACCGTAGCATGCGCTTGATGCTCACGCCAGCCGAGTGCGAGCAGCGCGTTAACATCAAGTAAAAGCAAGGAACTCACAGAACGCCGTCCTGATCTATTAGTTCTTGAATGGCAGCCGCCGATACTACTTTGGTTCCAACCGGTGCCCCGATGACGGTAAATCGCCCGCTTTTCGTTAAGCTCAAGGGCGTTGCTTTTAGTCCATCCGCAATCATTTCGCCCAATAGCTTACCCATCGAAATCGAACGCGAAACGGCACGCCGCCTGACATGCTCATAGGTTTGCTCATCTATTTCTGCAGTTACACGCATAAGGCCTCCGATTGATGCATGCATCATACATCGCAATGTGCCAAATGTTGGTCTCAGTTGACTTAAAGTGGTTCTCAATGCGCGGCGAAGTTACGCTTCACGAACCATTCGCCCCCACCTGGAAATATCCAAACGCGCATACACCATTTCATCCAGAGTCATGCGCTATAGTTCGCGACCAAGATTACTTTGTTGAGTTTCCAGACCATGCCGCACAACCCAAGCAAGCTAAACCCTGAAAATTCGGCGAACTTACCGCCCCACGTTGCCATTGGCGTAGCGCTCGCACTCGTGCTGATCGCCATGCTTGGGCGCTTTGTCAGCGTTGAGGGCTTGGGTAACTTCACGCCGGTTGGCGCGGTTGCGCTGTTTGCCGGTTGTTTTTTGAAAGACCGCAAACTTGCGCTTTTGGTGCCGATCACCGCGCTGATGTTAAGCGACATGCTGCTCGGCTGGCACTCGCTCATGCCGGTGGTATATGCGTGTTTTGCGCTCACGATTTGGTTTGGCACGCTACTAGCAAAAAAACTGACTGCAACGCGCGTACTTGGCTTTGCGCTGTTGAGTGCCTTGAATTTTTTCGTGGTGACGAATTTTGCCGTTTGGGCGACGAGCGGCATGTACCCGCACACTTTGGCGGGCTTAGGGTCTTGTTTTTGGCTAGCGGTGCCGTTTTTCCGTAACGATCTATGCGGCACTTTAATTTATTCCGCGCTGCTGTTTGGCGGCTACGCGCTGTATCAGGCGCGCGTGCGCAAATTCGCGCGCGGTTAAGCTATGGGCAATCGACTCAGCAAAATTTATACCCGCACCGGTGACGAAGGCCTAACCGGTTTAGGCGATGGCAGCCGCGTTTTAAAAGACAGCCTGCGCGTAAACGCTTACGGCACCGTTGACGAGGCCAATAGCTGCATCGGTGTGGTGCTTGCTTGCGAGGTTCCTGATGCGGTGCGTACGCTGTTGACCCGCGTGCAGCACCAGCTCTTTGATTTAGGCGGTGAGCTATGCGTGCCGGGCATGGCGCTGATTCATCAAGCCGATATTGACCGCTTAGAGCAGGATTTGGATGGCTTCAATGCCGACTTGCCCGCACTCAAGGATTTCATTTTGCCCGGTGGCGGTATGGCAGCAGCCACTTGCCACGTCGCGCGTACCGTTACCCGCCGCGCGGAACGTGAAACCGTGACGCTTGCCAGAAGTAAAGATGAAGCAGTGCGCCCGGAAGTGATCCGCTATTTGAACCGCTTGAGCGATCTGCTGTTTGTGCTTTGCCGAGTGTTAGCGCGCGCATCGGGGCATGGCGAAGTGCTCTGGCAGCACGAGCGACGCTGAGGTCACCGTGGCACTAGTGATCGCGCGTAACTGGCAATGACTGCAGCGCTCCATATTTACACCCATGCGAGCTGTTTAGCGCACGAACCCGGCCCCGGCCATCCGGAAGCGCCGTTTCGCCTCGAAGCCGTGTTAAGTGCAATACATGCATTAGGCCATCACACACTGAAAGCGCCTTTCGCTAGCCGCGCACAGCTGGCGCGTGCGCACAGCGCGGAGCTACTAGATCAGCTTTTTGCGCACCAAAACGCCGATGTCGCAATGCGTATTGATGCGGATACGGTGCTTGGCCCGAATTCTATGAGCGCCGCTTTGGCCGCCGCAGGGGCGGGCGTTGCTGGTGTGCATGATGTGCTTGATGGCCGGGCAAAACGTGTGTTTTGTGCCGTGCGCCCGCCTGGACACCACGCCACGCGTGCGCAGGCCATGGGCTTTTGCTTGCTCAATTCGATTGCGGTTGCCGCGTATGCGGCATTAGACGCGGGGATCCGGCGCGTAGTGATAGTCGATTTCGATGTGCATCACGGCAATGGTACGCAAGATATTTTCTGGGACGAGCCACGGGTACAGTATTTGTCCTCGCATCAAGCGGCTTTGTATCCGGGTACTGGTGCGGCCCATGAATGCGGCGCCAGCGGCAATATTGTTAATGTGCCGATGCCGCGCATGGCGGGTAGTGAGAAGTTTCGTGCCGCCTACACGCAAACAATTCTGCCCGCGTTAGCCGATTTTGCGCCCGAATTGGTCTTGATTTCGGCCGGCTTTGATGGTCATGCGCTCGATCCGCTGGGTGGTTTGAACGTGCATGAGGATGATTTTGCTTGGTTGACGCGCGCACTTTGCCTGCAAGCCAATCGCACCGCGCATGGGCGCATCGTATCGATGCTCGAAGGCGGTTATAGTGCGACAGCGCTCGCGTTGTGCACACGTGCGCATCTGCTAGCTCTTATTGATCCGTAAATACGCGACCCGTAATTAGTTGCTCCCTAACTTCCAAGGCAAGAAAAATATCTATGAGCACCCTGTTGGTTGAAGATGATGGCGCCACGCGCGCCTACTTGCTAGATGCGTTAAACCGCATTGCTGCCCTGCAACCGGTCAATTTTGCCGTGGACGTTGCCAGTGGCACGCGCGCACTTGAGCGCTATCGGCCGAAGTTATTGTTAGTCGACTTAGGTTTGCCCGATGGCGAAGGCACGCAGTTGATCGCGCTGGCGGCGAAAATGGAGCCGCGCCCGGAAGTGCTGGTGATTTCTTCTTTAGGCGATGAATCCCACGTGGTGCGCGCTTTGGAAGCGGGCGCGAGCGGTTATTTGCTCAAAGATGAAACGCCCGAGGCGATTGGCGTGGCCGCGCTGAAGGTGCTCGAAGGTGAATCGCCGATTAGCCCGGCCATTGCCGTGCATTTGCTCAAACGTTTTCGCCCGGTTGCAGCACCCGCACCGCAAGAGCATCCATTGAGTGATCGTGAAGTGGATATCTTAAAGCTGATTGCGAAAGGTTTGCGCCATGATGAAGTGGCCGACACGCTTGGACTGCGCTACAGCACTGTGGTTAGCTATGTGCGCGATATCTATCGGAAACTGGCGGTGCATTCGCGCACCGAAGCGCTGTTTGAAGCGCGTCAACTTGGGCTTTTGCGCGAATAGATTGAGCTGACCTACTTATGCGCGCCCTGATCGGCCCGATATTGTTTGTCGTATTCAGCTGGATGTTTGCGCTGCTGGTGTTGTACCCGACGGACATCACCGGTGCCGAGCGGTTGAGGACGCTTTTCGACGCAGAGGGCGCGCCGATGACATTGCCGATCCGCGAAAGCCAGTACGCAGCGCCTTTGTATCGCGCCAGCGTGAATTCCGATGTTGGCTATTCCGTGCCACAGGCGATTTATGTCGGCTTCGCCCGCCAACCGATGCAGATGCGCGCCAATGGCGTGCCGCTTGAACGCATCAGCCTGCGCCCTGGCGCCGATGAGATCGGCTTTCGTCAAGCATTTTTGTTTCTGGTGCCAGAAGAAGTCTTGCACGCGGGCGGCAATACCCTGGAGTTCGCGCTCAGGCCTGTGCTTTTGCAAGATCAGCCCGCGCAACTTGGGCCGAAATCACCGGGCCTAAATTCACATGGCCTAAATTCACCGGGCCTAAATTCACCGGGCTTAAATTCACCGGGCCTAAATTCATTGGGGCTTTCAGATGTTTGGTTCGGCCCGCGCGATCAGCTGGAGGCGCATTTTCGAACCATTTATGCTTCCCGCGTCACACTAGCGCAAATTACCGCAATTACCGCGCTTTTGATTAGCTTGTTCGCGGCTTTGCTGTGGCTGGCGCGCCCGTCAGAAACGCTTTATGGCTGGTTTTCACTCGGTGTCGCGCTGTGGATGGTGTATCTAGTGCATTTCGTCTGGTATCGGGCACCGCTGAACGGGCACTGCTGGCTGGCGCTAATCCATATCGCCTTGGCCGGTTCACTGCTATGCATACAGCTATTTTGTCGACAATTTTTAGTACAAGCCCGCTCGCGCTGGGATCTTTTTTTAGGCATTGCAACGTTGGTCATCGGCGTCTGCATGGTCGTTATTAGTATCGCTTTCCCTGATACTTTGGCTTATCGGGTTTGGTTGAATGGGGTTTTGCGCGGCCTGCTCCTGGCGTTAGGCTTACAAATTGTGTGGACGTTGCTGCATGCGGCGTATTGCCGCCGGGAACCACAAATCTATTGGCTCAGCGCCGCTGCTTTGATGGGGCTAAGCTTGGGAATTTATGACAGTGCCGTGATTTTGGAAGTGTTGCCCGCGTCAAGCACGTTGCTATTTCACTTGGGCGTGTTGCCGCTGGTGGTGGTGTTCGGCTATATCTTGCTGCAGCGCTTTGTCGCTTTGTTGGAAGCCGCAGAAGCACAAAATGTATTGTTGGACCGGAGTATCCAGCAAAAATCGCTTGCGCTAGAGCGTGAATTCAGCGCAAGGCAAGCGTTGGAACGCGAACGTATGCTAGTCGACGAACGGCACCGTTTGGCAACTGATTTACACGATGGCGCGGGCAGCCAATTGGTGTCGCTATTGGCCGCCGTGCGTCGGGAAGGCATGAGTGCACAGCAAATGGAGCAAGCGTTGCTAGAGGCGATAGCGGACTTACGTTTGGTGATGGATTCCATCGACAGCATGGGCAGCGATTTAGCCGAAGCGCTGGGTCAGTTTCGCAGCCGTAGCGAACCGCGATTACGCGCCGCCGGGCTGAGCAGCGTTTGGCGCACTGCAACGCTGAGAGATGGTTTGAAACTATCGCCTAGACGCACGCTCAACATATTTCGGGCGCTACAAGAAGCATTGGTCAATGTTTTAAAACACGCCGGCGCGACTGAGGTGCAAATTACCGCGCGCGATGCCGGCAGCATCATGGAAATATCGGTGCGGGATAACGGCATGGGCTTAGCGCCGGAATTGATGAGTGCTGCAAGCCAAGTGCAAACCACGACACCCGTGCCCGGTAGCGGCCGCGCGGGTGGCCGGGGCTTAGCCAATCTGGCAAGCCGGATGAAGTCTTTAGGCGGCTATGCAACCTTCAGTGCTGGCTACGCTGACGCTGAGCGGCCGGGCTTAAACGTCAGTTTATATGTGCCGATTCCGGCCGAAAATGAAACCAAATGGTAGCCGCACTAGCCGCGCTTGCCGTTATTATTCCGGTAGGCCCGGGCGATCAAGCGTGGCGTGCGCTGCTGCCGCAATTGAACTTTTTGCCAGAAGACGCCGAGGTTTGTGTTGTATTTAGCCAAAAAAGCGCACTGCCATTGGCAGATGAGATGCCGCAACTGAGTGCAAAAATAACGTGTATCACCGCAACAACCGGCCGCGCGCGCCAACTTAATGCCGGTGTAGCAGCCACCCGAAATGTTGAGCTTTGGTTTGTCCACGCAGATTCGGTGTTGGCCGCTAATACGGCGGCGGCGCTCAATTGCGCGCTGATCGCAAAGTCACATTCAAACTCGCTGCATTATTTTGACTTACGGTTTGCCAAAGACGGTTCGCGAAAAATGCGGATCAATGAGTTCGGCGTTTGGCTGCGCACGCGTTTATTTTGCTTGCCATTTGGCGATCAAGGCTTTTTATTGTCGCGGGCCAATTTTATCCGCCTAGGTGGCTATGACGAAACTTTGCCTAGCGCTGAAGATCACGGTCTAATTTGGCATGCAAAGCGTGCAGGCATGAAAATTCGCGCCATTGGTGCCACGCTCAGCACCAGCGCGCGGCGCTATGCCGAATTTGGTTGGGGTAAGACGACGGCTAAGCATTTGCGGTTAACCTGGCAGCAAGCGCGCTTTTTCGCAAAACGAGCCCCATGATTGAGCTGAATTCAGGCGTCGGCATTGCTATTTTCGTAAAAACACCGGGTATTTCGCCGGTTAAAACTCGACTCGCCGCGACGGAAGGCGTCGACTATGCAGAAAACTGGTATCGGCGCGCCGCAGTGGCCGTCGCTGAAGTTGCCACAATGAGTGGGGCTGTGGTGTACTGGGCGGTGGCGGAACCTGAAGGTATGATCGCTGAAATTTGGCAAGAGCTGCCGCGGCTAGCGCAACTAGATTGCCCACAGTCCACAGCGAATGCCGGTTTGGGCGCACGCATGCACTGCGTACAGCAGCAGCTTTTCGCGCGGCACTCAGCCGCCATTTTATTGGGCGCCGATACGCCGCAGCTCGATATCAATGTGTTGCGCGCAATTATGGATTATTTGCAAACCAGCACGCCGCGTTCGGCGATTGCACCCGCGTCGGATGGCGGCTTTTGGCTATACGGCGGGAATCGCTGTGCACCGCTCAGTGCGTGGGAAGCGGTGCGCTACAGCAGTGCAGACACTTTGGTGCAATTTGAGCTGGCGATGCGAAATCAGGGAAAAATGGCGCAATTTCAGAGCGAAACCGATGTGGATACTGCCGCCGATTTAGCAGCCTGCGCCATTGCACTGACAAGTTTGGTGGATCCATCGGACAAACAGCGCGAATTGCTGAATTGGATGCAGGAACAGGCCGCAAATAAGGCTTTCAGCGTTCGTAACTGCTTGACCTAGGTGTCAATGCAAAATCGTTAAGCTTTCGTTATTGGCGTAAAGTTTCTATGAATATTAAACCGCGCCAAAACCGAACCATTTCATTCAGGCAGCGTTGAAACCCTGGCGGGCAAACTTGCGTTGATTAAATTTATATAACTGTCCGTCCCACTGCTCTGTGTGCACCTGCCTTTTGGCATGCGAATACATCGGGCTAATTACCTTTGACCCCTAGA
>Ga0105044_10008721_pt1 | contig 13905 bp, 9 predicted proteins | sample MAT01_FD_78092 | JGI IMG/M metagenome (GOLD analysis project Ga0105044, IMG submission 78092) | Freshwater microbial communities from Lake Fryxell liftoff mats and glacier meltwater in Antarctica - MAT-01 | ecosystem: Environmental > Aquatic > Freshwater > Ice > Liftoff microbial mat | place...
GTGCTAAACCCGCCCCTACTCGCTCAAAGGCGGTTAATAAGGACTCAATCTGCGGTTCTCTCCCGTACAGTTTTTGAGGAATTTGTAATTGATGAGAAATATCTTGGCATCCCAAAGTAAAGTTTTGGATTGCACCGTTTTTATATTGAGCAAGACAAGTTTCTAAATCTGCCTTGATTCCCCAAGCACTATTATATCGTTGTTCCGCCGTTTTTGCCATTAATTTCATGACAAGTTCTGAGACGCTTAAAGGAATTTCTGGATTGACTTCATGAGGAGGTATCGGTTGTTTGGCAATATGGCAATGGACTAACTCAAGTGCATCAAGTGATTCAAAAGGGAGTTGGTTGGTTAGCAATTCGTAGAAGGTGACACCGAGAGCATAAAAATCGGTACGATAGTCCAGTGAGCGATTCATCCTGCCTGTTTGTTCGGGAGACATATAAGCCAATGTCCCTTCTAGAACATTGGGACTTTTGAGGCTGGTATTCTCTTGGGATAGAAGGGTAGATAAGCCAAAGTCAATGATTTTTAATTGTCTGGTTTGAGGATTTAAGACAATATTAGATGGATTGATATCTTTGTGAATGACCTTGTTTTGATGCACTTTGTCTAACGCATCTGCAATTTGGATGGCAATGTGGAGAAACTCTGCTAAAGTAAAGGGACGACTCTCCCGCAGGATTTTTAAGGACTCTCCTCCAAAATCCTCTAACAACATGACTTGTGTGTTTTGGTATTTCCGCATTTCGTAGGCTTTAATTGTTTCTTCTAAATTGAAACGGCGAGTGATTTCGTATTCCTGTTGATAGCGGGAGAGTTCGGCAGGGGTGGGATAATCTTCTTTGAGTAGTTTCAATATTAAAGGTTGCTGATTTTTTTTGAGAATGCCTCTGTATATCAGGGAATTAGCACTTTCGTAGATTTGGTTGATAATTGTGATATCTGGCAGTGAAATCATGTTGAAAATTACTGCTGCGTAAAGAAAATTCAGCAGTATTCAATTATAGCAACGGCTTTGGTGGGTTATGGGATAAACGGGAAGTGGTATGCGGTTCGTGAGTCTCTGGAACTGACATTCATGTTTAAATCAACAGTCTCAGCGCGCTAAAAACCTCTGGCAAATGCGATCGCCCCTTTGGAGATATTTTTATCACTTCTACGGCACCCGATAACCGAGTGGAGACATCGATCGTATTTTTCAACGTCGGTGTTTCCCTGACAGGGTGACAACCGTCAGGTGAATAACTCTGGCTTCAGTTTAACTTGGCGATTACACAGCAAAAGGTGGGCCAGCAAAATTAAAGTTCATACTAATCGTGATGTCGTTAAAGTCACCCTTAGCAACACCAATGGGGGAATCTTCCAGACCAAAACGATTAGTTCCTAGGGAAATAATATGGTTTGAGCGATCGAGATTAGCTTCCTTATAAGCAAAGTAAGTCGCTGACGAGTGCTGTTGCGAATCGAACGTTGTCATATACGGCGCGTACAACTTCCCGCTATCCAACAGATAGGTTCCAGAATTACTCAGTTGACCTTGATTTAAAGCACTCGTCTCAAGCTCAATTTTTTTTGACTTAGACAGAACAACATTCGCGTAATTAGGGTTTTCTGCCGTCACAATTTCACCGGTTAACGGATCTTTAACATCACCTTTCTTGTTGAGGACTTCGTAAAGTCCAATCCGATGTGTAAAACCTGTAGGCTGGGGGCTTTTAGTTATGTCGATGTCTGCTTTTATTTTACGATCGACAATTGTGGAAGTATCCAGAACATTGCGCCCCTTAGTCTGGCGATTGCCAATCATATCCTGAAAGCTCTCTACAGGCCCATTTAATGCGATCGTCCCTCCCGAACCGTCAGCAAACTGAAAAGACAAAGCATCGCCACTGGGCTGTGCAGAAAACTGAGGGTCTTGGAATGAGAACTCGATCGCAGGATTAGTATCAAAAATTGACCCGCCACCAATTTTATAGATAGCTAATCTCTCCGTGGTTTCAACAGGAATGTTGCGGGAAGTATTAGCAGCACTGGCAGAATTATTAGCAGTGGTATTGAATAAAACTATCGCTCGTTGCCGCACTGCTTCTAAGTATCCGCTATCGGTTGGCAGAAGACCATTCACCCGATTATTACTATCATCGATAGCAAAGACGCCATATTCAACAGGTTGATTGCTCGGTTTTCCAGCCGCGAACAAAAGATTAATTCCTACACCAGGCTTATTAGCTTGGTTATTGACAGCTACAATCCCATTACTGGCATTTAAAGAAACAGATAGTTCAGGTGTTTCTTTAAACAACTTTCCGAGCAATTCTACACCATCTTTCTGATCCTGGTATACAAGGGTTAGCGGATCGCTTGGCGACGAGGTACGCACCGAATCAATCCTCACCTGAGAAACGGTTTTATCTGAGAGTCCATTGCCTTCCAAAAGCGGCGAAAACTTAGCAAAAAAATCTTTGGTGTACTGTGCCTCTAAGTGCTTAGTTAATGCAGCTCCATCAACATACTTCTCGTAGTAAAGGTATTGGTTGGGTTGCAAAGGATCTTCATAGAACTCAAAAGCGATATTCTGAGATGTTTCGGCTTGTTTAGTTTGTTTGGTCAGCTCGTCTACCAGAGATATTATTTGAGCGCGAGTTCCTGCCTTGGCTTTAAACTTGCCAATTAAAATTTTCTCACTCTTGATTTGACTGTCCGTTTCGACTATATCAATTGTAGGAGTATTAACTCCAGCTCCAATTGACTTTAGTCCCTCCACGAATTGTTTGTAACTGTCTGATTGTTGATACTTATCCAAGTCTGAATACTTATTCCATTTTTCAATCAAGAGCAAATTTTGAGGATTATTCGGATCTCGGTAAAAATCGGTCGAGTAATTACCCTGCTGTTGTTCAGTATTTTTATCGTAATTGCTGACTAAACTTAGCAATTGCTGAGAATTAGCGGCTCCAGTATTAATACTCAATCGCTTGATGGGTGCTGGATCGAGAGGAATATTAAACTTAATTGACTTACTGGGAGCATTGGGCCCTGGTGGGGCATAGGGTGGACTTGGGGGCGGAGCGGGGATAGGTTGAGTATCTTCGGGAATGGCTGGGTTCCAATTGCCTCCTAGCGCTAAATAATTTCCAAAATTTTGACTCATCGAAACATAGGCTTGGGGGAATTGCTCGAAATAGTCTTCAAATCTTTTCTGGATATCGCGAAAGTCTTGCGTGCCAGGACTTTTATTATATATTGAGCCAATCGCAGCAGCTTGATTGGCAGTATCAGCAAAGACGCCAATACCTTGTTTGGCAAAAAATTGTTCAATACCTCCCGGTGTCGCAGTTTGATTCTTTCTCGACCAAATCGTTAAAAAAGTCAGAGGTTCTTTAGTAGGGCTTGCATTTCTGTAGCTGTGGGTGTATCCAGCGGGCAAAAAGCCAATTTGCCCAGGAGTCAGGTGTACGTAGTAGTAGTCTTCAATTTTAGGAATACCATTTTGCCCAGGAATTTCGCCGATTTTATAGGGAGTTTTATTAGCAACGGGTAACCAAGCATCCATTTCCCCTTGCAATAGAATGAACCATTCATCTTCAGCCCAGTGAGTGTGAGGAATCGGACCAGCATTGTAGGGGGTGACAGTCAGAGCAAGGGTGTAGGGCCGAGGCTGAGATGAGGTTGAAATAGCAGCTAAATCAACGGGCAGACCCTGTTGAGTTTGGGGATTTAATGCTTGTACAGCAGCGTTGCTGATGCTGGTCGTTAAAAATTGCTGCGCTTCGCCGGCAGGAAAAGAGTCCCACTGATTTGAACCAAGGCGAGTTTCCTGTTGCAATCCCGTATAAAACGATAAGTTTGCCCCGTTAGGATCGCCATTAGGTTCCTTTAAAAAATTCGAGTAAGAGAAGTTTTTGGGAATTGGCAATCCAATATTTTTAGGCCATTGGAATTTAGGAGCTCCATTGTAGGGTGCGTTGGGGTTATATCTGTCGTCTTTAGAGAAACTAGGCCAGCTAAATCCTGGGGGTAGTTTGTCAGTAGTGGTGCTGGTATTCTGAGTATTGTCCTCAGTGTGGTCGTGACCAGCGTGGCTAGCTGTCCGAGTGTCATCTTGTTCGATTTCTAACATGATTGCTTAATTAACCAAAAAATTTTACGTCGGTTCTAATTAGGACTTACGCATTTCAAACTAATACTGTCATTCTGATGGAACCGCAGAATCTCGCCCTATGCTTTCTTGCACTACGTTTCACTTGACTCATGACATATAGGTTTTGCGTAAGTAAGTCCTGCTAATTATGCATTTCAGAAGTTGATAGGACTGACGCACGAGTAATCAGAAACCGGGTTTTTTCGGAGAATACTTCGTTGCGACCCGCAGATTTGGCAAAAAACCCGGTTTCTAGGCGTCGGAGTGCGTCCAAGATTGGTTGATAAGTTCGCTACTGAGCCGATCGCGTCTGAGCGGATATCTCATTCAAAACCCCAAAGCAACCAGCTACTTTATTGAAGCCAGCATAGACACACATAAACAGCAGTAATTCTTCAATCTCCTCATAACTAGCTCCTTGCTTGAGGGCCATAGAGACGTGAGCTCCAAAGGGGTTCCCAGGGCCAACTTGATCCTGATTGACTACATCTACAGCAATGGTGATGAGAGCTTTTGTCTTTTGATCGATAAGTGGTAGCCCCCAAGCTTCTCCAGCGACTCTTGTAACAAAATCACCAAATTTAGGGTTAATTTGCTTGAGACCCTCTTGCAGTTGTAAGTCATCCAAAACGGCATTTTTGTAATTTTCCATGAGGCATTACCTTCCTAACTAAACTTTACTGTGCAGGCATCTGTGAGTAATCTACCTAATGCCCTAAAATTTGGACTAAAAAATCTGCAAAACGTTCCTATTTATTTAGGCAACTCATTAGAAATACTGTTAGTAGTATAAACTCTAACAACTAGAGAACCCTTGATAATTTCGGAAAACTTTGTCAGCAAGGGTTGAACGTAAGGTTTCTGTAAGTGTTCGATTAAAGCTGTGCGATCTTTCCACTCTTCGTAGTAGAGAAAAGAATTTTTTTCTGTTGGCTGCTCGTAAAATCCGTAGCTGATACAGCCTGGTTCAGCTCGCGTAGGAGCAAGAGCTGCCGTTGCTAATTTCAGAAATAAATCGCGCTGTTCGGGTTTGATTTCAAATCGATTGGCTACAACTAATGGCAGATTGGCATTACTATCCTGTTGCTTGTTTGATGGAACCTGAGCAAAGACTTGACTGCTCCATATTGTGCAAACACAAACTGCAAAAACTATCAAAAAAAGCTTACTGATTCCTGGGATTTTTTTGAGAAAATATGCTTTTCGCATCTCTTATATCTGTATTTGATGGTTAGGGAGCTAGTAACTTGAGTAGTGAGCTGGTGAAACCTACCTTAGATGGCTCTGACACAGACTTTAGATTTTAGGAGGCCGCTTGTCCTTCTAAAATCTAAAATCTTCAGGACTTACGCTGCATTCCTTCTATTTTTACACTATATGTAGTGGTAAGGTGCGGTGTGCAAAGAACCCTACAAGTATAGTCTGTGCGTAAGTCCTAATCTTCTTTACTAAGGCTATCAGGCGCTTTCGACTTCGAGAGAATCGTAATCGTCAACGGCAATTACACCTTGAATAAATCCGGTTTTTTCCAAGGTATCAAGTATCATTTCCTGAGCGCCAACGACGTAAATATCGACATCTACTCCCATTTTTTGTTTGGCGAAAATCAGGACTCGCAGACCCGCACTCGCCATATAGTCTAACTCTTTGAGCATCAGCACTAAATGTTTGGGCTTGGTGATGGCTGCTTTCTCAATCTCTTCTTTGAATATCTGTGCTGAACTTGCGTCTAATTCGCCAGTCAATGTAATTTTTGCAGCATGGCCTGATGATTCTAGACTTGCAGTGAAAGCCATAATTTTTTGTCCTTTTGAAGATGTTTGTGAGTGGGATTAAGTTGATGATGAGATTACTTGCCGACTAAGATGACGATCGAGCGATCGCCCAAAAGAATACCGTCCTGGTTTTCTAATTTGGGTTCCGTTCCCGGTTCCCAAATATCCTCTGGAGACGTGCAGCCGGTATTCACCGAAATGTGCCACCGCAACTGTTCCGGCAAACCGGGAATTTCAAACCATTGCGCCTCCCAGTGCATATTGATTGCTACATAAATGTAGTTATCTTCAACACTTCCGGCTTTAGCGTGTTTGCCGCAAAGCAGGAAGGCTATAGTGCGACAACTAGGCGACCAGTCGGCGTTCCAGGCTTGGGTGCCGTGCCAAGTGATATCTGCATAGCCGCTGCCCACATAGTCCCGGTTCTGGAAGTGATATTTATTTCTCAGTACGGGGTGAGCGTTGCGGAAGGCAATGCTGTTTTTGACGAAGCGAAATAGACTGGCGTTGGTTTTTAATAAATCCCAATCCAGCCAATTGAGTTCGTTGTCGTGGCAGTAGGTATTGTTGTTGCCATTTTGACTGCGGCCGAGTTCATCGCCCATGAGCAGCATCGGCACGCCTTGGCTGACCATCAGCATCGCGATCGCATTTCGCATTTGGCGCGATCGCAAAGCATTAATCCCCGGATCGTCCGTCCACCCTTCCGCGCCGCAATTCCAACTGTCATTATCATTGCCACCGTCGTTATTATTTTCCCCGTTAGCTTCATTGTGTTTCTCGTTATAAGACACTAAATCAGCTAAGGTAAAACCGTCATGCGCCGTAATGAAATTAATTGAAGTAGCTGGACCGCGCCCTCGTTGAGCGTAGAGATTCGGCGAACCTTGCAAGCACTGTGCCGCATCCCCGACAGTGCCATCTCCTTTCAAAAACTTGCGAATACTGTCGCGGTATTTGCCATTCCACTCCGCCCAACGCCCGTAAGCAGGGAACGAACCAACCTGATACAAACCGCCCGCATCCCAAGCTTCCGCAATGAGTTTACACTTCGCGAGAATTGGGTCAAATGCCAGCGTTTCCAGCAAAGGCGGATTAGATAGCGGAACTCCCCAAGCATCGCGCCCCAAGATAGCAGCCAAGTCAAATCGGAAGCCATCAATGTGATATTCACTCGCCCAGTAGCGCAAGCAATCCAGCACGATACTGCGGACGATCGGGTTATTACAATTGAGCGTATTGCCGCAACCGCTGAAGTTAAAGTAATAACCTTCCGGGGTTAACATATAGTATGTTTTATTGTCCAGCCCCCGGAATGAGATTGTCGGGCCGCGTTGATCCCCTTCTGCTGTGTGGTTAAAGACGACATCCAAAATGACTTCAAGGCCATTTTTGTGCAGTTCTTTGACGAGTGCTTTGATCTCATCCACCTGCATTCCTAGTTTGCCAGTTGCCGCATAGCCAGCCTTGGGCGCAAAGAAACCAACGGTACTGTATCCCCAATAATTGACCAGCAATTCCCCCGTGATCGGGCTGGGGCGAGAATGTTCAAATTCGTCAAACTCATAAATTGGCATGAGTTCGATCGCATTGACTCCCAACTCTTTAAAGTAGGAAATTTTTTCGCGGATAGCTGCAAAAGTTCCCGGATGCTTCACGCCGGAGGAAGTATGGCGGGTAAAACTGCGGACGTGCATTTCATAGATAACTTGATCCTCCGGCGGAATTTCCAGAGGTCGGTCATTTTCCCAATCAAAGTCGTCAAAACTAATGCGCGATCGGTGTTGATAAATATCATTCCAATCCGGCGTTACGCCCCAAACATCTCGACCGCCAATAATTTTGGCATAGGGATCTAGGAGAATTTTGTTTTTGTCAAAGTAATGACCTTCTTGGGGATTGAAAGGCCCGTCCATGCGGTAGCCGTATTCGATATTTTCGTAATCGATATCGAATACAGTCATGGTAAAGACATTGCCAATTCGGAACTCATCGGGAAATGGAATTTCCGCGATCGGTTCTTTAGCGTGTCTTTTAAATAGCACTAACGTGCAAGATGTCGCATAGCTGGAAAATACGGAGAAATTAACTCCTCCCGGCACCAGACTCGCTCCGAAAGGCATGGGGCGACCTACACGCAGTTTAAAATCGCCGTGTTTGTGAGTGGGGTGAATGTCTATTCGTTCCATTACCTGTCCTACTAATTTAAAATTCTGAACAGAGATCGCACCTTAACAAGCCAAAGATTGACGTGATTTAATTGACTTTTCCGCTTACTTCAGAGCCGCTATTCCTGCATCTAACGTGTCGCAAGTTGTAAAAAAGCTGAGAAATCCAGTTACTTCCATTGTATCTTGAATTTCCTCAGCAACCCCCACCAATACAAGTTTGCCTTCTTTAGCCGATACGTGCCGATAAAGTGACAGCAGCATCCGTAAGCCAGCACTAGACATATAGGGGACTAGAGTCATATCTAAGAGAATTTTACTCCCCGGTTCTGCCAGCGGTACTACTTTTTCTTGAACTCCTAGTGCGGTACTAGCATCGACATCTCCCTCCAACTTTACCACTGTTATTTCTGCTGTTTTACTAATGGCTATATCCACGCTCAACCTCTTTGTAAATAAATTAGAATTGGGAGCTTCTTCCCAGGGATTAAGAAAACGATTATCCTGAGAGAAAGAGGAAGCAGCCTATACTTGTTAAGTATAAAACTAGCAATTCAGGCTGCATTCATTCTCACTTTAGGTAACAAACTGCTGACTATACCGGGACAATCTGCACTTTGACTTTCACCCGCTCTTTGGTATCAGGCAACTGAACGGTTAAGTTATCTGCGTCGAAGTTGCTGTAGGGTTGTCCGTCGATTTCACAAGCACCGATTTTGATACTACCGGGGGGCAAAATATCAGGTGAAACTCGCAGGATATTGTCTTTGAATCCTCCCGGCATTGGCTTGAAGTAGAAGTCCATCGGCTGCTTAGTAATCAACAGGTTGGTGTAAACCGCAGACAGGTAGCACAGTTCGGTGGAGTGATAGCCAGACATGGAGTGAGAGCCTTTGAATCGCTCATTTCCCAGCAAGTACGGCATTCCGTTGGCTAAAGTATTGAAGTAAACAGCACCGTCGTCATGATCCAAGAAGAAGGCATTGTAGAAGGATGCGGCTTCGCGAGCATGGCGCAAGTATTCTGGATTTTGAGTGAGGCCGCTGAGGATTAAGTAAGCTAAGATTGCTTGTTCTTGCTGCCACCAAGCTTTGCGATCGTGCCAGACAAAGCTGTGCTGTTCTTCACCTGGTTCGAGCATACGTTCGACGACATCGTACCAGCCGCCGCGTTGGCGATCGCTCCCGACATCGGGCATGAGGTGGGCAATCTTTTCCGCCAATTCTTTGTAATTATCTTTGGCTTTCAGCGATTGCATCCGCATCAAATTCCAGGAAATCTTTAGGTTGTGACCGACAACAGCCCGGTCTTGTTGCCAGCCCCAGATTTTGTCAGGAGTCCAATCTTCATTGAACTTTTCCTGAACAAACGGGCTGGTTTCGTACTCAGGGAAATACTTGGCGATCGTGTCAAAAGTGTATTCCAAAAAGTCGGCGTATTTCTGTTCGCCTGTTGCCAGATACAGGTTAATCAAATAAGCAGGCGCGTGGTCGCCGACTGAGTTCCAATTTTTGCGAGCGCGGTTGTGACCTAATGACTCAGCACGACCGTCGAGGGTGAGGGCATCGATGTGCGAGAAATAACCTCCTTGTTCTTTATCGATGAAGAACTTGTCAAACAAATCGATGGTCATCTCGGCATCTTTGAGGATGCGGGGGTCGCCAGTAATTCGGTAAGTTTGAATCGGGCCAGCAAGAGCGTAAATTTGTTCGTAAGCGGGGATGCAATCGTAGTCGTCGCTAAACTCAGAAGTGAGCAGTTTTTGTTCCCGCTGTCCTTTGACCCGTACCCCGTGATACCAGTAAATCAGGTTTTCATCGGGGTCGTAAAACCTCATGTGATCGCGCAGGTATTCAGTACCTTTTTCAGCGGCTTCTAAAAAGCGGTCTTCGCCTGTCATTAAAAAAGCTGAAGCAAACCCATAAACCAAGCGGGAAACGGTGTCAGTTTCTTGCAAGTAGTCGTCTTGCTTTTTGCTCCCGGACAGATTCAGCATCGTCCGATATTCTTTATAGTCTATGGGTTGGTTGGGGTAGCCAAATTGCCATTTCAGGTAGCAGTCTGCGATCGATCGAACTTGTTTAATCCACCAATCTTGTTCTTCGTGGCGATATTGTTGGGGTGCTTCGCCAGCAAAAACTAAAGATTTGGCTTCAAATTTGTATCCTTCACCTTGAGGGTAGAAAACACCGTAAGCGAAGACGTGCTGGCCGGGGTGCAGCAGTTCTGCAAACCGTTCGGTGGCGCTTAGGCAAGGTTCTTCTAGGTTTTGGGTAATGCGACCGTAAGTAGTTGGTGTCAGGTACGCAGTATATTCGCGACCGTCTGATGTCTTGATGCCGAAGCTTTTATCGCTGCGGTTGAACTGGGTAACATACCCTCCGATCATGTCGGAGAATGAAAAGTTTATCCGTTCCATTATCTTTCCTCTGTTAATTGATTAGAATGTTTCGGCCTACTCGTCTGTGTTTTTACTTGTTCTCGATCTCTTTCAGAAAAACCTCCATGAATTGGTCTACAACTCCTGGATGCTTCCCTGTAATCAAGTTGCCATCTACCACCAAGTCAACGGTGACTTCATTTTCTTCGTCGTAGACAACTTCTGCGCCGGCATTTTCTACATCACAGATGATGTTGTGAGCGCAGGTCACTTTCCGCCCTTTCAGTAAGTCTGAGTCGGCGCAGAAAAGCCACAAACTGTGACAAATTGTTCCCAGCTTTACACTTTCGGTTTGCATAGATTTTCTGAGAAATTCTACCGCTGGCGCTTGGTTTTTTTGGCCTTTTTTGACTTTCGCCTGATATCTCAGGCGATCGGTAGCATAAGCTCCAATTGCAATGATGCCTTTGTAGGCAGACGGATTGATATCATTGACTTCTGTGGTGACAGTCACATGATATTCTACTTTATCATTTTCTGGGTTTGATCCGAAAGTTAATTGTTGATTTCCCCACAAGTGAGAAATGTACTCGACTTCATAACCGTGTTTCGGAAAAAAATCATTGAATTCCCGATATTCAGTAGGATCAAAATGTTCTTCGATCAGAACACCAATTTTGCCCTTGCTTTCAGTTGCCATACCCTACAAAATCCTTGCGATTGTAAACAGTTTTAGGTTGATGATTGCCTTCTGAGATAGATGCCCCTGACGGAATTTCTACCTCTCGCCACCAGACAATAGGAGGTATTTAGGCCTTGATTAGCTTTAAAAGTGAATCAGGGGCAAAAACATCTCGGTAGAAAGTCAATTGTTCGGTTTTGAGGTAGCAGGCTCCTCGGTTGCCGCGCCGCACCCAAGTGACATTTCCTTTGGCGAGGGTTTCGTTAGTTTCGTCGTCCACACACTTCCACTCAAAGTAAGTGTGTTCGCCAAAAAACATCACAATCGGCCAGCACATTGTCACCCCTGGCTGTGCAATTAAAGCCCACCAGTGTTTCTCGCGTTCTTTTTGTTTGTTGTCTAAACCGCGATAGGGGCCGTCTTGACATAAGTAAACCAAATCTTCGCGATATTCACCTGTTAAGATGTCACCCCGGCATTGTCTTAATGCCTCACAGTGAGTCGGCCACCATTCCTGATTTTCTTTTTCGATTTGTTCGAGGGTATAATCTGAGCTAATTTCGGGCAACTTTTCTTCCTTCATTGCCACAATTTTCTCGGCTAACTCAATCATTGTTTGCTTAAGTTCGTCCGAAACCAATCCAGGTTTTGAATAGTCGGCTGTCAAGCCTTTATAGTAGTTGATTCGAGTCATTAGTAACTCCTTAGTGGTGAATAAAGAACCAATACTTTCAGTAGAACTGAAAACCCAGTTTCCTAAAATTGAATTAGGATGTGCCGGGGATTTTCCGTCGCACTGCTAGCAAGGTAATGTCGTCAAACTGCGGTGCACAGTCTATATGGGTAAACACATCGGTTTTCATACGTTCTAGTAATTCGGATGCTGAGGAATAAGGCTGATTTAGGAGTGAAAGCACTCGCTTTTCTGTGAAAAATTCCTTGTTGGGGCTGCGGGCATCAGTAAGACCATCGGTGTAACCAAATAGAATATCTCCCGGTTCGAGCTGAACCTGCTGAATTTTAAACTTCATATTTGGCATCATTCCTACGGCGGGACCTGTAGATTTGAGCGCAGTCTTGATCCCAGAAGCATTGATAATTAAAGGTGATTCATGCCCGCCGTTAATATAGGTTAATAAACCTGTTTCTGGATTGAGTACCCCGAAGAACATTGTGGCAAACATACCGGTTTCACCATGTTCTTGACTAATGTAGTTGTTGGTAATCTCAATTGCCTGGAGAGCTTGCCTTAGACCAGCCTCAAACTCGGCTTTGATTTCGATAGTAGTATCGGTTGTTTCTCGATCGCAGAACTGAAAATTTGTTGCTCCCGAAAAGATGCGGATGAAGCTGCGGAACAGCCCCATAAACATTGCGGCTCCCACCCCTTTGTCGCAAACATCTGCGATTACTAACCCTATATTACCGTTGGGCAGCGGAAACACATCAAAGAAATCGCCTGCCACTTTTTTAGCTGGTTCAAATATAGCACATATTTCCCAATTTGGCAAGGTTAAAATGGGGTCTGGTAGAAAGTTTCTCTGAAGCTTCTGCCCTTTTTCGATATCGGTTGCTAATTCGTTGTTAACCTTGTTCAGTAGATCGGTTCGTTCTTCTACCAGAGTTTCCAAATTGTTCGTGTACCGACTTACTTCTGCAATCATAGCATTAAAAGCTTCGGCTAGTTGTTGAAACTCGTCATTGGTTTGGACATCTACATTTACATTGAAATCCCGGTTGCGAATCTGCTCGGATGCTAGGCACAGCTTGCGAATCGGTTTCACTAACCACCTGCTGAGCAGGGAAGCAACTAGCAAAGAAACGAGAAAACTACTACCAATAATTTGTAAACAAGTCCATTTTATGCTATCGAGTTCTAGAGCTATGCTACTAACATCGACATCTAAGTTAAGGAGAGCAACAACATTTCCACTAGGATCTTTTAGGGGAATTGCAGTAGAAATGTAGGCCTGTTGTTTACCCTTATACTCATGATAATACTGGCTGTCTACTTTGGGCTGACCGTCAAAAGCGGAGCGGATCGAGGGAGAATGTGGTAAATAATAGTACCCCACCAAATCATTCTTGATTGTTGAGGAACTATTTTCATAACGATACCCTTGATCACTAGCTAGCAACCTCACCACTTTGCCGTCAGGAGACTGAGGGATAGTGCCGATTAGGTAGGATGCATGGATGTAGACATCAGACGAATCGTCTCTCCGACTTTTATTCGTAATATCTCCTAACTTGCTAGCCAGCTTTTGATAGACTTTTGAAGCGACAATTTTTCCATGTACTTCATTAGATAATCCTGGCACCTCAGTTATTTCGTCACCAGATTTTGTTAAGTTCTGGGGCAGTGGCAAACTCTGTGAATTAATTTGAGCGGCTAGGTTCTTAATTTCTGCTATATCTTTGCTAGAAAAAGATGAAGATTCCTTGATGCCAATTTGTTTTAATTCCTTAGCCTGGTTTTTTAGCAAATTTCGCTGGATGCTTGATTGGAGCCAAAAAATACTTGTGGTAGCAACCCCAACAGACAGGACGGAAAGCGCTAAGCCTAACTTCAAGCTGAAGGGAAACTTCAAGTTTTTTCCGAATCGATTTAGTCTGTTTTGGCTGGGTTTCTCCACCTGATTCGCTTGGTTCGATAAAGTTAAATTTTCTGAATATGAAAGAGGGACTTCCAAGCTGTCTTGCTTGTCAGGTTTTAAAGAATAAGTCACAGCTTTACCCTTTGCTAACTTGAGTAA
>Ga0105044_10008723_pt1 | contig 13904 bp, 9 predicted proteins | sample MAT01_FD_78092 | JGI IMG/M metagenome (GOLD analysis project Ga0105044, IMG submission 78092) | Freshwater microbial communities from Lake Fryxell liftoff mats and glacier meltwater in Antarctica - MAT-01 | ecosystem: Environmental > Aquatic > Freshwater > Ice > Liftoff microbial mat | place...
AGGGCTGCGCGAAGCGATCGGCTCGATCCTGCTCAGCAACGGCAAGGTGCGGGAGGCCGAACCGCAGTTGGCGGAAGTGTTGCGGATCCGTCGAGCGGCCACACCGGGCGACAACTCCTCGGTGGCCGCGGCGATGAACAACTTGGCCGCGGTTTGGAAGGATTTGGGGCGTTCGAAAGAGGCCGAGACTCTTGCGGTGGAAACGCTCGCGATGCGGCGACGGCTGTTCAGCGGCGACCACGCGGACTTGGCGAACAGCCTGATGACCTTGGGGTATTTCCGCGATGCGGTGGGGAAGCCGGCCGAGGCCGAGCCGCTGTATGCCGAGTCACTCGCGATGCGGCGGCGGCTGCACCCGGGCGACCATGTGGACCTAGGCGGGAGCATGAACGCACTCGCCACCGCGTGGGAGTCGCTTGGGAAACTGGACGAGGCCGAAAGCCTGCACCTGGAAGCGCTCGAGATGAAGCGGCGGCTGTTTCCGGGCGATCACCCGCAGACAGCGCTGAGCGTGCACAATCTAGCCGCGGTCCGCGAGTTGAAAGGGGACTTGGCGGCGGCCGAGGCGGGGTATGTCGAGGCCCTCGACATGCGTCGGCGGATGTTCGCGGGGGACCACCCGAACACGGCGAACTCCATCAACAACCTCGGGTTCACGCGAGGCGCGATGGGCCGCAAAGAAGAAGCCATCGCGTTGTACTTGGAAGCCTTGGAGATGAACCGGCGGCTCTTCCCGGGCGACCACCCGCGCGTGGCGATGGGCCTGAACAACGTGGGGAACGCGCGGGTGCAGTTGGGGCAAGTGGCGGAGGCAGAGCCGATGCTGCTGGAGGCGCTGGCGATGAGCCGAAGGTTGCACTCGGGCGACAGCCCGGAGGTGGCCCGCGGCCTGCTCAACCTTGCGGATGCGGTGAAACGCACACCGGAGCGGCGGGACGAAGCCCGGGCGGCGTTTGATGAGTCCATCGCCATCTTGCGGCGGTTGACGCCGCAGGGTTCGGCGTTGCTGGCGTCGGCGATTTATAAGCGGGGAATTTCGCAGCGGGAGGCGGGGGACGAGGGGGGCGCGAAGGAGGACTTCGCGGAGGCATTGGCGATGGGTGAGCGGGTGCTGCCGAAGGAGAGCAAGGTGCTGGAGAAGTATCGGGGGGCGGTGGAGGGCGGTGTGAAGTAGGGCGGACGACTTCGCCGTCGATATTGCGGCGTTCGGCATCATCCTAGTGCCCGACGAGGCTCAGCGGTCCTGCAGGAACCGCACCAACTGCGTGCGCTGTTCGCGCGAGAGTTCCGCGGCGATCTTGCGGAAGAGTTCGTCCCGTTGCTCCCGGGCGGGGGGTTCGCCGAGCGGGTTCATGACTTCTCGTGTGAGTGCTCGGATCTTGGCTTCCTGTTCGGGCGTGGCGTCGATGGCCTTCATCATCTCGTCGCTGCGTTCGCGGCGGGTTTCCACGAGGCCGCTCAGCGATCGTCCGACTTCGCCCAGCAGGAGCACAAGTTCGGTGCGTTGCTGGAGCGCTGCGGAGTTGCGTGCAGCGCCCTGGCGGCGTTCGATCGGCCGGGCGCCTTCGGCGGGGCGGGCTTGCAACGCGCCTGGGCCTTGGGATGCACCGAGTCGGCTGGCGCGGAGGGCGTCGAGGTATTCATCGACCATCGAGAGGTACTCGGGCCTCGAGGCTTCGGGCAGGAGCGCCGCCATCTGCACCTTCAAGGGTGGATCCGCGAGATCAGCCGTGGCCGCCGCGAACGTTCGCATCAGGGGGCGCAGGGTTGAAGGGTCGGAGCCGGACTGCCGGGCATTCTGGATCTCGAGGAAGAGTTCGTATTCATCGTGCAGGAGGGCCGAGACCTTTACGGCTCGTTCATCCATGAACGCATCGAGGGCGGCCCGATGGGCCTCATCGAGCGAGAGGAGTTCAATGGCGGCGAACTCGGGCCGATCTTGGATGACTGTCAGGGTTCCGTTGAAGGCCCGCGTGACGAGCGTCCGGGTGACCAGTGTGGGCTCGACCGTTGGTCCGGCCATGAGCGAGGCTTCATGATTGGCCGTGGCGGGCGCTGAAGGCCCTTGGGCGAATGCGGTGGAAGCCAGCATGAGGAACGCGATGAACGTGGTGCGTTGCATGGAGATGGAAACGAACGGCTGCGGGATTCATTGCGGCGCTGGGGCGAAGCGGATTTCCCGCTTCGGGCGCGGAATAACCACTTTGCGGGCGGATCGCCGCCAAGCGGCGTTTCGGTTTGGGTGTTGAGTTGAGGCGACGGGCCCTTCCGGTCCTTACGCTCTTCCACCGATATGTCACTCCTGGATTGGATCAACCGCGACAACGACTCGGGCACGATGCCTCTGGGTGACCATCTGGACGAACTCCGCAAGCGGCTGATGTGGGGCGCGGGCGGGCTTGTCCCCATCATCGTCACCACGCTTGCTTTCGGCGAGGAGATTTTGGGGTTCCTCACCGACCCCGTCCGTAAGGCCTTGAAAGAAGCGGGGTTCCGCGGCGACCTGATCGTCACCGGCCCGCTCGAGGCCTTTGGGCAGTACATGTGGGTGAGTTTGATTGCCGCGCTGCTTATCGGCTTGCCCTGGGTGCTCTATCAGTTGTGGCTCTTCGTGGCCCCCGGCTTGTTTGATCGCGAGAAGCGATTTGTGTACTTCCTGCTGCCGCTCTCGACCATCCTGATGGTGACGAGTTTTGTGTTTCTTTTCCGGGCGATCCTGCCCATCGTCCTTTCGTTTTTCGTGAATTTCGGCAGCGATATCGGGGTCGAGGTTCCGGCCGTCACCAGCATGCCCGCGGGGCTGGTTCTGCCGACGGTGCCGGTGCTCGATGGAGACCCGCCCGCGCCCGAAGTCGGGCAGATGTGGGTGAACAAAGCCCTGCGAGAGGTGCGTTACTGCATCGAGGTCACGGAGGGCGTGCCGGTGTTGCTGGGTCATCCGCTGGTGAAGGAGGTCGGGATCGCGCAGGAGTACCGCGTTGCCGAATATGTGAAGTTGCTCACCAACCTCGCGCTCGCCTTCGCCGGTGGGTTTCAGACACCTGTCGTCGTGCTGCTCTTGGGTTGGGCGGGGATCATCGACCGGGCCTTCCTGAAGAAGTTTCGTCGTCACGCCATCCTGCTCAGCGGTGTGGTGGCGGCGTTCCTCACGCCCGGCGACCCCACCACCATGTTTCTGTTGTGGATTCCGCTGTATGTGCTTTATGAACTCGGGGGCCTTCTGTTGAAAGTCTTCCCGGCACGCGCGGTGTCGGGTGGCTTTCGTTTCGGCAAGTTTGCCCGCAAGCCCAAGCCGGGCGACCCTCCCACCGCCCCCACGAACGGCAACGGCCTTGAGACGACCGAATACGAGGATGATCGTCCGTGATGCCGGTTCGGAAGCAGGTTGCGCGGCGTCGGGTTTCCGCCATTGTTGCGTCACCACGGGTGTTCGTCCCGATCGCGTGGCCCACGCCGACGGACGAGGCCTTCATGCTCGAAGCCTTGGAACTGGCCCGGGCTGCGGCAGCCATGGGCGAGGTGCCGGTGGGCGCAATCGTGTATGAAACGAAGACCGGCAGAGTGTTGGCGCGGGCTGCCAATCGCCGTGAATGTGATGGAGACCCCGCGGCTCATGCCGAATTGATCGCCATCCGGGCCGCCGCTCAGACGCTTCAGGATTGGCGGCTCTCGGGTTGCACGCTGGTGGTGACGCTTGAGCCTTGCGTGATGTGCGCTGGGGCAATCGTCAACGCCCGTGTCGATAGGGTTGTGTTTGGTGCCGCGGACCCCAAGGCGGGTGCCGTTCAGTCGCTGTATCGCGTGCTATCCGACGCGAGGCTTAATCACCGGCCGACCGTGATTGGCGGGGTGAGGGCTCAGGAGTGCGGGAAGGAACTCCGGGTTTTTTTCCGGGCCTTGCGGGCGAGCCGTTGAAATCCGACCTTCTGGTGCAACTTCGGATTGGAATTGCGAATCCAAAACCATCTTGAGCGAGAATGCACTGCGGCTTGACCCTGCAGGAGCCCGATCGTTGCCCTCGGGCGTTCTCCCGCGATGAAGGATTGTCGCCATGTTTACCCAGACCACCGAGTATGCCCTGCGGGCTATGGCCTGCCTCAGCCAGCACGAGTCTCAACTTATCTCGGCGAACCAACTCGCCGGTTGGACCAAGGTTCCGGGTAACTACTTGGCCAAAGTTTTACAGGAACTCGCGGCGGCCGGCTTGGTGGTCGGCCGAAGAGGTGTTGGCGGTGGGTATCGCTTGGCCCGAGATTCCAAAGACATCACGCTTTTGGACATTCTGCGAGGGGCCGGGTGGGTTGCTCGGCATGAGGCTCCGGCCTTCGATATTGGCTCTGACAATTGGACGCTCGGACCGCTCTACCGCGGCATGGATTCCGCCGTGGAAGCGGCGGTTGGGCACTTGCAGGGGGTCAGCCTGCGCGACCTTGCGCAGGATTCCGATTCGAAGGCGTTTGAAGCCAGTCCCCCTTCGCTCGGACGTGGGTCATTCGTCACTCCGGCAGCATCCAAGCCGATTGCCGGTCGAGCGATTGCCAACGGGATGGGTGGCGGGATGGGTGGCGGGATGGGTGGCGGGATGAATGGTGCCGCCACAGCGATCGGAGCCTAACGGCTGCCGCGGCTTGGTTCAATACTCGAAACCGGTTCATTCCTATCGTTGCGGCCAGACCCTTTCCGGAGCCTCTCGGCTCTTCAGAGGGCTCTGTTTGACATGTCAGGAAATCGAATGAGCACTGTTTCTGAGTCCGGCAACGCGGGACCGACTGGTAATGTGAACCCCACGCCAACCCCCACGCCAACCCCCACGCCCACGCCGTCGATGGGCACGCTGGAGGCCCAACGTCGGGCGAATCGGGATGCCTCGGCGGCCCTTGGGTCCGATCCGTATGGCCAGAAGGTTGATGGTCTTTCCGGATTGGGCACTGCCAAGGCCGCCTACGACGCGGCCATGGACGCGGCGTTCGCGGGATGGAAGCCCGGAGCGGACGGTGAAACCAACCCCCATCGCCAAGTGGTGAAGGTCGCCGGACGGGTGATGTTGCTGCGTGACAACGGCAAGTTGATCTGGTTGACGCTGCGCGATGCCAGCGGAGACCTGCAGGTTGCCGTCAGCCAGAAGGATTGCCCCACTCCCGGGTTTGAGTTGGCGAAGTTGATCGACCTGGGCGATGTGGTGACGGTTGAGGGTCGCCTGATGAAGACTCGAACCGGCGAGGTGACGGTGTGGGCGACGGGCGTGGCCCCAGCCGCGAAGTGCTTGGTGACACCGCCCGAAAAGCACGCCGGCCTCACAGACGTCGAGTTGCGCTACCGGCAGCGGTATATCGATCTGTGGTCGAACCCAGAGACGCTGCGGGTGTTCGAACTGCGTTCGCTGATTGTTGCGACCGTGCGCCGGTTCCTTGAGGATCGCGGCTACTTGGAAGTCGAAACGCCGATGTTGCAGTCTTTGGCGGGCGGTGCCGCGGCCCGGCCATTCATGACTCGGATGAACGCGCTGGATATCAACCTGTTCATGCGGATTGCACCGGAGTTGTACCTCAAGCGGCTTTTGGTGGGTGGTTTTGGGAAGGTGTTCGAGATCAACCGGAATTTCCGGAACGAGGGGCTCGACAAGCAGCACAACCCCGAGTTCACCATGCTGGAGGCCTATCACGCCTTCGGCGATGTCGAGACGGTGATGGAAATGACGGAGAGTTGTGTGCGGGCAGCCGCCGGGGCCGTGGCCGGGAAGCCTGCCGGGGATGTTGTGCTTCCCTTCGGCGAACTCTCGATCAACTACTCCCGACCGTTCGCCCGCCAGACGTACGGGCAACTCTTTGAGAAGGCCTGGGGCTTCGGCATGTTTGAAACCGCCAAGGCCCGCGAGACGCTCGCCGCGAGGATCCCTAAGCACGCCGCGGCGGTCGCGACGATGGACCCGATGCTGGTCGTCAACGAGTTGTTCGAGGACAAGGAAAAGGGAGGTGAGGCTCAGTTGGACCATTCGGTGCCGACGTTCATCACCGATTATCCGGCGGCCATCAGCCCGCTCACGCGGCCCAAGCGTGACAATCCCGTGCTCGCCGACCGTGCCGACCTCTTTATTGCTGGAATGGAGATCGCCCCCCACTACACCGAGTTAAACGACCCTGACATTCAGGAGGCGAAGTTCCGCGAACAACTGAAGGGGTTGGATGAAGGGAAGAACGCGGAGGAACAGACCTTCCGCACGATGGACCACGACTTCTTGCGGGCCTTGCGCGTGGGCATGCCACCGGCGGGCGGCATGGGCCTGGGCATCGATCGTCTGACGATGCTGCTGACCAACCAGCGGACGATCCGCGATGTGGTGTTGTTCCCGCTGATGAAGCCTGAGTGAGCGAATTGGAGTGAGCCAATAGGCGTGGTTCGGTCGGTGCCGACTACTTCTGGCCAAGGCTTGCGGGTGCTGGCCCTGACAGGAGCACCAGCGACCGCAACACCTCCGCGACGCTCCAGGCCTGCATGGGGCATCCGTCGGGCCGCCTGGGTTTGCCGGGTGCATCGTCCGCGTCATACACCTCGGCGATGGAAGCGACCGATTGGGACGTTGCTCCGGCACCGTTGAATTCATCGAGCAGGGGCTGCAGGGCGGCCCGGCCCTCGGTGCGTGCCGCAGCGCTGAAGTCGTGGGAGCGCAGCAGGGCCTCGATGTAGGGACCGATCAACCACGGCCACACGGTGCCGTTGTGATACGCCCCATCGCGGCTGAAGAGATCGCCCTCGAAGCGGGGGCGATAGCCGTGGCTGCCCGCCGCGAGCGTGCGCAGGCCCATAGGTGTCAAAAGGTGCTTCTTGAGAGACGCCACCACCGAGCGTTGCTGATGGTTGGTGAGTGGTGAGTGCGGGAGACTGACCGCGAACACTTGGTTGGGTCGGATGGAGGCATCGGCGTCCCACGACGGCCCGTTGGGCACGAGACAATCAAACAGGCAACCGTCGTGGGGGTTCCAAAATGCCGAGCGGAAGGATGCGGCGGTTTGGGCCGCGACGGTCCGCAAGGCGTCCGCCTCCGCGGGGTGTGAAGGGCCGATGAGTGCTGCGAAGCGCATCAAGCCGCTGTGCCAGAGGGCGTTGATCTCGATGGGCTTGCCGTGGCGCGGCGTGAAGACGACGCCGTTGCGGCGGGCATCCATCCATGTGAGTTGGGTGGAAAGGTCGCCGGCCATGATGAGGCTGTCGGCAGGATCCATGCGGATGTTAAAGCGTGTGCCGATTCGGTATGCATCGATGATGGAGCGGCAGGCGATGATGAGTTCGGGAGGGACCGGCGCGAGTGCGGCCCCGGCCAAGTTGCAGACGGCCTGGATGAACCAGAGGGAGGCATCGACGGTGTTGTACTCGGCTTCGCCGCTGCCGTTGTCGAAGCAGTTGGGGATGAGGCCGTCCTTCATGAGCCCGGCGAAGGCGAGGAGGGTGTCTCGGGCTTCATCGTGGCGTCCGGTGCACAGGAGGAGGCCGGGGAGCGAGATCATGGTGTCGCGGCCCCAGTCGCTGAACCAGGGATAGCCGGCGATGATTGAAGGCTTGGGGCCGGAAGGGGTGTTGCGGGTGGCGATGAACTGGGCCGCGGCGGCGGAGAGGCTTGGCGGCAGCGCGGTTGATGCGACGTGTTGAGGTGGCGATGGATCACGCCAACGTTCATTTGACGGGCTTTCCGTGGAGTGTGCGTGATGAATGTGCGGCCGCTCCTGCTGGGCCTCAGTGACGAGGGCGAACACCAAGGAGGGTCTGACTAAGCCTGTCGCCCCATAGATCGAGCCCCAAGGTCCCAATCTGAATGTCACTGGCGACCACAGGTCTTCGGTGGCATCCTGTCCGCGCTGGGCGTCGCGTCGATAGTACAGATCGCGCCAAGTCTCCTCGGCACGAATGGCGGTGCCGGAGTGGGCCTCAATACAAACGCCGACATCGCCGACGGAGGCGACAAATTGCCCGTCCTTGAGTGTGCGCAATCGCCCCGGCGCGTTCCCCAAGGAGTGAAAATCGCGGAGCGAGAGGAGGGGCCGGCTCTCGACCTGCCATCCGGCATTCAGCGGTTCGCCGCTGGTGCGATGAACGCCATATGACATCCGGGCTACCGCGGAACCGAATTCCCAGCGGCGCGACACGCGTAGTGCGATCTGATAGTGAAGGATCTCGAACGTCCACTCACACGCAGCCGGAGACTCGCCCGTCGATTCCGTAGTCGAGAATCCAACAAGGAGTTCAGACACCTTCGCGCGTTGGGCATCTGGTGCTGAAAACTGAAAGCCGGATAACTGATAACGGAACTCGGGTTCATTCGGCTGTCCGACGATCAGCCAATCCGCGACCGCCTGCACCAACGCCACGCGGCCGACCGGTGGTTTGGTGGCGGCGATGAAGAGGGCGTGGTAGCGGCGTTGGGGAACTCCGCCGACGGTGCCCATGGCGAAGCCGCCCGCGCCGTCGGTGAGGAGCCATTCGTGATCGAGTCGGCGCTGGAGGTCGTGACCGCTGAGTTCCATAAGAAGAGTTTACGGGAGCCCCGAGCGCATGATCGGGGGTATGGGTGGCGGTCGAAAGGGACGGGTTGGGGTTGGGATCGATCGGGTATCTCGCTTACTACCCCGACATTGCGCTTGGGGCTCCCTAGTCCTCGTCGGCCCGGAGTTTGGCGATCACGCTGAGGTCTTCGAGCGTGGAGGTGTCCTGGACTTTTTCGGTGCCCGCCGCGACGTCGCGCAGCAGGCGCCGCATGATCTTGCCGCTGCGGGTTTTGGGCAGTCCGTCCGTGAAGCGGATGACGTCGGGCCGGGCCAGCGCGCCGATCTCTTTGGTGACGTGGGCCCCGAGTTCCTTCTTGAGGGCATCATCGGGGGCCCTGCCCGCGGCGTGCTTGAGGGTGACGAACGCGCAGATGCCGGTCCCTTTGATCTCGTGCGGCATCCCCACCACCGCCGCCTCCGCGACCGCGGGGTGCGAGACCAGGGCCGACTCCACCTCCATCGTGCCGAGCCGGTGGCCCGACACATTGATGACGTCGTCGATGCGCCCCATGACCCAGAAGTAGCCGTCCTGATCGCGCCGCGCACCGTCGGCCGAGAAGTACCACGGCTGGCCGCTTACCGGGTCTTTCAAGCGTCCCCAGTAACTCTGGATGAACCGATTGCGGTCTTTGTAGACGCCGCGGAGCATGCCCGGCCAGGGCTTCCGCGTCACCAGCAAGCCGCCTTGGTTGGGGGGCAACTCCTGCCCTTGTTCATTCACAATCGCGGCATCGATGCCGTACATCGGCACGGTGCACGATCCCGGCTTGGTAGCGATCGCGCCCGGAAGCGGCGTGATGACGTGGCCACCGGTTTCGGTCTGCCAATAGGTATCGACGATCGGGCAGCGGCCCCGCCCGATGTGCGTGTGATACCACATCCATGCTTCCGGGTTGATCGGCTCGCCCACCGTCCCGAGCAACTTGAGGTGCGAGAGGTCGTGCTTCGCTGGCCATTCATCGCCCCACTTCATGAACGTTCGGATGGCCGTCGGAGCGGTGTACAACTGCGTGACCTTGTGCCGCGCAGCGATATCCCAGAAGCGGTCGTTCTTGGGCGCGTTGGGCGCACCCTCATAGATCAGCGTCGGCACCCGGTTCATCATCACGCCGTAGATGACGTACGAGTGACCCGTCACCCACCCCACATCGGCGGTGCACCAGAACAATTGCCCCGAATCCGGGATCAGGTTGAACGTGAGTTTCGCCGTGAGCGCGGTGAACACCAGGTATCCCGCGGTGGTGTGCATGATGCCCTTGGGCTTGCCGGTCGAGCCCGAGGTGTACAGCAGGAAGAGCATGTCCTCCGCATCCATCGGGCGGCAGGGGCACTCATCGGATTGCGCGTTGGTCAGCGCGTGATAGTCGTGGACGTGCGTTGCCGCGGCGGCGGCCCGGCCCCGGATCTTCGCATCCGCCAGGTCTTTGCCGGAAGCCTCCGGTGTCGAGTGCCGCCCCAGGCACACCACATGCTCGACCGGTTTGCCCTGCGCTGCGAGCGTCTCACAGGCCTCCGTCACGTTGTTGAGAAGCGGCACCACCTCGCCCCGGCGATAGCCACCATCGGCCGTGATGATGACCGTGCTATCGGCATCGGTCATGCGCTCAACGATCGATTGCGCAGCGAACCCCCCGAAGATAACCGAGTGCGGCGCCCCGATGCGGGCGCAGGCCAGCACGGCCACCACCAGTTCGGGCACCATCGGCATGTAGATGGTGATGCAGTCACCCTTGCTCACGCCCAAGGACTTCAGCGCGTTGGCCAGTTTCGAGGTTTCGCGCTGGAGGTCGCGGTACGAAAGCCGGCGGATCTCGGCGACGCCCGACGAAACCGTCGGCTCACCCTCCCACACCAGGCCCACATCGTCGCCGTGCCCGGCCTTCACATGCCGGTCGATGCAGTTGTAACACGCGTTGGTCGTGCCCCCCGTAAACCACTTTGCATCGGGGGCGTTCCACTCAAGGACCTTCGACCACGGGCTGAACCAATCGATGGATCGCGCCTGCTCGGCCCAGAACCCCTCCGGGTCCACGATCGATCGGCGATGCGTCTGTCGATACTGCTCCATCGATCCGACGTGCCACTGTGCAAACCCCAGTGCCGCGGCGGGCACCGGCGGGAACACGCGGTCTTCCTGGAGCGTGGACGAAACATTCTCGGTGTCGGGCATGAGGGGAGTGTACTGGTGCAGCGGCCAAGGAACGTCGCCATCCATAAGCCGCCAGCCGCCGAACGTCGCCCCCCCGCCTTCGGACAACGCCTTCTACAGTTCTCCATGCCCGTCCCGCCGAAGAAAACCATCTCCCGCTCTTTGGGCGAGTTCTTTGGCCATGTCATCAAGGGCGCGAAGACCGACCCCGCGGCTTCGTGCGGCACGACTGCAACCGGCCCAACGACCCGCCGCGAAACCACGACCGAAGAAGCCCGCGACACCCCCGCCGGCACGGTCATCCTGCGCCGCACCGTGGTGGAAGAGGTCATCCTTCCCAAGCCCGATGAGCACGCCCGATGAACAAGTCCGATGAGCGGGCCCATTGACTCGGTTCGGGTGCCGCCGCTACACCACGACCATCGGGTCCACATCGCGCTCGCTCACCCGCACTTGGGCGCCAGGTAGCGTTGACCGTAGCCTTCCGGCCAGCCGCGGCAGGTAGCCCCGCTCGGTGTTGGTGTGCCCGGCCAGGATCACGCTCAAACCGCTCGCCGTTGCCGCCATGACATCATGGTGCGTCATCTCACCCGAGACGTACACATCCAAGCGTTCAAACTTTGCAGCGCCCGCCAAAGACGACCCCGAGCCGGGGCACACACCGATTCGCGCCACCATGTCATCCATCGATCCTGCCGCCGCCACGTGCACATCGCTGCACGCCAAGAACCCTTTCAGCCGCACCGCCAATTCTCGAAGCGTCACGGGCGTATCCAACTGCAACCGCCGCCCCGCGCCCGCATGCCGATCGGGGATGGCGCTCAGCGTCACCACGTCGATCGCCGGTTCCTCATACGGGTGAAAGCGGCGCAACGTTTCGATGGCGATCGGCAAGGCCGCGTTCGAACAGACCATCTCCAAGCGCGTTTCCAGCGATTTCTCCACCGTTCCTTGGCGGCCCACCGTTGGTTTCGCCCCCGCGCCCGGCAGAAAGGTGCCTGTTCCATCCGTCAGGAACGCGCACAACCCATAGTTCCCGATCAACCCGGCGCCCGCCGATGACAGGGCATCGCGCAGCCCCTCGGCCTTGTCGCGCGGCACAAACGTGATGATCTTCACCTGCTGCGTCGGGGCCAGCGCAGCGTGCGGCACCAGGGCCCGGCAATCACCCGCGACCCGGCCCTCGGCCCCGCCCGACAGCCCTTCGCACAACCAATCGGTGATCCCGCCCGGCACCGCATCGAGGGCGGTGTGCGGGCAATAGACGGCCATCCCCTCGCGGGCGGCCCGCAACACGACACGCTGCTGGGCCGTCTCCATCGACAGCCGTTTCAGCGGTTCCCAGATAAGCGGGTGATAGGCCACCACGGCCCCGGCCCGCAGCGCGATCGCCTCTTCAAGCACGCGCTCGGTCAGATCGATCGTCAACACCACCGGCCCGTGCAACGCCGCGGCCGGATCGCCCACCAAAAGGCCCACACGGTCCCAAGATTCGGCGTATCGAAGCGGCGCGATCTCTTCCATGGCCCGCGCGAGTGCGTGAATGGTCGGCATAGAAGACAGGGTAGGGAAACCGGCCTCGGGGTCGCCCCTCGTGCCGGGAATCTCGCGTTCGCGGCCTGAGTTACGCCCTCATCGCCCCGTGAGGATTCCTACCGCCGCGATCAGGTCGTGCGGATCGATGGGCTTGGACAGGTGGGCCTGGAATCCTGCCAACTGTGCGCGGTTCTTGTCCTCCGGGGACGCGAACGCAGTCACGGCCAGGGCGGGCAGGTCTATCCCGGATTTCGTGGTGCGTACGCGACGCATCATGGAGTAGCCATCTTCGAAAGGCATCCCGATGTCGCTCACAATCACCTGTGGCCCGGTGGCACCGTTCCCGCCCACGCCCAGGCGATAACCCTCTGCCGCCGATGCGGCCAGCACCACCACGGCCCCGACCGCTTCGAGAGCCTGCCCTGTCATGTTCCGGGCGTCGTCATCGTCGTCCACCACCAGCACACGCACACCGTCCAACCGCTGCGGGCTCATCGAGGTGGCTGCTGTCGCCGACTTGCGCGGCAACTCGGCCTCGGGCATGGCCGGCAGTTCGAGCGTGAACGTGGCACCCTTTCCCTCGCCCTCGCTCTGGCCCCGCACGGTGCCGCCGTGGGCTTCCATGATGTGCTTCACGACCGACAGCCCCAGCCCCAAGCCGCCGTAGGAGCGGGTGGTCCCCTCGCCGCCCTGCTTGAAGCGATCGAACGCGCTGGGGAGGAAGGCCGCATCGATGCCCTTGCCGGTGTCGATAACTGTGATGCGGGCGATGTCGGCGCCGTCGTGCTTGGCTCGCTCCAGACTCACAGTCACGCGCCCGCCGTTGGGCGTGAACTTCACGGCGTTGATCAAAAGGTTCAGGACGGCCTGCTGGATGCGGGACGAATCGGCGTTGACCCACACCCCGCCCGGGACGGTGTCGCCAAAAACTTCCAGCGCAATGCTCTTGCCGGCAGCCGAAAGGCGGACTGCATCCGCCGCGGCCAACACCACGCCCGTCAGGTCCAGCGGGCGCGTGTCAAGCATGAACTTGCCCGAGGTGATGCGGGCCACGTCCAGCACATCTTCGATGAGTTTTCCTTGCGCGCGGGCGTTACGTTCGATGACCGCCAGCCCATGGTCAACGTCGGGATGCACGGGGCTCCCATCGGCGGGCCTCATCGTCCGCAGCATCACCGCCCAACCGAGGACGGCGTTGAGCGGCGTGCGCAGTTCGTGCGAGAGCGTGGCCAAGAAGACGTCCTTGGCGCGGTTCGCGGCCTCGGCCTGGGCCCGCGAGATGCGCTCCTGCGCTTCGCTCGCCCGCAGCGCTTCGTCGGTCTTTCTGCGCTCGGTGATGTCGGGGCTGCTGCCCACCATGCCCAGAAACTCACCGGACGCGGAGAAGCGCGGGTGGGCGCGGGACTCGATCCATCGCCATTCGCCATCGAACCGGCGGACACGCACCTCGGCGTGGAAGGGGCGGCGATCCCGCACACAGGCACTGAACTCGCTCGCGTAGGCGGCCAGATCCTCGGAATGCACCAGCGGGTGCCAGTTCGGGCCGGCGACCTGCTGGGGCGTCACGCCGAAGAACTCGCAATAGGCTTGGTTGACGAACTGCAACTGCCCTTGCGCATCGTGAACCCAGATCATCAGCGGCAATCCATCGGCCATGATGCGGAAACGCGCCTCACTCTCCC
>Ga0105044_10008725_pt1 | contig 13901 bp, 14 predicted proteins | sample MAT01_FD_78092 | JGI IMG/M metagenome (GOLD analysis project Ga0105044, IMG submission 78092) | Freshwater microbial communities from Lake Fryxell liftoff mats and glacier meltwater in Antarctica - MAT-01 | ecosystem: Environmental > Aquatic > Freshwater > Ice > Liftoff microbial mat | place...
ATCCGCCCCTCGCCGCAACTCGATGCGCTGGCGGCGGGCGTGCCCGAGGACGTGCCGATCGGATGGACGGGTCGCGCGGTCGTGAACGACACGATCACGGTGGCCGATGCGGCCGCACGAGCGGACAGCCTCGGTGGACGGCGGCCACTCCTCTGGGACAACTACCCCGTGAACGACGCCCTCATGAGCGATCGCCTCTTCGTCGGTCCCTGCGCGGTCGGGAGCCGGGACTGGTCGAGGCCTGCGCCGGCTACCTGGCCAACCCGATGGTGCAGCCGTTCGCCAACCGACTCCCCCTCGCCTCCATCGCCGCCTTCGTGGGCGGTGGCGACCCGGAGGGGATCTGGCGGACCACCGCCGCTGACCTCGGGTGGTTGGCCTTCGCCGAGGCCTGCGACACCGACGCCGCCCACGCCGTGGTGCGGGCCGCCGCCCGGGGCAACCTCCGCCCCGCCCGGGCGCTGTTCTCCGCTGCTGCGTCGTGCGCGGCTCCCGGCATCGAGCACGAAGCCGGCCCGTGGATCACCCAGGTGCAGCGCGACGCGCGCCTCGCGCTCCAGGCCCTCGATGTGCTCGACGGCGAACGCGGCGTTGAGCACGTGCTGGCGATGGCGGCGCGCTGGCAGGCCTCGCGCCGCGCCTCGGTCACCGTGTTTGGCCCTCGCTGCTCGATTCGGCCCGTCCTCGGCCAGGCCGACGATGGCACCTGGCAGGTGGAGCGAGCCGCCGTCACCGCCGACGCCAACGCCATCGACGACCTCGTGCGTCTCGCCCTCGCCGCCCTCTGAGGGCTACCGCTAGGGCTCGAGGGCAGCGCGGAAGAACTCTCGGAAGTGCTCGAGACGGGCCTCGAGCGAGGCATCCGACAGCGGATCGCGGCCGAGCACCCCCCGCCAGAAGGGCACATCCGAGAAGTAGCCCATGATCGCACTGGTGCCGGTGATGATGAGCTGCTCGGGATCGTGCTTGCGGAAGCGACCTTCGCCGATCTCGCTCTCGAAGAAGCCCACCGCGCGGTCGAACAGCGGCTTGAGCACGGTGCCCAGATCCACCCCGAGGTGGCCTTGGCCGTCGAGCGCCTCCCGCCGCATGATCCGCACGAACTCCGAGTTGTCGGTGAAGAACTCGAAGGCGGCGGTGACGACGTGGTCGAGCTTGCTCCAGCCGGCCTGATCGCGCTCGGCCACGGCGGTCTCCACCCGCACGATGAAGTCGGACAACGACGACTCGAAGACGTCCTGGTAGATCGCTTCCTTGGATGGGAAGTGATGCAGGAGGCTCGGTTTGCGAATGCCCACCCCCGCGGCGATGTCGTTGAGCGACGTGCCGTCAAAGCCTTGCTCGGCGAAGCAGCGACGGGCCTCGATGAGGATCGCCTCGCGCGTCGACAGGGTCGCGCCGGGCTCGGTCACAGCTCGGAGGGTACCGGCAGGGGGCTCTTGTAGGGTAGGCCGCGTGACCGTGCCCGAGCTCGAGGAACGAGCCATCAACGTCGTACGCGGGCTCGCCATGGATGCCCCCCACGCAGCCCGCTCGGGTCACCAGGGCACCGCCATGGCGTTGGCCCCCCTCGCCCACGTGCTGTGGACGCGGGTGATGAAGTACGACGCCTCCGATCCCCATTGGCCCGACCGCGACCGCTTCGTGCTGTCCGCGGGCCATGCGTCCATCCTCCTGTACTCGATGCTCCACCTCACGGGCTACGACCTCAGCGAGCAGGACCTCCGCGACTTCCGCCAGTGGGGTAGCCGCACTCCGGGGCACCCTGAGCGGGGTCACACCGACGGCGTAGAGGTGACCACCGGGCCGCTGGGCCAGGGTCTGGCCAACGCCGTGGGGCTCGCCATTGCTGAGCGTCAGCTTCGTGCCCGGTTCGGCCAGGACGTCGTCGACCACCACATCTGGTGCATCGCAAGTGACGGCGACCTCTCCGAGGGCCTTTCCCACGAGGCCGCATCTCTGGCCGGACACCTCGGCCTTGGGCGCCTCGTGTGCGTCTATGACGACAACCACATCTCCATCGATGGACCCACCGAGCTCTCGCTCACCGACAACGCCGCCGAGCGCTTCCGGGCCTACGGCTGGCACGTGGAGGAGCTCGGCGAGGCCGCCAACGACCTCGACGCCATGGAGGCTGCCTTGCGGCGCGCCGCCGTGGTCGAGCACCAGCCCTCGCTGATCGTGCTGCGCAGCCACATCGCCTTCCCCTCCCCCACCAAGACCGACGACCCCACCGCCCACGGCTACGCCCTCAAGGACGAGGAGATCACTGCCGCCAAGGCGCTGATGGGCCTGCCTGACGAGGCGTTCTACCTGCCCGACGACGTCGTCGGCCTCTACCGCGCCGCCGGCTCGCGTGGCGTTGATGAGCGCGAGGCGTGGGCCAAGCGCCTCGATGCCTACACGGGCGACCGCGCCGTCTACGACGCCACGCTCGCCGCCACCGGCCTCCCCGGATGGGAGGACACCCTCCCTGCGTGGACCGTCGGCGAGTCGATCGCCACACGGGTGGCCAGCGGCAAGGTGCTCCAAGCCCTCGCCGACGCGGTTCCCTCGCTCCTCGCGGGCGGCGCCGACCTCACTGGCAACACCGGCACGGTGCTCCGGGACCACGGCGTGCAATCCACCGACCACCCGGGCGGTCGCCAGCTCTACTTCGGAATCCGCGAGCACGCGATGGCCGCCACGATGAACGGCATGGCGCTGCACGGCGGGGTGCTCCCCGTGGGCGGCACCTTCCTCGTCTTCAGCGACTACTGCCGCCCCGCGGTGCGACTCGCGGCTCTCTCTCGCGCCAAGGTCATCTACTCCTTCACCCACGACTCGGTGGGCGTGGGTGAGGACGGGCCGACGCACCAGCCCATCGAGCACGTGGCCGCGCTCCGAGCCATCCCTGGGCTGCGGGTGATCCGACCCGCCGACGCCAACGAGACCGCTGAAGCGTGGCGGCTGGCGGTGACGCACGACGGCCCCACCGCACTGATCCTCTCGCGCCAAGATCTCCCTGTGCTCGAGGGCACGGTCGGGGTGCGCCTCGACCAGGGGGCCCACGTCATCCGAGCGGTCGACGATGCCGACATCGTGCTCGTGGCCACCGGCAGCGAGGTGCACATCGCCCTCGCGGCGGCCGAACGGCTCGCCGCCGAGGGCATCCATGCGCAGGTCGTCTCACTGGCCTGCTGGGACTTGTTCGCCGAGCAGCCCGATCCGGTGCAGGACGCCATCTTGCCGCCCGAGGTCCCGGCTCTGTCGGTCGAGGCCGGGAGCTCCTTCGGCTGGGAGCGATGGGCGGACGACAGCGTCGCCATCGACCACTTCGGCGCCTCCGCGCCCGGCGACCGGGTGCTGGCCGAGCTGGGGTTCACGGCGGAGAACGTCGCCTATCGGGCTCGCCAGCTCATCCTCGAGCTGGAAGACCTCACATGACCGATCGCACCCGTCTGCACGACCTGCACGACCTGGGTCAGAGCCCGTGGATGGACAACCTCCGCCGCGGCTGGCTCACCAGTGGCGAGCTGGCCCGATGGGTGGAGCGCGGCATCCGCGGCCTCACCTCGAACCCGTCCATCTTCCAGAAGGCCATCAGCACCGGCACCGACTACGACGAGCAGTTCGGCCGGCTCATCGACGGCGGCACCTCCGTCACCGATGCCTACTGGAGCCTCGTCGCGTCCGACATCGAGGGTGCCCTGGCGTTGCTCCGCCCGGTCTACGACGCCAGCGACGGCATCGACGGCTTCGTGTCCGTCGAGGTGGCGCCGGCGCTCGCCCGCGATTCCGCCGGCACCGAATCCGCCGCCCGGCACCTGCACGAAGCCATTGCCGAGCCCAACCTCTACGTGAAGATCCCCGGCACCGCCGAGGGCATCGCCCCGATCCAGACCATGATCGGCGAGGGGCGCAGCATCAACGTCACGCTGATCTTCAGCCTCGATCGCTACGCCGAGGTGATGGAGGCGTACCTGGCCGGGCTGGAGCAGGCGCAAGGCGATCTCAGCCGCATCTCCAGCGTCGCCAGCTTCTTCATCTCGCGTGTCGACACCGAGGTGGACCGGCGGCTCGAGGAGATCGGCACCCCCGCCGCCCTCGCCCTACGAGGCCAGGCCGCCATCGCCCAGGCCCAGGTGGCCTACGCCCGGTTCCGCGCCACCTTCCGCGGCGAGCGCTGGGACGCCCTCGTAGCGCGCGGCGCCCGGGTGCAACGCCCGTTGTGGGCCTCCACGTCCACGAAGAACCCGGCCTACCCCGACACGAGCTACGTCGATCTCCTCATCGGACCCGACACGGTGAACACGATGCCCGAGGAGACCGTCGATGCCTTCCTGGACCACGGCACCGTGGCCCGCACCGTCGACACCGACGCGAGCGCCGCCCAGGCCACCCTCGACGCACTGGCCACGGTTGGGGTCGATCTCGACGACGTCGCCCAGGTGCTGGAAGACCAAGGGGTGGCCGCCTTCGCCAAGGCCTTCGATGAGCTGATCGGTGCCCTCGACACCAAGGCCGACACGCTGGGCGAGGCCTGACGTGCACGGCGATCTCGTCATCGTCGACGACGTTCCCGGCGAGTTCGCCGAACGCGTCATCGAGGCGTTTCACGCTCGCCCCCATGACAGCTTCTCGCTGGCCGTATCCGGAGGCGACACGGCGCGCTCGTGCTACGAGCGGCTGGCGGACGACGCCGGGAGTCAGATCGACTGGTGGAAGGTGGACGTCTACTGGGGCGACGAGCGCTGTGTGCCGCACGACTCCCCCGACTCGAGCTACGCCCTGGCTCGCACCGCGCTCCTCGAGCAGGTGGGGGCCGTCAACGCCAACTACCCGATGTTCTGCGAGGAAGGCCCCGACCCGTACCAGCTACGTCTGGGCGAGCTCGGCCGGCTCGACGTCGTGCACCTCGGCCTAGGCGCTGATGGCCACACCGCCTCGCTCTTCCCGGGCTCGTCCGGACTCGACGCCGATCCGGGCCGCCTCGTCGTCATGAACGACGACCCGAGCGGGCTCAACCCGCACACGCGCATGACCCTCACCTTCGCGGGCATCGCGCGGGCTCGGCTCGTGTTGGTCACGGTCGAAGGAGAGGCGAAGCGCGAGGCCCTCGCTCGCGTGGTGGCCGGCGACCCCACGTGCCCCGCCACCCAGGTCCACGCCGACCGCGTGGTGTGGATCGCCGATCGCGCCGCCGCCGGCTAACCCGCGTGAGGCCCAACCCGCGGCGATAGGGTGCCGCCATGTTCGGGCCGGCTTCGCAGCACCGTGATCTCGCTCTGCTTCCGCTCTCCACGCTCCTCGCGCAGGCGCGGGCCGTGCGTGACGAAGCCCACGGACGGCGCGTCACCTTCTCCCCCAAGGTCTTCATCCCGCTCACCATGCTGTGCCGGGATCGCTGCGGCTACTGCACGTTCGCGCAGCCACCGGCGCGCCTCGAGGTGCCCTACCTCTCCCCCGACCAGGTGCTATCCATCGCCAAGGCGGGGGCCACGGCTGGCTGCCACGAGGCGCTCTTCACCCTGGGCGAGGGCCCCGAGGACCGCTACCCAGTGGCGCGCCAGTGGCTCACCGATCACGGCTACTCGTCCACGATCCAGTACCTCGCCGCGATGGCGAAGCTGGTCCTCGACGAGACGGGCCTCTTGCCCCACGCCAACGCTGGTGCCCTGAGCCAGGACGACCTCGCCGCCCTGCGAGCCGTCGCTCCGAGTCAGGGCATGATGATCGAGTCGCTGCGGGACGACCTCGACTGCCACCGCGGGGCGCCCGACAAGGAGCCCGGCCGGCGACTGGCCACCCTCGAAGGGGCCGGCGAGCTCGGCATCCCCTTCACCACCGGCATCCTCGTCGGGATCGGGGAGAACGTCGCCGATCGCATCGAGGCGCTGGAGGCCATCGCGGCGTCGCACCGTCGCCACGGTCACGTGCAAGAGGTGATCGTCCAGAACTTCCTGCCCAAGGCCGGCACCACCATGCACGCGACCCCGCCGTGTCCGGAGGACGACTACCTCCAGGCCATCGCCCTGGCCCGCCTCATCCTGCCGGCCGACGTGCACCTGCAGGCCCCGCCCAACCTGTCCGACGACTTCGGGCCCCTCCTCGATGCCGGCATCGACGACTGGGGCGGCGTCTCGCCCGTGACGGTCGACCACGTCAACCCGGAACGGCCCTGGCCGGCGCTCGATCGCCTGCGCGAGGTCACCGAAGCCCGGGGCTTCGCCCTCGCCCCGCGTCTCACCGTCTACCCCGAGTTCGCTCTCGACCCTGAGCGCTGGCTCCACCCCGACACGCGCTTCCCGGTGCTCGACCGCAGCGACGCCGAGGGGCTGGGTCGCGACGATCCCGGCGGCGTGTTCCCGGAGCAGATCAAAGCGGCCGTGGAGGCCGGCACGGGGGCCGAGGTCGTGCAGATCGGCCGTCGCAACACCGCCTGGTACTCCGGCGCCGCCGTCGAACCCACGGTGCTGGTCCCTGCCTCCGGCCGCCAGGGCTGGCACGGCCCGGTGGGCGAGGTGCTGGAGGGCGTGCTGCTCGGCCAGGAGGTGGGCGAAGACGAGATCACCACGCTCTTCTCGGCGCGCGGTGCTGAGGTGGCGGCCGTCGCGCAGGTGGCCGACGAGCTGCGCCGAGCGGTGGTGGGCGACGTCGTCACCTACGTGCGCAACCGCAACATCAACTACACGAACGTCTGCACGTTCAAGTGCCGCTTCTGCGGCTTCTCCAAGGGTCCGCTGTCGCTCAACCTGCGGGGCTCGCCCTACCTCCTCACCCTCGAGGACATCCAGGCCCGGGTGCTCGAAGGCGTGGAGACCGGCGCCACCGAGGTGTGCCTCCAAGGCGGCATCCATCCCGACTTCGACGGCGACTACTACATCGATGTCGCTCGGGCAGTGCAGGAGGTGGCCCCCCAGATCCACATCCATGGCTTCACGGCGCTCGAGGTCACCGAGGGCGCCAAGCGCCTCGGCGAGCCGCTGGCCGACTACCTCCGCCGCCTCATGGCCGTGGGGCTCAAGACGCTGCCGGGCACCGCCGCCGAGATCCTCGACGACTCCGTGCGCGAGCTGCTCTGCCCCGACAAGATCAACACCGAGGAGTGGCTCGAGGCCCACCGCACCGCCCACTCCGTAGGCCTGCGCTCGAACGTCACGATCATGTTCGGTGCCGTGGAGCAGCCCCGCTCCTGGGCTCGTCATCTGGTGCGCACCCGGGCCCTCCAGAAGGAGACGGGCGGGTTCACGGAGTTCGTGCCGCTGCCCTTCGTGCACATGGCCGCCCCCATCTACCTCCAGCACAAGGCTCGGCGTGGCCCCACCTTCCGCGAGGCCCTCCTCATGCACGCCGTGGGCCGCATCGCCTACCGCGGCTGGATCGACAACATCCAGGTGTCCTGGGTGAAGATGGGCCACGGCGGCGCCGCCCAGCTCCTCCAGGCTGGCGCCAACGATCTCGGCGGCACCTTGATGGACGAGAACATCTCGCGGGCGGCGGGCGCGAGCCACGGCACGATGATGGACGAAGACGGCTTCCGCGGCTGGGTGGAGCCGCTCGGCCGTTACCTGGAGCAGCGCACCACGCTCTACGGCCGCCCCGAACGGGTCGACGCCACCTGAGCGGTTCGGCTCCGCCCTCAATGCCCTCCCCCACCGACGACCTCGTGCAGGAGCTTCTCGCCGCCAGCGGTGCCACCGCCAACCGCGACGTGCTCCGCGACATCCTCCGCTCAGCCGTGGGCCTCGCCGGGGACGAGGTCGACCGGCTCGACCTCAAGATCACCGCCGCGGCTCTCAAGGAGATGCGGGCGGCGTTCGGCTTGTTCATGGCCCTCAAGGGCAGCCGGAAGGTCACGATCTTCGGCTCCGCCCGCACCCACCCCGACGACCCGCTCTACGCGCAGGCCCGCGACCTCGCCTCCCGCCTGGCGGCGGCGGACTGGATGGTGATCACCGGCGCCGGGCCCGGAATCATGGCGGCGGGGGCCGAGGGCGCCGGCCCGGACCACGCCATCGGGGTCAGCATCCGCCTCCCGTTCGAGGAGGCGCCGAGCGACATCCTCGCCGGCGGCGACCGAGTTGTCGCCATGAAGTACTTCTTCACCCGCAAGCTGATGCTGATGAAGGAGTCGTCGGCGTTCGTGTCGCTCCCGGGTGGGTTCGGCACGCAGGACGAGACCTTCGAGCTGCTGACGCTTCTCCAGACGGGCAAGGCCAGCCCGGCACCGGTGGTGCTCCTCGACGTCCCGGGCGGCAGCTACTGGACCCACTGGTCGGTCTACGTGCAGGAGGAGCTCATCAGCCGTGGGCTCGTCTCCCCCCAGGACGACGAGCTCTACCTCCTCACGGACAACGTCGACGAGGCCGTCGCAGAGATCGAGGCGTTCTGGCGGAGCTACCACTCCATCCGCTGGGCCGGTGACGTGCTCATCGTGCGCCTGCTCCACGCGCCGACCGACGCCGACCTCGATGGGCTGAACACCCGCTTCGCCGACCTCCTCGTCGACGGGCGCATCGAGCGGTCCGAGCCCCTGCCCGGCGAGGTGGCCGACAAGGACCACCTCGACCTCCCCCGCCTCACCATGCGGTACGACCCTCGCAAGGCAGGCCGCCTCCGAAGCCTCATCGACGCCCTCAACACCCTGCCGAGCGTGCCGGGACTGACGTAGTCGGGCTCAGTCGAGGTCGTGGTGGCGGTCGGGCTCCTGCAGGATGCCCACCGCCTTCTCGACGGCCCGCCGCGCTCGGGTCAGACGCTTCTCGTCCACCGGCAGCTCGTGGCCACCGGCATCGATGCTCTCCTTCAACCGCTGGATCGACAGTTCGGCCAGCTCCTCGGAGATCGCCTCCAGGCGCCCACGGATGTCGTCGAACTCACCGGCCATCGCGCCGATGGTAGAGCAGTAGCCTGCAGCGTCCCCCCGATCAGGAGAAGCCGTGCCCGAGGATGTCCACGAGTGGGTCAGTTTCGAAGACCCCGAGAGCGATCGCACGTGGGTGTTCGACATCACGTTCCTCACCAGCGGCTGGCGCTGCATCTTCGGTGACGGGTGCCAGGGCGTGCTCACCGCCGCGGCGCCCGAGCTCGAGCAGGGCTGCTGCAGCTACGGCGCCCACTTCGTGGACGAGGCGGACGAAGCGAACGTGCTCAGCTACGTCGACCGCCTCACCCCTGAGGTGTGGCAGTTCCACGCCAAGGGCCACAAGACCGGCACCACGAAGACGAACAAGGCCGGCGAGATCACGACCCGTCTGGTGGACGGTGCCTGCATCTTCCTCAACCGCCCCGGGTTCGAGGGCGGGATCGGGTGTGCCCTCCACAAGGCCGCCCTCGACGCCGACGAGCGGCCGCTCGACTGGAAGCCCACCGTGTGCTGGCAGCTCCCGCTGCGGCTCGACGACCAGACCGACGACGACGGGCACGTCACCTCGACGCTGCGCGAGTGGAAGCGGCGCGACTGGGGCGCTGGCGGGTTCGAGTTCCACTGGTGGTGCACGGAAGACCCTGAGGCGTTCGTCGACCACCAGCCCGTGTACGAGACCATGCGCGACGAGATGATCGAGACGGTGGGCCAGGCCGCCTATGACCTGTTCGTGGAGCAGGTAGCGGCCCGAGGATCCGAGCGGTACCTTCCCCATCCGGCGCTTCGGCGCCGGTAGCGGGCGACCAGACGGGACGACAGATGATCTTCACTGCGGAGGAGCTTGGCTTCGCGGCCAAGCGAAACGGGATGTACTTCCCCGAGCACGTCCTCGACCAGCTCGTGGCCGCCATCGACTCGGGCAAGCACGTGGTGCTCACCGGCCCGCCTGGCACCGGCAAGACCACCCTGGCCTACCTCACGGCCGAGGTGGCGCAGCGATCGATGCTCTGCACCGGCTACCTCCCCACCACGGCCACCACCGAGTGGACCACCTTCGAGACGATCGGCGGCTTCCAGCCCACCTCCGAAGGTCTGATCTTTCGGCCCGGCATGTTCGTCGACGCCATCGAGTCCGGTCGTTGGCTCGTGATCGACGAGCTCAACCGCTCCAACTTCGATCGCGCCTTCGGTCAGCTCTTCACCGTGCTGTCGGGGCAGGCCGTGGTGCTGCCCTTCAAGCGGGGCGGTCGCATCCAGCCCATCTCCCTCGTGCCGCCGGGCGTCGACGCGCCCGAGGACACCGACGCCATCCGCCTCCCCGCCTCCTGGCGGATCCTGGCCACCATGAACGTGTTCGACAAGAACCTGCTCTTCGAGATGTCCTATGCGCTGATGCGGCGCTTCGCGTTCGTGGAGGTCACCTGCCCGTCGGACGAGGCGTACCACGAGCTGCTGGAAGGCCCGGGTGACATCGTCCGGGAGCTGCTGCCCCTGCGCCGCTTCCGGGACCTCGGACCGGCCGTCTACCTCGATGCCGCCAAGTTCGCGATCCGCCGCCTCGAGGACGAGCCGTCGAAGAGCCGCCTCCTCTACGAGATCTTCTACGCCTACTTCCTCCCGCAGTTCGAGGGCATCGACGACGAACAAGCGGTGGAGCTGTTCCACATGATGGCCGAGCTCCTCGACGACCCTGAGCGCTCCGAAGCCCGCCGCACCATCGGCGAGGTCCTCGGCGCCGCCCTTCCCGTCTGAGCGATCAGATGTACGGCATCGAGCCCGACACCGGCACGGGCATCGTCCTGGGTTGGCTCGCCCGGCCCTACGACCCCCAACGGGCGGTGGCCGCGCTGCTCGGCGTGTCCCGTCGCGTCACCCGGCAGATGATCGGGGTGGTGCTGGCCACGAGCCCCGAGGCGGAAGACCTGTTGGATGCCATGCCGCGCATCGTACGGTCGCTGGCCATCGCCACCACCGACCAACCGGAGCGCTGCTACGGCGAGCTTCGGGGTCCGGTGCTCTGGTCCGAGACGATGTCCGCTCGCTCTGCATCCGCTGGCGACCCCGGCCTGTTCGTGTGCGCCACCACCACCAAGGCCTACGACACCGACGAGAACCGGGTGCTGAAGAGCGCCCTGCACACTGTCTATGGCGCTGGCCAAGACGCCGAGCACACCTACGAGCCGGTTGTGGCCGACGTCGTCAAGCGCGCTCGGCACAACGGCCAGAGTGCTGCGCGCTTGATGGAGCACCAGACGCTGGCGGCGGTACCGGTGGGTCGACTCACCGGTCGGGCCCTGCGCCGCACCCGCGCCGGCAGCCGGCGGGCAACCTATCGCCCCGCCCTCGACCTGCTCCAGCGAGCGGCGGAGCCAGTGACCGCCGAACACCTCCTCGCCTTCGCCGACCCGCGCACACGAGCGCAGCACGATCTGCTCGCCGCGACGCTGCACCACCTCGCGGACGCCACTGGCACCAGCCCGATCCTGCGAGTCGCTCGCGGGAGCCTGCTCGCCGGGCCTCTCGCGTACCACCACCCCGGCCGGGGTGGCGATGAGGGGGCGACCGACGGCATCACCATCAACGGTGTGCTGCTCGACGTGGCCGATCCGCTGGATGGGGACCCCACCGAGGCCCGGGCCCGGCTCCAAGCCCGCGCCGGTGCCGGGCCGGCCGTCCTGGCGCTAGGCGTTGCGGACGTAGAGCGGGCCGTAGCGCTCGCCCTCACTCCGAGCTGACCCGCCGGTGGTGGAGACCTACTTGGGATCGGCGACGTCGTCGGCCGGTTCGTCGTCGAGGGCGCCGTACTTACGGGCCAGCGCCGCGTAGTCGTCGTCATCATCGACGTCCGTGTCGGTGTCGGGTGACTCGGAACGGCCCGGTTCGTTGTTGAACAGGAATTCCGGACCCGACTGCTTGAGCTTGCGCGCTTCTTCGAAGCGGCGATGGCGTCCCTTCTTCACGGAACGGCTCCCGAGGCTCGCAGGGGTGAGGACGCGCCACCATAGCGCGGGGTCTCGCGCGTCGCGCACCCCGGAACGGCCGTCCTAGGCTCCCGCCCGTGCCGGACTCCGAGCTCGACCCGTGGTGGCGCACCAGCGTCGTGTACCAGGTGTACCCGCGTTCCTTCGCCGACGCCGATGGCGACGGCGTGGGCGATCTCGAGGGGATCCGCCGGCGCCTCGACCACCTCGCCTGGCTGGGCATCGACGCTGTCTGGCTCTCCCCCTTCTACCGCTCGCCGATGCACGACTACGGCTACGACGTAGCCGACTTCTGCGATGTCGATCCGCTCTTCGGCGACCTGGTCGACTTCGATCACCTCCTCGCGGACGCCCACTCGTTGGGCATCCGGGTGGTGGTGGACCTCGTCCCCAACCACACCTCGATCGACCACTCGTGGTTCCAGGCGGCCCGGAGCGGGCGGGACGACCCGAAGCGGGACTGGTACGTGTGGCACGACGGCGGGGGGCCCGAGGTCCCGCCGAACAACTGGCGGGGTGCCTTCGTGGACGACGGCCGGGCCTGGACCTGGGACGACGCCAGCCAGCAGTGGTACCTGCATCAGTTCCTGCCGCAGCAGCCCGACCTGAACTGGGCCAACCCTGAGGTGGTGGAGGCCATGCACGGGGTGATGCGGTTCTGGCTCGACCGCGGCGTGGATGGCTTCCGGATCGACGTGGTGCACTGCATCGGCCGCGATCCCGCCTTTCCCGACGACGTTCCTCCCTGGTCGGAGATTCCGCACTGCGTCTCCAACGAGCACGCCAGCACCCACGAGCACATCCGCGCCATGCGCGTCCTGGCCGACAGCTACGACGGCGACCGGGTGCTCATCGGCGAGACGGCGCTGCCGGGCACGCGCTACGTCGCCCCCTACTACGGGGAGGGCGACGAGCTGCACCTGGCCTTCAACTTCGCCACCCTGCACGCGCCATGGGACGCCGCCGCTTGGCGCCAGCGGGTGCAGCGCATCGAAGAGCTTCTGAATCCACGCAGCGCCTGGCCCACCTGGGTGCTCTCCAACCACGACCAGCCGCGCCATCGCACCCGCTACGGCTCCAGCGAGGCCCGGGCGCGAGCGGCGGCGGTCGCCCTGCTCACGCAGCGAGGCACCGCGTTCCTCTACGCCGGCGAGGAGCTCGGCCTCGACGACGCCATCATCCCGGCGGATCGAGTGCTCGATCCGGGCGGCCGCGACGGCTGTCGGGCGCCGGTGCCGTGGACGAGCGCGCCCGGCCATGGCTGGGGTGACGATCCCTGGCTCCCCTTCCCGCCCGATGCCGCCGCGTTGTCCGCCGAGGCCCAACGGGCCGACCCCTCCTCCATGCTCCACCTCTACCAGCGCCTACTCGCGGCCCGAACGGCCTCCCCCGCCCTCCGCGTCGGTGACCAACAGCTGCTCGACACGCCCGAGGGCACCCTCGGCTGGCGTCGGGCCACCGACACCGACGAACGCACCGTGGTCATGAACATGAGCGACCAACCGGTCATGTTCGACCTGGTCGGCGAGGTCGAGGTCGCCAGCGACGGTCAGGCCGAAGGCCAGCCCTTCGCCGGAACCCTCGCCCCCGACACCGCGGTCATCCTCCGCCCCTGATCGACCACGGCGACCCAAAGGGCGCTGACGCCAGAGGGGGTGCCACTGGATGAGTGAACAGGAGCGGCTCGATTCGCGAAGTGGGCTCGGATCGAAAACAATGGGGGGATGCAGGGTTCGTCTGTCCTGACCGTGAGCTCCTCGATGCTGCTGCGTTGTGTGCGCATCTCGTGCCGGAGGGGTCGGTGCACGCGTTCTTGGCGGAGCACCGCCTACGGCTGTTCCCGGATGAGATGTTCGTCGATGTGTTCCCGACCAAGCGGGGCCGCCCGTCGGTGCCCGCTGATGTGATCGCCACGGTGCTGGTGTTGTGGCGCAACAAGCTCCGCACCTCCGACGCGCCGCAGCGGATCTTCGACGCGTTGCGCGCCGTGATCACCGAGTCGTGAGCACAACCTCGAGCCGGGTCGTCCGAGCTGGTGTGGGCGACCGAGGACCTCCTCGCCGACGGACAGG
>Ga0105044_10008726_pt1 | contig 13900 bp, 7 predicted proteins | sample MAT01_FD_78092 | JGI IMG/M metagenome (GOLD analysis project Ga0105044, IMG submission 78092) | Freshwater microbial communities from Lake Fryxell liftoff mats and glacier meltwater in Antarctica - MAT-01 | ecosystem: Environmental > Aquatic > Freshwater > Ice > Liftoff microbial mat | place...
ATCGCGCTCCCGGCAAGGTCGGCATCGGCATGGTCGAGCGATGGCCCTGGCACGACGATCGCTATCGGCGCAAACGGCACGGGCCACGCCGTGTGGTCAGGCGCGCGCCGCGCGGGCGCCTCCGTCGCGAAGCGCTCGAACACCTCGAGCGGCGGGTCGAGCTCCGCCTTGCCCTCGAGTCCGAGGTACGCGAACCGATCGCCGATCTGGACGAGCTTCTCGGTGAGCGGGGTCGCCGCGCCTTCAAGCGCGACCTCCCCCTTGAACAAGAAATGGATCGCGCGGACACCGCCATCGGCGGCGCTCATTCCGTGCGGTGCGTGCCCGCGCCACAGCTCCGTCGCGGCGCGCGAGAAGCTATCGACGTCGAGGCTTGGCCGCGCCAGCTCGGAGCGAACAAGTGACTCGAGGCGCGCGCTCTTTCCCGTTTCGTTGTCGGCGCTCGGCGCGAGCACAGCCCGTCGCCCGCGCACCTCGAAGGCCTCCTCCCACGCCCGCGTCGCAGCACCCCAGGCCGCCTCATGCGCGTTGCTCAGCGCCGCCTCATCGAGGTCCGCTGCGCGCCCCAGCGCGGTCAGCCCGGCCGTGAGCCACGCATCGAGGTACTCGCCGAGCAGCTGCGGACCATCGTCGCCATGTTCGACCTCGAGCGCTGCCAAGAGGCTCGCGAGGAGCTCGGTGAGAAAGACCGCGCGTCGTCCTTGCGGAGCGAACGGTCCGCCTGCCCGCTTGAACGCGTCGAGCGCCGCGATGGTCACGCGCGCGAGCACGAGCCGTCGCGCAGGATCGGCCGCGATCGACTCGGCCCGCGCCCGAATCGCCGCGAGGTGGCCGAGGAGATCGACCGGCGCCCCGATCGGCGGGACCAGTCCGGCCGCGATCGCGGTCCGCACCGCCGGCTCCAGCTCGCCGAAGTCATCGAGCTCGAGCACCGCGTGGAACCGATCGACGATCGCCCACCCGAGCGGGAAGGTGCCATCGATCGACGGCGGGTTCATCGCGGCGATCACCCAGCGGAGCCGGGTCGGCAGCCCATCGACGAGCCGCTCGTGGATGAGCTGCAGCCAACGGTTCTGCTGCGGTGCCGGCGCGCGCGACAGCTCGTCGACGAACAGCAGCTCGTCTTCGTAGGGGCTCCAGGGTCCGGGAACGATCTCAGCCTTGCCGGCATCGAGCGACGCCGGGCGCACGAAGCCGCGCACGTCATCGAAGCTCGTAAGCGCAGCGTTCAGGATGCGCGTGCGACCCGGCGCGATCTGTTCTCCGAGCGCCCGCACAAGCGCCGTCTTGGCCTGTCCCGGGAGCCCGACGAGGAGCAGTCGCCGTTCGGTCGCGAGCCCCGCCAGGATGAACATGGGCAGGGGATCGGCGAGGTGGATGCCGAGGGATTGCAGTGCGCGCTGAGCCACGTGGGTCATGCACTGCATCTGAACGACCGCGGCCCGAAGGTCGAATCGGACTCCCCGCCAATCACCTCCCTCGATTGGCGGCGGGGTCCCTCACCCAACCCTCTTGACTGTCACTCGGGGTTCTCGCGCAACACCTGCTCCGCCAGCGCACGCACCGCCGCCCGCAGCGGCAACGAGACCGCTCTCGCAGCCCCCCCGAGGCTGACGACATAGCGCGCGACCATCGGCATCGCGGCGCTACGCACGGAGACCTGCAACCCATCTGGTGTCGTCGTTGCGGTCACGTCACCAAGCGGGAGGTTCTTGCCGACCCAGCGCGACTCCGGCGAACGCACCACGAAGACGTGCTCGCGCACGGGCTCGGGGGTGGCGAAGCCGCCGACACTCTGCTCCACGTAGGCGTCGACCTCGTCCGCGGTCGCAAAGCGGAATGGCTCATCCGGGTCGAGGCGCGCCTCGACGATGTTGTCGATGCGGAACCACTTCAGGCGACCGTCTCGGTGACATCGCCCCACGAAGCGCTGCGGTGGGACCACCCGCTGCACCGAGACGTATCGCTTCGCGAGCTCGCCGCGGCTCATGGTGTAATAGTTCATGTGCAGCGTTGCACCGCGGGCCGCGCTGTCCTCGACGACCTCCATCCACCGGAGTTCGTCCTCCGCCACCTTCCCGGCGAGCACCACCTCGACCCGCCGTTCGAGATCGTCTGCCCCAGCGAGCCCCTTCAGGAGCTTGTCGATCAACGGATCGCGATGCTTGCCCGCCGGCAGTCGCGCGAGGTGCTTCACGATCGCGGCCGCATCTCCCGCATCGAGGTGGATCCCCCGCGGTGCCCAGCTCGCGGGCACACTCCAGAAGACCTGCTTACCATCCTCTTGTCGCTCGAGGGGCACGCCGTGCTCCTTCAGCTCGAGCATGTGCTTGCGAATCGTCTCGCTCTTGACCCCGAGCGAAGACGCGAGCTCCGCCTGCTGCAGGGTCCGGTGCTCGATCAGCGCCGCGAGCACACCAAGCACGGTGTCCGTCGCGCTGCGGCTACCCATATCCGTGTCCACTCGGGCATCTCGTCGCGCTCAGCGGCATGGCTTCAAGTACCATCGAACCAGGGGGCGGCCAACACGAGCACCGCAACACCCATCGACATCCGGAGAGAACTACCCGGTTTAGCGTCTGGGCGCGGTCTGGGAGCTTCGCTGCATGATGGCGCGGAAGTAGCCCAAGACAGGGTAGTCGACTCGCTCCTGGCACGCGTCGCGCAGCGTCTTGAGGCTCTCAAAGCCATGTTCGGCGGCGGCGGCGGACATGAGGCGCTCGTCATCCTCGCTGTAGAAGTCGCGCGGGTTCGCTTCGAACTCGCCGCTCGCCAAGGCTCGCGTCAGGTGGGAGTGAATGGTGCTGAGCGCGAAGCCTCGACGTTCGGCAATTTCCTCGATCGTCAGCCCCTCACGAAATAGCAGCACCGTCGCCTGCTCGCTGTCGTTGACCTTTCGATCGTCCCTTGACCTGGCAGGTGTTTTCTTGGTGTTCCCCTCCAGGGGAAAGGCAAGCTTCGTGTTGTGGGAAAGCCAATCTCGAATCGCCCCGACAAAGGTCGGCCCATACTGGTCGAGCTTGTGCCGCCCGACACCGGGAACTGCCAAGAACTCTTCGTCATCGAGCGGGTAGCGGCGCGCCATTTCCCGCAACGCGACGTCTCCAAACACGATGTATGGCGGACAGTCGCGCGCGTCTGCGAGTCGCTTGCGCAGCGCGCGGAGCTCGGCGAAGAGACCCTCATCGCAAGGCACATGGCCAGCTGAGCTGCTCTTCGTGCTGTCCCGACCCGGGTTCGAGTCTTTGGGTCGGATGAGTTTGACGACCGCGCGGCTCGTAAGGACCGACCGCCCCTCGCTGGTCAACGAGACCGTCTCCCGTCCAGCGACGTCGAGCTCGAGCAGTCCGCGGCGAAGGAGCTGCCGGCCAAGGGAGACCCACTCGTCGCGCGGGATGTCGCATCCAATGCCGTAGGTTGTGAGCGCCTCATGGCCCCAGTTGCGGATCCTCTCCGTGTTGGCGCCCGCGAGCACGTCGGCGACATGTCTCAAGCCAGTCGCGAAACCGCTCTTCTGTTTGATGCGATAGACACAGCTCAGAACCTTCTGAACGCTGACGGTCGCATCCCACTCCTCGCCCGGCGTGAGGCATACGTCGCAGGCGCCACAGTTGCCGCCTGACCACGACTCTCCGAAGTAGGCGAGCAACGCCGCTCGCCGGCAATCGTGGCCCTCCGCGAGGTCGGCCATCTGCCGTATCTGCCGCGTCGCAACCTCGGCCGCCTGCGCGTCCGCGGCTCCCTTCTGGAAGCTCAGGTTCTTGACCAGGTCCCCGCGCGAGAAGAAGAGGATGCAGTCAGACGGCAGCCCGTCGCGACCCGCTCGCCCCGTCTCCTGATAGTATCCTTCCACATTGCGGGGCAGGTCGGCGTGGATCACATACCGTACGTCGGGCTTGTTGATACCCATGCCAAAGGCGATGGTCGCGCATACAACCCGCACCTCGTCGCGGATGAACGCCTCCTGATTGGCTGCGCGCACACGCTGGTCGAGCCCGGCGTGGTAGGCCACCGCGGGTATGTTCGCGCTCACGAGCTCTCGAGCGAGGCTCTCCGCGCTCTTGCGCGACTGGACATATACGATGCCGCTGTCGCCCGGGCGCTCCCGAACGTACGCGCTGACCTGGCCCGCTCCACCCTTCTTTGGCACCACGGTGTAGCTGAGATTGGGGCGGTTGAAGCTCGCGAGGAACTCCGCCGGTGCGCTCAGGTGCAGCTGGCGAACGATGTCCTGACGCACCCGCGCGGTCGCGGTCGCGGTCAGCGCCATGAAGGGCACCGAGGGAAGTTGCTGACGCAGCAGCCCGAGCCTGCGGTATTCCGGGCGGAAATCATGACCCCACTCGCTGATGCAGTGCGCCTCATCGACCGCCACGGCGTCGATGCGCCACTGGCCGAGCTCGCGCAAGAAGCCGTCTGTCATAACCCGCTCGGGAGCGACATAGAGCAGCTTGTACTCGCCCCGTTCGAGGGCCCGCCGACGACGTTGTGCCTCGTCACCTTGCAATGACGAGTTCAAGAACGTCGCTGGGACGCCGCTCGCCGTCATGGCGTCGACCTGGTCCTTCATAAGGGCGATGAGCGGCGAGATGACCAACGTCAAGCCGCTCCGAACGAGCGCCGGCAGCTGAAAACACAGCGACTTGCCTGCACCCGTAGGCAGGACAGCTAGGACGTCCCGGCCGGCAAGCGAATCCTCGATGATCTGCTGCTGCAGGGGCCTGAAGCTGTCGTAGCCGAAGTAGCGCTTCAGGAGTTGGGGCAACTGCACCGATGTCATCGCCTCTTGAAGCATTGGTCCTTCTGACGGGCCCACAACACCCGGTGAATACCGCAGACTCTCCGCGACCCCGACCTCGACCGTTCCGCAACCGCTCATGCTAACACCTCCCGACGTGCTTCAGTCAGGATGACGCGCCGCGGGCTCCGCGTTGGACACTGAAAATGTAGTCAGCTGTCGCCGCGGCAGTCGCACCCTGGGCAGGGTAACTTGTCCGCGACCCCGCAACGTGGGACAAGGACGCATGGAGCCAGCTCCGCAGACAGTGGGTCAGGTGACGCCTCTCGGCCAGTAGTTATGCGGCGGGAGCCACCGTGAACCCATGAGCTCCATCAAGCAGCACACGATTCGCGGCGACGGGCTGACGGGGCTACCTTCCCTGCCTCATCAGCACGCGGTCCCCTGCGATGTGAGTCTGCGCACAACTGTGGCCCGAGGTCGCGGCAAAGCTGCGGCAGCGGCGGGTCCCCTGGTTGCGCTCTATGAGGCCCGGCGCCACGCGCGGGCAGGGCAGCTCGCCGAGGCCCGCGCCCTGATCAACGGCCTTCCGCGCATTGACCTTCTCGACCGCAGCAGCGATCACGGCCTGCTCCTCGCCACGACCGCAGACCATCCCGACATTGCTTCGATCTTCAACGCGATCGGCCTCGACTCTCAGATCGTGGCGATCGACCACGCGTTCCGCCCTCCGGTCGATTCGGACCGCATCCACACCTTCGAGCGGCTCGCGCAGCGTTTCACGGCAACTCAAGTTCGCTTCCGCTATCACGCACGAATGCTCCAGGCGATGGCTCTGGATCGCCTCCCTTTCCGTCCGGCCGTATTCGAGTCGACAGTCCGTGCCCTCTCAGATGGCCCGATGCGCACCTGGGCGCACATTATTGGGGCTGCTTCAAACCGACGCTTGGACTTGGTGACCCTGGACGGCCTGACCGCGAAGCGGGATGCAGCGCGCGAGCGCACGCTGTACGAAACAGACGACGCACCGGCACGCGCAGATATGGATCGCCTCGAACGCGAGCTCGAATTGTCTCGTTGCCGACTCGACGTATCGACGAAGTCCGCATGGCAAGCGCTGGTCGACACCGACTTCGAGCTCGAGTCGCAGCTCTCCTCGGACTCAACGATCGCCAAGAGCCTGAGGCCACTTTTCACTCCGCAGTTGGGCTCCGAGGCCAACGACCTGTTCAAGCTCAGCTTTGTCGCCTGGCGGAAGTTGGCGAAGCTCCAGAGCGGGCGCGGTGATCCCGATCTCGAGGCCATCGGCGGCTTACTCGTGTCCTTCCGCACCGTGCTCGAACGTCTCCTCCACCTCCGGGTCACCCGCAAGCTCAAGGTCCGCGATGACCTCCCCCCAGGCAAGATCAAGGACGCGCTAGGCGACCGCACCACCCTCGGTATCGGCCTGCTCTACAGCCTCCTCTATAGTCCTCAGTCGAAGCCGGACACTCGAGCCTTCCACGACGCCGTGATGTCCGAGCCTCGCCTCGCTCCCCTTCTCTCTGACGAAGCGCGCACGCGCTTTCGCGAGCTACAGCTAGCCAACCTCAGCGGCTCTCATCACGATGAGGCTGTCAGCAAGGCTACCTGGCGGAAAGTCTTCGCGGCCGTACGACACGCCATGTTCGACGACCTTGCGAAGCCCACCGACAATCAGGGGCTCGTCAAGCTCCTCTCGGGCATCGACACTGGATCGGCCAACACCGGACGGGGTCGCGGATGAACGCCGAGCTGCTCCCCCGTGTCGAGGCCGTGCTCTTTCCTGGCGGTCGAGCCATTCTCCCAGTGCCGCTGCGCCGTGCTCTCCATGAGTTGCTTATCCAGGAACCCAGGCTCGCGCCGCTCCTCTTGCGACACCCCCTAGACCCTTCCATTCCGCTCGCCGAAGCGCGCCCTCGTGACCACGAGGCTGCGATGAAGCTCGACGGCTATCGAGCCGATGCGCTCGCTGCGGTCGACTCCGCAGCGTCAAAGCCGGCGACGCCGATCGGCGCCCCTCCGTCATTCGCCGCCGAGGACGCGACCCTGACCTGGCTGCTGACGGGCTTCGGTGAGAGCATCCCCCGCCTCCAGCGCATGCTCCTCGATGCCCTTCATGGCGGCCTCGAGTTGGATGTGGAAACGCTCTCCATCGGTCTCACGCCTGGCCTCATGGGAGTCGGGGTCCTCGTTGTCCTCGACACCTTCGAGGTAATCGCCCGACTCGCTCGGATGTGCGGTCTTTCGGCCCGTCCTGCGCGTCTCGAGATCATCGCCCTCGAACACGATGCTGAGTCCATCGAGGTGGCGAACCGGCTCGTCGAACGGTGGCGCTCGCCTGAGCGAAATCGAGGCCGTTACTTCTGGCGTCGTGACGAGCTCGACGTACGGATCCTCATGAGCTGGCCTGAGCACCTCGAGACCGACCTACTCCTCGTGCCGCTGCTCGAGGGTGCGCCGCTGACCGCGGACGAAGCAGCTTCGTGGTCGACCCGGATCAAGAGTGAGGGGCTGCTCGTCGTTGGTGAGGCCGGACATGCTGGAAAGTCAGTCAGCGCCGACATCTCGTCCCAGGTCGCACCTTTCGTCGCGCCAAACGAGCCCGATGTTTCGCACTTCCTCGAGCGCTTCTTTGGCTTTCAGATGTTCCGCGAAGGCCAGTGGCCGATCGTCGAACGCATCCTGACCGGGCGCTCCGTACTCGGTGTCCTCCCGACCGGCGCCGGCAAGACCGTCTGCTTTCAGCTCCCGGCACTGCTCCAGCCCGGCGTCGCGATCGTCGTAAGCCCACTCGTCTCGCTCATCGACGACCAGCTCATCAACCTTCGCGCTCGGGGTATGGAGATCGCGGGCGGAATCAACGGCGCCATGAGCGAGTCCGAGCAGAGGCGCGAGCTCGATCGTTTCACAAAGGGAACCCGCAAGCTCTTCTACCTGTCGCCCGAGCGACTCCAGATCGCGAGCTTTCGCAACGATTTAGCAATGGCGGTCTCCGGCCGCCAGGTCCATGTCTCGATGCTCGTCGTCGACGAGGCCCACATTGCGTCAGAGTGGGGCCACGACTTCCGCCCGTCATATCTCGGGCTGCCCGACCATGCCGCCGACATTGCCCCCGGGAAACCGGTCGTGTTGCTGACCGCTACAGCCTCGGACGAGCTGCGGAAGGACCTCCTGCGCATGTTCCAGCTCACGCGCGAAGCCGAGATTCGCCCGCCCGGCTTCGATCGACCGGAGCTTGGCTTCGATGTGGTCCGCGTTGCGAATGAGGAAGCTCGGAGGCTCGCGGTAGTCGACCTGATCCAGCACCGCTTGCCACAGGCGCTCAACACGAGCGACGACCCGTTTGGCAAGACTGAGTGGGGGTATGAGCACGCTGGATTGATCCTCACTCCTTGGAAGAAGCGCACGAAATCCGGAGGCAAGCGGACCATCTCGCTTCGCGCCCCAGAGCTTGCCGAGCTGCTCGCCTTAGAACTTGATGTACCCGTCGATTTCTATGTCTCGTCCGACGAAACAGACCTGAGTGACGCGCGCAAGCGATACACTCAAGAACGCTTCAAAGAGGATCGCCTCCCCATCGTAGTCGCGACCAAGGGTTTTGGCACAGGCATCGACAAGCCCAATGTGCGGTGGGTGATTCACACTGCTGGCTCCGGCTCGATCGAAGGCTACTATCAAGAAGTGGGGCGCGCCGGTCGGGACCGAGAAAATGCGCTCGGCGTGATGCTGCTCATTCCTCAGGCGGCCGATTGCAGGAAGCGGCCCGTCGGCGAACGGCCCCCCTGCATCGACGGCCGATGTCCATACGGACTGCCTGAGCCATGCAACTTCGGGCGCCAGGCCTTTCTTCTCTCCGGCTCTCTACGCGGCGTTGATGAAGACTATGATACATTCTTCACCCAACTGAATGCCACTCTCGGCCCGTATCTTGTTGGGGGTGGAACGTGCCAGCTCCCCACCGATATCCCCGTGACGCAGATCCGCGCCCCCAAAGACTTTGAACGACTTCTCAATCTTCTGAAGGATATTGGAGTAATCTCTCAATGGCGGACAGAACGATCGGCAAATCTGCCTTGTGTATCGGTCAGGATTGGTAAAGCGAGCGAACTAGAGCTAAGAAAACACCTCCAAATTGCCGCCGACGTCAGAATCACGCACACGGAACTGGTTGAGAAGTTGGTGCTCAAGCTGGGCGTTCTCCCTAGGCTCGCCCGCGATGCAGCCGCAGTCTGGGCCAACTACTTCCGGCGCTGGCCCGACGGGCACGAGGATCGCCAGTGCTACCCAGCGACCCGGGGCGAGCCGGTGCGTTCGCTTACGGAACACCTGCTATATCGCCTCTTTCGTCTTGAAGTGGTCAGCGAATACTTGCAGGTGAAAGGTAAGTGGAGCGTCGAGATCCGGCCGTATGACCTCGATCGCCTCATGGGCGCTTTGAAGGGCTTCGTCGCGCGCGTCGTTGGCGACGACTCCGCGACCCTCGCCGCGTGGATGGCCCGTTTTCAATCCACCGGTGACCCTCTCGAGGACACCGCCCGAGCGCTACACCTCTCGCTCGAAGCGCACTATGAGGTCTACGCGCTGCGCCGCTGGCAGCAACTCACCAACCTCGAGGACTACGCTCAGTCTTCGGAATGTCGGAAGGCCCGCCTTCATGCTTTTCTCGGCGCGGAGCCGCCCCCATCACCTTGCCATCGCTGTGACATCTGCGGCATCGAGCCTCTCGAGCCGAACGCGGAACGGACCGCGGCGCCTGCCGGCCCCCAGATCGACGCGCTGATCCTGACCCTGCGCAACCGACCATCGAGTGAGGTTCTTGAGAACCTGTTCGCGGTGGCGAGCGACAACCTCCCGTTCTTGCGCGACCGCTCGCTCAAGCGCCTCGAAGACGACCCAAATGATCTCGGCGCACTCACAGCCGTCGCCCGCACCTACGACGAACTCGACGACCGAGAGCGCCGCAACACCATGGTAGAGCGCATTCGCCAGGTCTTGCTTTTCCGGCGCAGCGCCTCTGACACCGAGTCAACCCTGCGTGCTCTTCCTCCCAATCTCGCGAATGCGCTGTTCCGAGACCCAACCCTCGTGGCTATTCTCGGCGACGAGGCTCACGACCTTCTCCAATTCGATCTAGCGCGGGCACTCGGTGACGGCGAGCTTCAAATTCGCGCCGCGACCCGCGCTCTCTCCCGAACGCTCCGCGCACAAAGCGCGCAATAGTAAGGTGAAACCCAGATGAGTTGGCTGCCCGAGAAATCTCCGCTCAAAGCCGTCCTTGAAGGCATCGAGGCCGATCGCAAGCTCCTTCGCGATCGCGCCGATGCGATCGCACGCGATCACGAACGACTCATCGGCCAGCATGATGAAGCCCGCGCGAAACTATCGACCGAACTCGAAGAGCTCCTCGGGGAATCTCGACAAAAGCAAGAACTGTCACTCGGCCAGTTTCAAGATCGCTTCAACACGATGTCAACCCAGGATGAGGGCCGCATCCTGAACGTCGAGAAGCGCTCCGGCACGGCAAGCTCAAACTGCTCCACTGCCGCCTCGGCTGCAGATGTGGCCGCCTCGGCAGCAGCCGCGGCCGCCCAACGGGCGAACGAAGCAACCTCCGCAATGAGAGCCAGTCGCGAGGAGTTGGCGGCTGACTATCTGCGAGTCAAGGCAAGCATGGCGGACGCGCTCCGCGTGTCCGAGTTTCGAACGTCCCAACTGCTCGACAGCCTGAACGGCCGGCTTGGCCTTCTCGAGCAACAGCTCCAGTCCGCTAGACGTCGACTGTGGCTCGGCATTAGCCTGGCATTGGCGTTAGGCGCAATCTGGCCGCTTGTCCTGCGTTGACTGGCGCTGCCCCTACCTCCGGCTTCCATCCTTCCCGACAGGCATGCCATGCCATTCAGCAGGTCCGGAACCCTCGAGGCCATCGCTGACCGAACAGCGCCTCGCGTCGCACTCTCAGATTCCGACCTGCTTCGCGTAAAGGTAGATCGTCCCCTGGTCCCGTCTCCGCAGATTGAACGAACGCGTCCGGATCGCGCTCACTTGCGCGTCGACCGCGACCGCGAACGGAAAGTCCTCGCGCCTCGCTGCCTCAAGAAATGACAGCCCCTGGTCGAGCCGAAGTTCCCACGTGGCACCGTCTTCCCAGAGCAACACGAGCTCTCGTGCGTGCGTCAGCTCGCGCGTCGTTACGATCTGGACCTCGACCGTCCCCCTGAGGAGCGACAGCAGTCCATTGAGCACCGACTCCTGATCACTACGGTCGTTCCAGTCGTCGCCCCACACCCGCGGATACCGCAGATTGTCGCGTCTCACCTCGGCCGTCTGCAGGGTATAGCGCGTGGCATCCGAGACGCCGCGGTCCTTCAGAGCATCGAGTACACCGAATAGCAGCCGCGCGTTGAGCGGCGAACGGATGTACCGATCGGTATAACGCACCTCACTAAGCGGCACCTTCTCGGTAAGCCTGCGCTTTAGCTCAGCCACCTCAGCGGTGAGTCGTTCCCAGAACCTCGTGCCGGCTGTGGACATCGACCCATCCATCTGCCCCCGTATCGTCACTTCGAGCGTATCGCCCCAACCCTGCCCGCCCGGCGTCAGCTCTTCGACTCGAATCGCCGTCCCGGTCGGCGGCTCGAAGGGCTCCAGCTCGCCGACAACCACGTTGCTGGAGGTCCCGTCCTCTCCGCGCCCCCAGTCACGCGACGCTGTGCGCGCCGCTTGCTCTGTGGTCGCCCAGCGCGTCGTCCACGAGGCTCCTCCGACAGTTGCGAGCGCCTGGGTGTCCTCTTCGTTGCAGCGCAGCAAGCGCACGCCGTTTCGTACCCAGCCTGCCAGAAGTTGTCGCTCCGTTTCCGCCACCCCAGTAAACGCGCGCTCCGGAATCACCACATAGATGGTGAGCTCTTGCGCGAGCCAGCGAAGGACGTCGCGCTTGAGCGCCCAGCCGTCGAGGTCCCATGACGCCGTATCCCCAGCGAGAAACAGGGTAACGGAGGAAGCACCGCCACGCTCCACTTCGCGACGAACGGCGGTCGAAATCGGCAGATACTCGAACCGGGTGCGGTCTCCGAAGTAGTGAAGGTGCTCGGGCAGCTTCAGCGCCTCAATGACACCGCTGTCGAGCAACGTCAGCGCCTGCTGACGGTCTAGGAGCAGGTGCTGGTGCTGGGTGTCATAGGACAGTAGGCACCGGTGACATGCCTTGTCGCACGCCTTGGAACATTGCAGGATCTCACGCGCCCGCATCAGGAGCTCGGCGATAAAGCCAGGCGCGGAGGCAACGTAGCCGGCGCCGCCATTTGACTTATCAAACAACAGAATCGAGTACCCGCTCGTCCCGGCGGCGTATTGGCTCGGCGCCGCTGCAACGCCCAATTCACGGTCGTCGATGCCGAGCTTCTCCGCCAATGCCTGACGTAACGCCACCCCGAGGGAGTACGCCTCCGTTTCGGATAGCGCCCGGCCCGACCCAGGGTCCATCAGCTGCAACTCGTAGACATCAGTCAGCGACGACTGCCCGAGCCAGAGTCCGCGCTGAATAGCGAACTCCTGCTGTGTGCCGACGCATTGCCCTTCGTCCAGACGCTGCTTGCCGCCGCGAAGCGGCCGATGCCCGCCAAGGACTTCCGGTAACGTATCAGCCCGGTACTCCCCGGTCGGCTCGGAGTCCGCGAAGCCGCAACGAAGGCACACCGCATACCCATTGCCGGTGATTCCCGAGCTACCCTGGAAGATCTCGCCGTCAGGGCCGTACCGGTGCCTGCCCACCATCGCGTCCGAGAGCGCGGACCACTCCGCACCTCCCACGGAAATCCACGGAGCAATTACCGGGATATACTGCTCTTTTGAGAGATCTCCATGCGGCTTGGACGAGATCGACACCGCGAACCCTGCCGGTATGAGATAGCGCCGCTGGCGGAACGATGTTGCCTCACCGCACGCGGGGCACTCCTCCCGCCGCTTCTGATGCGTGCCGGTGCCGCCGCACTGTTCGCAACTCCAGGCCCACCGAAGGGCCTGAACCTCGGGCACGGTCGTGTCGCTGGGTGGAATGTGCCAGCTCAGGGTCACGCCCCGGGACTGGAAGACCTTGCCCCCGATCACCAGATCGGCCCCCGGCGCATACTCGCGCATCGCGATGTCCCTACTCCTCGACGGATACTCCTGCTGGTGCCCGAGTCGGTCCTCCTCAAATGGCTCGCTCTCGGCTCCACCCGCTTCTTCAGCCTCCCGTTCGAGTCGTTTTCGCATGGCCTCGGCGGCCTTCAGGTCGTCAATATTCGTATTGATGAATGGAACAACGTCCGTCGGGAAACCGTAGCCGGGCAGGAACCGACGCGACACCAGCTCGCGGAGCAGATACTCCCGTCGCAGTCTCATGCGCTGCCGTGAAAGTGCCAGCTGAGCCGGGTTTGCCTCCCCTTTGGGCGGCCATCCTCCAAAGACTTCCAACTCCTCGGTGACCGCCTCGTCCTCCTGCCTCCAGCCATCCCAGGCAGCCTCCAACATCTCTCGCGCTGTCTGGAGGAGCGCACCGGGCTCGACCCCGGCTGGCCGAGCTCCTCGATGTTGAGCGCCCTGAGCTCGCGTCGATCGAGACACGCGAGCCCGGCTGGATTCGGGCGCTGAGGTCGCAGTTCGCGCGCGCGCTGGCTCCCGCAGCAGAGCCGAGGCAGGACGAACCCAATCGTCACTATATGGCGCTCATCCGGCTACTCGAAATGGCCACCGCCGTGTCGCGGATCCAAGACGAGGTCATCTCCAACACGATGCCAGTTCTATGGGGCACGAGTCAGTATGTCGTCGATACTGAGAGTTCCTCCACCCTCGCTGTAAGAATCGGAAACGTTTTTCAGCGCCAATTGTCAACCGCCCATCCCTACTGGTTAACCTCCGGTCTTCCTGATGGGGGAATCCAACTCGTCCACGAACTCTGTGCGCTCCGTGACAGGGTCGCCTTTGGACGACGCTCGGTGACGAAGGAGGAGGTCGAGAAACTAGCCGTCGTCGCTTCGGTGCGGATTTCGCTCGAACGTGAACACGTGGATCGGTTGATGGTGAACGCTCGGATCGGTGAACGTGAACACGCGGATCGGTCATCGTGAACAGATGGATCGGTCATCGTGAACACAGGCCGAA
>Ga0105044_10008728_pt1 | contig 13897 bp, 14 predicted proteins | sample MAT01_FD_78092 | JGI IMG/M metagenome (GOLD analysis project Ga0105044, IMG submission 78092) | Freshwater microbial communities from Lake Fryxell liftoff mats and glacier meltwater in Antarctica - MAT-01 | ecosystem: Environmental > Aquatic > Freshwater > Ice > Liftoff microbial mat | place...
TGTTAAGTGTTGAGTGTTGATTGTTAAGTGTTGAGTGTTGATTGTTAAGTGTTGAGTGTTGAGTGTTAAGTGTTAAGTGTTAAGTGTTGATTGTTAAGTGTTAAGTTATGAGTGGAGAATGAAAAGATAACTCTTAGCTTCTCTTTGAAGTCTATTCGATGCCAACGCTGGTCAACAATCAAATACTTTTCAGTAAAGCAATGCTTCAATTTAACCCAGCTCAAGCCACAGCATCAATTTAATCCGGCTTAAGCAACATTCTCAATTGTCAATTGAATAGAGATTAAGCACTTGCTGGTAAACCGCATCCTGCTTTTCTCTTAACCTGTTTGCTGCTATAATTTCGGCTCTTTTAAATCCGCCCATGTAATAACGTTGCACCCATGGCGCTACAGATGCCAAAGCATCAAACAAGCTGAAATTAAGCGCAGTATGCAATCCCAAAGCAAAAAAGGCACCTGTGAGCAACAGTGAATTGAATCCGTTTTTTATGTCGCCAGCGTAGAACTGTCCCGCCCCTGGAATAATGATGCTAAGAATCTTCGCCGTTCTCGGGTTCGGATGTTTTATTTTTTCAAGACGGGTGAAAAGACTATCCAGCTTTTGTTTCGTTGATGCAGCAGAATCAGGAAATGCGGCGCTGAAGGCATCATGGCTTTCCTTAAAGTTATTCTCTGAGAAATGTGCAACTCCTACGAGAAAATTCCGGTAATAAAGAAATGAATCGGGAATATTATCCGAGAGCCCATAAAGCTCTATTAACGCAAGTTTAAACTTCCCAAGACTTAACAAACAATAGGATTGACTGAGCACCATCCGTGAGCGCTCGTTGTATTCTTCTGAAGCTTTTGCCGCGCGTGAATAATATAAAGCAGCAGACTCGAAACGGCCTTGCAGCTGCTCTATTTTTCCAAGATGCTCAAGACTTGGCGCAAGGTATTTTCCTTCCCCAAAAAAAAGTACCCGTTCGAAAGCCAGGGACGAGGTTTCGTAATTGCGCAGCCGAAATTGCTCCGTCCCAAGTGCGTAGGTTTCATCAAGGTTCTGGCCGGGTAAGCCAATTCCCAATGCGAGACTAAGGATGCAGGTAAAAAGAGTCTTCAATCCTAAGGTTTACATTGTTAAGCTGACGTTTATTATAGCGCTTTGCAGCATGGTTCGATCCATAAAGATTCCCGATGTAAAATGCTCCGCCCAATCCTCCGAAAATCCATCCGTAGGTGCTTTTTACGCCATTTTTGCTAAATCCCCGATATGCCTGAAAAGCCATTAAGCCCACGGTTAAGAAGCTAACTACTGCATCCTTTTTTTCCCCTGCATAAAACTTTCCGCTTCCGGGAATAACTACCGACATTAGTGTGGCAATCGCCGGGCTTTTTCTTTTTACATTCAGTCCATCGTCTGCCATCTGCCTTAGAGGAATCAAAGCCGGGGTGTTAGCAGCAGGAGCTGATAAAATAGCGGATGCAGTTTTAAAATCGCTCTGAAGCAAGGAATTCCACGCTGTGTAATAGAGCCTTCTTTCGCTGCTAAAGGCGGGCGTACTTGTAATGAATGCTGAAGCAGGCAAAAACTGTTTATCCGCAAGCAGATTATAAGCATAATAGGAAGAAAGGCCGGAATCAAGCTGCAGCGGATCGGGCGAAAAGCTTCTTATCCTTACCAACGCTTGCTGATGCGACTTATTTAACGAATAACTTCTTACAAGCTTTGTTTTAAGAGTATCGTTTAAAGGCTGAAGAAATACCAGGCGTTCCAACTCTATAATCGCCAGTGGATATTGCCTTGTCCTTATCAGGTAATCAGCAAATTGTTTTGAATAGGTTGAATCGTAAAGATTTTGGGCCGTGATGTCTGCGAAAGAGATCAGAAACGGGATAACGAAAAAAAGCTTCCTCACAATCAGGGCAAATCGACGAGCAATTGTTTTTCCGGGTCAAGCTCGTATAACTCGGGGCTAAGTCCGTTGCAGCGTTGAAGCCTGTCGAGCGTTGCCATCATTCCTACAAGTGTTCCTCGTTTTTGAACGGCGAGAAGACCATATTCAGAGCAGGAAGGATAAAATGCACATTTATTAAAATCCTGTGAAGAGACTGCGAATTTGTAAAAAAGGAAGAGGCCCGAAAATATAAATTCCAGCTCGTTACTGTTATTTTTCGCAAATGAATATTGTGGAACTTCGGCTTCGTGATGAAAACACTGCCGCAGATCGTTGGTGTGGAAATGCTGGGAAAAAACGAAGCTACTTTTTGACAGCAGCAGGAACAGGAAAATTGTAAATCTCATCTTCTTTCAGGTCATTAACTTTGAGGTTCTTAAAGGTTGAAATTTTCATTTCTTTAGTAACCACGCCGTTTTTGGAAATCTTGTAAATTATTTCCGTGATCTCCGCCGGAAATTCAACGCCACCGGCCTTAAGGTAATTCTTAAAAATCTGTTTTTTCAACAACTCGTCTTTGGGCGAATAAAACGCAACACCGTAAAGCTTGTTGTTCTTTTTGGATATCAGGATCTTACCCATTGCCTTTGCCATTCTTTTATCTGGCGTCCAGGTACTGATAACCAGGTCACCGTCGCGTTCCACTTTGGTAACAGTGTAAAAGGATTTTTCAAGACCGAAATTATCCAGGCTGCTGCTCAATGCAAAATCGAACAGCGTTGCGCTTGGCAGCAGTGGTATGAATGCCCTCATCACAAGCTGTTTATTCACAACTTTATTAAAAACCGTATCCATAATCACCCAGGCCTCTTTTTCAGGGAACTTTACATTATAGACGAGCTTCCTGTAGTTGCGGTCATAATAGACGTTTCCTTTCGTAAGGCTCATCTTCCCATCGCTGAATTTCTCCTTGATGGAAAATTCAGCAGTCATCCTAAAATAGTGTTGCCCAATTGTAACATTGGGCAACACAGTTAAGAATGCAATAAGGGTAGCAAACAAGACCTTTAAGGGCCTGTTTTCTTTTCTCATTTTTTGTCTAGAAAAAGAGGAAGCTGCCGTTAAAAATAACAACGACAAATAACCACCAAAGAAGATAGATCCCGCCAGAAACCGCACAGCCGATAAAGGCTTTTTTGGTCTCATCGCGATCATCAGCTACGAAGTAAACCAAGGCTACTCCTGCAACTGTAAAGCAGAATCCCCAAAGGAAAGAAGGAATTCCGAGAGGGGGATCTCCGCGGAGTGCCGACAAAACACCAAGAACATCACTGGAAGCTGCAACATTCAGCACCAAAGGATTGTCCTGGCCGATCTCTGACATGGTGATGCCTTCATTCGCATCAACGTAAGCTTCAAGATCATTAAGCTGAGCAAACTCAGCATTCATTTCCTGCTCATTTACCTGAAACACTTCTGCATTTTCGGATGCAAAACCAAGGTTGTAGGCAACAGCAAGCGCAATTGTAAAGATGGCTTTTCTCATAGATAGGTTTTTTGTTCTCGAAGGCAAATATAAACGTATCTTCATTCAACCAACATATTTTTAATGAAACATGCGATTTTATTAAAAAAATATACCCGTTTATCATTCGAGGCATTTCCGAAAAACAAAGAAAAAGCTACTCGTTTGATTTTAGTTTGTTGGCAGCGAGTTTTTTATGGTATTTTTTTCCATATACCCAGAGAATCAATACAGGCATAAGGATCAGCTCTGCAATTAACGCGATTACAAGTGTTAAAGAAATGAGTAATCCAACATAAAAAGTACCTGAGAAATCGCTAAGCATCAACGTCGAAAATCCCGCCGCAATTACCATCGCCGTGAGAATCATTGCTTTACCTGTGCCAAGAAACGTAGTCCGTAAAGCAAAAGGCAGGTTGTTACCTTTATCAAGCTCAACTTTCAGCCTGCTCAGCAAATGCAGGGTGTCGTCGACTGCAATTCCAAAAGCAATCGAAAAAATGATGGAAATGGTTACTTTCATTTCGATTCCCGCCCAGCCCATCAAACCGCCGATCATCACTAAGGGAATCACATTAGGCAGCACAGAAAGCAGCATCATCCGCCAGGAGCGGAAAAGCAGGCCAATAATAAGTACCAGAACGGCAACATCGAGTCCCAGCCCTTCCAGCATATTCCTGGTGAGATATGTATTGCTCTTGTCAACCAGATCGGCACTTCCTGTTATCCTGTATTGTAACGCAGGCGATTGATGTATTTTTAGCCAGGCAAGCAAAAGGTCGTTTTTCTTACCAACGCTTCTGCTTCCTTTGTCCCTTATTCTGCCCGAAAACCTCGAAACTTTAAGATCAGAACTAATAATCAGCCGGATCTCCTTATTCTTTAAGTAGGGTTTGAGCTTCTGCCTTAATATCTCAAAATCTTCTTTTGAGTCAGGAAGCTTGTAAAAGGAAGCTTCTCCGTCATGTGTGGCCTGGTTAAATCCTTTTACCAGTTCAAGTGGCGAGATCATACTTCCGACCTTGAAAGTATTAACAAGATAGTTGGAAGTCGCATCAAGTTCTTTCAGAATCTCCCAGTCCAGCAGATCTTTTGACGGATCTTTTGCATTCACCTGCATTTCAAAGCTTCGCACACCCGAAAAATTTTCGTCAAAAAACTTAAAGTCCAGCTTAACCGGATCGTTTTTATCGAGATCGTCCAGCACCGAATTATTTACTTCGATGCGACTGATCCCCCAAACGGAAAGAAGCATCAAAACAACCGTTCCGGCCAGAATACGTTTCGGATTCCGGTAAACCCTCAGCAACAACTTTCTTAAAAAACGATCCCATCGCACATTAACCGTGTGGATCTTAAAACGGTCGGGATTTTTAACTTTGAGAAGGATCCACGGAAGAATCGTAATTGATAGAATGTATGCAACAACAACTCCGACAGCGGTGTAAGTTCCGAAATCACGGATTGGTTGAATCGAAGTTGTGTTAAGTGTAAGAAAGGCAACTGCGGTGCTGATGCAGGTGAGAAAGGTTGCAAATCCAACTTCTTGTAACGAGCTGCGGATGGCCCCTGCGGCGGAAAGCCCTTCGTCGATCTTTTCATAGAACTGGCTGGTGATATGGATCACATCAGACATTCCGACTACGAAAAGGATGCAAGGCATCAGGATCACCATGATATCAATGGATTTGCCCGTTGCAGCCATGATTCCTAATGTCCAGATGATAGACGCAATTACTACCGTTAGCGGTACAAGAACGCCCCAGGCATTTCTGAACGTAAGCCAAAGGAAGAGCGTAACCAGCAATGCTGAGCAGGACATAAATACCAACAGTTCCCACCGTGTTTTATAAAGATAAACAGACTCGGATTTTAGCTTACCGGAAATATGTGTTTCTTTAAAATGCTGAGCGGTGCAAAGGCTTTCAATCTGTTCAATTAAAGTATCTGCCGCTTCTTTTTTCAAGCGTTCTTCGTGACGGATAAATATTGCCAGTGACTTTAAATCGTTGGAGATAAATCGTCCTTTATAAATCGCGGATGTAACTACCCTGGCAGAATCGGAAGAAAAGTTTTCGGGGTTTGAAAGATTAATTGCAGGAATGCTGGTAAGCCCGAACGAGTTGATTACCGGAGTTGACGCAGTACTTATGCTGCTAACAGACTTGACGTATTTTACTTTTTTAAGCTCATTGCACAGCCGATCTACTTTTTTGACTGTATTTAAATTTAAGGCAGGACCATCATCTTTAACTCCAACCAGCATAAATTCATTATCTGCTTCAAATTGCTGTCGGAATGAGTAATAAAACTCAGCATCATCACTTTTTACCGGAAAAAAACTTTCGAAATCATAGTCGAATTCAAGGTTGCGGCATTCATAGATAAGCCATCCCGTAATTAATACGAGAACAATCATTGTAATGTCAAGGAACCTTTTAAGCATCACCCCGGATACGATCTGAAATCATTAATAGTATTCCAAGGCAGAGAATGACGGTTACTACAATGTTTGCGATTGCCCAACTCACTTGTCCGTTTTTGATAAGTGTAATAGTTTCCAGGCTGAATGTAGAGAACGTGCTTAAACCACCACAAAATCCGATTATAATGAATGCTTTAGCTGACGGTGAAATGGTTGGATAATTTCCAAATCTGAAAATTGCCGCTATGATTAAGCACGAGGTAATATTGGCAATAAGCGTTGCAATTGGAAGTTGTGGGCTGAAATTTCTGACAATAATTGCCGAAATTAAAAACCGTATTACTGACCCGAAACCTCCGCCAATAAAAACAAATAAAAGGGACCAGCTAGTCAATGGCGGCAGATTTTAATTCAGGATTATTAATTGCCAATATCTTATTAACGATAGATGCGGCGATAAACCCAAATAAAGAACCGGCGATCCACCCGCAGATTACATCAAAAGGGTAATGTACTCCAAGGTAAATACGACTGTATCCGACGACAAAAACCCAGCTTAAAAGAACCCAGGTCAAAGCAGGAATCCGCAAAACGATAATGCTGAAAACGGTAATCGCCATGGTATTTGTTGCGTGGGAAGAATAGAATCCGAATGGTCCTCCGCAATAACCATTTACAAGATGAATAAGGTGATCAAGGCTGGCTTCGTGACAAGGCCGTGGTCGCAGCACCATGTTCTTAAAAGCGACAGAAACCTGATCGCTTACGAGGATCAAAAGAGCGACGGTAATTAATATAATCCAGATTTTTTTACTGTATTTCCTATACATGAGCCATGCAAGGAGCGCATATAGCGGGATAGCGATCCACCGGGAAGAAATCAACAGGAAGAACTGATCAGCAAACGTCCCCAGATCTTTATTCAGAAAAAGGAAGAGCTCCGTATCAGCTTTAAAATTCATTTCAGATCACCTGATTTAAATGCTTCCAAAGCAGATCTTTTAATTCAACGAGACCGGCTCCTGTGTGGGACGAAATAAAAATTGAGGGTAATACAGGAAGCTCTTTCCGGATCGCATCTTTCAGCTCATCGTCCAGCAGATCTGATTTGCTAATGGCGAGAATCCTTTGCTTATCAAGCAATTCGGGGTTGAACTGCCCAAGCTCATTTAAAAGGATCTCGTATTCTTTTTTGATATCGTTGGCATCAGCGGGAACAAGGAATAACAAAGCGGAATTCCTCTCGATATGACGCAGAAATCTTAATCCCAGGCCTTTTCCTTCGTGCGCCCCTTCTATGATTCCAGGGATGTCCGCCATCACAAACGATTTATAGTCACGATACGCAACTATTCCAAGGTTTGGAACGAGTGTAGTAAAAGCATAATCTGCAATCTCAGGTTTGGCGGCCGATAATTTTGAAAGTAGTGTTGACTTTCCAGCATTTGGAAATCCAACCAAACCAACATCCGCAAGTACTTTTAGTTCGAGTACCTTCCATTCTTCCAGTCCAGGTTCTCCCGGCTGTGCAAACCGCGGAGCCTGCAAAGTTGCCGACTTGAAATGATTATTTCCCAGTCCGCCTCTTCCGCCTGAAACGAGAATATGTTCCTGGCCTTCTTCTGTGATTTCGAATGCAAATTCCCCGGTTTCGGCATCTTTTGCAACCGTTCCCAGTGGTACTTCAAGAATAATATCTTCCCCGTTTTTACCGTGCTTTAGTGCGCTGCTGCCGCCTCCGCCTGGTTCTGCAATTACATGTTTCCGGTACTTCAAATGAAGAAGTGTCCATTGCTGGTTGGTTCCGCGAAGAATCACATGTCCGCCTCTGCCTCCATCACCCCCATCAGGCCCGCCTTTAGCGGTATGGCGATCCCTGTGAAAATGCATAGAACCCGCGCCACCTTTACCGGAACGGCAACAGATCTTTACGTAATCAACAAAATTTTTATCGGCCATAATTTGTGAATCATGCTTCCCTGTATTTACACAAGGAATACGGAAAGGAAAGTCACTTCCTGAATAACCCTTTTAAAGGGTAAAATAAATCCGGAACCTTTTCGTAAGATTCCGGATTTAGAGATTTAATGTGATCGTAGATAGGAAGCAACGCCATCATGCGTCTCTTTCATAGCTGCTTCACCTTGTTTCCAGTTAGCAGGGCAAACCTCTCCGTTTTCTTCAAAATACTGAAGCGCATCAACCATTCTTAATGCTTCCTGAACATTACGTCCAAGCGGAATGTCATTTACAAGCTGGTGGCGAACAATGCCATCTTTATCAATAAGGAATAATGCCCGGTAAGCGATCATTTCGCCTGTCGCGATCATTTCCCCATCATCGTTGTAATCGTAATCACCGCCAAGGATTCCGTAATTGATCGCGATCGTTTTGTTGGTGTCGGCAACTATCGGGTAGGTAATTCCCTGGATTCCGCCTTTGTCTTTCGGCACCTGCAGCCAGCCCCAATGTGATTCTTCGGTATCGGTAGAGCAGGCAACAACGGCAACATTCCGTTTTTCAAATTCACCAAGCATCTGTTGAAATGCGTGAAGCTCCGTAGGACAAACGAACGTGAAATCTTTAGGGTAGAAGAAAAAGACCACGTGTCTGTTACCAAGATATTGTTCCAAAGAGAAATCTTCAACAATTTCACCGCCGTTAATTACGGCTTTGGCCGAAAAAGCCGGCGCGAGTCTGCCAACAAGTACTGACATATATGTAATGTTTTTGGGTTTGTAATTTAAGAGGGCGCAAAATTAGTTAATTAGAGCCTTGGAATTACAGATAGTCATTTAACAGCATAATCGACCCGATTTTTTCTCGCATCCGCAGCTCGCGAACTGCCCGGTAATGCATAACATGAAACAATTTAACGAATTTGAATGTCAATTTACGAGGAAAGCTGTCCCGGCACCCAAAATGATCGTCAGGAATTTAATCAGGTTAAAACGGTGATTCTGATCAGATTCGAAAAGAATGGTTGTAGATATATGAAAAAATATCCCAATGACCAGCGCCAGCGCGTAAAACCCATATTGGGTGGCTTCTGCAGGAATAAACCAGTCGGCCAGCAACGCGCCCGCGGGTGTCATCAATCCAAAAACAAATAGGGCTGCGAAACTTAGCTTTAATGATTTTCCGGCGCTTAAGAAAACCGTCATCAGTGTAATTGAGATAGGAATGTTGTGAAAGATTATGCCGAGAAACAGCTCTTCGCCGGCATTGCCAAGCATCAGGGGGATTCCTTCAACAAACGCATGAATGCACAGACCAGTCATCATCATGTAAGGAAACCGGTTTACAACTGGGTGTGAGTGCAAATGTTCATGACCTTCGTGACCATGCTCGTCGTTGTGGTGATGATCATGGGAATGAGTGTTATGAGTGTGGCCATGCTCAATTCCACCTGAAATATAATCCAGCACAAGCTGTAGCAGAAATCCCCCTAGAATAATAAAGCCGGTAACGGAAGGATCGGCGATTCCCCGATAAACTTCCGGCAAAAGTTCGAACAGGCAGAGCGCAAGAATATATGCTCCGCTGAACGACAACAGCAAACGGAGACCGGTATTGTTTTTTAGCCTTAAAGCCGGTACCAGCGCACCGCCCACCAGAACGGCAAGAAGTAATATCAGAGATTTCATAACGGGCATCACGACTTCTGAACGATATAAATAAGCCTGTCGGAACTTTTCAGGTCAAATGGCTCAAGGTCGTAGCTTCCGAAAATATTTAATACCTGAAGTCCGGAATTGCGGAAGTAATCTTCAAAATCGCTTTCCTGCAGCAACATTACCTTTTCCTCAAAATCAAAAGTACGGTTACCATCTTCAACCAGAATTTTTTTGATCACCTGGTCGTTGCGGATTTCCTTATTAAGATGGAACCGTATTCCATCAATTTCTTTGAGTTGTTCTCCTTCACAACCTTCTCTGATATGTTCAACATTAAGAAAGTCAAGCACCAGTTTTCCTCCTGTTTTTAATGCAGAAGCCATATTTCTGATCGCTTTCAGGTTTTCATTCTTCCTTTCAAAATATCCGAAACTGGTAAAAAGGTTAAAGATATAATCGAAGCCGTTCGTTAACAGAAGATGCCGCATGTCGTGGACATAGAACTTCAGCCGCGAATTTTCAAAAGCAGAGGCGAAACGGATACTTTCCGGAGACAGGTCAACGCCTGTAACGTCGAACCCTTTTTTATTCAGGTAAACAGCATGCCTTCCTCGCCCGCAAGCCAGATCAAGCATCTCTGAATCTTTTCCAGGGTCAAGAAAATCGATTAGGTGATCAATGAAAAAAGTGGCTTCTTCGTCATCTCTATGATTGTAAAGAATATGATAATACGGTGAATCAAACCATTCCTTAAACCATTCGTTTGGTGTTCCGTTTTTCATCTGAGCGCAAAAGTAGAGATAAATGAAAGAGTATCTTTTTCATCACCCAACATTTCCGTTAAAGACCTAACATTGCAGGAAATCAATCTGCTTCCGGACAACTGGCTTCGGAGATTATAAAAGTTGGAACATGGAGCAATTTCCTATTCTCATAAGAACGTATGCAGGCCTTGAAGAAATCCTCGCCGAGGAGGTTAGGCAAATGGGTGGCGCCGAAGTTAAGATTCTTACACGGGCTGTTGAGTGTGAAGGCGATAACGGCTTCGTCTACAAACTCAATCTTGGCCTAAGGACGGCGTTAAGAGTGTTGCGGCCGGTAAAATCCTTCAGCTTTAAAACTAATGATGATTTTTACAATGAAATCTTTGATATTGAGTGGCATAAAATCTTCGATGTCGGAAAAACCTTTATCATCGACACGCTGCTCTTCAGTGAAAAATTCAACAACAGCATGTTTGTTTCGCAGTTGGCCAAAGATGCAATCGCTGATCGTTTCAGGAAGGAAGTGAACAAACGCCCCTTTATTGATTCATCTTCTCCCAACATATATATCAGTGTATATGTAAGAGGATCAGATGTTACCATTTACCTTGACAGCAGCGGAGCATCACTACACATGCGTGGTTACAGGACACAGCAGGTTAAGGCTCCTCTGAGCGAAGTAATGGCGGCAGGAATTCTTAAGCTTAGCGGCTGGACGCACCATTTTCCGCTGATCGATCCGATGTGCGGCTCTGGTACATTTTCTATCGAAGCCGCGCTGATGGCCAACAATATTCCACCAGGAATTTTTAGGTCGGGATTCTCTTTCGAGCACTGGAAAGATTTTGACAAGGAGGTTTTTACAACGATTCTCGAAAGCCTGAATAAACGGATAACTGATCACCCGCTTGATATCCGGGCTTCCGACCGCAGCCGCGTTGCCCTTCAAACAGCAATTTCCAATGCGAAAGAAGCGGGTGTGGAAAATGACATTGTCTTCGAGCCATCAACTTTTGAAAAGCTGCCCGTCCAGGAACGGAAATCATTCCTTTTCATGAATCCTCCATACGGCGAAAGGCTGGAAGAAGCAGATATTGAAGGGCTGTACAAAATGATCGGCGCCACGCTGAAACATTCCTTTTCGGGATCAGAAGCCTGGGTATTTACATCTAATGTTGAGGCACTTAAGCATGTAGGACTTCATGCATCAAAGAAATTAAGGTTGTTCAACGGCCCGCTTGAGTGCAGGTTGTTGCGTTACGACCTTTACGCAGGCAGCAAAAAGGCAAGTAAGAATCAGGGCTGAAATTTTCTGATTATTTAATTGCTAACTAAAGGATTCTTGTACTTTTACCATTCCTACATTTTTACCCCTTTTTAATGAAAACAGGCACAATTAAATTCTTTAACGAAGCTAAAGGTTTCGGCTTCGTTAAAGTGGACAATTCTGAACAGGAAATTTTTGTTCACGTTACAGGTCTTATCGATCAGGTCAAAGAAAACGACCATGTATCATTTGATGTTATCGAAGGACGAAAAGGTCTTAACGCAACCAATGTGAAGAAGATATGATCTTCCCCTTAAAAACATTGTAACACAGAAACCCTGACCCTTGCGTCGGGGTTTTTTGTTTTGATACCCGTAGTTTTATTTTTGTCCGTGCATCACTTAGACGTTGTCCAATGTAAACCCTTTCCTTTTATTTGCGTTATTGAAACGATTATGAAACTACGACTCAGTCTTTACATTCTCCTGTTCTCCTCATTATTGTCGGCACAGGCGCAACGCTACGCAAACAAGGAGACTGAAAAGCTTGATTATCTGCTTTACTTCCTTAACAATAATTATGTTGACACAGTAAATACGCCGGTGATTGTGGAAGAAGGCATCCGTGCGATGCTTAAAAACCTCGATCCGCACTCCATTTACATGACAAAGGAAGAGTTGAAGGAAATGGATGAGCCGTTAGTAGGAAACTTTGACGGAGTTGGAATCCAGTTCAACATACTTGAAGATACGATCGTGGTGGTAAACACAATTGTGGGTGGTCCGTCCGAAAAGCTGGGAATTCTACCGGGCGACAAGATTGTGAAGATCGAAGGCGAAAACATGGCCGGCATCAAAGTAAAGAATAAAGATGTAATCAGTCGTTTGCGCGGCGTTCGTGGTACGATAGTGAAAGTTAGCATTTTTCGCAGTGGTGAAAAAAAGCTCATCGAATACAGCATCACCCGCGATAAAATTCCGCTTACCAGCATCGACGCTACTTATATGGCCGATCCGCAGACTGGATACATTAAGCTTAGTCGTTTCAGCGCAACTTCCGGTGAGGAATTCAATGAAAGCCTTAAAAAACTGAAGGCTGCAGGAATGAAAAACCTTATTCTTGATCTTACCGGAAATGGCGGAGGATACTTGAAGACAGCAATCGATATTTCGGATCATTTCCTGGGTGACAAAAAGCTGGTCGTTTACACCAAAGGCCGTACTGAAGGTTCAAGGGTAGATTATTCTTCAACAAGTGAAGGAGATTTTGAAAAAGGAAGACTGATTGTTTTAATTGATGAAGGCTCTGCTTCTGCTTCGGAAATTGTTTCTGGTGCTGTTCAGGATCTCGATCGCGGGCTGATCATCGGTCGCCGTTCATTTGGAAAAGGATTGGTTCAGAACCAGTTCCCTTTCCCAGATGGCTCTGCAATGCGATTAACAACTGCGAGGTATTATACGCCTGCTGGTCGTTGCATCCAGAAACCTTATGAAAACGGGGTGGATGATTATTACGATGACTTAAATAAGCGATTTAAACATGGTGAATTTACGAACCGTGATAGTATTCATTTCGCAGATTCAGTTAAATTTTACACAACAGGAAAGCGCCTTGTATATGGTGCCGGCGGAATTATGCCGGATATTTTTATTCCGCTTGATACCACAGAAAATTCAAAATACCTTACTGATGTTTACAGGAAAGGAATCTTTAATAAATTCATTCTGAAATACGTCGATCGCAACAGGGCAGAATTAAAAGCGAAATATCCTGACTTTAAAACGTTCAAAGCAAATTATAAAACGACAGATGAGCTGATGAACGAATTTTTTGCTGCTGCCGAGGCAGATGAAATTAAAAAGGATGATGAGGGAATTGCAAAATCTGGTGTGTTTATTCGTCGTCAGCTTCGTGCATTAATTGCTAATAATCTTTGGGGAACTGATGAATATTATGAGCTGATTAATGAAAGCAATCCGATTGTAAAAGAGGCGTTGGGTCAAATGAATTCGGATACGTTTAAGAAGCTGAAGCTGACCAGTAATTAAATTGTGTTGAATGCCAGATGTTGAATGAATTCATTTTATCGGTGAATGACGTTCGATAAAAATCTAATTTCAGAATCTTTTCTACAGTGTGCTAGTTATGCAGTAAGCCCTCAAAAAGCATTTCGTACCATTTAACCACTCAATTTAGAAATTCAATATGAATGTAAAAGCCGATAGTCCCAAGGAACTGTTGAATTCTAGAGATCAGTTAACAATCGATCTCTTTCATGGCACATCATCGTTATTTCTAGATAGTATATTGAGTCATGGGTTGGGGGGAATAAATCCAGTGAAGGATTGGAAAATATTAGAAATGAGCAAAGAAGTGTATGATCTGAGTGCCGAATTGTTGACAGAAACGGAATTATTTAA
>Ga0105044_10008729_pt1 | contig 13895 bp, 13 predicted proteins | sample MAT01_FD_78092 | JGI IMG/M metagenome (GOLD analysis project Ga0105044, IMG submission 78092) | Freshwater microbial communities from Lake Fryxell liftoff mats and glacier meltwater in Antarctica - MAT-01 | ecosystem: Environmental > Aquatic > Freshwater > Ice > Liftoff microbial mat | place...
GCCGCCAGAGCTGTCAAAGTTCCGACGGCAGCATCACAAGACTGTCATTATTATTGGACACAATCAAGTGTAAATCCAGCTTGACAGGCGGTCCCGTTTGCCTATTTTCCCTTTGGCAAGCCCTCAGGATGCGGCGCGTTGTCGCGCCGGTTTCGGCCTCTTAACCCATTCACAGGCCTAAGAAAAACCCCGCCAGACCGGGTCTGGCGGGGTCGATCGCTGACGGGTCGCTGTGGGGTTCGGCGCTACTCTTGCGACCGCCCGACATAGCCATTGTCCTCGGTCGAAATCACGATCCGGGTACCGACGCCGATATGGGGCGGCACCATGACCCGCAGCCCGTTACCCGCCATGGCAGGCTTGTAGGAGGACGACGCGGTCTGGCCTTTGGTCACAGGCTCGGTCTCGATCACCTCGACGGTGATCTTTTGCGGATATTCGATGGCGATGGCGATGCCTTCGTGGGTTTTCAGGAACACCCGCATGCCTTCCTGCAGATAGACCTTGCCATCGCCCACCACTTCGCGCGGCACGGCCAGTTGTTCATAGGTCGCGGGATCCATGAAATGAAAGCCTTCGCCATCTTCGTACAGGAAATCATAGGCGCGTTCGTCCACCGTTGCGCGTTCAACCTGTTCGGTCGTGCGCCAGCGTTCGCTGACCTTCACCCCGTCCGACATCCGGCGCATGTCGACCGACGTTGTGGGCGTACCCTTGCCCGGATGAAAGTTCTCGGCGCTCAGGACGACATACAGGCGGCCGTCCATATCCACGACGTTGCCCTTGCGCAGGGACGAGGCGATGACTTTCACGATTGCTTCCTTGCGGTTCCGGATGGCGCGGCCTAAGGCCTCGCGGATTGCTGCGCCCCCTAGCGCATCCCACGCCAAACCGCCAGATGCCAAACCGTGACCAGACCGCGGGCCCCTGTTGCCATGACCGATGCCGCCCCGCCCGATGACCCGTGGTGGTCGCCCAGCCGCCATGCCGACCGCCGCCCGGCCCTGCTGGCCCGGGGCCGGATTCAGGCCGCGCTGCGATTGTGGCTGGCCGCAGAGGACTTCATCGAAGTAGACCCCGTCGCCCTGCAGGTCAGCCCGGGCAACGAAGCGCATCTGCATGCCTTTGCCACAACTGCCATCGGCAATGACGGGCGCGGGCGGCCAATGTATCTGCACACCAGCCCCGAATTCGCGATGAAAAAGCTGCTCGCGGCGGGCGAGGTGCGAATCGCCGCCTTTGCCCATGTCTGGCGCAACCGCGAACGCGGGGCGCTGCATGCGCCCGAATTCACCATGCTGGAATGGTATCGCGCCGGGCAGGACTATACGGTGCTGATGCAGGACGTGACGGTGATGCTGCGCCTGGCCGCCCGGGCCGCCGGCACCGACCGGTTGCTGTTCCGCGACCGCGCCTGCGACCCCTTTGTCCTGCCCGAACGGCTGTCGGTGGCGCAGGCGTTCCTGCGCCATGCCGGGATCGACCTTCTGGCCACGCTGGCCGATGACGGCACGCCCGACGCGGACGCTCTCCGCCGGGCCTGCGGGCAGGCGCACCTGCGGATCGCGACTGACGACACCTGGTCGGACATGTTCAGCCGGGCCCTGTCGCAACGGGTCGAGCCGCATCTGGGCCTGGGTCGGGCCACCATCCTTGACCGCTATCCGGCGGCCGAGGCGGCACTGGCCCGCCGCTGTGCCGATGACTGCCGCGTGGCCGAACGGTTCGAGGTCTATGCCTGCGGGGTGGAACTGGCCAACGGCTTTGGCGAATTGACCGATGCGGTGGAACAGGAACGCCGGTTTCAGGCCGAAATGGACGAAAAGGCCCGCGTCCATGGCGAGCGTTACCCCATCGACGCGGACTTTCTGGCTGCCGTGGCCCAGATGCCCGCCGCCAGCGGCATCGCGCTGGGCTTTGACCGGCTGGTGATGCTGGCCACCGCAGCACCCCGGATCGACGACGTGATGTGGACACCGGTGGCCTGATGCAGGCGTCCCGGGGCGTCACCCGGGGCGTCACCCGGGGCGTCACCCGGGGCGTCACCCGGGGCGTCACGGGGCCGTCACCCGGGGCGTCACCCGCGGCGTCGCGGGGCGCGTCGCGGGGGCGGCGTCAGGGGGGCGGCGTCAGGCGAGGGCGCTGCGTCGCGGGGGGGTGGGCACGCAGGCGCGGCATCACGGGGGCGGCAACACGGGGGCGGCCTCATGGGGGCCATCACGGGGGGGGCATCGCAGAGATATCACGGGAGGATCGCGGGAACATCGCCAGGGCGAATCCGGCTTCCCACCCCCCGGACCCGTCGCTAACATGTCAGTCATGAGTTTTTGGGCATGACCGATCAGGGCGATCTTCTGCACGTTGTCACCACCGACAACATCCCGCCTTTGCGGAGTGCTGTGGGCCGGGTGCTGATCCGGGGCAGTTTCGCCATTCTGATCGGGGTTGCCCTGCTGCAGGTGTTGCAGTTGCAGGGCCTTGCCGACGCCGGTTTCATCAATTGGCGGCCCACCTTGTACGCCTATCTGCTCTGGTCGGTCGCGCTGTGCTGGGGCCAGGTGCTGACAAGAGGAGAGCAGGGCAAGCGCACGTTGTTCGTGCTGCCGGCCGTGCTGTTCGTGGTGTCGCTGACGGTGTTTCCGCTGCTGTTCGGGCTGGTGATCGCGTTCAGCGACTGGAACCTGTCCTCGCCCAACGGGCGGCAGTTCAACGGCGTCGCCAATCTTGTGCAGATGTGGCATGATCCGTTCTATTGGAACGCGCTGTTGAACATGGTCTGGTATTGCCTTGCGATCATTGTCGAATATGCCATCGCCTTTGGCCTGGCCCTGATGCTGAACAGCCAGATCAGGGCGCGCAAGTTCTTTCGGGTGGCGTTCCTGCTACCGCTGATGCTGTCGCCGGTCGCCGTATCGTGGATGATCGGCAAGTCGATGCTGGAAAACCGCTTTGGCCCGATTGCCAATCTGGGCCGCCTGCTTGGATGGGACAACCCGTCCTTCTTCGGCAATCCCTGGATTGCCAAGCTGACCATCATGCTGATGGATGCCTGGACCTTCATTCCGTTCATGATGATCATGCTGCTGGCCGGCCTGCAATCCATCCCGCGCGAGGTGCAGGAGGCCGCCAAGGTCGACGGTGCCAATGGCTGGCGCGGCTTTTGGGAGGTGACATTCCCGCTGATGCTGCCGGTCAGTGTGACCGCGATCCTGATCCGCATCATCTTCAAACTGAAACTGGCCGACATCATCATCAACGTCACCTCTGGCGGCCCGGGTGGCGCGACCGACTCGGTGACCTCGTTCATCTTTCGCGAATACCGCGACCGCTCCAACGTCGGCTACGGGACGATGCTGGCAATGGTCTATCTGGTGCTGATCATCATCGTGATGACCCTGTTGATGAAGCTGGCCGAACGGTTCGCAAGGCCCCAGACATGAAGGCCCTTGCATGACCGATGCAGCGATCTTTCGCGACAGCGACACCGACCGCGCCCACCGCGCGCAGTGGTGGACCGGCCGCATCTTCATCTACGGCGCGCTGTCGCTGTGGGCGCTGATCTGTCTGTTCCCGATCTATTGGACCATCACGACCAGCCTCAAGGAGGCACCCAATGTGATGCAGGGCAACCTGATCCCCTGGGTCGATTTCCAGCCATCGTGGAAAGGCTGGCGTTCACTGGGCCTGTCGCCGGACACGATCCTGACCGAATCGACCGTCCGGGCCGAGTTCATGAAGCGATTCATCAACTCGGTCATCACCGCGCTGGCCTCGTCTACCCTGGCGGTGGTGCTGGGGTCACTGGCCGCCTACGGCCTGTCGCGGTTCAGCTATCGCTTTGGCTTCATGCGCAACAGCGACATCTCGTTCTTCTTTCTGTCGCAACTGATCCTGCCGCCGGTGGTGCTGGCCCTGCCGATGCTGGTTCTGTACCGCGAGGTTGACCTGCTGGATACCCGCATCGGGCTGATCCTGCTCTACACGCTGTCTGTCCTGCCCATCGTGATCTGGATCATGCGTGACCAGTTCGCCGGCATCCCGACGGAACTGGAGGAGGCGGCCCTGGTCGACGGGTTGTCGATCTGGGGGGCGTTTCTGACCATCGTGTTGCCGATCGCCCTGCCCGGCATGGTCGCAGCCTTCATCCTGTCGCTGGTACTGACCTGGAACGAGTATTTCTTTGCCGCGCTGCTGACATCCACCCACGCCAATACCCTGCCGGTGATGGTCGCGTCGCAGACGGGGTCGCAAGGCATCGCCTGGTGGGCGATGGCCGCGCTCAGTTTCGCTGCCATCCTGCCGCTGATCGTGATCGGCGTGATCCTGGAACGCTTCATCATCAAGGGCATGGCCGCCGGGGCGGTGAAGTAGGGTGCGCATCCTGCGCACCTTGCAGCGGCGCGCTGCGCAAGATGCAAACCCCGGGGTTACCTGGTGCTGAAAGGCATCGACCAGCGCCTGACGGCCGAGATCGTGCACGTCCTGATGCTGATGGGGCATGGCGACGATCTGGTGATCTGCGACATCAACCACCCCGCCGCCAGCATCGCCGCCAAGACGACTTATGGCCGTTTGATGACGTTTGCAGGCGGCGACATCCCGACCGCCGCCGCCGCGATCCTGACCCTGATGCCGCTGGACAGCTTTGTATCCGCCCCGGTGACCCGGATGCAGGTCGTCGGTGACCCAGACGCACAGATGCCGGTGTTTACCCGGATGCAGGCGGTGCTGGACAGCGCCGAAGGCCGCCCGGTGTCGATGCGTGCCGTGGAACGGTTCCAGTTCTATGCCGAAGCGCGCGCCGCCTTTGCCATCCTGCGTACGTCAGACAGCGGGCCCTATGGCTGCTTCATCCTGAAGAAAGGCGTCGTGGTCCTGCCGCCGCTGTAGGGTGCGCATCCTGCGCACCTTTGCGGCCAAAAGGTGCGCAGGATGCGCACCCTACACCAGCCCCAGCACGGCCCGCAAATGCGCCAGAATCAGCGCCACCCCCGCCTCGCCCGCCGCCGTTGTCGCCTGCCCGGCATCGGCCGCCCACCAATGCCCGCCCTCGCCCGCCGCTTCGATCGCCACCGTCTCGGGGGCCAGGGCCAGCATCAGCCCCGTCTCGCCCCGCCCCGCATGGTCGAACGGATAGGCGCAGCCGGGCGGCATCAGCGGGTGAATCGCGATCCAGTTGAACGGGTTATCCCCTGCGGCATGACCGGCATAGTAGTCCGCCGCCTCGGGGCGGCCCCACCAGCCCTGCCCCCGTTCCGCTTCCAGATGCGCGAACACCGCGTTGCGGGCGGCCAGGCGAAAGGTCAGATCGGTCGGCATGCCTTGGGCAAAGTTTTCGGTCTGGTGATGGATCACGCCATGGATATTGCGCAGGCCCAGCCGCAACAGGCCCGCAAACAGCGCCATGGCAAAGGGCAGGATCGCTTCGGCGGCAACATGCACTGTTCCTGCCTGCGGCCCCGCCACCGCATGGCTGGCCGCACCCCAGGCAAACGGCGGCAAGATGACGACCCTGTCACCCAGCCGCTCCAACGCCTCGGTCACGGCCAGCAGGTCCATCCCGACCGGCAGATGTTCGCCGTGATACTCCTGCACCCCGATCGGCAGCACGAACGGCATTCCGGCCGCGACGGCCTGCCGGATCTGGCCCGGGCGCATCCGTTCGAAACGCATCACAGGGCCGCCATCAGGTCGCGCGTGCGGTCGTAAAGCGCGCGGAAGATCGGGTAAAGCCGGGTGTATTCCGCCCGCTCGACCGGCTCGATCCGCCGTGCCACCGGGTTCCAGGTGTCGATGCCCTCGGGCCCCACCGCCCCCACAGCCAGCGCCGCCAGAAACGCGTCGCCATAGGCGGCCCCGGTCGTCACCGCCCGCACGATCTGCGGCAACCCGGTCAGGTCGGATGTCGCCTGGCTCCACGGGCCGTTCTGCACCCCGCCGCCGACGGCCAGCACACGGACCGGGGGCACACCGGCGGCGGCGTAGGTTTCGGTCACATGCCGCGCCGCCATCGCCATGCCGTCGCAGATGGCGCGAAACATTTCGGCCCGGCCATGGGTCAGGTTCAGGCCAAAGAACACGCCACGCGCCAGGGGGTCATGCAGCGGCGTCCGCTCGCCCGAGAAATAGGGAAGGCAGATCAGACCGTTGGCTCCGGGCGGCACCTGTGCGGCCTGTCCTACCAGCGCGCCAAACGCATCGCTGCGCGCCGCACCGGGGGCAACAAGCTCCCGAAACCATTGCGTCAGCGTGCCTGATGTCGACAGGCCGGCCATCACCGCATGTTGGCCGCAAAACAGCCAGGGCGCCTGCCACAGGCGACCATCGCGGATCATGCGGTCGGTGATCTGGATGATGAACAAGGTCGAGCCATACATCATCATCATGTCGCCGGGATCGCGGGTGCCGACCGACACCGCCTCGGCCGCCGCATCGATGGTGCCGCACAGAACCGGCGTGCCGACAGCCAGCCCCGTTTCGGCCGCCGCCTGAGGCGTGACATGGCCCGCGATCTGGCTGGACCACAACAGCCGGGGCAGCAGCGCGGGCGGACAGATGTCGCCCAGATCAAAGCACCAGTCCTGGCGCGCGATGTCATACAAGGGTGCGAAATTGCAGGCGGTGTAGTGATCGATGACCCATGCCCCGGTCAGCCGGAAGGTCAGCCAGGTGGTGGATGACCCGATCCGCGCCGTCTGCGCCCACAGGTCAGGCCGTTGCCGCCGCAGCCACAGAATCTTTGGCCCCACTGCCTGCGAGGTCAGCGCATTGCCGCAGCGCGCCAGAATGGTGTCGGCCCCGACTTGCCGGTTCAACAACTCGATCTCGGCCTGGGCGCGGGTATCGACGCCGTACAGCACCCCGTTCATCAGTGGCCGCCCCGCAGCGTCGATCGGCAACATGCAAGGGCCGATGGCGCTGCAGGCGACGGCCCGGATCGCGCCCGGGTCGATGCCGGGCGTGGCCAGCAAGGCGCGGACCACGTGCACAAGATCGCCCCACCAATCCTCTTCTGCCCGGTGTTCGGCCCAGCCGGGCCGGGGCACGATCAGATCGTGCTGGCGGCGCGCCTGCGCCAGAATGGCACCCTTGGCATCGGTGATGACGCCCTTGGATTCGAACGTGCCGATATCGACGCCCAGAAACAGGTCCATCATGCCCCTCTAGGCCGGGAGAGGGGGCGCTGCCCCCCGTCGCTGCGCTCCTCCCCCCGGGATATTTAGGGACAGAAAATGCAGATCGGGGGCTGCTGCATTGTCCGCCCATAGATATCCTTGGGCGGGCCGGCATTGCCGAGGGGCGGCGACGTTATCTGCAGTCCCTGCCCCGGGCGCGCGGCCGGTCATCGCCGCTCCAGCCGGAAATCCGGGCCGATCCGGGCCAGCGCCGCCAGGATCAGGCGGGCCAGGCTGGCCAGATCCGCCAGATCGCAACATTCCAGCGCGGAATGCGAGTGGCGCATCGGAAACCCGATATCCAGGCTGGCCACCCCCTGGCCGACCGTCTGGACATAGCTGAGGTCGGTCAGCACACCGACCTGGGCCGAGCGCTGCAGCGCGATGTCCTCGGCCGCGGCCGTCTGTTCGAACAGGCGCACCAGAGCGGGATGCGGGATCACGCCGTTCAGCGTGCCGCGCCCGTGAAAGGAATAGAGACTGATGCCGGGGCCGCCGCCCAGCGCCATCTCGCCTCGGTCGGCCATGTCGGGGGTGTCGGTGGCCAGCATCAGGTCGATCTGCAGTGCGATGTCGGGCTGCAGCACCTGCGCCGCGACGACCGCGCCGCGCAGGTTGAATTCCTCTTGCACCGTCCAGACCAGATGCACGGTCGGACCTGCCGCGCCACGACCGGCCAACGCACGGGCCATCGCCAGCAGCACCGCGCAACCCGCCCGGTCATCCACCGCCGTGCCCGCGATGCGGTTGCCCGCCAGCGGCACCACACGCGGCGCATAGACCACCGGCGTGCCGATGCCGACCCCTGCCGCCAGCACCGCAGCCTTGCTGGCATGGCCAGTGTCGATGCGGATCTCGGGCGCGGTCAGCACGGTGTATTTTTCGTCCGGCGTGGTGGCGTGATGCGCCTTGGTCATGATCACGCCGGGCAAATCGCCATCCCGGCCGCAGACGAGCACCGCCTGCGCCGCCATCGCGCGTTCAGCCAGCCCGCCCAACCGCTCGACCCGGAGCAATCCGTCGGCCTCGATCTTGCGCACCACGAAACCCAACTGGTCCATATGGGCAAACACCATGACGGCAGGCGCGGCCGTCCCAAGCGCGTCGGTCACACCTGCAAAGCTGGCAACCACATTGCCCAGCCGGTCCGTCCGGGTCGGCACGCCGATCGCCGCAAGGCTGGCGCGGATCGCCGCCGCCACCCGGGTTTCGTGCCCCGACAGGCCCGGGATCAGCATCAGGTCGATCAGATCCTGGCGCAGGCGGTCCATCACGCCCCCCGCGCCGCCCGCGCGCGGGCCATGAAATCGGCGGCCCGGTCCGGATCGACCGCGTTCCAGGTATGGCCATCCACCTTCAGCGCCGATCCGACCACGCAGCCATCCGCCACGGCCAGAACCTCGGCGACGGTGGCATGTTTGACCCCGGTATTGGCCAGCACCGGGGTATCGGGCAGCACGCGCTTGACGCCCTCCAGATCCTCCATCCGGGCCGCCTCGCCCGTGATCTGGCCGCTGACCAGCACTGCATCGGGAATCGACGAAAACACCGCCGACCGCGCCCGGTCGGGCAAGGAACGGCGATCCAGACTGTCGGCAAACTCGGCGCTGACATTATAAAGCATGCACAGATCGCTGCGCCCCAACCCGTTGCGATAGCGCAGCGCAGCCCCGGCATCGGGCGTCCAGGGCCCCATGTCGCTGGCATAGGTGCCGGTGAAGATCTCGCGGCAGAAGGTGGCGCCGGTGGCGGCGGCCAGGGCCACCGTCGCCATCGGATCCCACAGCACGTTGACGCCAAAGGGCAGCGTGATGGCGGGCCGCAGGCGGCCGATGATCCAGGCCATGGTCGCGGTGGCCGCGGCATCGACCCGGAACGCATAGGGCCGGTCGTTTTCATTGCCGAACATCACCGCATCGACGCCTGCCGCCTGCAATGCGGCCAGGTCGGCCCGAGCGCCGGCCAGCAACCCCTCGATGCCCGCGTCCGCGTCGTACAGCGGCGCCCCCGGCAGTGCGCCCAGATGCACCATCGCGATCACCGGCTTGACCGGACCGAACACTGCGCGAAATCTTGTCATCTTTGCTGTCGGCCCCCCGTTGCGGCCACCCGCGAGTCAGCTAGCATGTTAGCGAAGGGGAGGACCGCAATGCAATTGACAACACGGGTCTGGGACCGGCACCGCAATGGCGGGCTGCGCTTTACCGAACTTGGCCTTGGCACCGCACCGCTGGCCAATCTGTATCGCGCGATCAGCGACGCCGATGCCGACGCGGTGCTGCAGGCGGCCTGGGATGCCGGGGTGCGCCATTTCGATACCGCGCCGCTGTATGGTCTGGGTCTGGCCGAAACGCGGCTGAACCGGTTTCTGCGCGGCAAGCCGCGGAGCGACTATGTGCTGGCCACCAAGGTCGGCCGCCTGCTGACCGCCTGTGCCCCCGATCAGCGCGACGGGATCGGCAAATGGTTCGACGTGCCGAACCGGCGCGGCGTTTACGATTATTCCCATGACGGGGTGCTGCGCTCGGTCGAGATCTCGCTGGAACGGTTGGGGCTGGACCGGATCGACATCCTTTATGCGCATGATCTGGACGTCTGGACCCATGGCAGCGCCGCCGTGATGGAAGAGTACCGCGACACCTTCATGGCGGGCGGCTACCGCGCCTTGATGCGGCTGCGCGACGAAGGCGTGATCGCGGCCTTTGGCGTTGGCCTGAACGAATGGCAAAGCGCGCAGTGGCTGGCCGAACAGGGGGATTTCGATCTGTTCCTGCTGGCCGGGCGCTATACCCTGCTGGAGCAGGCGGCGCTGACCTCGTTCCTGCCGCTGTGTCAGGCGCGCGGTATCGGCATCGTGCTGGGGGGGCCGTACAATTCCGGCATTCTGGCCACGGGCGCGCGGCCGGGCGCGTTCTACAACTATGACCCCGCTCCGCCGGAGGTAATGGACCGCGTCGCCCGGATCGCGGCGGTCTGTGCGGCGCATGACACACGGCTGGTCGATGCGGCGTTCCAGTTCCCGCTGCGCCATCCGGCGGTGGTGTCGGTGATCCCCGGCGGCCAGGGTCTGGCCGAAATCGCCGGCAATGTCGCCGCAGCAGCGGCCAGGGTGCCAGATGCGCTATGGGCGGCGCTGAAGGCGCAAGGGTTGCTGCGGGATGATGCGCCGTAGGGTGCGCGTCCAGGCGACGGCTGCGGGGGGCGTTGCCCTTGGGCCGGCGGCATGCTGGAGATGGACCCGAACAAGCAAGCGCACCATGCAAGGGGCTAGTCGGGTCGGTCGCCGGGCTGGCCCGGTCAGCGATACAGCCGCTCTGCGACCAGCCGCAGCGCAATGGCGGCATTCTGGCTGGCCAGCGCGGCGGCCAGCGCGGGGTCGTCCTGCAGGCCGGCTGCGATGGCGCGCAGACGGTCGGTCATGGCGATGTTGGTCCGCGCCTCCTCGACCGGATCAAGGCCGCCATGGTCGGGAAAGGTGTCGAAATAGATGATGCCGTCATAGCCGACCCGGTTCAGTTCAACCAGCAGTTCTACCGTCTGCACAGCATGCACCGCGCCCACCATCAGCCCGTCATCCCGCTTGCCATAGCCATCGTTCAGATGGATCCCCAGCAGCCGCGACCGGCGCGCGACCAGTGCCGCCGTGCGGGCGGGGATTTCGCCCGCGAACAGCATATGGCAAAAGTCGAGCGTCACGCCCAGATTGGGCCGCGCCACATCGGCGATGGCCAGCAGGGTGGTCGCCGCGTCAGGTAGCGCGGCAAAGGCGCGGGGCTCGTTGGGTTTGTACTCGATCGCGATGTCCAGCCCGGGCGCGTGGTCGGCCAGAAGTTGAAGTCCTGCAACAAGATCGTCCCACATCCGCCTGTAATCGCCTTGAAAACTGTAATCGACACCGTCCTGGCCCAGCCACAGGGTCATCACCTGCCCACCCATCGCGGCCAGCGCATCCAGCCCGCGCCGCGTGATATCCAGCGCAGCCAGGCGCAGGCGCGGGTCGGGATGGGCCAGCGCACCCAGACGAAAGCCGGGATCGGTGTAATAGCGCATGGCAAGTCCGTTCAGCACCATGCCCTGATCAGCCAGCAGGCGCGACAGGGCGGCGGGGTCGTGCTGGTCGAAATGGTCGGGATAATTCAGGTCGGCGGCATTCAGGCCGCCGACCTGCCCGGCCCTGGCGATCATCTCGGCCACGCCGGGTCGGCCGGGCAGGCCCAGCTTGAAGGCGTTCAGCCGCGCGGCATAGCGGGGTTGGTTGGGGCGCATGGGCGGTCCTGCATTTCGGGGGTCAGGTGAACAGTTCGGGGCGCTGTTCGGCCAAAGGTTCAAGCTGGGTCAGCAATTGGCGCAGATGCGCCCGGGTAGCGGCACGCGCCGTCTGGGGATCGTGCGCGGCCAAAGCGGCGACGATGGCCTGATGTTCGCCCAGCGTTTCGGCGATGCGGCCCGGGCGGGGCAGGATCAAGCGCCGGGCCCGGTCCACATGCACCCAGGCCGTGCGGGTCATCGCAGCCAGACGGCGGTGGCCGGTCATCGCCATGATCGCCTCGTGCAGCGCGCCGTCCGCGGCATGGAACCCCTCGGCATCCCCCGCGCGGGTCAGGTCGGCCTGCTGCTGCAGGATGGCGGTCAGTTCGGCCAATTGCGCCAGGGTCAGGGTGGTGGCCACCTGTTCCACCGCCGCCAGTTCCAGCGCCTCGCGCAGGAAGGCCCCTTCGCGGATTTCGGCCATCGACACCCGGGCGACGAAACTGCCCGCCTGCGGCACCACATCGACCAGCCCCTCGGTCGCCAGCCGGGCCATCGCCTCGCCGACGGGGCTGCGCGACACGCCCAGCGCCGCACAGATCTCGCCCTTGCGGATCATCTGACCGGGGCGATAGCCCAGCGACAGGATCGATTGGCGCAGCGTCTGATAGACCCGCTGCGACAGCGAGCCATCAAATGCCGCCAGTGCCGCCAACGTCGGAGGCGGGTCTTGCGGCGGGTCTTGCGGCGGGGCTTGCATCCCTTGTAGCATGCTAACATGTTAGCCGGGGTCCCCGGCCTGTCAATGGCCCCCCCCTGCCCACCTTGACCCCCTTCGCCAGGATCGTTGCGCCATGTCCAATGCCACCACCATTCGTCTGCACGCCAAGGACAACGTCATCGTGGCGCTGGCCGATCTGGCGCAAGGGTCCGTGCCGCAGGGCCATGACATCGCCCTGCCGCAGCCGGTGCCGCGCGGGCACAAATTCGCCACGCGGGCGATCGGCATGGGCGAGCGGGTGATCCGCTATGGTCAGGTGATCGGGGTGGCGACGGCGGATATCGCGGCGGGGGCGCATATCCATACCCATAACCTGGGCATGGGGTCGCACCAGGCCGACTATGCGTTTTCCAGCAATGTCAGGGCTTTACCCGCGCCGGGGGCACCGCGCAACTTTATGGGCTATGCAAGGGCCGATGGCAGTGTCGGCACCCGCAACTATCTGGGCGTGCTGACCAGCGTGAATTGTTCCGGCAGTGTCGCGCGCTTCATCGCCGAGGCGAGCGAAAAGGACGGCTGGCTGGCCGATTTCCCCAATGTGGATGGGGTCGTGCCGATCGTGCATGGCACCGGCTGCGGCATGTCGGGCCGTGACGAGGGGTATGACACCCTGTTCCGCACCCTGCAGGGCTATGCCCGCAACCCCAATTTCGGCGGCATCCTGTTGGTGGGCCTGGGCTGCGAGGTGATGCAGGTGCCCGATCTGATCGGCGCGGGCCGGATGCGCAAGGACGGCAATTTTCGCTACATGACCATCCAGCAGACCGGCGGCACCCGGCGCACCATCGACAAGGGCATCGCGGTGCTCAAGGACATGGCCGCTGTCGCCAATCAGGTTGCCCGCGCGCCGGCCGGGCTGGACCATCTGATGATCGGGCTGCAATGCGGCGGGTCGGACGGCTATTCCGGCATCACCGCCAACCCCGCGCTGGGCCATGCGTCCGACCTGCTGGTGGCGCATGGCGGCACCACGATCCTGTCGGAAACGCCGGAAATCTATGGCGCGGAACACCTGCTGACCGCCCGCGCCGTGACGCCCGAGGTCGGGCAAAAGATCGTCGACCGGATCAAGTGGTGGGAGGAATACACCGCCCGCTGGGGCGGCGAGATGGACAACAACCCCAGTCCCGGCAACAAGAAAGGTGGTCTGACCACCATCCTGGAAAAGTCGCTGGGCGCGGTGGCCAAGGGCGGCACGGCACCTCTGACCCAGGTGTACCGCTTTGCCGAACCGGTGACCGAGCGGGGCTTTGTCTATATGGACACGCCCGGCTATGATCCGACCAGCGTCACCGGCCAGATTGCGGGCGGGGCGAACCTGATCTGCTTTACCACCGGCCGGGGGTCGGTCAGCGGCTACAAGCCCACGCCCTGCATCAAGCTGGCGACCAATACCGAAATGTATGACCGCATGTCCGAAGACATGGACATCAACTGCGGCGATATCGTCACCGCCGGCATCAGCGTCGAGGCCAAAGGCGCCGAGATATTCGAAATGTTCTTGCGCATCGCGTCGGGCGAGCAGACCAAGTCCGAAGCCTTGGGCTTTGGCGGCGCCGAGTTCGTGCCCTGGGCGATGTGCGCGGTGATGTAGGGCGCGGCGACGATACGCTCAACCCTGTGGCGAATCGGGCCGTTTTGTGTTAGCCTCAACCATGACTACTGTTCAGGGAGGCTTTTGATGCCCATAA
>Ga0105044_10008730_pt1 | contig 13895 bp, 13 predicted proteins | sample MAT01_FD_78092 | JGI IMG/M metagenome (GOLD analysis project Ga0105044, IMG submission 78092) | Freshwater microbial communities from Lake Fryxell liftoff mats and glacier meltwater in Antarctica - MAT-01 | ecosystem: Environmental > Aquatic > Freshwater > Ice > Liftoff microbial mat | place...
CTGCCGTCTTTATGGTCGGCCCCAGATTCTCCAGGCCATTTTGCACTTGGCCCAAGTGTTCTTTCCAGAACCGATTGGCGGCGGCGTCATGTTGGGCGCACGGTTTCGGTGCTCGGGCGGGCGCTATCGATCCTTGGGCACTTACGGCGCGGTTCACATCTGAGCCGGTGCTGTCATTTCGGAACAGACCGGGTTCAGGATTGCCGAAGTTTGCCCGCCGGTACGGGAGTCACATCCGAAAGAGATCGTGCCTCCTTCCAGTACGAGCTTCGACAGGCCGCGCTCAGCCGCCCTCAACGCCACGGCAAGCCTGGTGTAGCCGATTCCCGGCTCCGGTTCGGCGCCCGGTAGAAAGGCGTGATCGTTGGGTTTGCACTCGATCCTGCAAGAGGTTTGAATGATTGACCTTTGCCGGAAACTCCGGTCACCGCTCAGAACCTTGGTTTTCGGCGGAATTGGTGGGCGTTGCCCGGTTGCAACCGCAACTAATGCAGTCTGCATCGCCATTCCTGTTGATCTGTTGTGACAGGGAATGTCCATTTCTTGGGAATCGAGACGTGGCCCGAGCCACCGCCACCCCCGCGAACGTCGGACGCTAGAGAAGTCTGCGGGCGGCGTCCTTGAGGCGGAACGCCTTGCCACCTGCGCGTTCCCACAACAGCTGCCCCTGCCAGGCCGCGAACAGCATCGTCGCGGCGTCGCGCCCCCGCTCCCCACTGCGCATGCGCGTGGCCAGCGCTGCCTCCACCGCTGCACGCCAAGCCGTCGCCCGCACACGCAGGGCCGCGTCGCGCATATCCGTTGCGAGCAGGCCCAGATCTGCCTCTTCCATTGCATCCGGGTCCGCCTCTGCGCTCAGAGCCTTCAGAAAGGCGTGCGGCCCCTTGTCCAGGGTGGCCAGGGCCGCGGCCTCGGTGCGCGCGTCCAAGGCGTCCCAGGCAGCCTGAAGTGCCGCCTTGACCATCTGGTCCCGGGATCCGTAGCGCTGCACCAGTGTCGCTGCCGCAAGCCCGGTCACTTGCGCGACAGACGAAAAGGACACGGCCTTGTCCCCTTTGCGGGCCAGAAGGCCACGAATTGCTGCGAAGATTGCGAGGTCGGGGATAGTCTTTGTGCGTGGCATCGGCCATTTATAAATCAATATTCGTTTATACGCAATGGTGCAGTATGATTCGCGGCATCATGGCTGCCACGCTTGACGGTCATGTCGCCGGGGCTGATGGCGGCGTGCAGTTTCTGGGTGACTTCGCCGATGTGGACCGGGGGTTTGAAACCTTCCTTGCCCGAATCGGAACTGTGGTCATTTGACAGCGCACCCTTGAACACATCCTGATTCTCGCGTCGGAATGGCCCTCCGGCCAAGCGCGCCTTTGTGCTGAGCCGCGGGCTGATCCCTCCGCTCGCAGGTGGGGCCGAGGTCTGGGACAGCGGCCTGTCCGCGCCGATCGCGCGTTTGCGTGGCCTCACCGACGGCGATGCCTGAGTGGTCGGCGGTCCCGCCCTGCAGGCCCGGTTGATCCGCGCGGGCGCGCTCGATCAGCTGGAGCGTTGCTTCGTGCCGCGCCTGATCGGCACGGGCCTTCGCCTCTTTACCGGTGGCCCGCCGCCGCCGCGCCAACCCCGTCTTGCTGGCTTCCGGGTCCTGCCCATAGGGCTCGTTCAGCTAAACTACCGCTTCGATGCGGCGGAGTAGCTTTCGGCCTGCGTAACCATTCTCTCCTAAACTATTTAATCTATTGATAAATATCCCGGGGGTGAGGGCTGGAACAGCCAAGGGGGGCAGCGCCCCTTGCCTTGCGCGACTCACTGGCAGCGTGCGGAATTTTGGGTTAACGTGTTCACTATTCGTTCCATGATCCGGCGCCCATGCCCTTTGTCGAGCTTTCGGCCCTCTCGAACTTCACCTTCCTCACCGGGGCATCGCACCCCGAGGAGTTGATCACCCGCGCGGGTGAACTGGGGATGCCGGCGCTGGCCGTGGCGGATATGAATTCGGTGGCGGGCATCGTGCGCGCCCATACCCGTGCCCGAGAACTGGTGCGTGATGGGGGGCCTGTGGTGCGGCTGATCCCGGCGGCGCGCATCGTGCTGAACTGCGGCTTCAGTGTCACCGCCCTGCCGCGCGACCGGGCGGCTTGGGGGCGGCTTTGCCGGTTGCTTACGCTGGGGCGGCGGCGGGCGGTCAAGGGGCAGTGCCGGCTTGAGCTGTCGGATCTGCTGGACTGGGGCGCGGGGATCGAGATGCTCTTGCACCCGCCCGGCCGCCCCGTGGCCGAGGCGCCCCAGCAAGGGATGGCCGACTGGCGCCCCCTGGCCGAGGCGCTGGTACGCCGCTATCCCGATCAGATCAGCCTGCTCGCCGCCCCGCGCTATGACGGGCAGGATGGCCTGCGCCTTGCCCGCCTTACGCGCCTCGCGGCCGCGCTTGACGTGCCGCTCCTGGCCTCCGCGCAGCCCCTGATGCACCGCGCCTCACGGCGCAGGCTTGCCGATGTGATGACTGCGATCCGCCTTGGCCGCACGATCGACTGCCTCGGCCGCGCCGCCCTGCCGCATGCCGAGTTCCGTCTGCGGTCCGAGGCAGAGATGCTGCATCTCTTTGCCGCTCACCCCGAGGCGGTGGCGCGCGCGGGCGAGGTGGCGGGGCGGCTGACCTTTTCGCTGGACGAGCTGCGCTACGAATACCCTTCCGAGGTGACAGGGGGAGAGACGGCAACCGGACGGCTGGCGCGCCTTGCGCGGGCGGGGCTCGACTGGCGCTACCCGCATGGTGCTTCGGCGCGGGTCGAGGCGCAAATGGAACACGAGCTGGCGCTGATCGGCAAGCTGAAGTACGAGCCCTATTTCCTCACCGTGCATGACATCGTGGCCTTTGCGAGGGGTCGCGGCATCCTGTGTCAGGGGCGCGGGTCGGCGGCCAACTCGGTCGTGTGCTACGCGCTTGGCGTCACTTCTGTGTCGCCCGAAATCGGTACCATGGTGTTTGAACGCTTCGTGTCCGAGGCGCGCAACGAGCCCCCCGACATCGACGTGGATTTCGAGCATGAGCGGCGCGAGGAGGTGATCCAGCACATCTACGACCGCTATGGCCGCCACCGCGCGGGTCTCTGCGCTACCGTGATCCACTATCGCGGCAAGCGCGCCGTGCGCGAGGTGGGCCGCGCCATGGGCCTGACGGAAGATACGCTGTCCGCCATGTCGAGCCAGATCTGGGGCTGGGGCGGGCCGGGGGGTGTGACCGACCAGCGCCTGCAGGAAATCGGGCTCGACCCCAGCGACCGGCGCCTGCGGCAATGCATGCAGCTGGTGGACGAAATTCAGGGCTTTCCCCGCCACCTCAGCCAGCATGTGGGCGGTTTCATCATCACCGAGGGACGACTGGACGAGTTGGTGCCGATCGAGAATGCCACGATGGAGGACCGTACTGTCATCTGCTGGGACAAGGACGATATCGACACCTTGGGGATCCTGAAGGTGGATGTTCTGGCGCTCGGGATGCTGTCGTGTATCCGCAAGGGGTTCGACCTTCTGGAGAAGCACCTGAACCAGCGCTACACCCTTGCCACCCTGCCGCCCGAGGATGGGCCGACTTACGACATGCTGTGCCGGGCGGACTCATTGGGCGTGTTTCAGGTGGAAAGCCGCGCGCAGATGAACTTTTTGCCCCGGATGCGGCCGAGGAAGTTCTATGATCTGGTGATTCAGGTGGCGATCATCCGGCCAGGACCCATTCAGGGCGACATGGTCCACCCTTATCTGCGGCGGCGCAACGGTGAGGAGGTGGTAATTTTCCCCTCGGACGCTCTGGGGCAGGTGCTGGGCAAGACCCTCGGCGTGCCCTTGTTTCAGGAACAGGCGATGCAGATTGCCATCATCGGCGCGGGCTTCACGCCGCTGGAATCCGACCGGCTGCGCCGGGCGCTTGCGACGTTCAAGAAGCATGGCAACGTCACCGAACTGAAGGAAAGGTTTCTGGCGGGGATGCAGGCCAACGGCTATGACGCCGATTTTGCCGGGCGTTGTTTCTCGCAGATCGAAGGGTTCGGCAGTTACGGCTTTCCCGAAAGCCATGCGGCCAGTTTTGCCCTGCTGGTCTATGCCTCGGCCTGGATAAAGCGGCATCATCCGGGGATCTTCGCCTGTGCGCTGCTGAACAGCCAGCCGATGGGATTCTACGCCCCGGCGCAGATCGTGCGCGATGCGCGCGAGCATGGGGTGGTGGTGCTGCCCCCCTGCATCAACCACAGCCATTGGGACAATGTGATGGAGGAGACGGGCCGCGGCCCGCTGGCGTTGCGTCTTGGGTTCCGCCAGATCAAGGGTGTGGTCGAGGAAGAGGCGCTGTGGATCGCGAGCACCCGGGGCAACGGCTATCTCGCAGTCGAGGATGTGTGGCGCCGCGCGGGCGTGGGGCCTGCGACGCTGACCCGGCTCGCCGAGGCGGATGTGTTTGCGGGCCTCGGTCTTGCCCGGCGCGACGCGCTCTGGGCCACGCGGGCGATTGCGGGGGAGGCACCCTTGCCGCTGTTTGCAGGCGATATCGACGGAGAAGGGATCGTGGAGCCTGCGGTCATGTTCCGCGAGATGACGATGGGCGAGGCGGTGGTGGAGGATTACGTCGCCATGCGGCTGACGCTGAGGGCGCATCCGATGGCGCTGCTGCGCCCGTTCCTGACGCCCGAGCCGGCGTGAAAACACCGCCTCGATTCGACCGACCGGAGCGCACAGCGCCCAAGGATTTTACTGAAAATTCTTGAGCTGTCGAATTCACGCCTTGGGCAGATACCCCACCGGCGCATTCTCGTCGCGCCAGAAATCCAGAGCGGCACGGTCGGTCACCGCCGTCGCGCGCTTGAAGTCGCAAACCAGCTCGCCGTTCTCAATCGAAGAGGCGACGATCAGGCACTGGAACACATGCCGCGAGCCGTCGTAGACATCGACCAGCCCGCGCAGGCTGCGCGGCGACAGGTCGGCGTTCAGCGCGAACCCGTCGTGCCAGAACCGCAGCACGGGAAACACCGCCTGACCAACCTCAACGCGAAGGCGGGACTTGCGTTTCAACTCCTGGTTGCGCGCGGCATCCAGAGCTTCCCGAACATCCTTGGGCAGAAATTCCAGCATGGCAGCCTCGGAACTTTCACAAGCAGACAATTCTCAAGTCTCGCCCGGATGACGATAAAATCAAGGCAGGCCTTGGACGGGATCATGATGCCATGCTTTCGTGTCCAAATTGTCGCGACTTGGGCGGCAAGCGGCGCCTCCGGCGATTGCACGGGCGCAAGCTTTGAGGTTTGCCCGAAGCCGACTCCGCCGAATATCGCAGACCGATTCGCAGAAAGGCCCGCCTTGCCCCCGCATACCGACCGGTCTTCGCAGGCGCAGGCACCAGCCGATCATGGCGGGGGGCTCGACGCGGCGGCGATGGTCAATGGCGGTGCGCGGGGCGACTGGCTTGATCTGTCCACCGGCATCAACCCGCGGCCCTATCCCTTGCCCGAGTTGCCAGCAGATGCCTGGACGGCCCTGCCTGACACAGGTGCCACAGCGCGTTTACTTGCCGCAGCGCGGGTATTCTGGAAGGTGCCTGCGAAGGCCGCGATCCTGGCCGCGCCGGGCGCCTCGGCGTTGATTGCGCAGATTCCACGGCTTTGCCCGCCGGGTGCGGTGCATATCCCGGGGCCAACCTACAACGAACATGCCCGGGCCTTTCACGCGGCCGGCTGGACGATGGCAGGCCCGGGGGCGAAAGCCGCTGTCATCGTCCACCCCAACAACCCCGACGGCCGGCGCCACACCGCACCCGAGGGTGATCTTTGCGTGATCGACGAAAGCTTCTGCGACATCTGCCCGGACGACAGCCTGATTGCCGAAGCCGCCCGCCCCGGCCGGCTGATCCTGAAAAGCTTTGGCAAGTTCTGGGGGCTCGCGGGACTCCGGCTTGGGTTTGCCATCGGCGACCCCGTATTGATCGGGACGCTTGCGCAATCCCTTGGCCCCTGGGCGGTGTCGGGGCCGGCACTGGCCATAGCGGCGGCGGCCTTGGAGGATGAAGGATGGGCCCGTGACACGCGGAACAGGCTCGGCGACGATGCGGACCGGCTGGACGGGCTGATAACGCGTGCCGGGGCCAGACTGGTGGGAGGCACTCCGCTTTTCCGGCTCTATGACGTGTCGAATGCAGAAACCTGGCAATCCCGCCTTGCAAATGCCCAAATCTGGACGCGTATCTTCCCGTATTCCAATACTTGGCTGCGCCTCGGCCTGCCAGGCACAGAAGCGGATTGGCTGCGGATCGAAAGGGCCTTGGGATGAGTGCGGCAGTGCTGGTCGTGGCGATGGCGCTGGATGCGGCCGTGGGCGAGCCGAAACAGATCTGGGACCGCTATCTCCACCCTGCCGTGCTGATGGGCCGCGCGGTGGACTGGGCGGACAAGACCTGGAACACCGGCGCCCTGCGCCGCGCCAAGGGGGCACTGGTGATGGCCGTGCTTGGGGCGGGGGCGATTGCCCTCGGGCTGATCGTGCATGTGATCCCGGATTACGGGCTGATCGAGGTCGTTGTCGTGGCGATCCTGCTGGCGCAGAAAAGCCTCGTTGATCACGTGCGCGCGGTTGCCACCGGCCTGCGCACCTCGCTGGCCGAGGGGCGGGCGGCGGTGTCGATGATCGTGGGGCGCGACACGACGAGCCTCGATGAGCATGGCGTCGCCCGCGCGGCCATCGAAAGTGCCGCCGAGAATTTCTCGGACGGGGTGGTGGCGCCGATCTTCTGGTATCTCGTGCTCGGCCTGCCGGGCATCCTGCTTTACAAGATCACCAACACCGCCGACAGCATGATCGGTCACCGCACCCCCCGGCATGAAGAGTTCGGCTGGGCCGCCGCCCGCTTTGACGATGTGTTGAACTGGATCCCCGCACGGCTGTCGGCTGCGCTGATCGCGCTCAGCCACGGGCACATTGACCCCAGGCCGATCTTGCGCGATGCACCGTTGCACCGCAGCCCGAATGCCGGCTGGCCAGAGGCTGCAATGGCCGTGGTGCTGAACGTGGCCCTGTCCGGTCCGCGCAGCTATGACGGCAAACGGCAGGACTTCCCCTGGGTCTACCCCGAGGGCCTGCGCACGATTGATGAGGCCGAGGTGGACGCGGCCTGCACCGCGCTGTGGCGTGCCTGGGCCGCGACACTTGGCGTTGTCGCCATCCTTGCGATCTTCTGATGACCGACGCGCATGTCACCCTGCCCGAATGCATGGCCGCTTTGCCCCACATCCTGGCCGCGCCGAAGGACGCGGGCGCCATCGACCATCTCTGCTTTCGCCCTTCTCGCGGCACGCGGACCTTTCCCGCCAGCCTGACCCTGACGAAGGCGGAGGGCATCCCCGGCGACCGCTGGTTGAAAGAGCCGTGGCAGCGCCTGTCCGACGGGACGCCAGACCCCGACCTGCAGGTGTCGATCCTGCCGGCGCGGGTGCTGGACCTCATCTGGCGCGCCCGCGAGACGACGACGCATCCGGGCGACACCATCGTGGCCGACCTTGACCTCGGCGTAGCGAACCTTCCGCCGGGCTCGCTTTTGCAGGCGGGCACAGCCGTGCTGCGCGTCAGCGGCTACTTCAACGAAGCTTGTGTGAAATGGAAAACCCGCCACGGCAAGGCCGCCACGGATTTCATCACCGCCCCCGGTCATGCCCCGCTTCGCCTGCGTGGCATCATCTGCGCGGTTGCGGTTGACGGGGTCGTCGTGGCAACGGACCACCTGCGCGTGATCCGCCGCAGCGCCTGACGTCTGAATATTCGGCTTGAATCTGCCCGCTGCTCCATCCGAAGATCACAGCGTCACGGCAAGACCCCGAGTCGGGTTTTCCATCCCTTCATCCAAGATAAGGTTCACCCATGAAACTCCGCTCGCAAAACTGGTTCGACAATCCCGAAAACCCTGGGATGACCGCGCTTTATGTCGAGCGGTATCTGAATTACGGCATCACCCGGGCAGAACTTCAGTCCGGCAAGCCGATCATCGGGATCGCACAAACCGGTTCGGACCTGTCGCCCTGCAACCGCCACCATATCGAACTGGCCAAACGGGTGCGCGACGGGATCATCGCCTCGGGCGGGATTTGTTTCGAGTTTCCGGTGCATCCCATTCAGGAAACCGGCAAGCGCCCGACAGCGGCGCTGGACCGCAACCTTGCCTATCTGGGACTGGTGGAGACTCTATACGGCTACCCGCTCGACGGGGTGGTGCTAACCATCGGCTGCGACAAGACCACCCCTGCGCTCTTGATGGCGGCCGCCACGGTGGACATTCCGGCGATTGCCCTGTCGGTTGGCCCGATGCTCAACGGCTGGCACAATGGCAAACGGGCGGGGTCCGGCACCACGATCTGGGACTCAAGGCAGGATCTCGCGGCAGGCAAGATCGACTACAACGAGTTCATGGATGTGGCGTCGGCCTCCGCCCCCTCGGTCGGCTATTGCAACACCATGGGCACCGCCACCACGATGAACAGCCTGGCCGAGGCGCTTGGCATGCAACTCCCCGGGTCCGCTGCGATCCCCGCTCCCTACCGCGAGCGGGGGCAGATGGCCTATGAAACCGGCCGGCGCATCGTGGGCATGGTGTGGGAGGATTTGAAGCCGTCCGACATCATGACCCGCGCGTCGTTTGAAAATGCCATCGTGGTCAACTCGGCCATCGGCGGGTCCACCAACGCACCGATCCATCTGAACGGCCTTGCCCGCCATCTGGGTCTTACACTCACGAATGACGATTGGCAGACCTTCGGGCTGAACGTGCCGCTTCTGGTGGACCTGATGCCCGCTGGCCGCTTTCTGGGTGAGGATTACCACCGTGCGGGCGGCGTGCCTGGGGTCATTGCAGAGCTGATGGCGGCAGGCGCGCTGCCGAACCCCGGGGCGATGACAGTGACCGGCAAGAGCGTGGCCGAAAGCTATGCGGGGGCGCGCGTAACCAACCATGAGGTGATCCGCCCTTATGGCGATCCGCTGAAGCCTGCTGCCGGGTTCCTGAATCTCAAGGGCAACCTTTTCGATTCGGCGATCATGAAAACCTCCGTCATCTCGACCGAGTTCCGTGATCGGTATCTGTCGAACCCCGCCGACCCAGAGGCGTTCGAAGGTCGCGCCATCGTGTTCGAAGGGCCGGAGGACTATCATCACCGCATCGATGACGAGGGCCTAGCCATCGACGCCGCCTGCATCCTCGTCATCCGCGGTGTGGGCCCGATCGGCTACCCCGGCTCAGCCGAGGTGGTGAACATGCAGCCCCCCGCCGCCCTGATCAAGCAAGGCATCACTGCCCTTCCCTGCATCGGGGACGGGCGCCAGTCGGGGACCTCCGGCTCGCCGTCGATCCTGAACGCCTCGCCAGAAGCTGCGGCGATGGGGGGACTTGCGCTGGTGGAAACCGGCGACAGGATCCGCGTTGACCTTGGGCGCGGAACGGCGGACATCCTGTTGCCTGCGGATGTTCTGGCCGCGCGGCGGGCGGCGCTGGAGGCGAAGGGCGGTTTTGCCTATCCCGCGCACCAGACGCCCTGGCAAGAGATCCAGCGCGGCATGGTCGATCAGCTGGCGCAAGGCATGGTGCTGAAGCCGGCGGTGAAATACCAGCGCATCGCGAAAACTCATGGGGTGCCGCGTGACAACCATTGATCTTGCGCGCCGCCTTGCGGGCCATTTGGTGCTGGTCACCGCGGCAGGCCAAGGGATCGGCCGGGCGGTGGCAGAACGGCTGATCGCCGAAGGGGCGGAGGTTCACGCCTCGGACCTTAAGGCGGATCTTCTGGCCGGATTGCCTGCCGCGTCGGTTACCGCGGTGGACGCGACGGACGAAGCCTCGGTCAATGCCTGGGCCGGGCGCTTTGCCCGGATTGACGCGCTGGTGCACTGCGTGGGCTATGTGCATCACGGCAGCATCGTGCAGACCAGCCCGCAGGACTGGCGGCGATCCATGACCATCACCCTCGACAGCGCCTACCTCGTGATCCGTGCGGTGGTGCCCAAGATGACGGCCGAGGGCGGCAGTGTGGTGGCCATTGCGTCGGTCGCATCCTCGACCAGGGGATTTGCCAGCCGCGCAGCTTACGGCGCGGCCAAGGCCGGGGTGATCGGTTTGATCAAGGCTTGTGCCGCGGACTATCTGGCAGACCGCATCCGTTTCAACGCTGTCTGCCCCGGCACGGTGGACAGCCCCAGTTTGCGTGGGCGCATGGCAGCGCTGGTGCCCCAGCTTGGCAGCATGGAGGCCGCCGAGAAATACTTCATCGACCGCCAACCTTCAGGCCGCCTTGGCACGGCAGAAGAGATCGCAGGCCTTTGCGCCTATCTCGCCTCACCCGACGGGCGCTTTGTCACCGGGCAGGCGATAAACATTGACGGCGGCATCACGATCTGAGTTGATTTCCGAATGTCCGGACGATGCCAGCCGATATCCGAAACGGGGATCGGTCAAAGTGGGGGGTGGCACGCGCGGCCATGCAGGTCCGGCCTCGTAAGACGGAGCATGCCTTGTCAGGTAGCGGACGGCGCCCGGTTTCAGGCGCGGCAGGCTTATCGCACCTACCGTTTGAACGCGATGACCCGAAACGACGGCAGCGATGCAGACGACGCCCTCGATATCCTCTACATCTCTATCGCAAACCCATCCTCAGGGGTTGCACATCGCCCTTAGCCGAGCCCACCTGCCCGCGCGACCGCGCAGATGCCGACCCCATCCAGCCTGCCCGTGCCGATGGCTCCCCTAATACCTCGCGAGCCTTTTGACCCCGTGTCTCCTGACCGGCTCCCTCTTTCGCCTCAACCTTCCGCTGCCTGGCCCGGCTTTCGTCACGCGGTGCGGTGGGCCTGCCAAATATACTCATGACTGGCTCGGCAATCCCGCGGCTTTGGCGCGTCTTCAGGCAGCAGAGATATAACTCGTCTTCACGATTGTGAAGAATTCGGCCGCGTAGCGCCCCTGTTCGCGCGGGCCGAAACTTGATCCCTTGCGTCCGCCGAAGGGCACATGGAAATCGACCCCCGCCGTGGGCAGGTTCACCATGACCATGCCGGCCTCGGCGTTGCGGCGAAAATGGGTGGCATGCTTCAGGCTGGTTGTGCAGATGCCTGCCGACAGGCCGAATTCGGTACCGTTGGCCACCGAAAGGGCCTCGTCATAGTCACGGACCCGGATCACGCCCGCGACGGGGCCAAAGATCTCTTCGCGCATGATCCGCATGGTAGGGGTGCAGTCGGTGAAAAGGGCAGGGGTCAAGAAATAACCCTTGGTTGCGCGGGTGACCTGTTCACCCCCGGCCATCAGCCGTGCGCCCTCTGCCTTGCCCGCGGCGATATATTCCAGGTCCTGCTTCAGCTGCCCTGGATCGACCACCGGGCCGATCTGGGTGCCCGCATCCATCGCATGCCCAACCCGCAGCGCTGTCATCTTTTCGGTCAGGGCCGCGACGAAGCGGTCGTGGATGCCTTCAGTCACGATCAGCCGCGACGAGGCCGTGCAGCGTTGCCCGGTGGAGAAGAATGACCCGTTCAAGGCCGCATCCACCGCCACCGCAAGATCGGCATCGTCGAGCACGATCAACGGGTTTTTGCCCCCCATCTCGATCTGCGAACGGCGCATGTGGCGTGCGCACGCCTCGGCCACCCGCCGCCCGGTTCCGACCGACCCGGTGAAGGTGATGCCATCCACATCGGGGCTGTCGAGAAAAGCCTGCCCCACGACGGACCCCTTGCCCATCACGAGGTTCAAAACGCCTTTGGGCAGGCCATTGCGCTGCAGGATATCGGCCAGCAACCAGGTACTAGCAGGGGCAGCATCTGCGGGTTTCACCACCACGGTGTTGCCGTAGCAAAGGGAGGGGGCGATTTTCCATGCGGGGATGGCGATGGGAAAATTCCAGGGGGTGATGATGCCGATCACACCCAGAGGCTCGCGCGTCACCTGCACCTCTACGCCGGGTCGGACCGAAGGGACCACCTCGCCCGCCAGCCGCAGCGCCTCGCCCGAGAAGAATTCGAAGATCTGCGCGGCACGGATCGTCTCGCCGATGCCCTCAGGCAGGGTCTTGCCCTCTTCGCGCGACAGGATTGCGCCGATCTCATCCTTGCGACGCAGGATTTCCTGCGCGGTGTCCCGCAGCAGGCGCGAGCGTTCAAGGATGCCTGACCGCGACCAGGCAGGAAACGCCGCGCACGCGGCGGCGATGGCCGTTTGCGCCTCTTCTGCTGTGGCCGAGGCGAATTCGCCCACGGTTTCCGACAGATCGGAGGGATTTGTGTTCGGCACGAAGCGGTTACCCGCCCATGCGCCGTCAATCAGGTTGTGATGCAAAGCCACTTTACGACACCCCGTCTATCTTGTGGACCTCGCGCAGAAGTTGCTCTGCGCGCAATTCATAGCAAGTATGGTTCTCCTTCGTCGTCTTTTCCAGTGCCATCCCGATCACCGAGGACGGGCGTGCAGCAGGGGTCACCACTACCCCGTCCCCTTCGCCATTAGCGATGTCACCGATCTCAACCACAGCCAACCTGTGCGACTGATAGCTGAACTTTGTTCTGGGTGCGCGTTCCTGCAAGCCACCCGTAAATCCGCGCCTCGCGGGGCTATAGCCAGCAACGCCTCTAAAATATACAACGAGTTCATTTACTTGCAAGCCTTCGGCGGCCACCCTGAACACAGATGCAGGATCACCAATCGCGGGCACAAGAACAGATGTCAAATCGACAAGAGACGGTGGCCAGAAAGACTGCTTCATGGCTCTGATAGGGTTTATCGAGCGGGCTGACTTGGTGGAATTGCGGGCGCATCAGATCCGATGCGCCCGCGACCCTGCAGGGCCTTCTGTCTGGCCCTGCGATACGATTAGTGGTGATGCTCGGGCAGTGCCTTGACCTGATCTTTGGTCCATGACGTTGTCGCATGCACATTTCCGTCGTCATCGCGCATGAAGTGCAGATTGCTCGTGTTCATCGACACAGGCTTTGCGCCCATGCCTAGAAAGCCTCCTACATCAACGATGACCGAGGTAGAGGCCCCCATGCCGTGAACATGCGAAACGGTGCCGATCCTTTCGTCGTCGGCCCCGTAAATGACCGCATTGATCAGGTTGGATTCGTTGAATTCGGCCGCATCAAGCGGTGCGTGAGTTGAGTGGTCCATCTGGTAAAGCTCCTGAGGTGAGGGTCTGAGCAGTCTGGCTCGCAGGAAAACGCGCGTCGCGGCGGATGGTTCCTTGGTCGATAGAGTGTGTATGGCCCGTCCCTCGTACATCTGCAGATTGCTCGTAAGGTGTTCTGAATATTGAATGATGAACGGAAATTTCTGCCCAGATCACTGCCCCGCGAGCCCTCGCAGATTTTGATGGTCCCCTGTATATCATCAGGCAGCGTGGCTAAACGAACTGTCACTTCCGCCAACTTGGCTGACGTCGTTGCATAGAAAAGCACTTCATTTCATAGTCTTCCGTGTTGGGACTGCTAAAATTCGAGGGTCTGATTGCCATCTTGGCTGCGCCTGTCCGCACGGCCGGGTCGTTCTTCGCTATTCATGGCTGGGGTGGCCGACGTATTGCGACTCATACTGGCCACCATCCAAATCCCGGTATGGTTCGCAGTTCTCAGGAATGACACCGATTTTTAGTGCCACGTCGCAGTCAAGGCGATACCGCTGAGGAACCTTTCGTCGGATCGACGGTTGCCAATCCTAATGATCCATCCCAGAGGTCTAGCTGTTTAGTCCCGGCATCCGGTGGATCGGGTCGGGGATGAATCGTTCCGGCTCGGATGTCCAGATTTTGCAGATGTATTCGCACGGCGTGAGGCCATTCGGCGTCTTGAGCCTTCGGGCGAAGTTGCAGGCTGCCAGGACGTCGGCGAGA
>Ga0105044_10008731_pt1 | contig 13894 bp, 17 predicted proteins | sample MAT01_FD_78092 | JGI IMG/M metagenome (GOLD analysis project Ga0105044, IMG submission 78092) | Freshwater microbial communities from Lake Fryxell liftoff mats and glacier meltwater in Antarctica - MAT-01 | ecosystem: Environmental > Aquatic > Freshwater > Ice > Liftoff microbial mat | place...
GCGGAACTATTTCCATTACGGCAGTGTGTTCCATTACGGCAGTGGGCGCAAAAGCTACACAGCGATCAACCACCACGTCAGCACCAAAGTGCGCACCTCGTGCGGCCTTGGCCGCACGTCTAACTCAAATGACTTGCAAAGACGTCACAAAGTACCTTCGCGGGGTAGCCGTCAATTCAGTTGCCGTGTCATTTTTGACGACTACGGCGTATGGAAGATGACAGTGGTGCAACAGGCGATCCAGCAGGGCGGAGGTGAGCACGGCGGGAAACGGGCACTCAGATTTATCTGAGTCGGAAAAATCTGAAAGTAATCCGGCCCACCCAAAATTCAGGGCAGTCTAGTTAGCAACCAAATAATTACTTCTGCGCTATTGAATATTCGTATTTTTGTGGCATTTTATGTCAAACGCCATTTCGGTGTTAGGAGCTAAGAAAATGCAAGGTCAAGGTTCTGCAGGCAATGTGATTGCTGCACTCGCAAGTTTCTTCATTCCTGGCTTGGGCCAGCTGTTGCAGGGGCGAATGATCGCGGCCCTGCTGTTTTTCGTGTTTGCCTGCGTTATGTGGGTGGTGCTTTTGGGCTGGCTAGTGCACCTATGGGCGATTATTGATGCGGCGATGTATAAATCTAACGTCATTACATTGGATTTGCGCCGCTAACGTGCTGAAAGCGTCTTACCCAGGTTGCTTTTTTAACGCAGCGCAAGAATAGCTTCACCCGTTGCAATCCGGGAATGACGCCAGAAAGGTCTCTGGAGTCATTGCTGGAACTGGCGACGCCTCGAAGTCTTTCATGTTGCGAGTAATGCCATACTGGCACTGGCTGGCGATTGCTGCACTGACTTGCATGGCGTCCTCTAAATCTGCTAAAGGCAAATCTAGCGCCGCGTTGGCTGCGGCATTTGAGGCAGGAGCAACCGTGGCCCAGCGTAAAAGCGCGCGTAGAAACTCTTGTGCTTGCGCGGTGTTTGCCGCTTTTTCCAGCAAATATGCGGCGGTCGCCAAACTGTGCCACGCAACAAATGCGTGCAGCAATTGTGGGCTGCTATTTGTCGATTTGTACGAAACTGCAGCACCGCGGGCGATCAAGCCTGCGCTGGCACATGGCCAGAGCGGGCAAATGGAATGTCCAGCAAAACATTTAAATCTAGCAGGATGCGCGGCCTAGTGTAGATGTTTGTCAATAATGTGCTTTAGTCTTGCATCTGCTGGCGCTGACCCAGGCAAAGGCATTTGTCCGTGTGTAGGGTTGAACTTTCCGGACCATGTTTGTACCCAAACTAATGCAGCGGAGGGCGCATCGGCAGCATTGGTCAAGTCATGCGCTAAATTTTCTTCTAACGCGTTACGCACCACCTCGGATTTACTGACCTTGCGAGCTTTTGCGGCGAGCACTAGCGATTCGTGCAAGATATTTGAAATTTTCAGGGGCATTGTCATGACGCGGCCTGTATTACTTTCTTGTGTTCGAAATAATGCCAGTAATGTTAACGGCGCTTTAATCCTGGGTAAGCGGCATGGCGGTGTTTGCATGTATGTGCAACAGCCAGTGCACATGCGCACGTATGCCCATGCGCCATTCTTGCTGGCTAACGCTATACATTACGGTGTCGCGGATGCTGCCGTCACGGCCCAGCACGTTGCCGCGAATCACGCCGTCTTTTTTAGCGCCTAGGCGCTCAATCGCTTTTTGCGAGGCGAAATTGACGTTGCTGGTGCGCCAACCGAGGGTTAAGCAATCAAGCGCCTCGAACGCGTGGCTCATCAATAGCCATTTGCAGGCGGTGTTGACGTGCGTGCGCTGCACGCGTTTTGCGTACCACGTCCAACCGATATCGAGCCGCCGCGCATTCGGCAAAATATCGTGATAGCTGGTGCAGCCGATCAGCTTGCCTGAATCTTGCTCAATTACGGCAAAGTGAAAGCGATCCCCATTTGCGCGGGCCGCTAGCGCATTTTCGATATAGCTTTGGGCAGTTTCAGGTTCAGGCACGCTGGTAAAGCGCAGCTGCCAAAGTTTGCCATCGCTTGCCGCCTCAATAACCCCAGCAAGATGCTCTAAGCCGAGCGGCACCAGCGCAACGCCCTGGCATTGCAGTGCGGTAATTTTTGCTGGTTGGATAAATTGATCGGCGCTTGCTTTGCTAGACATTTTTTAGGGTGCGGAAACTGTTGTAAAAATTTGCTCGACTGCGGCTTTGTCGCGGTCAAAATAAAATTCTGCAGGTGCATCGAAGTAAAGAAAGCTTAAGGTGCTGCCCTGCGTTTCCGCCAACACCATGGCCTTGTATTTCAGACCGCCGCGATTGCCTAAGGAAAGCCCAGAGCCGCTTTCGAAGGCCAGCTCAAAGCGAAAGCCAGCGCGATTGCCTAGCTTCGCCGGGCGTAAGCCACTGGCGCTGACATTTACCGCGTCGTAGCGCTTTAACGCATCGACAAATAGCTCTTGCACCTCTATCTCGCTCATATCGGCGCGAAACAGCAGGCCTTCGCCTCGGCGTTCAGCCCGGCCTTTTGGAGCTAAAAACAGATGCTCGCCGGATTTGATGTCGGCAAAAATGCGCAAATCATTGAGCATACTGCCGTCAATTGTCCAAAGGCGAATACGCGAGTCGCCAAACTGGTTCCAACGCAGGCTGGAGCTTAGTCCCAAATCTTTTACTTTCACCACTTGGCCGGGTTCAATGATCGGTGCCACACCGCAGCTCGTTAGTGTCAGCGTTAACGCGGCAACCGCTAAATACTGAAATATCAGGGGCTTAAGTTTAATTTTCATTGAGGTAACTCCGAATCATGGCGGCATCGTTCGCATTGGGGGCGCGTTTCAAATATTCGCGAAAGGCGTCCAGCGCTGCCGCGTTGTTGCCCAAGCGCTTGAGCGTTGTACCTAAGTCGCGAAAAGTTGCTGGGCTTACATCGGGTTCGCGCAAAGCGGCTTGATAGGCGCTCGCTGCGCGGGCTAAATCACCCGGCTGCGCACGTTTTCGATAAAGCTCGCCTTGAAAGTTTTTGACTGTGCCCAAATCCCACGGTATTGCGGCTAGGCGCGCCAGCATCACATCGCTTTGCGCGTAGTTGCGTCGAGCCAGCTCATCAGCCAGCCAAGAACTGCGATAAGGTTTGATCAGGGCGCGAAAACGTTCGGCACCTGCGTCAGCTCCTTCCGTCGCGTTGCTTAGCGCCATTTGTTTTAGCCGGTCACGCCGCTCAGTTGTGGCGGGGTGCGATGCAAACACGCCGCTCATAAAGCCTTTAGGGTTGACCTTTTCTTCCTCATAAGCCGCACTCCACAGCTCACCTGGTGCGGCTAAATCCAGTTTTGCGGCTTGCAATGATTGGAAGCCTAGTGCATCGGCTTCGCGCTCTTGATCGCGCGAAAAAGAGGCCAAATTCGCATACGCGCCCAACGCGGCAACTAAGCCTACGCCCGTGCCCGCAGTCACGCTGCCGATGCCCGTCATCAAATTGCTGACGTTTTTCAAATGCCGCCAGTTTTCCAAGGAATGCCTACCGCGGTAATGGCCAATTTCATGCGCCATCACAAACGCAAGCTGGGCTTCGTTTTCTGTGCGCGCTAAGGTGCCGGTAAAAATCACCATCATGCCATTCGGCGCCATAAATGCGTTCAAATAGGGCTGGCGAATTAGATAAATTCGAATATCGCCACACAAATCGGCGGCCAATTTGCAGCTCAACGCATTTAGATAATCCTGCATCACTTTATCGGTGATGCGCTCTGGCGCTGCGGCAACGGTTTTTTCCGCGCGATCCATCGCAAACCAAAGCCCAGCTTCATCTAAGTCCTTGTTTTGGCTTCTATGCCCAGGCTGCACATCCGCGACTTGGGTGTTGGCACAGCCGCTTAGAAACGCCAAGATCAATAACAATGCGCGCATTACAGTGGCAACCCGGCCAGCATCGATTTCACCACTTTTTTCGCGTCTTCTACGTTGCGTAAATCACCAGTTTCGGAGGCCATAAAATTGGCCCAAACGACTTTGCCCGTGGTTAAATCCAGCAGCAAGGTGTAGCCAAAACGTTGGCCTGTGGACGCGCCGACATTTACCCCGGTCGCAACCGCTGCCAAAACGCCTAAAATCGCGACCGCTTTACGCCCGCTACTCGCGTAGCTATCGCGTACCAAAGTAACCATCGCGTAATCTGCGCCATAGGCTGCTTTCATCAAAGAAACGTTCGGCCCGACACCCCAGTCGAAACCGGTTTTTTTCGTCGGTAGCGAATAATACGGGGATAGCTGATAGCGCACGATCGAAAACCCAACCGTTTGCGTCAACAGCTCAAGCTGCTTTAGTTGCGCTTTGTCCACATCTGATAACGCCTGATTGCGCGCCACCAACTTCACTGCACGGCCATTGAGGTCTTGCTCAATTGCGTAATTGATATTCGCCTCGGCCGCTTTAGTCCAAGCCACGCGTGGCTCCTCAACACCGCCCGCAAGTAACTCGGATAGCTCCACGTCGGCCTCAAGGATCACTACGGTTTTGCCTGCGCCAATTTTGGCGTCGGCTTTCAAATTATCAGCGCGTCGATTGTTAGTACTGGTGCACGCTGCTAGCGTCAACAGCAACAAAAGCGCTGTGCTGGCACGTATCCATCGGAGCTGTTTCATTTTTCGTATTCCAAAGCTTAGATCTAGCGCGAATCATATCGTCGCAAGCGCGCTGTAGGCGTGTCGTCGCAAAGTATTTTAGCGGCGTGGCTCTGCTGCTAATTTTCCGCCGATATTTTTTTGAAAGAAACTTCGCTTTAGCATCGCACAAATCCCGCTACACAGGATTGCGACGCGAACGTGCGCCATCGCACTGACGGCGACGCGCGGTTAGCCACAACATCGCCGCTACCCATTCCCAAGGATCGCCATGAACCTCGCTAACAACTCCCTTGTGCTCGTAGCCGACGGCCGAAAGCTGCTTTTTTTGCGCAACCATGGCGATGAAACGCAGATGGATCTGCATTTAGAAGCACATCAGGAACAGGACAACCCGTCAACCCACAAACAAGGTACTGATGCGCCGGGACGTAGCTTCGCGCCTAATTTTGCAAGCGGCGGACGCCGTAGCGCCATGGAGGAAACCGACTATCATCAGATTGCCGAGGATCGCTTCGCGGCCGAGGCGGCCGATCTATTGCGTGATCGCGCGCTAAACGGCGACTTTAAAACGCTTGTGGTTGTCGCACCGCCGCGCACCTTGGGTGAGCTGCGCCGGCACTATCACAAAGAAGTCGCCGCGCGCATTGTCCATGAGTTGAATAAAGATCTGACTGGCTTTCCGATTGAGGAAATTGAAGCGGCATTGGTTAGAGCTTAGGTTCGGAAGCCAAAAAAAACCGTGACGACTAGTAATTTGCTGTGGGCTGTTGCTTAACGCTCCAACAATCGCGGCATTAACGCAATCAAGTTACACGGTTTCACGCGTGCATCCAGCTGCACAGAAATCAGCTGATCCCAAGCTAAGCGGCACGCGCCGCTAGAGCCGGGCAGGGCAAAGATAAACGTGGCATTGGCAACACCGGCAAACGCGCGCGATTGCAACGCAGAGGAGCCTATTTCAGCGTAGCTCAATGCGCGAAATACCTCGCCAAATCCGGGCATTTCTTTATCCAGCAGCGGCTGGATTGCCTCGACGGTGCTGTCGCGCCCGGTAAAACCGGTGCCGCCAGTGCACACGATCACATCCACCGCTGGGTCGCTAATCCATGCGCTCATTTTCGCGCGAATTTGATAGCGATTGTCCGGCAGCAGTGCGCGCTCGACGAGCGTGTGGCCGGCGCTGGCAATCGCCTGCACTAGCAAATTGCCGCTGCTGTCATTGGCTATGGTGCGCGTGTCGCTTAGCGTCAAAACCGCGATGGCAACGGGTTTAATGGATGCGTTTAGAGCGCTCATTCGTCCACCCGCACTTGCAAAACCCGCCAAATAAAGCCGCTTAGCGCGCTCAAAAACAGCAGCAGCCAGCTCAAGCCGATGCCCACGCGGGTGGCGAAATTGACCGCCGGATTGGGCGAAACATAGCCTTCGATCACGCCGCACACGAGCAAACCTAGGCAGCCGAACAGCAATACCGGGGTGGCGCGTGCAATCGCCTCACGAAATGCCAAGGCGCGCGGCTTTTGCCCTGGATTGACCAAGGCATCGCCGACATGTAGCCCACAACCCGCCGCTAAGCAAATTACGAACAGCTCAACCATACCGTGCGCGGGGATGAAATTGAGCAAGCGATCACCTACGCCATAGGCATAGGTAAAAGCAAACAGTGCACCCAGCATCAGCCCGTTCACCGCCAAAATATAAATTGTGCCCAAGCCATAAAGCGCGCCAATGACAAAGGCAAATAGCGCCACCAAAATATTATTCAACGTGATCTGAAAACTCAAGACCGATGCGGGTGTTACCCCGAAAATGCTGTCCGTCCAAACTTTACCGGCGCGCACTTCGTCCATCTGGCGCGGGTCCATAAATAAGCCCGCCAAATCCTCAGAATAATGCACCGCCGTCGCACCGATCGCGGCAAAAGCCAAAAACAGCAGCACCGCGATGGCGATTTCCGTGCGCATCGCCCAAAATGCTTCTGGTACGTCGCGCACGAACCAGCGTTTGAGATCGGCGCGCAGATTATATGCGGGCCGTAAAAGCTGCTCCTGCGCACGTAAGTACACACTTTCCAAGGCGCTGCGAAAAGCGCCACGTTCCGGCAAGGCAGCGATGTCATGCTCAAGCGCGCGATAGTCCGCCACATACGCTCGCGCAGCCGCTAAACCTTGCGGTTTGCGCTGGGCAAAGACTTGCGTTTGCAGTACCAGCTTTTGCCACCGCGCGGCGGAAGCATTGGCAAATTTAGTTTCTACGCTGATCGCAGGTGCGCGCGCGGCCGCGGGCAGCTCGGGCGGCAATTGCCGTGCGCCAAAATCGGCCGGCGGCGCTTTAACCGACAAGACGTTTCAGCCTGTCAAGTTGGATGGCGGCAAGCCCGCCCGGTATGGCTTGATTTCCAGCGTTAAACGGCATGCTTGGCTGCACCTTTTCCAAAAAAACGCTGGCTAGGCGCGTGCGTTCGTCCGGCATTAAACCGGCCCAGCGATCCAATAAATTGCGGGCAAAGTCCCACTGCGCGGGCGTCAACACGGTGCGTTGCACTTGCGCCAAGGTTTTATTGAGCGCCTTTGCCCTCGGGCCGTCGTGCACCAATACGGTGCCGGCGGCCAAATCGCCGATACGTGCCCGGGATCGGCCGAAAAAACTTAAGCTCAATCCCAATAAATAAAGCGCTGGCAGGCTATCAATGAGGCGAAAAACATTGCGCAATACGATCTGCATGGCACTGGGCGCACGCCCAGATAAATCGACGATCCGAATGCCCGCGATGATTTTCCCGGGCGTGCGGCCACCTAGAAGCAGCTCAAATATGGGGTGATACAGAAAATAAATCACCAGTATTGGAATCATTACCGTGATCAAAAACGGTTTATCTCTTTCTTCAAAAAGATGGGCAAATTCATCGCGCCCGAGCAGATGAAAAATCGTCATGCCGATACCCAGCCATAGCAACGCTGCCAGCACGCGAAATTTGAAATCGAGTAAAAATGCGTAAGCGCGCGCGCCCGGCCCGGCTATGCTTAGGCGCAGATCCAAGCCGTCGTTCAATTTGATCGTAAGTTCGCTCATTTCAGCAGTGTAAACCTAAAGCGGTGCAGCTTGGAATTGCTGCAGAAAGCGCGCATGCAATGCCGCGATGTTGCGGCACAAGGCTCTACGATCCGCGCTGTCATTACTCAGCACATGATCTGCAATCATGAGGCGCTGCGCCCGCGACGCTTGGGCACTCAGCATCTGTTGCGCCAAATCGGCATCAATATCATCACGCAGCTTCAGCCGCTGAACTTGGCTGGCGACACTGCAATCGACGACGACAATATCGCTCAGAAAATCATAGCGGCCTTTTTCCGCCATCAAGGGCACCACCACGATCGCATAAGGCGCAAGCCCAACGCTTTCCCGTACACCCGCAATCGCCAGCGCCTGAATGCGCGGATGGGTAATCGCTTCAAGCTGGTTGCGGGCATCGGCATCCGCAAATACCCGCGCCCGCAGCGCGCGTCGATCAAGCGCGCCACTTGCATCTAAAACATCGGAGCCAAATGCCGCAAGCAATGCCGCCAAGCCATCGCTGCCCGGCGCCAGCACCGCGCGCGCAAGTAAATCAGTATCAACGATCGCTGCACCCAATGCGGCAAATTGATCGCTGACGTAGCTTTTGCCCGAGGCTATGCCGCCGGTTAGGCCGATGGCCGTATGAGTTGCGGACATATCAGTCCCGCAAATTGAGCCGATACAAAAACTCATCATCCCGATGCGCACCGACCATAAAAAAGCAGTTCGCTGCATGCACAAAACCAAAGCGCTGATAAAAACGCTGCGCGCGTGGGTTATCGTTGTAAACGCTCAGCACGATATCGTCCATGTTTAGGTTGCGCGCGGTATCAATCGCCCATTCCATCAAGTTGTCTGCGACGCCGCTGCCAAATTGGCTGCTGCGCAGATACATCTGTTTAAGCTCCATTACCGCCCGGCCGGGTAAGTCCAGTGACAGCGTGCGGTCAAATCCCAACTTGCAATAGCCAACCATGCGGCCGGCTTCCTCCGCAACGCGATAGCGCCGCATCGGGCTAAGTAGTTCCTGCATCACAACCGGTACGCTGTGGGTTTGGGCGATGAAAAGGTTTAAGTTTTCAGCGCTGTATAAATGGCCGAAAGTATCGGTGAAACTTGAAATAGCCAGTTCAGAAAGTGCGCTTGCATCGGCTTCAGTGGGGGTGCGATAGATCATGTGGCTTCAATAAGTGGGAAAAAAATTGCAATCCTAACGGGTCAAACTTTGAGGAAACTTCGTTTCGCTTCGCAAATTTACCCGCTTCGCGGGTTTGCTACGCTACCCCATTACCCGCCAATAGCCGTCCATCAACACGTCACCAAATACAAACGCGATCCAGCCAGCGGCGGCTAAAAAAGGCCCGAACGGCATTGGGTTTTCGCGCGCATGTTTGCGCATCAGAACCATCGTAATGCCAACGACTGCGCCGACGGTAGCAGAAAGCAGCACAACCATCGGTAACATTGCCCACCCCATCCATGCGCCCAAGCCTGCCAAGAGCTTAAAGTCCCCACCGCCCATGCCATCCATGCCGCGCAGTTTCTTGAAGGAATAATTCACGCTCCACAAGCTGCCCCAGCCAATCGCCGCACCCATAATCGCGGGAACGGGCGCGATAAACACCGAGTTCACCGCCAACAGCAGGCCAATCCACAAAAGCGGCATGGTCAGCTGATCCGGCAGCAATTGCGTGTGCACATCAATGCCCGACATCGCGATCAGTAGCCAAGTGAATACCAATGCGGCGATGCAGGCAAAGCTAGGCCCGAATTTCAGCAGGCAGGCTAAGGATGCGACGCTGGTTAACGCTTCAACAACTGGATATTGCATCGAAATTTTGGTTTTGCAGCTGGAGCACTTGCCACCCAGCGCCAAATAGCTCAGCAGCGGCACGTTGTGCCAGGCCTTTAGCTGAAAGCCGCACTTTGGACACTGGGAGCGCTCAAACACCAGTGACGGCGGCGCTTCGCCCAGTGCAAAACCCGGTTTTAGTTCGTCTTCTAAGATGCTTGCGGCCTCGGTACGCCACTCAAACATCATGCGCGGCGGCAGCCGCAGGATTACCACATTAAGAAAACTGCCCACCAGCAGGCCCAAAATCGTCACGCAGACGATCCAGAACCACATCGGCAGCAGGGCGCAGGCGCTCGTAAATTCGGTGTAGTACTGGATTATTTCGTTAATCATCAGAATAGCGCGCTGAAAAGTTGAGCCCAAGGATAAGCGTAGACGCCCAGCTCCGCTATGCTGGCGTTTTTGCTAAATCTAACTTTATGCCTGATTTTTCTGCAACCGACCACGCGCACATGGCGCTAGCGCTAGATTTAGCCGAACGCGGGCTGTTTACCACCCGCCCGAACCCGCGCGTAGGCTGTGTGTTGGCGCATGGCGAGCACGTTGTGGGCACCGGCTGGCATCAAAAAACCGGTGCGCCCCATGCAGAAGTCCATGCTTTAGCCGCTGCTGGCGCACATGCGCGCGGTGCGACGGCTTATGTCACCTTGGAGCCCTGCGCGCATTTCGGCCGCACGCCGCCCTGCTCGGATGCGCTAATCGCAGCCGGGGTGGCGCGCGTGGTCGCTGCGTGCGTGGACCCGTTCCCGCAAGTTGCCGGGCTTGGTTTAGCGCGGCTGGCGGCGGCCGGAATCGTGACCGAATTTGGCCTGATGCACGACCAAGCACGCGCGCTAAACGCCGGGTTTTTTAGCCGCGTTGAGCGCGCGCGGCCCTGGCTGCGGCTAAAGCTAGCGATGAGCGTCGACGGCCGCACCGCGCTTGCAAACGGCATTAGCCGCTGGCTGAGCGGCCCCGAAGCACGGCGGGATGTACACCGCCTGCGAGCGTGTGCCTGTGCGATTTTAACCGGCGTTGATACCGCTTTAGCCGATGATCCGAGTTTAGATGTGCGCCTAGACGCCGCTGACTTGCCCGCATTGCCAGTGCCTGCGCCGCTTAAAATCGTCCTAGATCGCAATTTGCGCACGCCCGTCAGCGCGAAATTATTCAGCAGCCTCGGCGCAGTTTTGATCGCACACAGCGAGGGAGCGTCTGAAGCTCGTCGCGCCGCCCTGCGCGCCGCCGGCGCCGAGCTGTGGCAATTGCCCGCAGCCGAATCCGAACAATTGCCCGCACTTTTTACGGAACTGGGAAAGCGCGAAATCAACGAAGTGCACACCGAAGCCGGAGCCGCGCTTTCTGGCGCGCTGATGCAAGCGGCCTTGGTCGACGAGCTAGTTCTCTATCAAGCGCCAATCCTGCTCGGCCCGCATGCGCGCCCGCTACTGCAACTTCCAGAACTGACTGATATGCAACATCGTATCGCCCTGGAATTATTAGATCAGCGCGCGTTTGGGGTGGATTTGCGGTTTCGTTATCGGGTGTTGGCGGGTTAAACGCACTGCGCTAGCAGATAGGCGCATTGAGTATTACACTGTAAACATCAGTAATACCTAAGGCGCATACATGTCCACCACTCTCACCAGCAAAGGTCAGGTCACCATCCCAAAGCAAATTCGCGATGCGCTGAATTTGATTGCTGGCACAGCCGTAGATTTTGCGGTCAATCGCGATGGCGAGGTGGTGCTGCAAAAAGCGGCTAAATCCAACGAACCGCCTGATCGTTTCGAAGCCGCACGCGGCAAGGCCGACGTCAAATGGCGCACAGATGATTTAATGGCGCTGCTGCGCGGCGAAGGCTAATGCTGCTGGTTGATACCAATGTTTTGATCGACGTGCTGGAGAACGATCCGCAGTGGGCCGATTGGTCCATTTCGCAGCTGCGCGCGCAGTCAAAAATTCACCTGTTAGCCATCAACCCGATTATTTATACTGAGCTGTCGCTCGCCTTTTCCAGCGTTGAAGCATTGGATCAAACGCTGAGCGATCTGAACCTAAAGATGCTCGAACTGCCGCGCCCTGCTCTGTTTTTAGCGGGCAAAGCATTTGTGCGCTACCGCAAGCTGGGTGGCACCAAAACCAATGTGCTCGGGGACTTTTTCATTGGCGCGCACGCTGCAGTCGCAAACTTGCTGCTGCTGACGCGTGACACAAAACGCTATACGACGTATTTTTCTGGGGTGCAGTTGATTGCGCCGGGTTTGGATTGACCGCGGTAACGGGGCGAAAAAGAGTGCAGAGCCAATGCTCGTGCACGTTCAATTGCGTCGTGTTATTCGGCGCGTCCTTCGGTCGCCATCCGATAGCCCATTGCCCGGTAACCCCGTTGCCGTTTGTCCCACATTCTTATCAAGGACGGATGCCCTGTGTCGACAATATCGATGATCCTAACGTCGGTCTTACTAGCGTGTTCTTGATGTAGGCGGCCTGCGTACTGCTGCAGTGTGCCTTTCCAAGACACTGGCATCGCCAACACGAGGGTGTCGAGCGGTGGGTGGTCAAAGCCTTCCCCGACCAGCTTGCCGGTGGACAGCAGCACGCGTGGCGCATTCGGTGGCAAGGCGTCCAGCGCCGCAATCAAAGTCGCACGTTGTTTCTTTGACATCCGCCCGTGCAGTACAAACACTGGCGGTTCCAGTTCGGCCAGTGCTTTTTGGATGGCAGCTAGGTGTTCAGTGCGCTCGGTGAGCACTAGCACTTTGCGGCCAAGACCAAAGGCAGTTCTGACTTCAGCGGCAATCGCCTCAGTTCGAGCAAAATCGTTAGCAAGATAGTGGAAAACGTCCTGAATGCCAGCATCAGCAGGCAAGTCAATCAGCGAACGACGTGCGTGCGGCACCACTTGCAAATCGTGGGGTGCACCCGTTGGCGTGGCGGCCCGGTGCCGGATTGGCCCGCACTGCATGAAGATGATTGGCTGCTGGCCGTCGCGTCGTATCGGCGTGGCAGTCAAGCCGATCACAAACTTTGCCTTGGTTCGCTTGAGGATGGCATCGAATGATGCTGCACCGACATGATGGCATTCGTCCACGATCACGTGCCCGTAGTTTTCAACCAGCGGGTTGACTTCCCCCTGCCTTGACAGCGACTGCATCACTGCGATGTCAATCTTGCCAGTGGCTTTGGCTTTGCCGCCGCCGATTGTGCCGATCACACTCTTGTCGACACCTAGGAAGGCCTGTAGCCGTTCCTGCCATTGTTTGAGCAATTCGGTGCGATGTACCAAGATCAGTGTTTTCACGCCACGCCGTGAAATCAGCGCAGCGGCAGTGACTGTTTTACCAAAGGCCGTTGGCGCACACAGCACGCCGGTATCAAATTTGAGCATTCCTGCGACAGCCGCCTCTTGATCGGGGCGCAGCGTGCCGACGAAAGCAACGTTGATGGATTCGCCGGAATAGCGCTCATCACGTAACTCGCAGCGAATCCCGTTTTCGTGCAGCAAATTTAGCGCGGCATCCAAGCAACCGCGTGGCAAGGCAATGTGCTGCGGGTAATTTTCGGCGCTGCCGATCACACGCGGTTTGTCCCATACCGACATCCGCATCGCTTGTGCTTTATAAAACTCGGGGTTCTGGAAAGCAGCAAGTCGAATCAAGCGATTGGCGAGCGTTTGCGGCAAGGCTGACTTTTCAAAATAAATCAAATTGGACAGGATTACGGTCAGTGACTCTGGCCACGACTTTGGCATCGGCGCCGACAATTCCTTGACCACCGCGACCGCGCGCTTCCAAGGTGTTGCCAGGTCTTCATCATCGATAAAGGTCACATTGAGGGGATGCACGCCGCCCGTGGCGCGCAGGATTGTTGGTTCGATATCGTGCCCAGCCAGCAACGTGATGGAAGCCAGAAACGCCCATTGATCGGAATATGGCTGCAACTGGGCATCGACGAATACGCTGAAGCCATTTTCGCGCGGCTTTTTTTGCAAAGGTAGCGCGATCAGATTGCCAAAGCCGCCTTTGGGCATCGTATCTTGGTTGGGAAATAGACGGTCGTAGGATTCCAGCTTTAACTGCCGCGTACGTGCGCAGGTGTAGCTGATGATGGCAGTGCCCAAGCGCCGGGCATCCCGCGCCGACACTTTGCTGGCGAAAAATACCCAGGCATGCGCGCCCTGACCAGAGCGGGAGATCTCCAGAGCGACCGGCACACCCAGCTCATCGCAGGATTGAACGAAGGCCCGCTCGTCGTCCTGCCATTGCACCTCGTCGAAATCGACGGCGAGAAAAAAGCAGGTGTCGTCATCCAGCAAAGGATAGACGCCGACGGTGTAATCGCCAGAAAGATGGCCGTATAGAACAGAGTCCGAAAACGCAATCAACA
>Ga0105044_10008733_pt1 | contig 13893 bp, 10 predicted proteins | sample MAT01_FD_78092 | JGI IMG/M metagenome (GOLD analysis project Ga0105044, IMG submission 78092) | Freshwater microbial communities from Lake Fryxell liftoff mats and glacier meltwater in Antarctica - MAT-01 | ecosystem: Environmental > Aquatic > Freshwater > Ice > Liftoff microbial mat | place...
CGATAGGCCATCGTCGCCTGCGACACCGTCAGACCCACCGTCGGCGTCACCGGGTTAAACCGCCACGAGCGGAACACGCTTGGCACGCTTTTGCCGCGCTCAGTCAGCTCGGCCCAGGCATTGGGCGCATTCGCCCACAAGTTGTGCGGCGCATACGCAAAGCTGGCCGGGTCGCGAAACAGTGGACAGCCGCCCTCGCGCGGCACACCCGCGCTCTCGCACTCGCCAAAGTCGCTGATCATGGTGTATTCATTTTGATGCACCGGCGACGCGCGCAAAATTTCCTTCACGCCGCCGCTCATGCCGCTGCACATCAGGGCCGTGTCGAAGATCAGCGGCAGCTCCTTGTCGATCAGCCGGCAACTGCGCACCGAGCCGACTTTCTCCGGCGCATTCGTCAAATACAGCGCGGTAAAACGAGTAATGCCGCCCTCGACATAGTGCTCGACCACGATATCGGCCGCCTGCAAACCCATCTGGGGCCGCACCTCAATCGTGTTGGCCAGTTTGATGAGTAGGGGCCGGCGGTTCAACGTGGCTTCATCGGCCGGCAAACCCGTGAAGGGATTACTGCCGGGAGCCAGCGTCGGCGCGGCCTGGGCTGATGGGGTTTCCGTGGGCGCGATGGTGGGACGCGGTGTGGCGGTCGGTGCTGATGTAGCGGTCGGCGCAGCCGTGGGCGCAAAAATGGTAACCTGGGCCTTGAGGCCGCCCGTCGCCGTGGCCGTGTTACCGGTGGGTGCTGGTGTGGCTTCTGCAGCGGGTGTGTCATTGCTGCACGCCGAAATCAGCAGCAGTGTGCCAAGCAAAATTGCAATGGCGCTGTTGTGGGTTGAACCTCGAATCATGATGTCCTCCGATGAACTTCTGTGGGCCGGCGCATTATAGGAGTGGGGATGTGTGCTGGTGCGCGACTTCTATGCAGACGGATCAGAATCGTCGACGTCGAGGTCGACGATTCCGATCCCCTGATCCCCGCCTCACGGCCCCACCAGATGCCGCCTCGTCTCCTCGTAAATCGGCAACGGCTCCAGGCTCGGTGTCACAAACGTAAAGTGGTCGCGGTAGCCCTGCGCCGGGGCGGGCAGCTTGAACACCCACACGGCCACGCATTCCACCCACGGCCAGTTTGCCGCAGCGTAGTCCCATGCCTGCAATGTGTAGTCGATGCGCTGGGCCGGCGTCACCCCAAACGCCCAATGCACATCGTCGTTCCAGCCACTCTCGGTGATGAACACGGGCACATCGGCATCGCCATGCTGCACCATGATGGCGCGCAGGAGTTCTGTGCGCCGGAAGTTGATACGGTCGGGTGTCGGCGCTTCATCGGCCGGAGCGGTGCGGCCGTAGCTGTGAATGGCCCAGGCGTCATAGGGACGGGAGACGGGAGACGACGGACGACGGACGACCGACGACGAGGAATTGCCGTCGGTCGTCGGTCGTCCGTCGTCGCGGCTTCTGAGCCGTTCCATCGCCCCATACATCTGCTCCAGATAAACCAAATCGTCCAGGCCATTCGGGCTGCCGATGGGCTCCAGCGTTGGCGCGAGCGCACCGGCCAGCACTTGCACGTCGGGGTTGGCTTGTTTGATGGCGGGATAGACGGCGCGTAGCATTTGCACATAGGCCGCGGCATCCACCGGCCGCAAGCCCCATTCGCCGCTTAGGTTCGGCTCATTCCAGATCACGATGTGCTGCACGCGGCCCTTGAAATGCGCCGCAAAGGCCGCGGCGAAACGCGCAAAATCGGGATAGCGATCGGGATCGAGATGGGTGAAGGTGGTGGGTTGGCCGGCGGACGTGGTGGCGGGCCGCGCCCACTCTGGCACAAAGCCCAGCCGCGCAATCACGCGCAAACCCTGCTGGTTGGCGTGGTCGACGATGCGGTCGGCGCTGGCCCAATCGAAGGCGCCCTGGCGTGGCTCGTAATACACCCACGGGAAGAATTCCACCACCCACGGCGCGCCCATCTCGCGCACCAGACTCAGGCCGCGCTGGATCTTCCACGCTTCGGCTTCATCGACGAAGCGGGTGTGCACGCCGGCCAATGGATTGCGCGTGTGCACGGTTTGTTGTGGGCCGAGCGTGACGAGCAAGCGCGGCGGTTGCACCCACGCGATCAGCCCGATCAGCACAGCTATGCGCAACACAACCCAGGCCCAGCGCCGCGCGAGCAATCTTGTTTTTGCATCTACCGACATACGTCCATCCCCACCACAGTATCCCGCGTTGGTGCCAAGTGCTGGGGATTCGTGCACGATCTTCCAACCTGCGCAGTTGCAGCGAATTTGAAAATGCGCCCTTCAAAACATGCGTAACATCAAGGCCAATATGGATTTGCGTGAGACCGTGCCTGCTCCGCCGCAGGCGACGAAAAGTGTTTTGCAATCGGCATTAGGGCTGTGGGAGCGCATCGAGTTCGACATGACCGGCCCCATCCTGCCCATCGTTCGCGGCAACATGCGCATCGAGTTGCTTAGCGCGCTGCTCTATGGGCCGTTCTTTGCCGCGCTGCTATTCATCCCGGTGGTGTTGCAGCGCATGGGGGCCGATCCCAATGCGCTGGCACTGTATCAGGCTCAAACCTATCTGGGCTTTGTGTTCTCGTCGCTCGGCGTGGTGTTTTTGCGTCAGCGGCGCGTGTTGGCGATTCTGGCCATCATCTGGGTGGTGGGGCGCGGCATGTTTTTGCTGACGCCGATCTGGCACAGTGTGGCTGGCCTGTTGGTGATCTCGGCTTTGTTTTGGTTTGCGGATAGCTTTCCCTCGCCGGCCTATGTGCGCGTCGTCCAGCAAATCTACCCAGCCAATGTGCGCGGGCGGGTGTTGAGCGTGGTGAAGCTGGGCATGGCCGTGGGCATGTTGTTGTTCACGCCATTGGTCGGCTGGGTGCTGGACACGTTCGGCGTCAGCGTGTTGTTTCCGGCGGTGGCCGTGGTCGCCATTGCCTCGGCCCTGGTCTTCACCCGTATCAAGTTGGTGGCTGAAGCGCCGCCGGTGTTGAAGCCAGGCCAGCGCAAGTCCTCGCCGGCCGATTTGCTGGATGTCTTGCGGCGCGACCGTCGCTTCAGGCGCTATCTGCTGAGCGTGGTGGCGTTTGGTCTGGCCGGCCTGATCCCCATCGCGTTTTACCCCGGCATTCTGGTCGACCGGCTGCATCTGTCCTATACCGATGTAAGTCTGCTGGGCACGGCTCAATCCCTGTGCTGGTTGCTGGGTTATTTGGTTTGGGGCCGCATCATGGACCGGTTGGGCAGCACCCGCACCATGAGCATCGTGTGTGCGATCCTGGTGATTTACCCGATCAGCTTTCTGGTGGCGACATCGGGTTGGATGTTAGTTCCGGCCTACATCGCCAGCGGCCTGGCCAATGCCGGCATCGATTTAGCCTTCACCGGCGTGACGATTGATCTGGCTGACCCGGATCGGGTGACCGAATACGCGGCCTTGCAGCGCACCGTGCTCGGCCTGCGCGGCATCATCGGGCCGTTGCTGGGTGTGTTCTTGCACAATCTGGGTGCGCCGACCGCCGCCATCATTCTGTTCTCCACACTGCTCTATTTGCTGGCCGCGGTGTTGATGTGGCATCCGTCGTTGAATTTGCGAGCGAAGGTTCGCGCGTAATTGTCGACGTGCCAGCGGTTGGAGCGCTCTTGGGGCTTGCGCAGGATTTGGTCTGTTCAAAGCGCTCCGACCGCTTGAATAGCATGACCATCACTTTTTTGACATCCTCCATACCCCAGCATATAGTCACCAACGCTTGACCACCCACGCGATTGAACCCGATTACCTGCCCACGCTGCCGGCCAAAACCGACTACGGCATCGGCATCATCGGTTGCGGCGGCATTGTCAACTACGGCCATCTCATCGCCTATCGCAATCACAATCTAAACGTGGTGGCCTGCTACGACGCGAACCCGGACGCGGCGCGCAAGACGGCTGCCGCCCATCACATTCCCACTGTCCACACTTCATTGGAGGCGTTGCTGGCCGACCCGGCCGTGCAGATTGTGGACATTGCCGTGCAGCCCCAGCACCAGCGCGGCATTGCCGAGCAGGCCTTTGCGGCCGGCAAACACGTGCTGTGCCAGAAGCCGCTGGCCGACACGTTTGCCAATGCGAATGCCATTGTGCAAGCGGCGGAGCGCGCCGGCCTGAAAGCGGCCGTGAACCAGCAGATGCGCTGGAGCGCCGGCATCGCCGCCGCGCGCGACCTGATTAACAAGGGCGTGATCGGCCAGCCCACCGATGCGCAAATCCAGATTGCCGCCAATTCGGATTGGAGTTTGTGGCCGTGGTTGATGGTCTCGCCGCGGTTGGAAATTGCCTTCCACAGCATCCACTACCTGGACACGCTGCGCGCGCTATTTGGCAACCCGGCGTGGGTGACCAGCCGGCATAGCAAATATCCCGGCCAGGCTGAGGCCGCTGAGACCAAGACGATTACGGTGTTGGATTACGCGACGGGTTTGCAGGCGTTAGTGGCGGTGAACCACGCCGACAAGAGCCCGGACCACTATGCCACCTTTCGCTTCCTCGGCACCGTCGGCATCATCAAAGGCACCATCGGCCTGATGTACAACTATCCCAACGGCCGCCCCGATACCTTTGAAGTCCATTTGCACAGTGAACCCGCCGAGCAATGGCACACCTTCGATCTCAAGGGCGTGTGGATACCCGATGCGTTCATCGGCCCCATGGCCTCGCTGATGGACGCGATTCAAAATGATGGCGAACCGGACACGAGTGTGGCCGATAACTTGAACACGATTCGTGTGGTCGAAGCCGCATACGTGTCGGCGGCCGAAAATAGATCGGTGCGGCTGGAAGAGATAAGCTAAACGGTGGAGACTAAACCAACATGAAACGCTACGGCCAAATCATTGGCATCAAACCCGACCGCATCGCGGTCTACAAGCAACTGCACGCGGCGGTGTGGCCGGCCGTGCTGCAACAAATCGCTGCCAGCCATATCAAAAACTATTCGATCTATTTGCTCGAAGATGGTGAGAACAGCCGGCTCTTCGCCTACATGGAATATGATGGCGACGACTATGATGCCGACATGGCAAATATGGCCGCCGACCCTATGACGCAAGAGTGGTGGGCCATTTGTGCGCCGATGCAAGTGCCGCTGGCCGGCAATACGCCGGGCGAACATTGGCGTACCATGGAAGAAGTCTTTCACCAGGCGTAGAATTTTCTGACATCTGACATCTGACATCTGACATCTGACTACTGATGACTGACTACTCATTACTTCTTATCCAATGGACTTCGAAAAATTAAATCGCGCCATCGGCTACGACAAGCTCTCGCTGGAAGAGAAGCTGCGGCGCGCCGTGCGGGCAGCCAAGCTGGAGATGACGCCGAAGTGGACGGAGGTCTGTCGCAACCTTACAGGTGCGCAAAAAATGGAGGCTTCAAATGAGATGTTTGTCTTCGCACGGCAACAGCTCTATTTCCAGGAGCTTGCGAAAGGGCATTCAGAGCACGAAGCTCGTTTACGAGCCGCGCAGCGAATGTTGAACAGTAATGACTGGTGATGAATCTATTTAGAAACTGATGTTACGTAGAAGACTCACGCAAAGGGGCAAAGACGCTAAAGACCTCCTGCAAAATAGGGTCACACCTGTTGTCGTAGGGGCGACCGCCGGTCGCCCCATAGGCACAGAATCAGCTTTTGAAGGTCCTTACAGTGATCACGACGTTATTTTGCAGGAAGTCTTAAGAAAATAGACTTTGCGCCTTCGCGCCTTTGCGTGAAATCTGTATGCAGCGCGTAACATCAGTGACTAACAACTTCTGAAGAGGTGAACTATGCAATCTGTTTCAAAGGTTCGAGGATTAACGATTACACCAGACCAACGCGCGCAATTTGAGGAGGAGGGCTACCTCGTCGTTGAAGATGTGTTCGATGTGGATCGCGATTTGAAGCCGGTGGTCGACGACTACGCGGCCACCCTCGACACCCTCGCGGCGCAACTGATGGCCGAGGGTAAGCTCGAGCGCAGCTACAGCGAGCTGCCCTTCGGCCAACGTCTCATCAAGGTGCTGGCCGAGAGCAGCGTGAATTGGGCCCAGTATTTCGATATCTCGCTGCCGCAAAGCCAGGTGCAGGCCGATACACCCATCCACACCACCGAATCGGTGTTCAACCTGCTGCGGCACCCGCGCCTGCTGGACATCGCCGAGCAGTTCGTCGGCCCCGAGATCTACTCCAACCCCATCCAACACACCCGCATCAAGCCGCCCGAGCGCATGGTGCCGCAGAACGCCAAGAACGGCCTCGTCGTTCGCGTGGGCTGGCATCAGGATCAGGGTGTGGCGATGGCCGAGCAGGATGAAGTGCCGGTGCTGACGGTGTGGTTGCCGATCACCGATGCCACCGTCGAGAATGGCTGCCTGACGGTGGTGCCCGGCAGCCACAAAGACGGCCTCACCGCCCATTGCCCCGGCATCGGTCCCGATGGCGGCCTGCAAATTCCGCAAAAGCTGATTCAGCGCAAAGCCATTCCGGTGCCGGTGAAACGCGGCGGCGCGCTGTTCATGCAGCGCCGCACCATTCATGCCGCGCTCGAAAATTGCAGCGACGACATTCGCTGGAGCTTCGACCTGCGCTACCAACCCACCGGCATGCCCACCGGCCGGCCCGCGTTCCCAGGCTTCGTCGCCCGCAGCCACGCCAACCCCGCCAGCGAACTCACCCGCTGGCAAGACTGGGCCCAACTGTGGGCCGATGCCCGCGCGCGGCTCTCGCAAAACCCCGTGCCCAGTTTCAACCGCTGGTCGGCCGATGCGCCGGCGTGTGCTTAGCAGATATCAGAAGTCAGAAGTCAGATATCAGATGTCAGTTGTCAGATGTCAGATGGAAACTTGGGCGACTTACGCTTCTATATCCGCTATCGCCAATCTGATATCTGACATCTGACTTCTCCCCATCTCTCCCCTCCCCATGCCCTCCCACATTATCGACTCTCCCTTCCTCAAAGACCTCTACGGCACGCCCGAGATGCGGGCGGTGTTCGACGATCAGGCTGTGCTGCAAACGTGGCTGGATGCCGAGGTGGCGCTGGCTCAGGCCGAGGCCGAGATCGGCGTCATTCCACAAACGGCTGCTATTGCGATTGAACAGGCGGCCAAGGCCGAGAAAATAGACTCGGCGCGCATGAAGCAGGGTGTGGATCACACGCTACATCCCATCGTGCCGCTCATTCGCTTGCTGAAAGAAGTGTGCGAGCGCGAGGGCCATAGCGAGGCCGGCGAACTGATTCACTGGGGCGCGACCACCCAGGACATCATGGACACCGGCGTGGTGTTGCAGATCAAAAGTGCCATCGCTATTTTTGAAACGCGACTGGCCGAGTTTGAACGCGTGCTGAGTGCATTGGCGCTCGAACACCGCGACGCCATCATGCCCGGCCGCACCCACGGCCAACACGCATTGCCAATCACGTTTGGCTTTAAGGTTGCGATCTGGCTGGATGAGTTTCGCCGGCATGCCCAGCGGCTACAGGAGTGCAAGCCGCGTGTGCTGGTCGGCCAGTTTGGCGGTGCAGTCGGCACCCTGGCAGGTGTTGCCGAGCACGGCTTTGAGATTCGCAAACGCATGATGGCGCGCCTGGGGCTGGCCGATCCGGTCATCACCTGGCATGTCGCGCACGATGGCTTTGCTGAGTTCGCCAACATCGCGGCCATGCTGGCCGGCACCTGCGGCAAGATCGCGCACGAGGTGATTTCGCTGCAAAAGAGTGAGGTGATGGAGCTGGAGGAGCCGTGGGCCGAGGGCAAGGTGGGCAGCAGCACGATGCCGCACAAGCGCAACCCCATGATCTGCGAAGCCATCGTCGCCCTCGCGCGCATGGCGTTCAATCACGCCCGCGCCGCGCTCGACGGCCTCATTCCCGAGCACGAGCGCGACTGGATTTACAACCACATGGAGTGGGCGACTATCCCTGAGCTGTGCGTGATGACCGACGGCGCGCTGGCCCAGACGTTGCGCGTGCTGAGTGGCCTGCATGTCGATGCGCCGCGTATGCGGGCCAACCTGGATGCGTTGAACGGCCTGATGCTGAGCGAGGCGGTGATGTTTGCGCTGGGCGAGAAAGTGGGCCGGCAAACCGCGCACGATGTGGTCTACGAATGCGCCATGCACGCCTTCAATCATCGCGAGCCGTTTCGCGAAGTGCTGCTGCGCGATGCGGTTGTGGCGGTTCATCTCGACGCCGCCGACATCGACCGCCTGCTCGATCCCTCGCACTACACCGGCCTGGCCGGCGAGATGGTGGATCGCGTGCTGGCCGTGGGCAAGGCTTGAGTGACCATACCCAACCAAGCCGTCATTGCGAGTGAAACGTCGGCTGTGAGCCGACGTTTCACTCGCAATGACAGCCAAATAAGTTGTGACCCAATTTCGATATGAAATCAAATTCCTGGCCCATCCTCACGACCTACGACCAAAATCATCTCGGCCGCATTGCGCTGCCCCTCGGCGGCATTGGCACTGGCACCGTGGCGCTGGGTGGGCGCGGCGATTTGCGCGATTGGGAGATCGTGAATCGGCCGGCCAAGGGCTTTAAGCCCAAGCAGACCTTCTTTGCGCTGTATGCCCAGGCCGAGGGCAAGCCGGCTGTGGCGCGCGCGCTCGAAGGCGTCATCGATCCGCACGACTACGAGGGCGCATTCGGCAGCACGGTGCCCAACCACGGCCTGCCGCGCTTTCGGCAATGCCAATTTGAGGCGGCGTATCCCTTCGGCCAGGTTGTGCTGAGCGATGCCGATGTGCCGGTGAGTGTGCGTGTGCAAGCCTTTAACCCATTGGTGCCGGCCGATGTCGAGCGCAGCAGCTTGCCGGTGGCCGTGCTGCGCTTTGTGCTGACCAACAAGACGAACAAGACCGTGACGGCCTCGGTGTGCGGCAACCTCGAAAACTTCATTGGCCAGGACGGCAGTGTGGTGGTCGATGGCCGCATCAACACCGGTGTGCGTGGCGGCGCGCAAAACACCAACACCTGGCGCGAAGCAAAGCAGATGCGTGGCTTGTTCATGCAGACGGGCAATCTGCCGGCCGAGGCCGAGCAGTGGGGGACGCTGGCGCTGACCACCACGGCCAAACGCGGCGTGTCGCACCGCACCACCTGGGCCGATTTGAACTGGGGTGATTCACTGCTCGATTATTGGGACGACTTCGCCGCCGATGGCGTGCTGGATGCGCGTGAATCCAATCTCGACAATCCGGTCGGCTCACTGGCCGTCAAGGTGACGTTGCCGCCCAAAGGCACCCAGGAAATTACGTTTCTACTCACCTGGCATTTTCCCAACCGGCGCGGCTGGGGCGTGTTGAAGGAGCCGTCGCTGAGCTACGGCACCGGCGTGCGCGATGTGCCGCATCCCATCGGCAACCACTACACAACCCAGTTTGCCGATGCCTGGGATGCCGCCGAGCGTGTGGCCGCCCAACTGCCTAGATTGGAGGCCGACACGCTGAAGTTCGTCAATGCCTTCATCGGCAGCGACCTGCCAGCCAGCGTGAAAGAAGCCGCGCTCTACAACGCCAGCACGCTGCGCTCGCAGACCACGTTTCGCATCGCCAGCGGCCATGTGCTGGGGTGGGAGGGCTGCGGCGACAAGGCCGGCTGTTGCTACGGCTCGTGCACGCATGTGTGGAATTACGAGCAAACCACGGCCTTTTTGTTTGGTGATCTGGCCCGCACCATGCGCGAGGTCGAGTTCAAATATTCCACGCGCAGCGACGGCCTGATGGCGTTTCGTGCCGACCTGCCGCTGGAGCTGGCGGCCGAGTGGATCAATGCCGCGGCCGATGGCCAGATGGGCTGCCTGATGAAGCTCTATCGCGAGTGGCAACTGTCGGGCGATGACGCGATGTTGCGCGAGCTGTGGCCGAATGCCAAACGTGCCTTGCAATTCTGCTGGCGGCCCGGTGGGTGGGATGCCGATGAGGACGGCGTGATGGAAGGCTGCCAGCACAACACCATGGATGTGGAGTATTACGGCCCCAACCCGCAGATGGGCACGTGGTATCTCGGCGCATTGCGGGCGATGGAGGAGATGGCGCGCTATCTGGGCGAGGACGAATTCGCCTCGAAGTGCAGCGACTTGTATACGCGTGGCCGCCAGTGGATGGACGCGAATCTGTTCAACGGCGATTACTACGAGCACGAGATTCGCCCGCCGCAGTCGGATACGCTGGTGTTGGACGGGTTACGCGTCGGCATGGGCGCGTTGAACTTGCAGGAGCCGGATTTGCAGTTGGGGGCCGGCTGTCTGGTCGATCAACTGGTGGGCCAATTCATGGCGCATGTGTGCGGCCTGGGTTATTTGCTCGACACAAAAAAGGTGCAGACCACCTTGCGCTCGATCATGAAATACAACTTCAAGCACGGCTTCAACGAGCACTTCAACCATCTGCGTAGCTTCGTGCTCGGCGACGAATCGGCCCTGCTGATGGCGACGTATCCCAAAGGCCGCCGGCCCAAACGGCCCTTCCCGTACTACAACGAGGTGATGACGGGCTTCGAGTACACCGCCGGCATTGGCATGCTCTACGAGGGCCAGGATGATCTGATTGAAGCCGGCCTGCAAGTGATCGGCGCGATCCGCGAACGCTATGACGGCCTCAAGCGCAACCCCTTCGATGAAGCCGAGTGCGGCCACCACTATGCGCGGGCCATGGCGGCCTGGGCCGGCGTGCTGGCGCTCACTGGCTTTCAGTATTCGGCCGTCACCAAGACATTGAGTTTTGCACCTCTGAAGACGACCAAACGTGCGCGACACTTCTGGTCCAACGGATATGCCTGGGGAACATGTGAGCTGCGCGCGACGAAGCAGCAAACGGCCGTGGAGCTTCAGGTGTTGGGCGGCGAGATCGAGATTGGGAAGCTGGTGTTGATGGGTTACGGTGAGGCAGCGCTGAAGATACCAAAGCGGGTGCGGGCCGGTAAGTCGATTGCTTTTGAGATTGTTGCTGCGTGACCAGTAGGCAGATCCTAAGGTTCTCGGCGCGTCTGTGCGCACAGAACCTTAGGATCTACACCCCGCCTAACCTTCGCCAGTTTTTGACGACCTACCAGCCATTCACGTGCAGCACATTCTCCAACGGCTTGCGCGCGCCGGGTTTGTAGTCTTCGCCAATGGAATAGGCCACCGGAATGAGCGCGGTCTGGGTCACAGTCTCGAAGGGAATCTCCAAAATCTTGGCGGCCTCGGCCTCATACATCAGATGCAGTGTGGTCCAGCACGAGGCCAGGCCGTGCAGCCGCGCAGCCAGCATGAAGCTCCACGCCGCTGGCAGGATGCTGCCAAACAGGCCTGACTGTTGCCAGGCCGGCGACCCATCCGGCCGGCCCTCGATGCACGGGATGAGTAACACCGGCGCATCCTGCATGTGCAGGGCCAGATAATCGGCCGAGTTCATGATGCGCTGCGGCCCGGTCTGAGCCATGGTGCCTTGTGCGCCGCCCGCTTCAATGCCGGCATATCGCTGCCACGCCTGCCGATACAAATTGGCAATGGCGAGCTTTTTGGCGGGGTCGGTGACCACGACAAAATGCCAGCCCTGCGAGTTGCTGCCCGAGGGCGCTTGCAAGGCGATTTCAAGGCAGGTGTGGATTAAATCCATGGGCACCGGCCGGGTAAAGTCGAGCCGCTTGCGCACCGAGCGCGTGGTGGTTAGCAGTTGGTAGGGATTGAGGTCAAGCATGGAGGCAGTATAGAGGTCTATGGCGGTGTACTGATTACCTGAGCTTTTTCACGCAAAGCCGCTAAGAAAATATCCTTTGCGGCTCCGCGTCTTTGCGTGAGATTCAGAAAGCCTGAGATAAACAGGGCGGTGTATTAGAAATGCATAAGCCAGCCCATCTCCAGTTTCGATGTTTCTATAATGGCAGTCGATGGCCGAACCGAATGAGCCGCTGACCGAGCGTGAACTACAGATTGTGCAGTCGCTGGCAACCGGCGCGAGCAATAAGGAAATTGCCGCCCAGTTGTTCCTCAGCCCCAACACGGTCAAGGTGCACCTGCGCAACATCTTCACCAAGCTGGAGGTGCAGACGCGCACCGAGGCCACCATGATGGCCGTGCGCAACGGCTGGGTGGCAGTGGGCGACGCGGCTGATTTACCACCGGCTGAAGCTGGCCATGCGCTGGAGAGCAACCCCAGTCTGCCGCTGGCATCGGCCATCGCAGGTGATGTTGCCGCGCCACAGATCAAACTCGGTGAGGGTGACGCTTCAAATTCAACAACGCGAGTGCTGTCCGAAATTGCAATTGAACTCCTGCGCGGCACGGTTCTAGAGCGACTGGAGGTTGCGCCACTTCGCACAGCCATTACCCCGGTGGCCGTTGCACCCAACCCGCAGTTGTTGCCGCCGCTGTCGTTGCGCCGGCGAATTGCGGTGGTGGGCGCGCTGGTCATCGCCGTGGCGCTGTCGGTGCTGTCGGTGCAGGTGCGTCCGACCGACGCCACCTCCAACCCCGATGATGGGGTGACCAGTGAGGTGCTGGGTAGCCCGGCCTTCACCGCCTCGCAATCCACGCGCTGGAACACGCGCGCTTCGGTGCGCTCGGCCCGCGCGCGCAGCATTGCGGTGGGGCTGCCAGCCCAGAACAGCATCGTGCTGATTGGCGGCGAAGTGGATCGTCGGATTAGCGGCGAGGTGCTGGTCTACAACCGGGGCGAGGATACCTGGCGCGATTTGAACGCGGATAAGCCCACCCCGGTGATCAACACCGGCGCAGCCCTGCTCAACAGCCTCATTTACATCCCCGGCGGCACTGAGGTGAATGGCGCCACCGATCGCTTTGAAGTGCTGGATTTGAAGGCCAATACCTGGGCGGCGTTGCCGCGCCTGCCCCAGCGATCGACTGGCATTGCTGTGGCCGGTGCTAACAATCAGGTTTTTGTGTTTGGCGGGCGTATCGGCGGACAACTTAGCAGAGACAGCCTGATGTTCGATGTTGTAGCCAGTAAGTGGAGTGTATTGCCACCCATGCCTACGCCGCGCGAAAATGCATCGGCGGCCGTGCTCAACGATCACATCTACGTGGTGGGCGGGTTAGATGGCCGGCGCGAACTCGCCACCTGCGAGGTCTATTCCATCAGCAACAAGACCTGGAGCAAGTGCGCGACGATGACAGTGGGGCGCAGTAGTTTTGGGCTGGTCACAGTGGGTCCCGCGCTGTATGCCATCGGTGGCGGCACCGTCAACTTCATCGGCTGGAATGAGAAATATGACCCCGCGACAGACAAGTGGACGACATTCGAAACCCCCATTACCCACGCCGGCGACTGGCGTCAGATTGCGGTGGCAGCCTTCCCGTCCGAGCTGTATGTGATGGGTGGCCGGACGCGCAATGTGCCGCTGTCGGACATGTATGTGTATGAGGTGCTGAGCAATCGAACGTTTTTGCCGGCGTTTCAGTCGGCGGGGAATTAGGGAGGCGGCTGGCTGTTGGCGGCTGGCTATTAGCAGCTGGCCGCCAGCCGCCAACAGCACTCTTCACACCCAGGCCCGGCCCGACTCTAACATCGGCGCGTCGCCCTGCTCGATCACGCTCCACCATCGGCGCACCTGGGCTTCGTCGCTGCCAAACCACGGTGCCCAAAACGGCGAGTGACCCAGACCTTCGATCTCCAGGTGCGGCACGCCATCCAGCCGGCTGAGTGATGATGGCACCACGCCGTCGCCCCATTGCTCGCCCACATTGCTGACGTATTTGTAGTTGCGATGGGCCTCGCGTTCTTTGAGCGTGCCGTTGGGTTTGCCCTCGATGAATTTGCCGGACACGGTGAGGTATTGCACGTGCGGTGCAAAATGCGCGCCGGGGAACATCGCATCGATCTCGGCGGCCGGACGCATGCCCGGGTGTTGCG
>Ga0105044_10008734_pt1 | contig 13893 bp, 10 predicted proteins | sample MAT01_FD_78092 | JGI IMG/M metagenome (GOLD analysis project Ga0105044, IMG submission 78092) | Freshwater microbial communities from Lake Fryxell liftoff mats and glacier meltwater in Antarctica - MAT-01 | ecosystem: Environmental > Aquatic > Freshwater > Ice > Liftoff microbial mat | place...
CACCATGCTCGACGCCAGCCTCAAGACGCAACTGCGCGCCTACATGGAGCGCATCACGCAACCGGTGGAGCTGATCGCTTCACTCGACGAACGCCCGGCATCGGCCGAGATGCGTGCCCTGCTGGAAGACATCGTGGCGCTCAGCGACAAGGTCACGTTGCGCACCGATGGCGCCGACGCGCGCCGCCCGTCGTTCCAGATCACCCGCGCCGGCCACGACATGGGCCTGCGTTTTGCCGCCGTGCCGCTGGGCCACGAATTCACTTCGCTGGTGCTGGCGCTGCTGCAGGCCGGTGGCCACCCGCCCAAGATCGACGCCGAGACCATCGAGCGCATCCGCGGCCTGGACGGCGACTACCAGTTCGAAACCTGGATGAGCCTGACCTGCCACAACTGCCCCGACGTGGTCCAGGCCTTCAACCTGATGGCGGTGCTGAACCCGCGCATCCGCCACACCGCCATCGACGGCGGCCTGTTCCAGGAAGAAGTGGACCGGCGCCAGATCATGGCCGTGCCGCTGGTGTTCCTGAATGGCGAAGTGTTCGCCTCGGGCCGCATGGACGTGGCCGAGATCGTCGCCAGGCTGGACACCAATTCCGCCGCGCGTGACGCGGCCAAACTGGCGGCCAAGGAGACTTTCGACGTGCTGATCGTCGGCGGTGGCCCGGCCGGCGCTGCGGCTGCGGTCTATGCCGCGCGCAAGGGCATCCGCACCGGCATCGTGACCGAAAAGGTCGGCGGCCAGACGCTGGACACGATGGGCATCGAAAACTTCGTGTCCGTACTCGAAACCCAGGGCCCCAAGTTCGCGGCCGCGCTGGAAGCGCACGCCAAGGCCTACGACGTGGACATCATGAGCGGCCAGTTGGTCCAGGCGCTGATCGCCGACCCGGTCGACGACACACAGCCGGTGCAGATCAAGCTGGCCAACGGTTCGGTGCTGCGTGCCCGCTCGGTGGTGTTGGCCACCGGCGCGCGCTGGCGCACGGCCAACGTGCCGGGCGAAGCCGAGTACAAAAACAAGGGCGTGGCCTACTGCCCGCATTGCGACGGCCCGCTGTTCAAGGGCAAGAAGGTGGCCGTCATCGGCGGCGGCAACTCGGGTGTCGAGGCCGCCATCGACCTGGCCGGCGTGGTGCAACACGTCACGCTGGTCGAGTTTGCCGAGCAGCTGAAGGCCGACGCGGTGCTGGTGAAAAGGCTGCACAGCCTGCCCAACGTCACCGTGCACACGAATGCGCAGACGACGGCGATCACCGGCGACGGTCAGAAGGTCAGCGCGCTGAAGTTCAAGGACCGTGTCAGCGGCATCGAACAGCAGGTGGACCTGGCCGGTGTGTTCGTGCAGATCGGCCTGGTGCCGAACACCGAGTGGCTGCGCGGTGCAGTGGAACTCAGCCGTTATGGAGAGATCGTCGTCGACGGCAAGGCGGCCACCAGCGTGCCGGGTGTGTTTGCTGCGGGTGACGCGACGACGGTGCCGTTCAAGCAGATCATCATCGCTGCGGGTGATGGCGCCAAGGCGGCGTTGTCGGCCTTCGACCACTTGATACGGCACGCCGCGCCGCGCTGATTTCAGGGACGCTGTTCCGCGATCCAGGCCGCCATGCGCATCTCCAGCGCCGCCAGCGGCACCGATCCGGTGGCCAGCACCGCGTCATTGAAGTCGCGCAGGTCGAAGCGTGAACCCAGCTCACGCTCGGCCCGTGCGCGCAGTTCGCTGATGCGGATCTGGCCGATCTTGTAGGCCAGTGCCTGGCCCGGCCAGGCGATGTAGCGGTCGATCTCGTTAACGATGTCCTGCTCGGTCTTGGCCGTGTGGGCGCGGAAGTAGTCGATGGCCCGTTCACGGCTCCAGCCGAAGGTGTGCATGCCGGTGTCCACCACCAGGCGCACGGCGCGCCACATCTCGTAGGTCAGCTGGCCGAAGCGGTCGTAAGGGTCGTCGTACAGGCCCATGTCGTGGCCCAGCTGTTCGGCGTAGAGCGCCCAGCCTTCGCCATAGGCCACGAAGTAGGCGGTCTTGCGGAACATGGGCATGTCCGGCAGTTCCAGCGCGCGCGCAAACTGGAAGTGGTGGCCCGGCACGGCTTCATGCAGGGTGAGCGCCATCATTTCCCAAGTTGGGCGTGTCTCGGGCCTGTACAGGTTGACGGCGAAATAACCGGGCCGTGAGCCGTCGGTCGCAGCGCCCATGTAGTAGGCGGTGGTGGTGTCGGGTGCGATGTTGTCGGGGATGGCCTTCACGCCATAAGGCAGGCGCGGGATCACCTTGCTGATCTTCACCAGCTCGGGGTCGATTCGCTTGGCCACCACCTGGTAGGCCTGCAGCAGCTCTTGCGGCGTCTTCTTGAAGAAACGTTCGTCGGTGCGCACAAAGGTGAAGAAGGCCGCCATGCTGCCGCTGAAGCCGGTTTCGACCTTGACCTTTTCCATTGCCGCCTGCAGCCGCGCCACTTCCTGCAGGCCGATGTCGTGGATCTCTCGCGCCGTCAACGCCGTGGTCGTGAAGCTCTTCACCAGCAGTTCATAGTGCGCCGCACCGTCGGGCTGTGCGCTGGCCGCGATGGTGTCGCGCGTGTACGGCAGGTAGTCGCGTTCGAAGCTGTCCTTGAGCTTGCGGTAGGCCGGCACCACCGCTTGCTGGATGAGCCGGCGAGCCTCGGCCTCCAGCGCCGCACGTTCGGCTTCGGGCAGCGTGGCAGGCATGCGCTTGAAAGGTGCGTAAAAAGGGCTCTGCCTGGCGTCGTCTACCAGCTGCGTGGCCAGCTGCGCCGGCACGCGGTTCATCAGCACCCGCGGCGGCATGCGGCCCTGGCGCCGGCCTTCCTGCATCAACAGCAGCGTCTGGTCCACCAGCGCGGAGATGCCGGCCAGCCGCGCCAGGTACTGCCGGTAATGCAAAGCCGTGCTGAAGGGCGTGGTTTGCTGGATGGTGTTGAGCGTCTGCACGCCGCCCTGGTGGCCGATGGGCTGCAGATGTTCCTTGAAGGCCTGGCGCTGCACGGCCAGTTGCAGCTGCCATTCGAAGGTGTCGAAGTGCAGCTGATCGGCGGCATTCAGCGCCTGACGCGGGATGCCGCGCAGGCGCTGCAGCGTGGTGCGGTCGGCGGCCTGGCGGGCCTCGATGGCGGTCAGGCTCATGTCGGTCCAGCGGTCGTTGTAGCGGATGTCGCCCTGGTAGCTGGCCCGTTCAGGGCGTTCGCGCAGGCCGCGCTCCCACTCGTCGGCAAACAGGGTGTGCAGGGTCTGCGACGGGGTCGGGGAACTGGTTTGTGCTTGGGCCATCGTCATCGTCACTCCCAGGGCGCAGGCGAGCAGCCGCAACCGCCCCTGCTTGATCAGCACAGCGTGTGTCATGCCACAAACAGGTCCAGCGCCACGCCGGCAAACACGGCAAAGCCCAGCCAGTGGTTCAGGCGAAAGGCCTTGAAGCAGCCTTCGCGTTGGCGCCCCCGGATCAGGCTGAAGTGCCAGCTGGCCTGCGCCGCCGCGGCCACGATGCCCAGCAGGAACACCGGCCCCAGGCCCAGCGCGCGCCCCAGCAGTGCCCAGCTGACCAGGTACACGGTGTAGAAGGCCATCACGGCTGCGACGTCGAAGCGGCCCAGCGTGATGGCGCTGGTCTTCATGCCGATGCGCATGTCGTCGTCGCGGTCGACCATGGCGTACTCGGTGTCGTAGGCCAGCACCCAGAACAGGTTGGACAGCAGCAGCAGCCAGGCGTGCGGCGGCACGGCGGCGTGGATGGCGGCCAGGCTCCATTCCGTGCCCCCCTGCGCCGCGGCAAAGGCCATCGGGATGCCAAAGCTGAAGGCCAAGCCCAGCACGGCCTGCGGCATGCTCAGCACGCGCTTGGCGTAGGGATAGACCAGGGTCACGGTCATCGCAACGAAGCTGAGCAAGATGGCCGGTGCGCTGGTCGTCAGCACCAGGCCAAAGGCCGCCAGGGCCAAAACCGCGCCCAGCAGCAGCGCTTCCTGTGTCGACACCGCACCGCGTGTCACCGGCCGCCCGGCCGTGCGTTTGACGTGTTTGTCGAAGTCCTGGTCGGCTACGTCGTTGATGCAGCAACCAGCGCTGCGCATCAGCACCGTGCCGGCGGTGAAGACGACCAGCAGGTGCCAGCCCGGCCAGCCGTCGGCGGCGATCCACAAGGCGCTGAGCGTGGGCCACAGCAGCAGCAACCAGCCGGCGGGGCGGTTCCAGCGGATGAGGTCCAGATAGAGGGCCAGCCGCGTGGGCGCGGCATGAGGCGCGGGCTGAGGCGCGGGAAGGGGGGCGGGAGGGGGGACGGGAGAACTCACGGCTCGATTATCGGCAGCGGCCATTGAACCGTTTGCGGCCGGTGGCGCACACACGGTCGTCGGGCCCGGAAAGACACCTGGGTACCGCGCCGTTCACCGTTCAACTCCAGGAGCCCGTATGCACCCTTACCCCCACATCGACTGCCCCGCCTTTCGCCCGCTGGCCCTCGCTTTGGCCAGCACCTTGGCCGTGGCGCTGGCCGCCTGCGGCGGTGGCGACGAAACCACCGCCAGCGCCGAGCTGCAACCCGCTGCCGGCTACGCCGTGGTGCAGGGTCAGCTCACCGACAGCAGTGGCGCGCCGCTGGCCGGGGCCCAGGTACTGGCGCCCTTCGGCGACGGCCAGGCCTGGGTGGGTGACACCGACGCGCAAGGCAAGTTTGCCTTCCAGGTGCGTGCTGCCGACTTCACGGGAGTGGACCCGGTGGCGGTGGTCATCCACAAGGCCGGCTACCGCCCGGCCACGGTGTACTTCGCGGGCATCCAGCAGGGCGCGCGCTACCAGGTGGCGGCCAATGCCGGCAGCTCGCCACGTGCCCTGGCCACCGGTGAATACCTGGCGCAGGGACTGGTCGGCCTGCTGCACCTGGGCGACGACGGCTTCAGCGGCAGCATCAACTCCAAGCTGCAGACCGGCACACGCGGCCGCCTGGCCGACTTCGCGGTCACCACCTGGACGGCCGAGCACAAGGCCACCTATTCGAAAGCGGTGGTCGAATTTGTCGGCCGCGGCATTCAGGGCCTGATGTGCAACACGCAGTTTGGCCTGGCCGCCGTGGGTGCCGACATCGGCGCCGGCATCCCGCGCTACGCCAACCCCGGCAACAGCGATGCCAACGGTGGCTTCAGCCGCTTTGCGCTGCGCCTGAACGTGGCCGATTTTCCGGTGGGCGCGCAGGTGCGGCTGGTGGCCATCGCGGGCAACTGTTCGCCCAGCGACCTGGACGACTTCGAGTTCACCGAAGCGCTGGTGCGCTTCGAGCGTTGAAGCCGGTGCGGTGGCGATCGACGAACCCCCGACTGTCGATATGAAGACGCTTCGTGTGCTGCAGAATGCATCACGACCCCCGGGCGTGACGCAACGCCCCGCCAACGCAACGCATGCAGCCGCTGATCGACGACACCTTAGCCCGCCAACTGCTGCAACGCTGTGCCCAGCGGGACGAAAGTGCGCTGGTGGAACTGCATCGGCTGCTGGCGCGGCGCATCCACGCCTTTGCGTGGCAGCGCCTGCGCAATGACGAAGAGGCGCAGACCGTGGTCGTGGACACCCTGCATGAAGTCTGGAAAAGCGCGGCGCGTTTTCGCGGCGAATCGCTGGTCACCACCTGGGTGCTGGGCATTGCACGCTACAAGTCGCTGGAACAGGGCCGCCAGCAGGCGCCCGATGCCGATGACATCGACGACCATGCCGACACGCTGGCCGCCGACGTCGACGACGGCGAAACGGCGCTGTCGCGCTGGCAGCAAGCCGAGCAGGTGCGCCTGTGCCTGCAGCAGCTGAACGCGGCGCAGCGCGAATGCATGCAGCTGGTCTACTACGAAGGCCTGGGCCTGGCCGACGTGGCGTTGGTGCAGCAGGTGCCCGAAGGCACCGTCAAGACACGGCTCTTCCATGCCCGGCACCAGATGCGCAGCTGTGTCGAAGGTGCATCGGCCACCGGCCCCGCAGGAGGTGCCAACCATGGCTGAAACCGGCACCCTGATCGCGATCGAGCGGCAGCGCTTTTTGCAGGCCCTGCCCTGGCACCTGAACGGCACGCTTGACGCCGAAGAACAGGCCTGGATGACCAATGCGCTGTGCCGTTGCCCCTGGGCCGCGCGGGCGCTGGTGCGTGAACAGGCGCTGCTGAACAGCATCGCGGCGCCGCAGCCTGCCGATGCCGACCTGGGGCTGCAAGCCTTGCTGTCGCGGGTGCGGCCGGCGCGTGCTGCAGCGGCGCCGAGCCAGCCCTCATGGACGCAAACGCTGTGGGCCTGGCTGGCCACGCCGCAACTGGGCGCGGCGATGGCGGCGTTGGTGCTGGCGCAGGCGCTGCTGATCGGCTGGATGGTCAGCTCACCGCCCGCCGACACCGGCATGCGCTCCACACCCGTGACCGAACTGCGCACCCTGCGTGTCACCTTCGTGCCCGAGGCCACCGAGGTGCAGTTGCGCACGGCCTTGCGCGCCGCCGGCGCAAAGGTGGTGGGCGGTCCGACGCCGTTTGGTGAATACTGGCTGGCATCAGAGCAGCTGTCGCTGAACGAGATGAGGGCCTTGTTGCTGGCCAGCGGGCTGACCCGCAGCATCGATGTGGACCTGGCGGGGCCCCGTGGACAGTGAGCGCTTTCGTGTCAACGCTGCGCCGCGTCAGCCCACGCGGCGTGAGGCGCTGCACCAATTGCTGGGCCTGGGCGCAGGTGCGGCAGTGTGGCTGCCGGCGGCTGCGCAGACCCGGAGCACAAATGCCAGCACAAGCACAAGCACAAGCGCAAGCGCAAGCGCAAGCGCAAGCCCGAGCCCGAGCCCACGCTCGGCCTTGATCGTCGGCAACGCGGCCTATCCCGGCGCGCCGCTGAAGAATGCCGGCAACGACGCACGCCTGATGCAGTCGGTGGCGCAAGAGCTGGGCTTCCAGGTCACGCTAATGCTGGACGCTGACTTGCTTCAGCTGCTCGAGGCCATCAGCAACTGGGTGTCGGCGACGCCGGGCGCTGGCACGCGCCTGTTCTACTTCGCCGGCCACGGCGCGCAGTACCGTGGCCGAAACTACCTGATCCCGGTGGACGCCGAGTTGCGTTCCGAAGACGATTTGCTGGGCCGTGCGCTGGACGCCACCGGCCTGACCGAGCGCCTGTCGCGCAGCGGCTCGGGCGTGAACCTGCTGGTCTTCGACGCCTGCCGCAGCGCGCCCATGGTGCGTCCACCGCCTGGCAGCCGCTTGCGCACCCAGCCCGGCAGCCGCCCGCCGCCGGGCCTGGCGGCGGCGGTGGCGCCGCGCGGCACGCTGGTGGCCTATGCCACGGCGCCGGGTGCGCTGGCTGCCGACGACAGCAGCGGCCGCAACAGCCCCTACACGCGCAACCTGGCGGCGCAGCTGCGCACACCCGGACTGCCCATCGAAACCGTCTTCAAACGCACCCGCGCGGCGGTGCTGCAAGAAACCGGCGGCACCCAGGTGCCGTGGGAGACCAGCAGCCTGATCGGCGACCTGTGCCTGGCCGGCGGCGACACGCGGGTGTGCGGCGCCGAGCCGCCGCGCTGAGGACCGGCTTGCCTGCAGCCGCAGCACCGTCAAACGGTCGTTGGCTGGCCTGGGCACGGGCTGCGGGCTGGACCCTTTGCCTGCTGGCCAGCCTGGCGCGCACGGCATCGGCACAAGTGCCGTCAGAACCGCCCCAGGCCACCGAAACGCGGCTGTTGCGGGCCGCAGAAGAGGCCACAGCCCGCCATGGCGAGCTGTCGCCCGAGCACTTCGTGGCCCTGGCCGCACTGAACGACCACCACTACTTCCTGCAGAACAACGCCAAGTGGGTGGCGTTGACGCAGCGCCTGGTGGACCTGCGCACCCGCGCGCATGGCCCCGACCACTTGTGGGTGGCGCGGGCGTGGCTCAATCTGGGCGCAGCGCACATGAGCAACCGCCAGCCCGACCTGGCGTTGCAGCCCCTGCAGCGCGCCTTGGCCATCCGCGAACAGCAGCTGGGGCCGGAACATGTGGACGTGGCTTTTGCGCTGACCAACCTGGGCGGTGTGTATCTGCAATTGGCACGTTATGCCGAAGCCCGCGCAGCACTGGAACGGGCGCTGGTGATGCGCGAAAATCTGCTCGGGCCCGAGCACCTGTTTGTGTCGTGGACGGTCAGCTTTCTGGGCCAGGTGCACATGGCCGTGGGCGACCCCGCCACGGCCCTGCGCCTGTTCCGTCGTGAGCTGGCCATCCGTGAACAGCAGGCGGCGGCCACCCGGCACGGCAGCCTGGACCGTCTGATCGCCGAGAGCCTGTCCAACGTGTCATCGGCGCAGCGCGCGCTGGGTGACCTGGATGGCGCGCGCGCGTCGGCGCGGCGCGACCTGGAATTGGCCACGCGCTACGACGGACAAGCCGGCCCCACCTTGCGCGGTGCACTCAACGACAACGGCCTGCTGGCGCTGAGCATGGGCGAGTACGGCGAAGCGCTGGCTCTTTTGCAGCGTGCGCTGGACATGGCGTTGCAGATCGACGGGCCGGCGCACCGCAATGTGGGCCACCAGATCAGCAACCTGGGGCTGCTGCTGCACCGCGCCGGCGACCCGGCACGTGCCGTGCCCATGCACGAACGTGCGGTGGCCATCGACCAGGCCGCGCTGGGCAGCAGCCACCCGTTGGTGGCTTTGCGCCAGCGCCGCCTGGCCGCAGCGCTGGCTGATCTGGGGCAACTGGACGCAGCGCGCCAGCAACTGCGGGCCGCACGTGCCATCACCGTGCACAGCCAGGCCGCCGACCACCCCGAGCTGGTCGACACCGACATCGAACTGGGCCGCGTGGCGCGCCTGGCCGGCGACCTGCCGTCGGCGCGCCAGCACCTGGACGCGGCCCACGCGCTGCTGCTTCGGCGTCAGGATGCGGGCCAGGCCGCCGGCACATCGGCATTGGCCGGTGTGCTGCTTGAACAGGCCGACCTGGCACTGGCGGGCGCCTCTGCCGCCGAACGCAGGCCGCAAGACGCCCTGCAACGGGCTGCCGCAGCGCTGCCTCTGGCCCTGGCCGGCCGCAGCCCCGATCTGCACGCACGGGCGCTGGACCTCCTGGGCAGCGCCAGCGAAGCGCTGGGCCAGCCCGGCGCAGGCCTGTTCTGGCGCAAGCAAGCCGTCAACCGCATCCAGTCGCTGCGGCCGGGTGCCAGCCAGGCGCCGGCTGACTTCCAGCGCCGCTTCCTGGCCAGCCGGCGTGTCAGTTTCGTGCAGCTGGCCGACCGGCTGGCTGCCGCCGGGCGTGTGGCCGAAGCCCAGGCCGTGGTGGCGATGCTGAAAGAAGACGAGCTGCACGAGTCCATCCAGCGTGATGGCCCGCAAGACCCGCGCGCCACCCGCGCCCGTTTCGGCGGCCCGGCAGAAGCCGAAGCCGACACCACCTACCGCCGCGTCGCCGAACGCCTGGCCTTGCTGGGCGCACAGCGCAGCCAGGTGCAGGCGCGCGTGCTGCTGGGCGAATTGGCGGCGGATGCAGAACCTGCACGCGACGCGGCCCAGCAATGGACCGACGCCGTGGCGCAATGGCAGGCGCTGGTGGCGCGCCTGGCGCTGTCGCTGCCCGACCCGGCGCTGGGTCGCGCCGCTGCAGCCGGTGCGTCGGCACCCGACCCCGCACTGCGCCAGATGCTGGCCCAGGTGGGGCCCCGAGCGGCGCTGCTGCACTACGTGGTCACGCAGCAAGGGCTGCTGATCATGCTCACCACGGAGACGCATCAGCGTGTCTGGCAGCTGCCGGTGGCGCCGGCCCTGCTGAACCGCGAGGTGGCGGCGCTGCGGCGCGCCATCCAGCAGCGTGAACCCTATCTGCCGCTGGCGCAGCGCCTGCACCAGCTGCTGCTGCAACCGGTGGTGGCTGAACTTCAGGCGGCAGGTGTGCAGACCTTGCTGCTGTCGCTGGACGGCAGCCTGCGTTACCTGCCTTTTGCCGTGCTGCACGACGGCCATCGCTTCCTGGTGCAGCGCCACGCGCTGGCCATCTACAACCCGGCAGCCGCAGCCCACGTGGCGCGTGCACCCAGCCCACGCTGGACCGCCACGGCCATGGGCGCCACACGCGGCAGCGGTACGCTGGCGCCGCTGCCAGCGGTGCACACCGAACTCGAGCGACTGCGCACCGGCCGCCTGCCCACGGCGGTCTATCAGGATGAACGCTTCACGTCGCAGCGTCTGCAACTGGCGCTGGACGGCCGCGACCCGGTGCTGCACCTGGCCAGCCACTTCAGCTTCAGGCCCGGTGCGCTGGCCGACTCCTATCTGCTGCTGGGCGACGGCAGCCGCCTGACGCTGCAGGACGTGCGCCGCCGCCAGCTGAACTTTGCCGGCATCGAACTGCTCACGCTGTCGGCTTGCGACACGGCGCTGGGCGGCGGCCTGGACGAAAACGGCAGCGAGGTGGAGAGTTTTGCCGCCCTGGCCCAGCGCCAGGGTGCACACGCCGTCCTGGCCACCTTGTGGCCGGTGGAGGACGGCGGCAGCGCGGACTTCATGGGCCGCTTCTACGACGGCCCCCGTGGCGCCGCCACGCTGCGCCGCCAACCCAAAGCGCTGGCACTGCAAGCCGCACAGCGGGCCTTCATTGAAGGGCGGCTGGGTGGGCAGACGCTGCCATCGGCCAGCGTGCGCGACCTGTCGCACCCCTACTTCTGGGCCGCCTACGTGCTGATGGGCAACCCGCGCTGAACTTTTTTTCGCCGGCCTTGAACCGTGCGGCCCGCAGCCCGCACACACGACATGTACGCACTTCAACCCCCGAAGGAGATGTCATGTTCAAGACCCGTCGCACCCCACTTTTTGCCACCTTGTGCCTGCCCGTCCTGAGCCTGGCGCTGGGCGGTTGCGCCTTCATGGGTGACCCCGCCGCAGACCCGGGCGGCCACCAGCGCATGGCGCAGATGCAGATGCTGTCGCAGGCCATGAGCGGCGTGCTGGCTCAGCGCACGCCCTACACCGCGCCGCAGCTGTCGCCCAGCGCGGGGCGCAAGTCTCCGTACGAGCCGCAACGCGTGCGCTGCCGCAGCCCCGAACTGGTGGGCCCGGGCGCCGACGCGACCCCGGTTTGCCGCTGAGCGGCCGTGGCACCTGCCCTGTCCTGCGCCAGAAGGAGGTATCGCCATGAACCTCTTGAGACTTTTCACCCTGCTGCTGGGGGCCCTGTCTGTTGTCGGCGCCGACGCCCAAAGCGCACAACAACTGGAAGCGCAATTTCAGCAAGTCTGTTCGCCCAGCAACCTGGCGCGCCACGCTGACCTGCGCCCGCAGTGCGACACGATGCGGCACACGCTCGATCAGATGCGCCAGTCGGCAGCCCCCAAGCCCGGTCGCGCGCCAACGCTGTCTGAACAGCTCGACAACACCACCCAGTGCGCCTGCACCTGGAAGCTGGGCCGGTGCTCTGCCAGCGCTCACGTGTCGGGCCAAGACATTGGTAACAGCGGCAATGGTCTGTCGTCGCGTGTGGTGGTGCGAATCAATCCACCGGCTGGACAGTGCGTGGAAGTCACCGCCTTCCTGCAGGAGACGGCCCTCTTCGGCGCCCGTCTGCAACGCACCGGCCATCCGCTTTACGCCGTGCTGCGCGGCCCCACCGATGTGGAGTGGCGCAACCTCAGCACACCGGCCAGCCAGCTGCAGTACGAAGTGCTGAGCGCCGACACCGAATGCCATGTGTGCGATGCCAAGCGGGGTGGCAGCACACCGCCCCCAGACGACGCAGCGGCAGAAGCAGAAGGTGCAGCGGCAGCAAGGGCTGATGTTCGCGCGGCAGGCGAAAAAGAGTGGCGCAGTTGCATGGCTGGCACGGGCGATCTTTACCGCCAGATGGCGCCCAGCATGCGCTTGGCTGCCTGTGCCTGGATTCGCAAAGAAGTCGACTAGCTGCCATGAGCTCGACCAGAGCCCAGACCTGAACTCACGAAGCCCGGGAGACCCGACATGACGGATATCCACCTCAGCACCCTTCCGACTCGGCGCCAGCTTTTGCGCGCAGCCCTGGGCGCCACCGCTGGGCTAACGGCCGGCCCGCTGCTGACCGCCTGCAGCGACCCCTACGTCGAGGTCGACCGGGACCCGCCCACGGTGACTGGCAGCACACCCGCGGCCAGCGCCACCGGTGTGTCGCGCACCGCAGCCATCGAGATCGACTTCTCGGAATCGGTCACGGCCGCAGACGGCGCCATCACGCTGACCGGCCCGCGTGGCCCGGTGGCGGCCACGGTGGTGGTCAACAGCAACCGCGCCACGGTTACGCCGACGCGGCGGCTGGGCATTGGCGAACGCTACACGGTGGCCGCCGGCAGTGGTGTGCGCGATCGTTCGGGCAATACCCTGACCAACACCAGCCTGAGCTTCACCACGCAGCCGCGCAACACGGCGATCGCGCTGGGCGGCATCGTGATGGACAGCTACGTGCGAAGGCGCTGGAGCAACCCGGCCAGCAATCCCTGGAACCCGATGGCCCAACTCGTGGACAACGGCTTCGAATGGCTGCGTGTGGCCGTGACCACACAGTCGCTGCCCGAACTGCGCAGCACCACGGCCTGGCACTCGCTGCCCTGGCGCAACGAATATTGGTCCAGCCTCGAAGTATCGGGCGCGCTGCTGCGCGATGGTGCCGACCTGGGCATGCGGCTGCATGCGGTGCTGTTTCTCAGCCACGAAGCCGCTCACTGGGGTCTGCAGAAGCTGCCACCGGCCTGGGTGGGGCTCAGCGATGCCGACTTGGCGCAGCGGGTAGAACAACACGGCCGCGTTGTGGCGCTGTACTACCAGTCGCTGGGCCTGAACATCGAGGTCTTCGAACTGGGCAACGAGATCGACGCGGGCGTGCTGGGCCTGCTGCTTTGGGACACGGTGACGGTGCCACCCGGCATCGACGCGCTCAACGACCCGGTCTGGATGCGTGACAACCTCTGGGCCCGCGCAGCGCCGCTGCTGCAGGCAGCGGCGCGTGGTGTGAAGTCGGTCTACCCCGCCGCCAAGATCATGTTGCACGTGGCGGGCTTCGGCTACAGCCGCGACGAACGGGCTGCCAGCGCATTCTTTGAATCGATGCAGGCGCTGAACGTGCCCTTTGATCTGGCGGGGCTGAGCTTCCCATACATGAACTACGAACAAGGTCTGCCGCAGCCCTTCTTCAACGCACCGTCCTTCAGTGGCGCGTTGGACCGCATCGCTGCGCTGGGCCGACCGATCCAGATCGTGGAATTTGGCTACAACGCCAAGCCGCAAGGCACCGTGGCCGTGCCGGCGCCAGCCTATCCGTACACGCCGCAAGGCCAGGCCGCCTTCATCCGCGACTTTGCGCTGGCCGTGCGAGGCCGTGTGCAAAGCCTCATCGCCTTCTACCCCGACTGGCACGATGGCCAGGACGCGGCCGCGCCTGAACTCGAAGGCCTGGGTCTCTTCAGTGCACCCGGGTTGCCGCGACCGGCGCTGGAAGTGTTCAACGCAATCGCGGAAGGGCGATTGTTGGCTTGAGGGCCGGCTTACCCGCTCAGCTGCTTCTGAAACACCAGCCCCGCATGCTCGCGCAGCGCGTGGAACTTGATCTTGGGCCAGTTCTCCTGCATGGCACGCAGTTCACCGGCGTACTCCAGCAGCACGGTGGGCGCGTCCACCGCGTCCAGCGCCACGCGGTGGGCGTTGCCGTCGATGAAGCGCTGCAGTTCCTTTTCGCTGGCGGCGGCGCCTTCGGGAAGGTCGCAGGTCACCCATCGCGCGACGTTGTAACGTGCCGGCAGGATGCGCGCCTTGCAGCTGTATTCGTGCTCCAGCCGGTGCGCCACCACCTCGAACTGCAGCTGGCCCACGGCGCCCAGCAGCAGCACGCCGCCGGATACCGGACGAAAAACCTGGATCGCCCCTTCTTCG
>Ga0105044_10008735_pt1 | contig 13893 bp, 17 predicted proteins | sample MAT01_FD_78092 | JGI IMG/M metagenome (GOLD analysis project Ga0105044, IMG submission 78092) | Freshwater microbial communities from Lake Fryxell liftoff mats and glacier meltwater in Antarctica - MAT-01 | ecosystem: Environmental > Aquatic > Freshwater > Ice > Liftoff microbial mat | place...
CACCTATACAGCCACAGACGGAGCCGTCAAGAAAGACGACGGCTGGGACGGTGAAGATGAAGCAGAAGATTGGGATGAAGAAGATGGGGATGAAGAAGATGACGACTGGCTCGACGACGATGAAGATGAGATCTAGTTCGCTTCGCGCGTAACTGAAAATTGATTCTGCAGAACAGCCTTCTCCCTTCGGGCGAGGAGGCTGTTTTGATTCTGATGGCTAATTTTTAGGTTAGGCGTATAATTTGTATATAAGGATTTATATAGAACTAGTTTGAAAATATCTTGTTTCTTTGAGGGAGCGCTCTTCGCGACCGAAGAGTCTCGTACTTTCGAGAGTAGAGACCCTCACTGCACTGGCGTACGGCGCAAGTGTCGCTACCGCTCAGGGCGACATTTTTGAGTGGTTTGTAGTAACAACAGTTGGGATGCCCATTGCAAAACAAAGTAATTTTTGGTGGAGATAAAACATAGATATGAAAACAAAAAGAAATCAAAAACAAGGTTGCTTAAGCGCTATTTTTCCGTTTTTGGGGCGCAAAACAACAAGAACTGTTTTTACAGCAAGTTCATATAAGTCGCCAGATGATTCTGCTCTCATTGTTGAATCGATTGTTCCTGAAATACTCCCGTATCGTGTGCGAGATGATTTTCTTTCTCCTGCGGAATTCTCATTTTACAAAATCCTTTCATCTCTTGATGGCACACGATTAACAATTCAGTCAAAGGTAAGGCTGGCTGATATTTTCTTTGTCGCCCGCCCAAACGAGAATATGGCCTACTTCAATAGAATTGCTCAAAAGCATCTGGATTTTCTTGTTTGCGATTCCATCACAATGAAGCCGTTACTTGGCATCGAATTGGATGATTCCAGCCACAAGCGAGATGACAGGCAGGAGCGGGATGATTTTGTCGAAAGAGTCTTTCAAGTTGCAGGATTACCATTACTGCATGTGCCTGTTCAGCGGGAGTATAACACTAGAGAAATTGCATCTCAAATTTTGCCGTTTTTGAAAGATAAAGTTGGCGTTCCTGTTTCTTCACCACAGCCAGAAATCGATAAGCAAGTTGCTTCAGTTCCACTTTGCCCGAAATGCAATATTCCAATGGTCTTAAGAACAGTGACGCAACGTGAACATAAAGGAAAACAATTTTATGGCTGTCAGAATTATCCTCGTTGCCGTGAGATGAAACCATTTCCACAATAAAACATGTCAACAAAGCGCAGCAAACGGCGCTACCTTGCGAACCGTTACTTCCCAAACTGATACAGCAACACCCCCGCTGCAACGGCGAGATTGAGCGAACTGACACGTCCCTGCATGGGTATTGACACGGTCACATCACATGCGGCAGTCTGTTCTTTGGTGAGTCCCTTTTGCTCATTACCTAGTAATAAGATCCAGGGAACTTGAGGGATAAGAGTCTGATAATCCACATCTGCTTTGGCGGATGTGCCGATGAGTTGATAATTTCCCTGCCGAGTCCATTTAAGAAATTCGTCAAACGAGGTTTGAACAATCGGTTTCCAGAATAATGTCCCCATGCTGGCGCGGATGACGGAGGGATGATACAGCTCCACGCCGCCGTCGAGCAGGAAGAGTACATCCGCATCAATGGCATCCATGGTGCGGAGGATCGTGCCAACATTGCCGGGGTCCTGTGGAGAGACAAGCGCAACTGCACGCTTAAATGGCTTCAAGTCACCAAGCTGCGTTTTCTTTTGATGTACGATTGCGAGGATGCCCTGCGGGTTATCTTTGTCAGCCAATGACTCCATCACTTGAGCAGAGACAGGCTGGGGCTGGAAGGAGAGGCGGGAAATCAGATCATGCGCAAAGGGACTGGTCAACAAGCCCGAGGCATACAGGATCGATTCAACGTCCCAGCCCGCTTCCATCACCTCCCCCACATGATGAATCCCTTCGACGAGGAATAGTCCGCTTTCGGTCCGCGCCTTCTTTTGATGTAAAGCGCGCGCCTGTTTTACAAGCGGGTTACTCGGGCTGACGATCAACGGTTTCTGCATAAGGTTGATTTTATCCGAAAACAAAACTTCCGAATGGACTATACCACTCGGAAGTTTTGTTTTAAGAAATTTAACTATTACGGCGCAACGACAGTCAGTTTACCGATCATGCCCGCGATATAATGGCCTTCTGTACCGCAGACAAGCTGATATTCACCGGGCTCAGTGGGCGCAGTAAAAGTTGTGGTACCGCTTTGACCTGCCTCTGTTTCAACCTCCCAATAGATATTGCCTTCATCTTCTTCGCCGAAGTCATCGCCAACAGTTTCACCGAGTTTCATGATCACGAACTCATGGATTACCGCTCCCTCATTGACGGTATTGATGGTAATCTCCTGGCCGGCTGGAATGGTAAACTCGGCCGGGGTGAATGTAAATTCCGCAAAGGTCACATCAATGGTAGTGGATGCGCCACTACCCCCGCAGGCTGTAAGAACGAACATCATTACAAATGTCACGAAAACAACGAGCCCAGATTTTTTCATACAAATTCTCCTTTTTTGGTATTTAGGGTAATCATAGTTTACATATTTTCTTCACAATTTGCAATGGTCAATATTTTCAAGGAGCGGCTAATCAACCAGACTTTTATTCACCACAATGACACGAAGGCGCTAAAGCTCAAAGATTTTTTCTGTCTTCGTGTCTTCGGGACTTGGTGGTTTACCCACAGGATTAGCCATTCCATTTTTTCCTTCCACATTCACGCCGATTTGATTACACTCAGGTTAAGCTAATAAAAGGAGCCCCATGACCACTCTTACACAAAAAACTTCCCAAGCCAGTTATTGGCAATTTGCCTTGTGGCTTGCCATCTTCACGGTCTTTTACAATATCGCCGAGGGACTGATCTCGATCTTCTTCGGCATCAGCGATGAAGCGCTGACCCTCTTCGGCTTTGGCGTGGACTCATTCATCGAGGTCATGTCTGGTGCGGGGATCCTTGCCATGGTGATCCGCATTCAACAAAACCCGAATACTTCGCGGACGCGTTTTGAGATCACAGCATTGCGCGTCACTGGCACAGCTTTCTATTTGCTCGTCCTGGGGCTTGGCGCAACAGCGATTTACAATTTCTTCACGGGGCACAAGCCAGCGACAACCCTGCCAGGTTTGATCATTTCCATCATTTCGATTGCGATGATGTGGCTGCTTGTGACAGGCAAACGCAGAGTGGGCCGCGCGCTCAACTCCACGCCCATTCTTGCGGACGCGAATTGCACGATGGTGTGTATTTACATGTCCATTGTCTTGCTGGCTTCAAGTTTGATCTACAAGCTCACAGGCTTCGGGTTTATTGACAGCATCGGCGCACTGGGCTTGATCTATTTCTCAGTCAAAGAGGGACGCGAGGCTTTTGATAAAGCCAATGGTCTCGAGTGTGACTGTGAAGATGAAGATTGCAAAGAGTAAACATAAATCCCAGTATTGAGGAGGCTGGGTTTATACAAGGCTTATTAAACAGCGGCCCTAGATTCTTGTGCCCAGGATAAACACCATGCGTATTCGCAATGTTCTTGAGGAATTCGAAACCAAACTTGAGGCCAGCATCTGCCAGTCCCTACTCTGGAGCACGCGGCAAAGCCGAGTGGAAGGTTTATGAAAATGGAACGCGTCAGTGTAAAGTATCCCTCTCCAATCTGAACCTGGCAGACGGAACGATGCTTGAGCTCCTCGTGGACGGTCATAGCATTGCCCGGCTTATCGCTCAACAGGATATTGCGCGATACAGATAGGAGAGCGGGTGCGGTGAAATCGTGCCGATGAAAGTTTTTTGTGGCCCACAATAAGACATTAAAAAAACGCCAGGAAGGCCAAGGGCTTATTATTAGAAGGGTCGGCGTGCGGGGTGTATACTATCAGAGAGATGATGTTTCGGGAACGGATTAATCGATCCGAGAGAGACAAAGACGACAACATGACGAATTCTGTATACCAACAGTATAAATTAGACATTCTTGGTTATAATATCTGTTACAACCTATTAGGGGTTAGCTCAAAATTACACGAACAATCTTATAACGGTCAAAATTAGCAAACTTTTAAAATCTATTTTTCTCTGGTTGGTGCCTAAATGAGATTTCAGAAAAAAACCCTTGGTGTTTTTTCAAAAGACGGTATAAGTTTTGGCGATCTGAAAATTACCTGGGGCGAAGTCGCCTGGGTAATATTGTTATCATTCATATTTATTCTCTTTTTTCTGGTCAGCGATTCCTTCTGGATATTCAATATATTAATTATCCCAGCTGTTCTGGTCGGATACTACAAGAACGATCAGCTAACCCAACTTCAACAAAGAATAGTAACAAGCCTAACGTTAGCTGCGATTTTTACCTGTATTATCAGAATCGTTTTGGTTGTTTACAAAAGCATACTACTGCCTCCAGAATGGGATTTTCATCTTTACTGGATCTACGGACAAGTTGGCGCTCATTTTTTGAACCCGTATGATCCGGCCAACCTGCTTAAATTTGCCCAGACTCTTAATCCAAGCGATGCATTTTTGGGGGAGCTGTATTTTTTCCAGTTTCCGCCCCTGATCTTTTTATTCCTCCCTTTGGGATGGTTTGGAATTACCACAGCCGCTTGTCTTTGGTACATTTTTCTTCTCATTGCAATGATGCTGGATATTTACCTGCTCTGGTCAATATTCTTTAATCGCATGGGTTACAAGCAGCTGCTTTTTGTAACATTGCTTACATTAGTATTGGGCGCAACTTTCGACACTCTTTGGCATGCCCAAATAAATCTTGTTGTTTTGCTTGCCTTTTTACTTTATTGGCGAAAACGCGAATCATTTATGGGAGGGATATGGCTTGGAATAGGCATGATAGTGAAACCGATTCTAGTTATTGCATTAATCTATCCTGTTCTTCGAAAGCACTGGCGCGCATTGCTGGGCGTGGCTGCCGCCATCATGGTTTCGTCAGTAATAACCATAATTGTATTTGGCCAAGAGATGTTTCTAGGATATTTCACCGACAATCCAATTGTTCGAAATATGCCAAATTACCTGTATACAGAGGATGTAAATCAATCCTTACTGGCAACCATCCTTCGCTTAACAAATTTTGATTTCAGCAACGGCTCCCCGTACTTGCAGCCAATGTTTATCATTACGGCACTGCTGCTTACTGGAATTACAAGTTTTCTGTTATTTCAGATGAAAGATGAAAAGAAGATCTACTCTGACTTCGCCCTGGCATTAACAATGACTTTCGCGCTGCTGATCTTTCCAAAAACACTAACACACTATGCAGTGCTTCTTATCGTACCCACACTGACGATCTGGGCAAATCGCAACGAAGCAGGTATCAATACCTGGTTTATTTTGACCTTTATAACGGTTGAATACGTGTTGGTCAGCCTGGAGGGAAATTTCATATTTATTTCCATCTTGATTTCCTGGCTGCTCACTGTGGGAATTTGCGCAAAACTGCTTCTCGCACGCCCTTATGAGCAAATTGCGAGCTAGTCTTCATAGCCTTTTTGTCGAATTCATTTAGTCACCCCGCAATATCGAAACACCGTCATTTTAGATCAAAGATCATTACAGCCTGCCGGCCTTGCCCGCCTTTTTTAGATCACGATAATGCCAGCGAACCTGCCAAACGCGTAGCGCAGCTTCCATCTGAATCTTTATGGACATTTTCGATTTTCCCCTGCGACGATCTGCAAAATAGATGGGAGTTTCGCCGACCTTGAATTCAAGACAATAAGCAAGGTATGCCATTTCCACAAGAAAGACATATCCATTTGATTGAATGCGCTCAAACGGCATATTCTGCAAGGTCTCACGCCGCCACATACGATAGCCAGTCGTTATATCTCTTAAGGGCAAACCTAAAATAGTGCGCGCATAATAATTACCAAACGATGAAAGTTTCTTGCGCCAGAAGGGCCAGCGCTTATCCACGGAACCGCCCTGTATGTAACGAGAGCCGAGTACCAAATCGTGAGACTTTAGAAGCGTCGCCATTTCTACAAGCGCAGATGGATCATGCGAAAAATCCGCATCCATCTGGACAATAGCCTGTGCGCCACCATCCAACACTTTTTGAAATCCATTCAAGTACGCCGAACGTAAGCCCATTTTACCAGGACGATGTAACACGTTGACACGTCCCGGGCGTTTTACAGCCAATTCATCGGCAATACGGCCCGTTCCATCAGGGCTATTATCATCCACAACTAGAACGCTTAGATCTAAGGGAAGCCCAAAGAGTGCAGATATTAACTTAGGCAGATTCTCGGCTTCATTGTACGTTGGCGTGACGATAGTAATATGCAAACAGACTCCTATACCCTAACAACCAAACCTAATGAATATTTCGAAAATCACACCCTTGCCAATCGTCCTGCCCGTTTAAGATCTTGATAGTTCCATCTTACCTGCCAAACACGCAACGCAGCTTCTAACTGGATCTTAAGAGAAATTTTAGACTTACCCCTTTGCCGATCTGGAAAGTATATAGGTGTCTCTTTAATCTTAAAATCAAGGCAGTACGCAAGATAAGCCATTTCAACTTGAAAGACGTACCCACTGGATTGAATGCGCTCCATTGGCATTTGCTGTAAAGTCTCACGGCGCCACATGCGATACCCCGTAGTCACATCACGCAGGGGGAAATTCAAAATTGCACGAGCATAAAAATTCCCGAATGCAGACAGGCTTTTCCTCCAAAGCGGCCAATGCTCATCAACAGAGCCACCCTTTATATAACGAGAGCCAAGCACCAGATCACAAGTCTCAAGCATTTTTGCCATATTTACAAGTACAGGTGGATCATGTGAAAAATCTGCGTCCATCTGGACAATAGCTTGGGCGTCAGTATCCATTACGCGTTGAAATCCGTTAAGGTATGCTGAGCGCAATCCCATCTTACCGGGGCGATGGAGCACATCCACCTGGCCAGGAAATTGGCGGGCCAATTCATTGGCTATACGGCCGGTACCATCAGGGCTGTTATCATCTACAATAATTACATTCAAATCGAGTGGAAGCGAAAATAAAGCGGAGACCAGCTTAGGCAGGTTCTCCGCTTCGTTATATGTGGGTGTGACAACTGTAATTCGCAAACAAACTCCTATTTCTTAAGACGCACCAACTCCGCTTTAACCTGATCTGCCGTCGTGAAGGGCCCCTTTAGCGAGGCGACTTCCGCCAATTTTGCTCCAAGGCGGTTAGCACGTTTTGCCATTTGTTCACGATCTTTAATCGGATAGAAATACTCAACAGATTGCTCAAGACGGGCGCGGAGTTTTTCGCTCAAAGCCGCAAGATTTGAGGGCGGGACTACCAGAATGAAATCGGTACCGCTAAAATGACCAAGGAAGTCTTCAGGCCGGCTGACCTCGCGCATGGTATTCATAACCATTAAACTAATTGCTCTTAAAACATCATCTGATGCAACGAAACCATAAGCTTCCCGAAATGCATCCATGTTCTCAATGGAAACAAAGAGTACAGCGACACCATCTTTGCCGATCACCTCAGAAAGCTTTTCATCCACCAATGCGCCTTCAGGTAGACCGGTGACGGGGTTAGTCAAAGACCCCTGGCTGACACGCTTAAGCGCGTTACGCACACGCAGGCGCAACTCCTGCACATCAAACGGCTTGGTGATGTAATCATCTGCGCCAATCTCCAGGCCTTGCAGACGATCTGATCGCTCACGTTTTTCGGTCAGGAAAATAATGGGAACATCGGAGGTACGGCGATCAGCCCGCAAACGCCGGGCGACTTCATAGCCATCAATATCGGGTAGGCGTATATCAAGGATAACCAGGTCTGGATGAACGGTTTGGCAGGCACGCACACCATCTTCTCCCCAATTAACTGTAAAGACTTCATAACCTTGCACACGAAAATAAGCGTTCAGCATTTCAGCCACGTCAAGATCGTCTTCAATGATGAGTATTTTGGACTTGATGTCTGTCACGCTTGACCTTCACACTATCGCTATGAAATTGGCTCTTTTTGTACAATGAATTCGCAAATGCTATCACCGATGGCAACACATTTGGATTCATTTACGCGGAATTCGTTACCGCCCGAAACCCACTTCAGGCTTTCCTGCAACAGGCCTGTTGAAATAAAACAGACCGGCTTATCCGCGCCTGTACGCCCCCAACAGCAGGGGCACTTGTGAATCGTCCAAATCCACTCTGTATCTTTTTCTTCCACGGTCGTTTGCTGGTCACTTAGCTGGGAGAATATCTTGGCAAAGGCGGGCAGGCCAATTCTCAGCTTGGATTGAAGCGGAAGGACGACAAAGGCTAAATCCGCGGCGCCCGCAAGCGCGCCAAAATTCCTAAGCGCATCTGAAAAAGTCGCCCGCCCCGCTCGAAGGGCAAGACCGCGTCCACCACGAGGGCCGTACATTTCCTCCAATGAAGAACCAATCGCAGAAAGCTCTGCAAAATCAAACCCTTTGTCAAGAGTGTCGGGAGGGTAATTTTCGATGTAATGATTTAATCCAGCCAAATTCAGAATGGCATTCAAACCGTTCTTTCCCATTACCTCTTCCAACGACTTAATGGTAATCAGACCAAACTTATTGGGGTAATACAAACCAGCTTTTTGAAGAGGGCTCATAGCAACTCCACTAGATCAACTTCGCCAGATCTTCGGCGGCGCGACGCATATCAAGGAAGATCAGGCCAAGCTTGGCCTGTTCGCGTGCCAGTGCAGTAAGAACAGCTTCACTGCCAACTGACATCAAAACAACATATCCTTTTTGACCCTTAATATAGACCTGCTCAAGAGAACCACGTCCCAATTCACTTGCAATACGCTCACCTAATGAGAGCATGGCTGCAGACATGGCAGAAACGCGATCTTCTTCCACCCCTTGAGGAAGAGCAGATGCAATACTAAGGCCATCAACACTTACTACTGCTGATGCTTCTATATCAGGCGACGATGCCTGCAACTCACGCAAGCGGTCCACCATTTGTTGCGTACGATTTTTAGTCAAACCAGCCCTCCTGGGGGGAAGTAAACGCCTTAGCGTTTCTAAGGCGCCAATCTCATTATTGTGTGACTATTTTAGAACATGGCATTCATTGTGTCAAGTTCGGTGTCCTGTGGTTTTCAAATCAGTACGCAGTATATATCCATGTATTTGTCGCTATCAACGGATTCGGTTGAATTTCTATCACTTCACTATGATGTCGCAAGCTTGATACGTACTACGATAGGCAACCTGAAGTCGAACAAACTAAAAAGTAGAGCAGTTCACACGTATTTTTTGGGAAACCAAAGCGGTTTAATTTGCAAGTGTATTGACATCGACATACCCCCATGGTAAACTACTGCCCGCTCAAGAAAACTGGTCCCGTGGTGTAGCGGCCTAACATGCGGCCCTGTCAAGGCCGAGATCGCGGGTTCGAATCCCGTCGGGACCGCAAAGTGTAACTATTACAGCAGTAGCAGAAATCCGACTGACGATGAGGAAACTCATCGGAGGTCGGTTTTTTGTATTCCGGCTCCAGGAGGATATATATGCCAGCCGGAAAACCAGATTCGGATCAAGAAAAACTTTTTAGCATTGAGCTTTTAACCATTCAGCAAGTTGCTGATTGGGCGAAAGTGAGTCCAAAAACTATCTACCGCTGGATCGAGACGGGACAAATCCCAGTGGTGAAGTTTGGTAATCGTACCTATCGCATCCCCGCAGGCGCAGTAATTGAACAACTTCGGCAAGCCGGATATGACCATCTGATGGGGTCAAAGGATTAAGAATGATTCTTTACGATCCTAACGTGCCTCGTATTGATTCAACTTACCAGAACAGTCCTAGCCGATTTAATTTCCGACGCGGGCGATAAAGATATGCAAACAAGAACCCCAACAAACAATATAAAACTTGCGGTCACAAAACTACCTCCTCCCTCTTCCTGGCGAGGCGTCAAAGTTATACGCACAATCAGCCGTGACGAGTTTGAAGCTGCGCACCGCAATAGATGGGCGTAAAGGAATCTAAAATGCTGAACAGCCTCATTGCTAATCTGCTAACCGTCATCGTCAAGGTTTTTACAACATTGATCCAATTCCTGATCGTTATCGTATTGGGCTTGGCTGCGGCAGTGTTGTTTGCCCTGCCCTGGCTGTTGAGGGCGGCGGCTTTGCTGATCTGGCTGACTGCCGCCTACATGGGCTTCACTTCCATCCAGACAATCTACGCCCCCTACTCCCCCGCCATCCCCGTGATTGCCCTACAGTTTTCTGTGATCCTGATATTGGTTGGCTGGGTACTCGTCGTGTTGAGCAAGAATACCAGTTTTATTTGGGGCGGCATGGCAGCGGGCGGACTGATCGTAGGCGGCGCGTCCATTGGTTCCGCCTGGCTGCTCTCGCACTGGCAACATGCCGATCTGTTCTTTCGCGTACTGCCCCCTGCCCTGTTTTCCGTCCTTTTGATTTACGAAACGCTTCGTCTGCGTTTGCTGCGCCACAAGAGAAGCGCTGTTTATACAACTCCCGCCTTGTCGCAAGGCGCTGAACCTGTTGATGCTTAATAAAAATGACCGGCATGTGCCGGATAAAAAATCAAACAGAAAGGAGGTATTCAAATGGTAGATCTTGTGCTTGTGACAGTCATATGCTGGTCTCTTGCGGCGTGGTTATTTTGGAAATGGGACATTGGAGGTTACCGCTCTGAGTTTCAAATGCGTTCAAAGAAAGAGGAAAAAGCGAGCCGCAAATAAACCATGCCCGAATAAATCGTTCTTGCTTGATTTTGAGAACGAACGTTTTCCCCACACCCTGGAGGTATCAATGTTTCACACAACAATTTTTTTGGAGGTAACTCATGAGTAACACAATCAGCCTGACCGACGAACTGACCGGCAAGAACGGCATCCGCACGGATCACGGCGGCATCGACATCGGCGACATCATCGTCCTTCTGCTCGACGCGGTTCTGTTGATCTACACCGCCTGGCGCAGTTACGACTTCCTCTCCACCACCGTTCCGAGCGGATTTGAAATTCTCGGGCTGGTCGGACTGTGGGGTTTGGATATTGGCGCCATCGCCTGGTCACTAGTTTGGATCTTCGGCTCTTCCACCAAATATCAGGACTGGACTTCGATGGCATTCTTCATCATCGACCTGACGGGCGTGATCCTGACCTCGATCACCGACTCCCTGATGTATGGCGCAAAAGAAGGCGCAATGACGGGAGTCCTCTCGGGCATCTCGACCGTCGCCATCCCGCTGATCGTGGTTTCCAACGTGGTCGCCGGTTTCATCTATCACATGACCTCGCCCAGGACAAAGGCGATGCGCGAAGAACGCGCAGCAGACGCGACGCACAAGGAGAAGATGAGCGAGATCGCCGCGATGGAGCGCGACCTGGTATATGCCGAGTCATATTTGCTGGCAAAGCAGGACACGCTTGATAAAGCCGTGCTGCTGGCTGAGATCAAGAAATCCCAGGATGCGGTTGAAAAATCCACGCGTGACAGTTTGCGCGACCAGATCGGCATCCGTAAAGCCGCCAGCGAAGGCGGTGGGGTCAGCAGCAACATTGAGGAGATGAAAGCGCGTCTGGCGGCGATGGCAAAGAAACTGATCGACCCCAAAGCGGACGAACAAGCTCCCACTCCCGTATCTGACCAAACGGCTACCTCTGTTCCTGCTCCGTTGCAGACTCTGCCAGCTTCTTCCACACTGCCTCAAGCGCAAACAAAGGACAGCAACCTGCCGCAGCCTCCTCTGCCCACCTATCATCCTGTTTCCTATCAGCCAACAGACAACGTGCCGCAGGCAACGATCATTCCAACGCTGCAGATCCCGCCCGCTTCTGTCAACGACGACTTGATCCGCTTCACCTCCAAAATTGCCTGCAGCCTGAGCGGACAGGCGATCCATATCGGCGATGAATTGGCGGCAAAGAAGAACGCTGACCGCTACGACATCGGCAAGCCGAACACGCCGTTCGCGTTTGCGAATGTGAGCGAGACAGACTTCAATACCCTGCGCGATGGACTATTGAACGTGCCTGAACTGGCGGTCGTGAAAGGCAACGGACACAACAAGACAGACCCTCTCTAAGCCGGACGTTTGGTCTGGACCTGGATGCGGCGCAGCGCATTGTGCGCCCGGGGGCGATCCAGGTCCAGCGACGCGGAGTCAGCCGCTTGCCCCACTTGTCGGAGGCGCTGGCTCTCGTGCTCGGAGCGTTGGGAACGCTCAACCGCTCGTCCGGCGTACGCACCATCAACACAAAAATGAACGGTCAACCGGTCGCGCTGGCCATGATCGAAGGCGCGCTGTTTGGCGAAGATACCGAAGGCAACACGACCCTCGACGAAATTACGAATGGTGAATGATGACGAATCGAAAAGATCAAACTTTCTATAACACACTGACGGGAGCGCAGGTTAGCCCGGATGATTGGCAGACGAAGATCAAAAAGGGTGACCACTATGAGATTGTATCGGAATTTTTCCCGACGATCTATGGCGTGATCCTCGAACCTTTTCGCGAAGTAGGGTACTACCGTGTCCGGGCATACAGCGAGTGGTGTCCTGGCGGACAGGAAGGAACCCTGTGTGTAGTGGAGCCAACCCGCGTCCTGACCAGGCAAGAGTTTGAAAGTGCGAGAACCCATCATTGGAAGGCTGATGAACAAATGGAGGCGGGCATCCAATGAGCACGCGCGCTGAACTCGAAGAGATTTTTGCGGCGCAGCGCGCCCGACGTAGAAGCCCTCCCCATGCTCCGAGCGGAAGAGGTAGGAATCTGATCGGAGCGCTGGCGGTGATTGTGATCCTGGTCGCAAGTGGAGCGGCGATGTATTTTGCGGTACAGATCACCACGCCCAAAGCGGATGGTACGGCAACGGCTTTGCCTTCGGCGTCTCCCTCAGTGTATGTGACGTCATCATTCACAAGTGTCCCTGCCACTCTCGTCGTCATGCAAGTCTGTACCAACATTCCCGATGGCAGGCTGCATGTGCGCTTCGCGGCGGGTAATGGCAGTGAAGTACGCGGGTATCTGGCGGAGGGCGAAGTAGTTCAAGTCGCCCTGGAATCGAAAATGTTTCAGGGCGAAGTATGGCAGCGCATCACCTCTCCTGTTGCAGGTTGGGTTAATGCCCGCTTTATATGCAAACAGGAAGGAGAAGAATGAAGAACCTGAACTTACTCAAAGACGACACATACCGCTTTGCCCCAAGGTCTTGTCGCAGCGCAAACATCACACTCATGGAAGCAAAACTACTGCGCTGGCTTTTCCTTGGAGAGCGCAGCAACGTGGATGTTATCCAAAACTTTGGATTGGGACTTGCATACAAACTTCTCAATTTGGGTTATGTGGACAACTCGCTGGGCGAGCAAGGCATTACGCACACCAATCTGTGGAAGATCACCCATGATGGATTGGAAATATTGAAAACAATTATAGGAATCAAATCATGAGCATCAACATCGGAATCGCCAATCAAAAAGGCGGGGTTGGAAAAACCACCAGCGCCACCTCTCTCGCGCATGGGCTGGCGCTTCGCAATCGGCGTGTCCTGTTGGTGGACTTCGATCCGCAGGGACAATGCGCCACCGCGCTGGCCATCAATCAGGAAGCTGGTGTATTCAACACACTGGTCAACACCCGTTCCGATATTCACCAGTGGATCCGCGAGACGGGACGCACAGGCTTGGATATTCTGCCAGGTGACCGCTCGACAGCTACGGCGCAGATCGTGATCAATGCCGAGAACCGTCCCATTGACTCGATCCGCTTGCTGTTCAAACCACTCGGAAAAGAATATGACTACATCATCTTCGACACCGCACCCTCGGTTGGCGGTATCCAGGAACGCGCGATCTATGCAGCAGATATGGCGCTCATACCGACCGCCAC
>Ga0105044_10008737_pt1 | contig 13892 bp, 13 predicted proteins | sample MAT01_FD_78092 | JGI IMG/M metagenome (GOLD analysis project Ga0105044, IMG submission 78092) | Freshwater microbial communities from Lake Fryxell liftoff mats and glacier meltwater in Antarctica - MAT-01 | ecosystem: Environmental > Aquatic > Freshwater > Ice > Liftoff microbial mat | place...
AGGATTATAAAAGGGTGAAGAAATTGAAAATAAAAGCTTACAACGAAAAAATAACCAGTCTAGAAAGTCTAGACAGAGTTAACGCAACTAGACTAGACTTGCAACGAGCAAACAAGTTAAACTACAGCGGCATCCAAACATTCGGTGTTTTGGGCAGTCTCTGTAGTCGCAACGGCGATGATAAATTAAGTAGAGGAGTGAATCTGTAATGACAACGCTAAGTGACGATCCTAATGTAATTGATTTAAACCTTCCGGGACTAGGACCGGATACAATCCTTGCCGGAGCCGGGGCTGATTTCGTGAGAACTTCCACCCTGGGTGGCAGCTTGATTTTTGGCCAAGGCGATAACGATACTCTCGTTTCCGTTGGTCCGAACGATACTATTTACGGCGGCGCTGACGAAGACTCAATCAGATCTCAGCGCACTCCCGCCTTGCTCTTTGGCGACTCCGGCAACGACACCATAGTCGCTGAAGCCCGCGCTACTATAGTCGGAGGTGCGGGAGACGACTTCATCCAAGGTACTGTCGAAGCTAACGTCATGTTTGGCAATGAGGGTTCTGATACAATCCTGGGTGGGTCAGCCAGAAGAGACACTATCTACGGCGGCAAAGGCAATGACGCGATCGGCTTCTTCATCGCAGGCGGAGGCAACAACAACAATAACCTCGGTCTTACCTTTTCCGTCAGCGGTCTCGGTGGTAATGAAGGAAGCAACTTCTTGCGGGGCGACTTGGGCGACGACTTGGTTGTGGGCATCAATCAGAGAGACACCCTGTTCGGCGGTAGAGGCAACGATACTCTGAGGGGTGTGGGCAGCAGCACCTACCTGTCTGGCGATGATGGTAACGATCGCTTATCTGTTATCAATCCTACCCAGACCAACTTTCTTGGCAGCACTGTTACTATCGGCATTGAGAAAGTCACCCTGCTGGGCGGTTTAGGCAATGATATTCTCACCGGTGGTTACGGCGAGTCTGGTCGTGGGAAAAGCTTCTTTGACGGCGGCGACGGTAACGACAGGATAACGGTTTTTGCCACGCAGGATACCGCCCTCGGAGGTGCAGGGGATGACTTCATTCAGTCTCAATCACCGACTACACCATCCCCACTTAACCCATTACTTAACCCATTCGGTTCAGCCAATAATATATATGTAGGCGGTCAAAGCTCGCTCGACGGTGGAGCCGGTAATGACACGGTGATCGGTGCTTTTGTCTCTGATACGCTGATTGGCGGCGAAGGCAGCGACAGCCTGTCAGATCTCTTTAGTGTAGGCTCCGGTGGAGATGGCAACGATACGATCAGTTCCGTTGGCATTTTTGGTGGTACTACTCCTACCTCTATTACTCTCGAAGGCGGCCTGGGCAACGATCGCTTAGTAGGCAATACAAATAGCGGTACTATCGTCACCAACCTGATGAACGGTGGTGAAGGAAATGACACAATCGTCTTTGGCACGGTGCGCGATCGGTTGATTGGCGACTCTGCGGGCAATGACTTCATCTCCTACGCCAGCAGCGTTGACTTTAGCGGCCGTACAACGACAAACATTATTAACGACGACCAGGGCAACAACCTCATTTTTGGTGCCAACGGTAGTGATGTCATCACTACTGGTAGCGGGAATGACACACTGTTCGGCGGTCCAGCCATTCCTCTCACCCCAACAACCGTAGTTGACGGAGACGATACCTTAGATTCCGGCGCTGGGAACGACGTGTTGGTGGGCGGCTATGGAAACGACAATCTGAATGGATCTGACGGCGATGACTGTCTCGTCGGCGGGCCTGGTGCAGACACGCTGATTGGTGGCAACGGTAGTGACACCTTCTTCTTCGCCAACTTCGGCGAGGGTGCTGGTGGTGGGTTCTTGAACGGCACTAACCCCGACCAAATCCAAGAGTTTGTGAGCGGTCAAGACAAGCTTCTTTTCAAGCGCGATGGTGGCTTCCCCGGCTTGAACCCAGCCCCCAACACGGATCGACTTGGTACTCCATCTTTCTTGTCGCTTGACACTGGGAATTACGTGGACAGTGCAATTTCACCGTCAATTATAACACCAACAGCGTTAATCGTTTACGAGGCTGCGAATGGCAGACTGCTGTTCGACCCTAACACCTCTGTTGCTGGCGATGCAGTTTACCTTGCACTTATCGGCAACAAACCAAGTCTTACTGTGAATGACATTAACCTGATTTAATTTGGGTGGGAGTTGTGGATAGGATTCTGAAAAGATCGTCCTACCAACTGTGACAACTCCACACACTGAACGGAATACCGTTACAGCGTGGGCTTCTTAAGAAATTAAGGAGCGTGTCATTAGCCTCAGTAATTCGTTAAGCCAGGATTACTACGTTACTCCAGAATATATAGGCACTTTGGGATATAGGCTTGGCAGCCGCGTTCTAGTCCCAAACATTGCGGTTAATCATTAAACATTTCTACTGGCAGCGGGAAAGTGTGGTTAGCATCAAACCTGGAACAACATTGGCAAAGAACACCACTCCGTAAGGAGTTGAACTTAAATTAGTTCAAAGAAGAATTCCCTCATTATATTTACTTATAGTGGGGGATTCTTTTCAAAACAATAAAGAGTCGTTCGTCTCGTCATCCACACGCTCACGGCTCAACGCCCTGAGCGTGGGAGGTTCAGGGCGTGTGGAATCCTCATCTTCAGCAAGCCTTTCATCCCACACTAACCGAAGCGGTAAAGCGCGAGGGATTCCCGTCTGTCGAGCTAAAAACTTAATGTGTTATGTTTCGAGCTGGGGATATCTATCCCTGGCTTTTTTATTGGCATTGGGGAATTGGGAATTGGGAATTGGGCATGGGGCGCATTCACTGGTGAATTTTGCTACGCGCCAATAATCTTTATAACTTACGCATCAGAACCAAAGAAACCGGGTTTTTCACGAGGGTTCAAAGTTCAAATGCAGTATTTCGGTAAAAACCCGGTTTCTGCCTTCACGATTAATCTTGATCAACGCGCCTCCAGCGAAGTCAAAAAGTGAGGTAAAAATAATGGAAATAATTAAAGACCTAGATATTGTTGCTTTAACAGAAGACTTAGAAGCAACTCATTTTGAAACAAAACAAAGGATTAAATTGTTTAAAGGACAAGTCGGAACAGTTGTGATGGAATTTGATGGCAGTGCTTTTGAGGTAGAATTTTCTCATCAAGATGGCACAACTTATGCGATGGAGACAATTCCCGCCACCAAATTAATGCTTTTACATTATGAATTAGTAGGGGCGGTTCATTGATCGTGCAATTTGTCGTACCCTACATTGATGGTGCAATATGTCGTAGTCCATTGGTGTCAACTTAAGCCTGAAAGCCTTGATAAATCTTGCTTTTAGCTGAGTCTAGATCCCCCTAAATCCCCCTTAAGAAGGGGGACTTTGAGAAGACTCCTGTCCCCCCCTTCTTAAGGGGGAGTAGGGGGCAAGCTAAAGGGGGATCTAGGCCTAATCGTCAAACAGCAGACCGGTATCAGGTTATTTATGAATAGTTGTGAAGCACCCTAACTAAAGCTTTGCTATAGTTGGGGTACTTCACAATGTCTGTTTCGCAAGCTATTGTGAAATCTAGAAACCGTTGCGTCCCCAAATGACCATTGAAATTGAGAAGGAGAACAGAACTAGCAGCGAAACCCAACCGAGTGACAAAATATCCATAGTTATTTAACAAACTGTACAAAGTGACTCCAAACCTTATGATAATTCAATTTGAGCCATTTTTGAGATGAGGGCACTGTGAAGGATTTGTCAAATTTTAGTGCTGCTGAACGGGTGGAATCTTTGAAAGCAGGGGCTGTTGCTGCTTTTGGGATGTTTTGGGGTTTTGGGGCGATCGCACTGGCTAATACCTTGATTCTAGTTCCTAGGTTTGATTTTCTGGTGGGATTGCAGGTAAGGGCGATCGACCTAAATTTTGCTTTCAAAAGCTCGATCGCACTTTTGGCCGGTTTTCTATTCGGTGTCACCTACCGCTATGCTATTCGCACCGATACTAATCCGCAGCTAAAGTCTGGTGTGGTGTTGGCCTTTGGGCTGGTGCGGGCTTTTGGACAGTTGGATGCTGGATTGTTTTTTCAGGCTGGGAAAATGCCCGCACTACTGGAGTTGTTGCCGTTTGTGGTTCGGAGTGTCGAGAGTGTGCTATTATTTGCGATCGCAGGTTTTGTTTTAGATTGGGCTAACGGGCGATCGTACATTAAGCCTTTTGATTCTTAATATTTGCCGTTAGATGGGGAAAGGTTTACGAGCACCCTCCGTCAAAAATTTGTAGGGGCGGGTTCACCAATAGCTTCAAAGGATACCCAAAGACTCAAAAACCCGCCCCAGTCCAATACGGTTCACTTAACACAATTTATGCCCCGGAGATCCCCCTAAATCCCCCTTAAGAAGGGGGACTTTGACTCCGGTTCCCCCTTTTTTAAGGGGGGCTAGGGGGGATCTCATCAAGCCGTTGAGTCAGGGCGGGTTTACGAGATTATGCCCTTAAAAATTTAACACTTCAAATTCTGGACTACCGTAAACCATTTGTTTATCTACCGCCGACAAAACCCGATTGTTAGCAACATCAGAAACTAAACATTGGCAAACTAACTGCGCTACATCAGCCCGATGAATAGTTCCAGCAACTCGATAATCTTCTGTTAAAACACCATTCCCCGTGGCTGGTTCCGATTTCAGTCCACCCGGACGAATCACAGTATAAGTCATCCCACTTGCTATCAAGTGATTTTCGGCTTTTTCTTTCTCGATTAAAACTGCGCCCAAGGTTTCTAAAGCTTGGGGTGGCAAAGCGCCCGCACTTTTACCGCTACCGATGGAGGAAACTAAAATAAACTTTTGTACGCCTGCTTTGACAGCCGCATCAATCAAGTTTTTGTTGCCTAAATAATCGGCTCTTTCTCCATCTTTTGGTAAGCCGCCAATGGTGCTGATTACCGCATGAATCGGTGCGCCACCAGTCATCGCTGCATCTATGGCGGCTGAGTCCAAAGCATCGCCCAGAGTGACTTTGATGCCCATTGTTGCTAATTCTGGGCTGGTTTCGGGCGATCGCAAAAATGCAGTTACTTCAATGTTTTGTTCGGTCAAACATTTCGCAATTTCTCTACCGACACCTCGACTAGCACCTGCTAAAAAAATGTGGAGTTTTTCTGTCATATCAATGTTTATGATAGCTTTACTTTCTGTCTTATGGACTATTATAACAATCCTCTATCAATTTTTCATTTTTTTTTAACCGCAGAGGGCGCAGAGAGCACAGAGGAAGAGAGGGGAATGATTTGCAATTCCTATTAGATTTTTTGCCCTACCATCACTACCCAAGATTGGGCTTCGCGTGGTAAACCTGGTGGGCGATAGTAATGATTGACAATTGCAAATCCTGCTTGTTCTAAACAAGGTGCTAAAGTATGATATTCCCATCCAGTAGTATACCGTTTTCCCGTCGGCCGCTCGTCGTAGCCTTCCCAATCTCCTCGGCACATTGACATCACAATTGCACCGTTAACAACTAGAGCTTTGTGCAAATCTTTCAGCACTTTCATCATCTGATCCCTGGGAACATGAATCAGGGAAGCATTGGCAAAAATACCGTCAAATTCTGCCTTTGGCAAATCTAAATTCAGAAAAGATTGGTGTAAAACTTCGCATCCTGACAACTCTTTGGCTATCTCTACAAAGGCTGGTGTTGCATCTAAACCCACAACTGTGTGTCCTTTGCTCTTGAACGCTACCAAATCTCGTCCCGGCCCGCACCCTACATCGAGGATTTTACCGGGGTTGCGGGGCAGGGCAGCCGTCAGTGCGTCCCGATTTTGGGAGACATCGTGATGCCATGTTCCTGCTCGGAAAGATTCGGCTGTTAGTTCATATTCTGCGATCGTCACTTCTTCACGTTTGTCCACAATTTCTCCTATTTTAAACCTTTTTGCCCGTGAGAAAATAAGTGGTCATCTCTCCTTTGCCTTTGATATCAATTGTACCGCGTCTGTCCAATACATACTTATCGCACAGCAGTTGATAAGTTGAATCACTGACTTGGATTTTACCAGGAATTCCTTGGGATTCCATGCGGCTTGCTGTATTGACAGCATCTCCCCATACATCATAAATAAACTTTTTGGTGCCGATGACACCGGCGACGACAGGGCCTGTATTAATCCCAATGCGGATTTGGAGGGGTTGGCCGCTTTCGTCGCTAAATTTCATAATTTCTTGCTGCATTTCTAGGGCCATTTCTGCAATAGATTCGGCGTGATTTGCACAGGATACTGGCAAACCGCCAGCTACCATATAATTATCGCCGATGGTTTTGATTTTTTCCAGTCCATATCGATCGGTCAAATGGTCAAATGCTGAAAATATTTTGTTCAGTAATTCGACTAATTCTTGTGGAGATGTGCGGGAGGATATTTCGGTAAATCCCACAATGTCAGCAAACAGAATCGTGACTTCGGCAAATCCGTCGGCTATGTTGCTTTGACCTTGTTTTAGGCGATCGGCAATGGTTTCTGGTAAGATATTTAATAATAAACGTTCGGATTTTTCTTGTTCAGTACGCAATATTTCCTCGGCGGCTTGTCGCTGGGAAATTTCTTTGTAGACTCGGCCAAACATTTGATTGAAAGCGACCATTACTTCTCCTAATTCATCATCGCGCTTGACTGAAAGAGAGTAGAAATCCGGCTGTACTCGATCTTTGCTTAAAGCATCTCCCGCAGCTATCAAGTCATCGCGTAGTCTCAAAATAGGTGCAATTACTGTTCCTCCTAAAAATAGCATAGTCACAGTAGTCACAAAGATTGTGATAATCAGAACAAGAATTGTAATTCGCCAGATAAATGCGTATAATTCTGATTGCACAGATGAAGCATCGTGGCGCACAATTAAAATGTAATTGCCACCTAAAGATTTATTAGTCCAAGCAACATCATACCGTTTTGCATCTAGATAGTGTTTGCGGAAAATACTTTCATTCTTTGTTTGTTCTAAACTAATTCCTGGTGGTTCGCCAAATGTATATACTAGCTGACCATTAGTCATATAGATAGATAATCCTAAGATGATTTTTGATTGTTTAATGGCTGTTTTTACTTTGGTTTCCAAGAAGTTGCGATCGGATATATCTTGTTTGAGCAAAAATACTAGGGAATCTATAGTGGCGCGAGATACTTGTTCGAGTTGGATTAATAGTTCATCTTCGCGCCGAAAATAGGAGGGAACTAAAATAATTGCCTCTATTACCAGAATGCTAGCAAATACCCACAGGGCGATTTGCCGAGATAACCGAGATTTAAAAAAACCTAAGAATGAGAAAACTCGCAATGACATAAAACTCACTATAGCAGAAGAAAGAGGGAAGAAGGAAGAATGCCGTTTACTTCAGAGGTTGTTTTTGATTATTTACGGCGAGGGCTTGAGTTGTCCGTAAAAGTACGCATAACTTAATACCGCTAGTTGGAGTTATTTATGTATGTCGGTTAAGATAATGATTGTAGTCTATGGTTAGCGATCGTGAATTCTCATTCTAGTGCCTCACCTGCAAGCAAGGAGATATTGCCGGGAGAAGTTTTTATCAATACTGCGGATTTTGATACTGGCATTCGGGGACTTTTGCCTAAATATGATGAAATGCTGGATGTGTTAGCAGGTTGTATTAGTAGCACAAACCATCGTATTTTGGAGCTGGGTTGCGGTACGGGAGAACTTAGTTTGAAAGTTCTGCAACGTTATCCATCGGCGGAAATAGTGGCTTTAGATTATTCGCCGCGAATGCTTGATTTTGCTCGTGCTAAAATAGAGTCAGCAGGATATGGATCGAGGTGGACTGGTATAGAGTTGGATTTTGGAGAATGGGCGAATAATCCAAATTTTTCGGGTTTGCGTGATAAGTTTGATGGTTGTATTTCATCTCTGGCAATTCATCATCTTGATGATGAAATGAAGTTAAAATTGTTTGAACGGATTTTTGAAAGTTTAAATCCTGATGGCTGTTTTTGGAATGCTGATCCGATGTTAGCAGAATCTGCCAGAATGCAAAAAATTTATCAAGCAGCGCGGGAAGATTGGGCGAGAAGTCAGGGGGAAACTTTGGCGGCAATGCGGGGAAGTGTGGGGACGAGTGTATCTTTTGGGCACTCTAATCCCGATCGCCTAGCGACACTCTATGCACATTTGGAAATGCTAGCACAAGTTGGATTTGAGGCGATCGCGGTTCCTTGGAAATATTACGGTATGGCGGTGTTTGGGGGATTTGTTAAGTGAGATGACAAAACAGAATACCAGGGGAATTTGGGCGAATCCCGGCGGTTAGAAACCGCGTCTACACGAACAAAGTCCGCCTGCGCGGACTAAGAGGGTATTCGGAAATTTAGGGATTGGGTGCGGTGATTTCAGTGGGTGTAGCCTCTGGTGAAGGTACTGCTGGTTTTTCTAGCAACAGACGTTGTTTATTCCGAAATTCGGCGGCCGCATCGTTCAAATTTTGGCGCTGTTCGGTGCTAAACTCTTCTATGCTACGACCATTTCCCAATCTGGATCTGTGAATTAAATCAAACATTCCTGTTCCACTGCTACCGGAAAAAGGATCGGGATTGTCATTGGTTTGAAAGTTTTGCAGTGGCTGGGAATTGTTTAAGCCGTTAGCTTGGGCCAATGTGGATTGGGGTAACAAAAGAGTGGAAAATGCGATCGCACTTAATGCCACTCTCATCATCAAACTGCCCGGTTTAGAAGTTTTGTTGTTCATAAGTAGAAGGAAGTTCGGCAACGGATTATGTAATGGATGTAACGGATGTAACGGATGTAACGGATTCAAGGAGGAATGCTTATATGGTGGAAGATATCAATTGTAGCTAAATTCAACGACATCCCAAAGAATCGCGAGTAGAAACTCCTGTTTGAGAGTTGATACCACTAGCTATTTTGCACAATTCTTTGATTTGTGCACCATCCATAATTGCATCGGTAAAGTCAGCACCGGTAATATCAACTCCATCAAAAGTAGAGCGCAACAAAATTGTTTCTACTAAGATAGTATCGCTTAAATCAGCCTTCGTGAACTTGATTTGATCGATCATGGCATTAGTCAAATTTGCTCCATGCAAATTCGATTCAGTCATCACCGAAGCACTCATAATTGCTCCCCGCAAATCGGCATTAGAAAAGTTTGTCAAGTCCATATTAGCGTTAGAGAACTCGGCCGCCCGCAAAACCTGACCGGAAAAATCACGCCTTGTCAGTTCGGCGTTGCTAAAGGACAGGGGAGGTGGATAATATTTAGATTGCGCCCAAGCCGGCAGAGGACAGATTAAGATACTGAGTGTCAATAGGAATGCTGCTAGTTGCCGGAGTTTCATAGGTTGGGTGTCCTCGCAAGGTAGATATCTGGTAGTGTATCCCGAACTTTGGGCGATCGACTAAAGAGTTACAATCTAAATTAATAGTGATGGAGATGAAAAAAACGATATGCTAAGTTTTTTCTTAACTTGGGTAGTAGCCGCAATTTCGCTGGTGATTACCGCTAACATTGTACCAGGTATTGTGGTGACGAGCTTTCCGGCGGCGATGCTGGCTGCTGTGGTTATCGGATTTGTGAACGCGGTTGTCAGACCGATTATTACATTGCTGACTCTGCCTTTGAGCATTCTTTCTTTGGGTTTGTTTTTATTCGTTGTGAACGCGATTTCGTTGTCTCTGGCTTCGTGGTTGGCTGGTGCGTTCAGTATCGGTTTTGCGGTTAATGGTTTTTGGCCCGCTTTGTTCGGTTCCGTTGTTTTGTCGTTTGTTTCGGGCTTGATTGGTCAATTTGTGAATAGCGATCGCACTTTGGATTAGTAAGATATTATCCTAGATAGTCGATCGCACAAATGGCAACCGCTACTGTTACAGCAGAATCCCCCCTAACCCCCCCTTTACAAGGGGGGGGATTTTGAATGCGAAATATTTGTTTAGGAACTAAAAGCCTTTGACGAGAGGGCAAAATGCCCATCCCACAAGCAGATTCACTCTTTGTGGCGCACGTATCTTGCCTGTTTTTGAGAATGGTGCAAGATGTCTGTGCGATCGCACAAAGTGCAGCAGCTTCTGCTACACTATATGTCCCGACTTTTTGGCCTACAATATTGGAAGGATTGGGAACTTCTACAGAATTTAGGATATTAGCAGAAAAGATTTTTAAAGGCCAGTTTCGGTGTTGGCAAAGTTCGATGATTCCGGTTTCATTGGCTTTAGTGTCTATTGTAGCAATTCCGGCGATCGCACTTTCGGTCAAGTAATAACTGTGACATACTTGTTGAATGGCAGTTTCGATTGATTCTCTCGATGTTCCCCGTTGGCAACCTATGCCTATCCACAATACTCTAGAATTATTGGGCATAGGGAATTGTTGACTGTTGACTGTTGACTGTTGACTGTTGACTAATAACCAATAATCAATCACAAATAACCAATTACCAATTCCCAATTATTCATCTTTAATTAAAACCCCATTTAGAAAAATATCTGCGAGTCCTTCGGCCATTTCCTGCATTTGCTGCGGAGAAGCATTAGGTTCCATAATCGTATTTTGACTAAAACCAGCAACGGCAAACATCCCCAAAAATACCTGAGCCACAATCTTCGGATTCATCTTCCGATAAACTCCTTTTTCCATCGCCGTTTCAAAAAAAGCCTCAGCCACAATACTCATTTTTCCGATGACTTCCAACTGAATTCTGTCGCGCAAATCTGGGTGAAATTGTGCCTCCAAAAAACACACCCGCATCATGTCACTATTTTCGCGAATATTCAGCATCCGCCGCCGCATCACTTGAGCCACAGCTTTGTAACTGCCCATTTCGCTCAATTCTGTCAGCAAATCTGTCAGCAATTCCACCCATCCCTCCGTCGCCACCTCAATCAAAATTGCTTTTTTATTATCAAAATGCCGAAACAGAGTACCCTCCGCCACCCCAGCGGCTGTGGCTAATTCGCGAGTTGTCGTACCGTCGTATCCACTCCGGGCAAACAATTTTTGAGCCGCTTGTAAAATCCGCTTCTTGGTTTCGGTTTCAGATGGAGGAGACTGATTGAAGATTCGCATAGTTTCGTAATAGGTAGTTGGCGACTTGGAATAGCGCGATCGGACTTAGGAGCTAAATAATGTTAAGTTTGAATTTGTGCGTGACTTTAATCTTAAACTGAAAATGGCACGACAGATCGCTTATGCCTCAAAAAATCTTTATGCTTAAAATAGAGCCTCTTGTATTCGGCATAAACATCTCGCTGTTTTACAATCCAAAATCTAAAATCTAAAATCTAAAATCAAATGATCCCGCAGTCTCAAAAACCACGCGCGGCGAAGCTATCCCCTAGGGAATCGCCCAAACGCCAAACTCAATTCCTTGCCTCCCTGCTGGCTGCTGTGATGCTGTGGTGGGGACTTTCGCCCCAAATGGCGATCGCCGGCCCGAACCCCGCTAACAGCTCCCAAATAGTCTCTGCTGTCCCTTCGCTCGATCGAGTGATTAACCAAGTCACCGAATTTAAGCTCGACAACGGCATGACATTTGTTGTACTCGAAAGGCCCAGAGCACCCGTAGCATCGTTTCTAATTCATGCTGACGTGGGAGGAGCAAACGAACCCGACGGGCAAACAGGAGTCGCTCACTACCTAGAACATTTAGCCTTCAAAGGCACGCCCAAAATCGGCACTACCGACTACAAAGCCGAAAAACCGCTGTTAGAAAAGCAAGATAAACTATTCGAGCAAATTCAAGCAGCCAAAGCCAGTAGCAAAACTGAAGAAGTTACCAAATTTAAAGCAGAATTCGACAAAATCGAAGCTGAATCTGCTCAATTTGTCAAACGCAACGAATTCGGAAAAATCGTCGAACAAGCAGGCGGTGTTGGGCTAAATGCTGCGACTTCTACTGATGCCACCATGTATTTTTATAGCCTCCCAGCTAATAAATTAGAGATGTGGATGTCACTGGAATCAGAGCGTTTCCTCGAACCCGTATTTCGGGAATTTTACAAAGAAAAACAAGTGATTCTAGAGGAGCGCCGACTGCGAACTGAAAATTCTCCAATTGGACAAATGGTTGAAGTTTTTGCTGAGAAAGCTTTCTCAGTTCATCCCTATCGTCGTCCGGTAATTGGTTACACTCAAGACATTCAAAACCTCACTCGCAGCGATGTGCAGAAGTTTTTTGATACTCACTACGTCCCTAGCAGCCTGACTGTTGCGATCGTAGGAGATGTCAAAGCTGCGGAGGTGAAGCGACTCGCTCAAATTTATTTTGGTCGCTACAAGGCGAAGCCAGCCGCTCCTAAATTGCAAATTGTGGAACCCCCACAAACGCAAACTAAGGAAGTGACGCTGAGGTTAAAAACTCAACCTTGGTATTTGGAAGGATACCACAGACCTGCGATGAATCATCCCGACAATGCGGTTTATGAAATAATCGGTTCTTTGCTCAGCAGCGGCCGCACTTCTCGACTTTACAAATCTTTAGTAGTAGAAAAGCAATTAGCTTTAGCGGCTCAAGGTTTTAGCGGTTATCCGGGCGAGAAGTATCCGAATTTGATGTTGTTTTACGCTCAAACTGCTCCTGGCCGCACGGTGGATGAGGTGGCTGTGGCATTGAGTCAGGAAATCGAGCGATTGAAAACTGATCCGGTTTCTGCTGAGGAATTAGAGCAAGTGAAAACTCAGGCGAGGGCTGGTTTATTGCGATCGCTCAATTCTAATATGGGCATGGCATTTTCGCTGCTGGATTATCAAGTTAAAACTGGTTCTTGGCGCAATTTGTTTAAGCAATTAGAGGCGATTGCAAATGTTGCTCCGACTGATATTCAGCGTGTCGCTAAGGATACTTTCCGCCCAGAAAACAAGACAATTGGTAAGCTTTTGCCACTGTAAGGAAGAAGGTTCGGCAACGGATTGTGTAACGGATGTAACGGATAAACAAAGAGGAGTTACACCAGTGTCACAATTTTTGATGGATTAAGACTCGTTCCTAGGCTGTGCCTGGGAACGTAGATCCAGAGACTCTGCCTCGATTTATACTCGGCGGTTGAAACCGCTTCTACACAAACGTAGATTTAGACTCGGCGGTTGAAACCGCTTCTACACAAACGAAGATTTAGACTCGGCGGTTGAAACCGCTTCTACACAAACGAAGTCTGCCTCCGCAGACTAAGAGATAGGCTCGCATTTAGGGCGGGTAAGGAGCATCGCTCCTAGGCTATGTCACAATAGAAAATTTAGGAGAAAGAATGAAAAGGACTAAATTGAGACTGAAAAAAATCAAGCTATTTCTGCTATCACTTTGCTTTTTTACTGTTTCATTTTCAACGTTTAACTTGTTGCCTTCCTTCGCTGCGGGACCGAAGCACTACGACGAATTGACATTCCCCGCACTACCAGAATTAAAACTGCCTAAATACACTCGCTTTGAACTCAAAAATGGGATGCGAGTCTACTTAATGGAAGACAAAGAACTACCGTTAGTCGGAGGAAATGCCCTATTTCGCACGGGAGATCGGTTTGAGCCGATCGATAAAATCGGACTCGCAACTTTGACGGGAGAAGTCATGCGAACTGGCGGTACTAAAAAGCACACGTCAGATGAACTCAATCAGTTGCTAGAGCGCCGAGCTGCTTCGGTAGAGACGGGGGTTAATGTTACTTCTGGTAGCGCTAATTTTAGTGCTTTAGCTGAAGATATTGAGCCAGTAATCGACTTGTTTGCAGAGGTGATTCGGGAGCCTATCTTTGCTCAAGAAAAGTTAGATTTGGCGAAGAAACAAGAGCAAGGTGGAATCGCCCGCCGGAATGATAATCCCGATGGCATTACCAGTCGCGAGTTTCAAAAGCTGATTTA
>Ga0105044_10008739_pt1 | contig 13891 bp, 12 predicted proteins | sample MAT01_FD_78092 | JGI IMG/M metagenome (GOLD analysis project Ga0105044, IMG submission 78092) | Freshwater microbial communities from Lake Fryxell liftoff mats and glacier meltwater in Antarctica - MAT-01 | ecosystem: Environmental > Aquatic > Freshwater > Ice > Liftoff microbial mat | place...
ACTTCGCCTTCCAATGCCACACCGCTTTGAGGAATGCGGTGCGGCCGAAACGATCGCGGTCGTAGCCGGTGGCGGTCTTCGCCGCGACGGTGTCCGGCGCGTTAGCGGAGGCGATGCCAGCGGTCTTCAACTCATCGATGAACGCCTGGTTCTCTTGGATCTGTTTCGCCACCACCGACTCGGTAGCGATGCCGGCATGGTCGGTGCCTGGCTGCCAGAGCGTGTCGTGGCCCTGCATGCGGCGCCAACGGATGAGCGTGTCCTGCAGCGTGTTGTTGAGCGCGTGGCCCATGTGCAGCACGCCGGTGACGTTGGGCGGAGGAATGGCGATGGTGTATGGGTGGTTTCCGTTTGGGCCGCGTTTGCCGGCGCCGGCCTTGAAGCAGCCGGAGGTCTCCCAGCGCTGGTAGACCTCGGGCTCCACCAGTTTGGCGTCGTAGGATTTCGGCAGATCAAGGCTCATCGGGATTCCTTCAGACAGACGAGGCGAAAAAAAAGGTTCCAGAAACGACTGCGGGGCGACCGATTGGCCGCCCCGCACGCTTGGCTGCAGGCCGGCGTTGGCTCAAGAGGTAACCACAACAATGGCGGCAGAACGCATGGGCGGCACGCTAGTGGTCAGCCCTAGGCAGGCAAGCCGGCTGCGCACCGGTTTCACCGGTTCATTGGCCGAAGCCGCGCGCCTTGCCCCCACGGTTACGCATGACCCAGGCGGACGGTGAGGTCACCACTTCCTCGCCGGCTTGGGGGGGCGGTTTGGCGACATAAAAAATGTCGAAGGGCAACGCCAAGGGTTTGCCGATCAGGTCATCGGGACCGGCAAGCACATCCACGTCGATGACATGGGAGACGTTGAATTCGGTGGTGTAGTCCGCATTGCGGTTGTCGTAGACCGCGACCACCCGGACGCGCAGTACCCGTTCGTCGCGCAGGGCTTGGTCCTTTGGTACCATGGTCGACCGTGGGCCGTCGCATCCGCTCAGCAGCAGCAGGACGAAGAACAAGCTGACGATCACGCGCATGGCGGAGGAGTCTTCGATTGCCTTGATGGCCTTCCAGCCATAAGTCGGCCCCCCGCGCGGTGACGGAAATACCGCGCCTGGAGCCACCAATGACCACGCAGCCGCAACCTGTCCTCAATCCCCTGGCCGAGGCCGCCAACGCCACGATCAAGGCGGAGAACGCGACGGTTTTCGACCTGCTGTCCGAGCGCGGCAAACGCTTCTTTTTCCCGGCTAAGGGCATCCTGGCGCAGGGCGCCGAGGCCAAGCAGAAGGCCAAGGCCGCCAACGCCACCGTCGGCATCGCCACGGAAAACGGCGCGCCCATGCACCTGCAGGTGGTCGGCCAGTACTATCAGGGCCTGACGCCCGCCGAGATCTACGACTACGCGCCGTCCTTTGGCAAACCCGACCTGCGCGCCGCGTGGGCAAAGAAACAGCGCGAGGAGACCCCGTCGCTCGGCCAAGCCCTCACCAGCCTGCCGATCGTTACCAACGCGCTGACGCATGGCTTGGCCGTGGTCGGTGATCTGTTTCTCGATCCGGGTGACGAGGCGCTGTCCAGCGACCTGATGTGGGAGAACTACAATCTCTCGTGGGAGACGCGCCTTGGTGCGCGCATCATCACCTACTCATTCTTCGATCACAAACTCACCGGCTTCAACCTCCAGGCTTTCACCCAGGCGTTGTTCGCGCGCAAGGGCCGCAAGCTGGTTGTCGCTCTCAACTTTCCCAACAACCCGTCGGGTTACTCGGCGACCAAGGCCGAGGCCGGTGCGATCATCAATGCACTGATCGCCGCCGCCGCCGCTGGCACCAAGCTCGTCGTGGTGTGCGACGACGCGTACTACGGCATGTTCTTCGACGACGCCTGCGAGAAGGAATCGCTCTTCGGCCGTCTGGCGCAGGCGCACCAGAACATCCTGGCGATCAAGATCGACGGCGCGACGAAAGAGGAATTCGTCTGGGGTCTGCGCGTCGGCTTCATCACCTACGGCGTGAAGGGCGGCACCAAGGCGCTCTACGACGCGCTCGAACAGAAGACCGGCGGCATCATCCGCGCGGTGATCAGCAACGTCTCGATGCCCGGTCAGTCGATCGTGCTCAAGGCGCTCCAGGCGCCAGATTTCCGCAAGCAGCAGGCGGAGAAGGTCGAGATCCTGCGCCAACGCGCTGCGGTCACCGCGATCGAATGCCGCAAAGCCGAGTACGCCGATTGTTGGGACGTCTATCCCTTCAACAGCGGCTACTTCATGTGCCTGAAAGTGAAGGGCGTGTTGGCGGAAACCGTGCGCCAGAAACTGCTCGAAGCGCACGGCGTCGGTGTCATCGCCCTCGGTCAGACGGAACTGCGCGTCGCGTTCAGCTGCCTGACGGAAGCGCAGATTCCCGGCGTGTTCAGCGCTGTGGCTGCGGCTGTCCGCGCTTGCCGCTGAGGGAGCGGGCTTTGCCCGCGCTGCGAGCTTCGCGCTGCGAGCTTCGCGCTGCGAGCGGGCTTCGCCCGCGCTACGAGGCTTCGCCGCGGGAGCCGCAGCGACCTCGCCGCGCGCAGCTCGTCGCGGGAGCGCAGCGACCTCGCAACGGGAGCGCAGCGACCTCGCCGCGCGTAGTCAGATGCACGACCCAAATACAAAACGGCGCTTGGTAAACCAAGCGCCGTGGACGTGAATCCGTAAATTGTACGAGCTTAGCTCGGCTCAGTAACGGCCGCCGCCGCCGCCGCCGCCAGCTCCGCCGCCGCCGCCGTAACCGCCACCACCGCCGCCTTCACGACGCGGGGGACGTCCGCCGCCGCCAGCTCCACCGCCATAGCCGCCGCCGCCAGCTCCACCCCCGCCGCCGCCGGGCTGGCGAGGTTCAGCTTCGCGCACGCGCAGGGCACGACCTTCGATGTCCTTGCCGTTGAGCGTGTCGATTGCGGTCTTGCCTTCGGCATCGTTAGTCATGGTGACGAAACCGAAGCCGCGGCTGCGACCGGTCTCGCGATCCATGACAACCTTGGCGCGGGTGACCGCTCCATGGGCTGCGAACATATTGGTCAAGCCTTCGTCGTTGACCGACCAGGGCAGGTTACCGACGTAGAGTTCCACAGAATCCTCGCATCTGGCGCGAATACGCCTCAAGCGGCGCGTGTTTGCGCCTTGGGTGAGCCGACAACATGCTTAAGTGATCAGCAAGCCAAGTAAAATTTGGGTAGTTTTCACCGGATCTTGTCCAGGTGAGTCAAGGAGAGGGGAGGAGAGGGGAGGGAGATGAGAGGAGAGGGGGCTAGAAGGGCATTACGTCTTCAGCCGTGGCGCGAGGGTGAGGAATTGGCGGACAACCGCGAGCCACGGTCGCCGACCAGGGTGTCGTACCCCTGGCCACCTTCGAGCGCCAGGATGGCATCGTGGATGTGGGCGCGACGGTCCGCGTGCTCGACCTCGTCGCGCGTCGCACCTGGGCGTCCACAGGCGATGTTGTGGTAGATGGTGTCGTTGAAGAGGACGTTGTCCTGCTGCACGATCGCGAACAGAGCGCCAGCGATTCCAGCGCGAAGTCCCGCAGATCGGTGCCGTCAAGGGTGAAGTGCCCGGCGCCGACATCGTGGAAGCGCGGCAGCAGGTCGAGCAGCGTCGATTAGCCCGCGCCGGACGGTCCGACCAGGGCGACGGTACGCCCGACCGTAACCCGCCAGCGCAGGTCCTCCATGGTCCGGTTGGCGACCCGCATGCCGGACCACAGTGCGATGTAGGACGCGACCGCCACGAGCGGAGCGAGCACGATGAGCGCTAGGCCCAGGCCCAGCACTGCACCCTGGGTGCAGCTGACACGGCGCCATTCCCTGGGCCGCGCGGTCCCGCGCGGTCGCGTCCGGCTTGTCAGAGGCCTGACGGCACCACACTGCCGCGACACTCCTGGGAGGGGGCTACTGTGGGCGAATTCCGCGACCGATTGTTGGAGCTCAAGGCCAAGCTCGATGCCTTCGCCAAGCTGATGAATGTCGCCGCCAAGCAGGAGGAAATCCAACGCTACGAGATGCGCATGGGTGATCCCTCGTTTTGGACCGACCAAGCCAAGGCGCAGGAGATGGTCGCTACGCTCAAGTCAGTGAAGGGCGTGGTCGATCCGTGCGTGGAGTTATTACAGGCGGTGAAGGACAACCTGGAAATGTTGGAGATGACCGAAGCGGAGAAGGATGAAGCCGGTCAGGCGGAGATCGCTGCCGAAACGACGCGTTTGGCCATGCGCTACGACAAGCTCGAACTGAGCCTCGCGCTGTCGGGCAAGTACGACCGCTCGAACATCTTCCTCTATATCAAGCCGGGTGCTGGTGGCACTGAAGCGTGCGATTGGGCCGGCATGCTCTTCCGCATGTATAGTGCTTACTGCCAGAAGGCCGGCTACACCGTCGAGGTCGTCGACATGCTGCCTGGGGACGAGGCCGGCATAAAAAACTGCACGTTGGCGATCAAGGGGCCAAACGCCTACGGCAATCTCAAATCCGAGATGGGCACACACCGTCTGGTGCGTATGAGTCCGTTCAATGCTGACGGAAAACGTCAGACCAGTTTCGCCGCGGTCGAGATCACGCCAGAAATGGACGAGGTCGGCGACGTGAAGATCGACGAGAAGGAACTGCGCATTGACACCTACCGTGCGTCCGGTGCTGGTGGTCAGCACGTCAACAAGACCGACTCCGCGGTGCGCATCACCCATGTGCCCACGGGCTTGTTCGTCGCCTGTCAGACGGAACGCAGCCAGATGCAGAACCGTAGCCGTGCGATGAAAATGCTGATCGCGAAATTGCAGCAACTCAAGGAAACCGAACGTCTCGACGAGTTGAAGGATTTGAAGGGCGAACGCGGCACCATTGGCTGGGGCCATCAGATCCGCAGTTACTTTTTGCAACCAACCCAGATGGTGAAGGACCTGCGCACGCGCCACAGCACGTCACAGGCCTACAACGTCCTTGACGGTGAACTGCAGCCGTTCATTGACGCCTACCTGCGTTGGCGCTTGGGCGGTAGCAAGGACATGAAGGGTGTGTCCGGCGACGATGACGAGTAAGCTGTAGGGCGATAAGGTAGCAGTGCGGAATCAGCGGTGAGGGGTGCGTCGCGGTTTCCCGACGTGCGCCTGCTTCCCTGCCTGTGGCTGAGCAGAGACGAACGGGGGTCACCGGCCACGGTTCAGGCCTTTCTGTGTGCCTTCAGTGACAACCATTGACCTCGTGAACCATGGTAAAAATCAGGCGTTCTATCGTGCATCACCCCAGCACGATGAAGGAACTCGCCATGAGCGCGCCCAACGAATCGAACGATCAGGACCCCGTCACCGAGCAGGTGATCATTGAGTCATCCGACAACGAGAACGATCACAAGGGCATTGCCCCGGCGTGGCTGATCAGCCTTGGCACGCACGCTGTCGCGATAGCGATCATGGCCGCGGTGGTGTTCGGCTCGACGCCGAAGGAGATCGAACTTCCTCCCCATCGTCCCATCGATCTGCCCTCGCTGGTGAAGGAACAACCGCCGGAGATCAAGACCACCATCGATCCGACCGAACTAAACATCACGATCACTGATCCGGTGAAGGAACCTCAGCCGTTGACGTTGGTCGAGGTCAACAACGTCGAGGATCCCTCCAATGACGATGCGAACGAAACTGGGAGCCCAGGGGACGTCCAGGCGGTTTCGACCATCGAAACCGGATCGACCGGAGCCTTCATGGCGATCGGTGCCGCCGGTGGGAATACCGGCATGTTCAGCATGCGCAAAGGGCCGGGCCGTGCTCGTGGAGCCAGAGAGAGCGGCAGTCCGACAGGTGCCGTGCGCACCAGTTCGATCGAAGCCGCCCTGCGCTGGTTCAAGCGCCACCAGAGCCCCAACGGCATGTGGGATGTCGATCAGTACCAGAACAACTGCATCGAAGCGGGAAAATGCGAGCCCGGTGTGAACCAGGCGGGCGATGCCGACATCGCCTGCACCGCCTATGCTGTGATGTGCTTCCTCGGTGCCGGTTACGACCACATCACGCCGAACAAACACCGTCCAGTGGTGACGAAAGCGATCGAATGGCTGCTCGCGCAACAGAAGGCCGACGGTTTGTTCGGTGAACGCAATTACGAACACGCCGTGGCGACCATGGCGCTCGCCGAAGCGCTGGGCATGAGCAACGACCAGCGTCTACGCATACCGGCGCAGAAGGCGGTCGATGTGGTGATCGCGCGTCAGGCGCAGGATCCTGACGCCAAGGACAAGGCCTATGCCGGACTCGCGTGGGACTACGCCGCAGCGAATGCCGCACGCAACGATACCTCGGTGAGCGGTTGGAGCATGATGGCGCTCAAGAGCGCCCTCGGTGCCGGTCTGCAGGTCGGCAACAGCATGCAGGGGGCCAAGGTTTGGTTGGATCGTGCGTGGAAGGCGGCGAATCCCGATTGGAAGAAGCTCGATCCCTACCAGGACACCTCGGTCTTCCCGTACACCTACGACGCCACGTCAGACAAGGTCGACAAGGAGCACCTGAGCTGCGTCGGCGCGCTGTGCGCGATTTACCTCGGCCACCACAAGGGTGACGTGATGTTGGAGACCATGGCCAACTCGATCATGAAGAACGACTTCCCGACCACCTGGCCAACCAACACCTACTTCCTCTACTACAACACCCTCGCGGTCTTCCAGATGGGTGATGAGCGTTGGAAGAAGTGGGATGCGCCGGTCACCAAGCTGCTGTCGGACGCCCAGCGCATGGATGACACCTGTTTCAATGGCAGCTGGGACTACGCCGGCACGCAGTTCCATGGCCACGATACCGGACGCCTGCTCAGCACGGCCTATGCCTGCCTGTCACAGGAAGTTATCTGGCGCTACACGCGGATTGAGAAGAAGTGAGGGATTAGCTTCGAGCTGCGAGCTGCGAGTTAACAACACTACACCCCTGGCCTTACCCAGGGGTGTAGTGTTTTCGGTGATAAACTCGTAGCTGGTAACTCGTAGCTGGTAGCTGGTAGCTGGTAGCTGGTAGCTGGTAGCTCGCAGCGGCGAGCTCAGCGTGCGCGTTTATAAAAAGGCAAGCTCACGACCTCAGCCGCACATACGCTGCCGCGCACGTCAACCGACAACGCCGTGCCGACGGCTGACAGCGCGCTCGGTACGAAGGCCATGCCGATGGGCACGCCGAGCGTCGGCGACAAGGTGCCGCTGGTGATGATGCCGACCGGTGCGCCGTCCTTTACCACGGCGTAGCCCTGACGTGGCACGCGCTTGTCGGTCATGCGCAAGCCGACCAACCGTTTGGCGGTGCCGGCGGCGAGCTGTTTCAGCAGCACGTCAGCGCCGATGAAGCCACCGTTCTTGTTGACGGCGAAACCGAGCCCGGCCTCCACTGGCGTCACCGAGCGGTCCAGTTCGTGGCCGTAAAGCGGCATGCCCGCTTCTAAGCGGAGGGTATCGCGGCAACCGAGGCCGCAGGGAACCGCGCCGGCAGCGACCACGGCTTCGTAGAACTGTGCTGCATTCGCAGCGGGCACGAAACATTCGAAGCCATCCTCGCCGGTGTATCCCGTCCGGCTGAGCCGGACGGTGATTCCCGACCACTGCAGGTCGACGAAGGAGTAGTATTTCAGATGGCGACCGTCCAAGCCCAGGCCGGCCAGCAATCCGGCCGCCAACGGCCCCTGCACCGCGATCATCGCCTGGGTCAGGGTCAGATCTGTAAGCGCCAGTTCTGTAAGAGATTTGCCCGCAAGAATCTGCCAGCGAGCGAGGATCTTCTGGTGATTACCGGCATTGACCACCACATGAAACGCCTGTTCCCCTTCCCGGCTGACCAAAACGTCGTCCTCGACCGTGCCGTCCTCAGCCAGCACCAAGCCGTAACGCACCTGACCTGGTTTCAGGTCATCCAGGCGGCGGCAGATTTGGCGGCTGAGCAATCCGAGCGCGTGTGGCCCGCTCAGGTGCAAGCGACCCATGTGTCCCAGGTCGAAGATGCCACAGCCCGTGCGCACCGTCTGGTGCTCCTGAGTGATGCCGGCGAACTGCACCGGCATGTCCCAGCCATTGAAGTCGATGAAGCGGCCGCCGCGTGAACGTTGTGCCTCAAAGAGTCCGGTCTGATGACCCATCTCCAGTCTCCTCATCTCTTGTTTCAGCAAGGGTTTCTTGTGGTTTCAGCGGCAACATTCCGGTTGCGGGGCAGCAGCATGTACATTCACTCTGACTCTCAGCAAGCGTCCGCGCGGAGGTAGCATGCCCGTCCCCCAGCATCGTGGTCGTCGTGGCTTGGTTGCCACCCTGGCCATGCTTGGATTCCTCAACGCTGCCATCGCTGGTGAAGGCGGCACGCAAGGAGCCGGTGTCGCCGGACCGTTGCCGTCCGCTGAGGTCACTCGCGCCAATGCGTTGGCCGCCGCCGGCCACCGTGACGAAGCCGCTGCGCTGCTCGAACTGCATGTGTCGACCAATCCGCAGGACGCGCTCGCCAAGCAGACGCTGCTGTCGCTGCGCATCAGTATGATGGAAGATGAGATCCGTCGCATCCTGGGCGAACAAGCCAAGGCCAAGGAACTGATCGTTGGCGATCCGGATTACGAATCAGCCCGTGCCCGTGCCGACGCAGCGGTGTCTAAACGTCTCGATGTCGCCGAGTACTACGCGCACAACCGCAAATACCCCGAAGCAGCGATGGTGTGCAACGCCATCCTCAAGGACTACCCGCACCATCCGGCGGCACTCAAGCTCAAGTACCGCATCCTCACGGAGATGGTCGAGCGCGAGCGCAACGAGCTGCTGCGCGACAAGGCGCTGCGTCGCGAGGACGTGATCAACGATTCGCATGATGGTGGAATCATTCCCGGTGAGTTGCCGAAGTCGAAACGCACCATCTTCATCTTCGATGAGGACGTTGCCGATATCGACCGCGCCGCCTTGCAGCAACGCCTGCAGCAACGTGTTGATCTGATTTACGATGGCACCAACGGCACCAAGAGCGCGCAGGTGCGCGAAGTGCTGCAGCCGTTGTTCGCCATCGCCGGTATCAACTACGTGATTCTCGACAGTGCGCTCGGCACCGAGACGCTGACCATCCACTTGGTCCACGAGACCATCGAGACTGCGCTCGCGACTATCTCGAAGCTGGTGAACATCCGCTACAATTATTCCGGTGGCACGGTGTACATCTCCAGCGCGACCAGCGATGTGCTGGTCACCGAAATCATCCGCGTTCATTCTGGTCTGACCGACGTGGTCACCGAGCCGCAACTTGGCGCCAACGACTTTGGTGGCGGCGGTCAGCAGGGCGGCCAGCAAGGTGGCCAGGGCGGTCAGATGAACGCAGGTGGTGGTGGCGCAGCTGGGTTGTTCGGTGGCGGCCAAGGCGGCCAAGGCGGCCAAGGCGGCCAGCAGGGCGCGGCGCAGGAGTTCGTCTCCGATCTCGAACGCTTCCTCGAACAGGTGCCCGACATCGTCGTCGGCTGGCCGGCCGAAGGGAAGATCTACCTCGATAAGAAATCGAACACCGTTTACGTGCGTTCGACGCCACACACCATTCAAGAAGTCAAACGCCTGCTGCAGGCGCTTGATTACAACAGCACGCAGGTGCTGATCGAGGCGCGGTTCATCGAAGTCAGCGATTCGGGCTCACGGGAACTGGGCGTCGATTGGGCCGCCAAGGGTTCCGGCGGCGACACCTTCGTGGGGGCGCCCAACAACAGCCTGAACCCTCCGACCACGGCCGATGCCCTGGCTGATACGGGTGCGTTGCTGGGTTCCGGATTCGGCAACATCTCTGGCATAGTACCAGCCGGTGCCGGTGGATTGTTCGCCCAGGTGCTGGTCGCTCCCAGCGACTACCTGCGCTTCAAGGCGCAGATCTCAGCGCTCGAACAGAGCGGCAAGGCGGACACGTTGTCGGAGCCGAAGATCCTCACGCTCAATAACGCTGTCGGTGTGATCGAAGTGCGTAAGGACATCTCGTATGTGTCGAGCTTCCAGAACGCCGGCACCAACAGCCAGCCGTTCTTTCCCAACGATCCGAACAACGGCAACACCATCAATCCGGGCTTCAGCTTCTCGAACGCAACGCTGGTCCCGCAGTTCACCAAGGATTACGAAGGCATCTCGCTCAAAATCCGTCCGTCCGTCGCGCGCAACAGCGACATCATCACCCTGGGCATCACCCCGACGGTGCGTGAACTGGTTAGGGCTCCAGCCAATTTTGCGTTCTCGAATGCCGGTGGTGGCAACAGCGAAGCGCCAATCACCAACAACGTTCAATCGCCACCGGAGTTCGATACACGTCGCCTGGTCACCGCCTTGCACGTGAAGAACGGCGGCACGGTGATCCTGGGTGGTCTCTCGCGCGAACGGGAACAGAGCAACACCACGGGTGTGCCGTTCCTCTCGCGGATCCCGGTGGTCGGCAGCCTGTTCCGGCGCGACAGCAAGCTGAGCAGGCGCACCAATCTGATGATCTTCGTCACCGCGCACATCATCGATCCAGAAGGCGCGAAGCAGGGTGACGACGTGAAGCACCTGCGTGATACCGCCCGTGTGCTGTTGCCGGCGCAGGTCGACGCGGCAGAGAAGAACAGCGCTGCCGAGGCCGCAAAACCGGCGCCCTCGTCCAAACCAGCGGAAGACACCGGACCCATCTGGCGGCGGGATCGCCGACGCTGATGGCACGCACGGCCGTTGGTCTGGACATCGGTCACCACACGGTGCGCGCTGTGGCGCTGCGGCGTGATGGCCGTTCGTTCGCCATCACCGCCTTCGGCGAAGTGCGTCGTCGCGGCGAAGACGGCCAGACCCGGCCCTTGCCCGAGGTCGTCGCCGAACTGAAGAAGCTGGTGTCGCTCGGTCGTTCACCCTGCGTCGCTCATGGTGACATGACGACCCTGGTGAAATACGTCGGCACCATCCCGATGGCGCCGGATCGACTCCAACGCCTGCTGCGGCTGGAACTAGAGCAAGCGATCGAAGCCAAGGAACTGGCTGCTGACAGTTTTCCGGTGCCATTCGCGAGCGACGAACTCATCCACTGCTGTGTGCTCACCCAGCCAGCCAGCGCCTACGAGGCGTTGTCCAGCTTGGCGAGCATCGGCATCGAACCGTCGGCGCTGCATGTTGCGCAGGCCGCGGCGTTCAACGCCACCGTGCCGCTGCCGCCGGTGCAAGACGACGATCTTGCCCTGCTGGTCGATATCGGCGCCACCACCACCAACGTCGCCTTGTTCGGTGATCGCCGACTGCTCGCCTGCCGCCAGTTGCCCATCGGTGGCGACAGTTTCTCTGCTGCCATAGGCGGCGGTGATGGTCCGGCGACCGCAGCCATCGAACAGCAGCTCAAGTCCGGCACTGGCATGACGTCAGTCTTTGGTGCGAAGGCGTCGCCGACGGCGTTGGCGGCATCACCCGTTCCTGCTGTGGCCCCAGCGACGCCAGTGATCACTGGCGTCGAAACCGGCGCTTTGGAATTGGATGACGGCGTGGACCCGCTGTCAGGGATCGACGCCGACATTTTCGCCATCGCGGATGATCATCCGGGCGATGCGGCGTCTTCATCGAGTTCGAGTTCGTTGTCGCCAGTCGAGATCACAGCAGCGACCGAATCCCAGGTCGGCACAGGCACCCGCTTGCCGTTCGAAGCGCTCGACTTTGGTGACGCGGTCGCTGCACCTGGGCGCGTGACTCAACAACTCGCCGCGCGTACGCTGGGACCAGAGCTGACGCGCGTCGCCGAGAGCCTCTACGCCCAATTGTCCAGTTCACTGGCGTGGTTCCGCACGCAGATCCACGCGCGTCAGCTCACCGTGAAAAAGGTGCTGCTCGCGGGCGGCGGCTCTGGCCAGGACGGACTGGAGGCCTATCTCCAGCGGCGATTCAACCTGCCGGTGTCGCGTTTTGATCCCTGCGATGGTCTCACCGGCAAGACGCCCGAGCGCCCGTACGAATTTGCCACGGCCATTGGTTTGGCAATCGCTGCGGCGGACGCCATCCCAGGAACCTGCCGACTCGACCTCACGCCAGATGGCGTGCTGCGCAAACGTCTGTGGCGTACACGGCTGGTGTGGCCGTATGTCGCGGCAGCGTGCTTGGTGTTGTCGGCGGTGCTGGCCGGTTGGACCATGCTGAGCAATCAGGCGGTAGCGCAGGCCAACATCGACACCTACTCCGCGTTCCAGCAACAGCACGACGCGTTGAAAGCCCGGCTTGATGCGCTGGGTAAGGAACGCGACGGCTTGTCGGAAGACGTGCGCTCTATCGCTGGTCGGCTTTATGCCGGTCGCGATCTGCTCTACACCGTGCGTGCACTGAAGGAGCAGACCAAGAATTCGCCGGAGCTGTGGATCACCAGTTTGGAGACCATTGATATTGCCGGTGAGAACGAGGTCAGCGACACCAAGGCCGCCACTGCGGTGCGCGGCTTGACCGCTGGCCGCCCCTCACCAAGCGACAAGAAGAACGCCCGGCGTGACACCGCTATCGATCGTGGTGCAGTGGACGTCGAGGGCTTGGTGAAGTTCGACGACAAGCAGACTGACGTCAAAATGAATCAGTTCTTCGAGGACTACAATCTTGCCATCGCCAAGTGGACTCCTGGCAAGGAACTCACCCCGCTGTTTCGCGACGACAAAGTGCTGATGCACATGCTTGAGCACAATGACGCAGCGAAACCGCTTCCCGGTCGTGCCACCCGTCGCGCGACTCCGGTCAAGGAAGTCGAAGCGGGACGTTTCCCATTCAAATTGCGCTTTTTCTTCCAGCCGACTCAACTCGACGACATCACTGCCGGATCCAAAGGCCCGGTGTCGATGACGCCGCGCTCAGTCGAGGCGCAGCCATGATGCCCAACGTGAAAAAAGATGAGCAGAAGGGCTGGCTGGTGCTCGTCGGTTCCGCGGTGGTGGTACTGATCGCGCTGTGGATTATCAGCGATGGTGGTGAACTGGACGCCGCCGCCGAACAGGCGCGCGCCGGCCTAGCCGTCGGTGGGCGCGAGGACATGGCGGTCCATGTCGAGCGTCAGGTGGAGGCCAACCAGGAACTGCGCACGACCATCGAACAACTCAAGGGCCAGACCGATTTCGTCCTGGCCGACGAGTTCGTCATCCGTGCGGAAGAACGCCAACCGGGCTACTTCTTCAAACGCAAGTTCGTCGAAGTGCGTGAACGTCTGCGCGACAAGGCCGAAGCACGCAAGATCGCCTACGATCAGAACATCGGCTTTGGCGCCGATCCTGCGGTGCCGCCGGATGATCAGGCGCCGTACCTGCTGACCATGTTGCAACTGACCGAGAAGGTCGTCGGCATCGCTTTCGACAGTGAACGTCCGCTCGAATCGCTCCGCGTCACCCATGGACCCGCGGTCGACACCGGTCCCGAATCCCGTCCGGCGCTGGTGCGCGAATATCCGCTGCAACTAGAAGTGCGTGGCGGCCTCAAAGACATCCTCAGTATCCTCCATCGCATCAGCCAGATCGATGCGCCGGTCAAGGATGGCAAGCGCAGTGACTACCCGCTGATCCTGCGTGGTTTTTCGCTCAAGAGCGAAAACGCCACGCCCAAGGATGACATCTCGCAACTCGACGCGGTGTTCGATTTAGCAGCCATGCGTTTCATCACCGAAGAGGAACGCGCCAATGATCCGCTGGCTTTCCAGCCGGTCGGTGGCGGATCGCGTTCGTCCAGCGGTGGAGGAAGGCCGGTGTTCCATGCGCGCCCCTAATCTTCAACCGCTCGCCGCTGGTGTCGCCGCACTCTTGCTGATCGCCAGCATGGGCTGGTGGCTGCTCAGCACGCCCGAAATGATCGAAGCGCGCAATCTCCGGCATCGCCGCTTTCATACGCACGATGTCCGCACCCTTCCAGGTTGGTTGGCCGGGATCGATCAGTTCGGGCGTGCTG
>Ga0105044_10008740_pt1 | contig 13890 bp, 15 predicted proteins | sample MAT01_FD_78092 | JGI IMG/M metagenome (GOLD analysis project Ga0105044, IMG submission 78092) | Freshwater microbial communities from Lake Fryxell liftoff mats and glacier meltwater in Antarctica - MAT-01 | ecosystem: Environmental > Aquatic > Freshwater > Ice > Liftoff microbial mat | place...
ACCAGCGATTCGCATACGCTCAAACCGAGACCCAACCCCCGTCCATCCATGCGGGTTGAGAAGAACGGCTCGAACAATCGCGGCAGCACGTCTGGCGCGATGCCCGGCCCATTGTCGGTGACGCGCAGTTCGCCGTGCGTTGCGGTTTGTGAAATGGTGAGCGTGAGGCGTCGGTCGTTGGTATCCATTTGATCAAGCGCATGCAGCGCGTTGGTCGCAAGGTTGTGGATGACTTGCTCCAGCGCGACGGGGTCAGCAAGCACTTCAACGTCGCCGTCACTCACAATTTCTGTGGTCACGCGATGCTCGCGACATTGCGGCTCCAGCAGATACAGCGCGTCGCGCACGGCCTCGGTCAGACGCAAGGGAACGCGCTCGGCATGCGTGTCCGGGCGCTCGACCGTGCGTCGCAGGCGCGTCAGCACGTCGGAGGCGCGACGCGCCTGCTCGCTTGCGCGTTGCATGGCGGTTTGTGCGGTGTCGATTTCCGGTGGTGATTCCTTGAGCAGGCGCACTGCGGCCTGCGTGTTGGCGAGCACAGCGGTGAGCGGTTGATTGAGTTCGTGCGCCATGCCCGCTGCAAGTTCGCCTAGGGTGTTGAGGCGCGCGACCTGACCGAGCCGCAGCAGTTCTTCGGCACGCGCCCGTTCGCGACGCTGGTGCATGAGCGTGGCGAGCGCCGCCAGCAACGCCGCGGTGCCAAGCACCCACGCGATCATCCCACGCCACGGCAACTCGGCCCAGCTGACGTAACGCATGACAACCACGTCGAATGGCTGGCTTTCGGTGGCGAGATGCTTGCGAAAATCAAGGCGCCAGCGTGTGTCAAAAATCTGGCCCGGTTGCAGCACGAACGATTGCCCAGCGTGCTCAAGCGTGACACGCACCGCGCTGTCGCGACCGTGGTTTGCCGCGTTACCCGTAGGCCACTCGCTCCACGGCACCATCGCACGGGCGTCGATTTGCAGTGCGTAGCTGTTGGGGGTGGACGCGATCACCAGCCAGTACCGGCCCTGCTGAAAGTCAACCGGCCCGAGCGCGGGGCGGGACGCGGCGCGTGATGCGTCCTCCGCAATGTTGAGTGCGGCGACGTTGAGGCTGCTCGGCCACGGCGTCCCCGGTGCGTGCTTTTCTACCGCGATCACTTGCGGATAAACCGACGACAGACGGCGTTCGCGTTCTGCCTCGGTGCTTTGTGATTGCAACAGGCCGAGCGTGGCGAGCACGGCGTCGTGCTGCGACGCGCGCTGGCTCAGCAGCCGATGCATGATGCGCGCATCGACCTCGAAAGATTCGCGCAAATTGGCGAGTTCGGTGCGCGCGAGCCATAGCGCGCCGACAAAAGCGAGCGCGAGCCATGCGGCGCTCCAGAGCACGTTTTGGCGCAGGCGAGTGATCACTTGAAGATTGTCATATGGGTTATCAGCTTTTCCACTGATCCCTTATTCAATAGGGGCTAAGGGCTGATTTAGGTTACTTGTCGACTTTGTCGCTTTTCAGACTCATGCCCCAAGGCAGCGGCGTTTCCAGCGAAAAGATGACGGCCTGTGAATTGCACTGAAGATCGTAATGGTGCGCTATTTTCCACCAGCCTTTTCCAGCATCGCCACCATCTCGCGATAGCCGCGCGATTTTGCCAGCGCCAGCGGTGTGTTGCCTTGCCGGTCGGTCAGCTGTAGATTGGCTTTGGCGTCAATCAACGCCTTCAACGTGGCCTGATGTCGTGCGCCGCCGTTGCCGAGCACGATGGATTCGATGACTGCCGTCCAGTGCAGATTGTTGACGTGATCGAGCGGCGCGCCCGCATTGATGAGTTGCCTGACCACGCCGTCGTGCCCGAGATGCGCGGCGGCGATTAACGCGGTGCCGTCGTAGCGGCTGGTCGTGAGCTTGGCGCTGGCACCGAGCGCGAGCAAGCTGCGCAAGGTTTCTTCGTCGTCAGCAACCGATACGATGGTGACGGCGTCGTAGATGTCGCGCTCCAGCAGACCGAGATTCGCGCCCGCTTTTGCGAGTGCGCGAATAGCGTCACGCTGTTTGGCGAAAGCGGCGACATGCAGCGGGGTGCGACCGTAACCGTCGCGCGCATTCACATCGGCTTTGCTCGCTATCAGCTTGTCAATCGCAGCTATATCGCCGCGATGCGCAGCAATGTGCAAGCCGGTATAGCGAGCAATTTCAGCCGCGTCGGGCGCGACCTGCGCTCGGGCGGGTGCAGCGTGAATTACCAGGCCGATGGCCGTCGCGATCACGAGTAAAAACAGGCGCAGGTTCATGATGATGGGCTCCGCTTTACTTGAGTTGATCTTTGACTTTGTCGAGCGCGACCATCGCGCACTGCTCATCAAGATTGCCGCCTGGTGCACCGCCGACGCCGACCGCACCGATAACCTCGTTGCCCACTTTGATTGGCACACCGCCACCCAGCAGCAGGAAGCCGGGAATGTAGACGAGATTCGCCGCTGCCGGGTTCTTTTGCGAGCCGTCCTGCATGGCGAGCGTCGTATTCTTGGCCGAGGCGGAGGTGAACGCTTTTTGCTGGCTCGCAGCGAGCGTGTGCGGACCGGCGTTGTCCGCGCGCTGCACAGCACGCACGCCGCCTGCGCGATCAACCACCGTCGCTGTGACCGCATAGCCGTTGGCGCTGCACGCAGCGACGGTTGCGCCAGCGATTTCGTTGGCCAGGGCGAGCGAAATGTTGCGCTCGGTGCGCACGGATGCAGTCGGAGTTTGTGCGTGTGCGATGCCAGCGACGAACGTCGCGGCGATGCTCATTGAGAGGGCCATTTTTGTGAAGCGTTGCATGAAAGTTCTCCCTGATTGGTAGCGCAATCAAAGCGTTGCGCGATGGGTAGAACGTTAGGTTTTATTGGCGTCGCTGACTATTCGGTTGGCTACTCGCAGCGCTCCGTAGAACTACGGAGGCACGGCTTTGGTAAGCGCTGCGGGCGTGTGCTGCTCGCATGTGAGCCGGAAACTTGACACAGGCTGCACGGGGTGCAGAATCCGCGACGCTGTAGCCATCGCGCTACCGATCAAACCCCAAAGGAGATCATCATGAAAATAATGTCGTTCCGCAGCACACCGTTGCTGGTTGTTGCCGCCTCGCTTGCGCTCGCATTTTCGTTATCTGGATGTTCAAACATGCCCAACTCGTCCGGCTGGACGACGCTAGTCGACGGCGCGAAAGGCATGGAGAATTTCACTGCTATCGGCGACGCCAACTGGCGCGCGGAAGACGGCGCTATCGTCGCCGACAAAGCAAAAGTAACCAGCTACCTCATCAGCAAAGCGTCGTACAAAGACTTCCAGATTCGCGCCGAATTCTGGGCTGATCACACCACCAACAGCGGCATCTTCATCCGTCTTTCAAACACCAGGGAAGTCACCGCTGCCAACTCATATGAAGTGAACATTTTCGATCAGCGTCCCGACCCGCTCTACGGCACCGCCGCAATCGTTGACGTAGCCAAAGTCGCGCAGCCGATGCCCAAAGCGGGCGGCAAATGGAACACGTTCGTCATCACCGCCAAAGGCCCACGCATGATCGTCGAATTCAACGGCGTGCAGACGGTAGACGTAGAGCACAGCAAGTTCGCCAGCGGACCGTTCGCACTGCAATTCGGCAACGGCGCCAAGGATGCGCCTGGTGGTGCGATCAAGTGGCGGAAGGTGGAGATTCGGGCGCTGTAGTTTGATCCCGTAGACAGCGTCTACGGGATCGGGTTGCGCGCCAATTCTTTGGCTCACCTGACGCCCAAAGTGGCGGATGAGCGTCGAACGGCAGCTTGACTATTTCGCGTGAAACAAAGTCTCGATCTCGTCCGCACCCATGCAATCAAAATCATCAGGCACCGAGATTTGCCCTTTCATAAAACCAAGGCGAGACGCGGGTGCCGCTGGCGCATCGAGCGCTACGACTTTCACCAGCGGCTTGCCAGCCTTCGCGATCACAAAAGGCTCACCTGCCACGGCTTGTTTAATCAGGCGCGAGAGATGTTTTTTTGCTTCGAGGATGCTTACGGTGTGCATATTGCTCCGCTCTATCAGATGAACCAAGTTTAATTAGTTCAACTTACTTGGCTTTTGGTGGGGTGCGACACAATTGTTTGTACCGTTGGTCGCTTCGACTAATGCGCTCGCATAAGCGCTTCAAACCCCGCCTGCTCGAAATGATTGTCTGTGCTTAACGCTTTGGTGATTCCCCGAGCACGCATGATCTCAAAACTCACGCAATCGGCGAGGCTCCATTCTTTGTCGGTCCGTGCCGCGAATAGCGCCACTGCATCCGCGAACAATACGCTGTTCAATGAAACGATTTCGACTGTGGGATCGCTTCGCAGTGCGGCAATTATTTCAATGCCCGATGCGCGAAATGCCAGACGAGAGAACGCGACACCAATTTCAAGAAGTATTGCGTCACTGGTGACGAGATCAATGCGTTCGACCGAAGCTCGCGCGGATAAGTGCAACGCAACTTCGTGATGCGCATCTCGCGGTGGCGCCAGCGCAATAACAAATGCGGTATCAATGAACCACGGTGAGCTCACGCTAGCCGACTAGGGCTTGACGTGAATGGGTTCGTCAAAGCGCTCCGAAAAATCTGGCGGTGCGTCGATTCGTGCACGCTGGGTTGTGGCCAGAAACGACACAGCAGGTGAACGAGCGGCGATCGGACGCACGACGATTTCAACTTCCTCGCCTGGCGTGAGGCGTGCGTCGCGAAACACCAGCGCACCAGCCGCATCGATGCGAACCCGAGATTCAATGGCAGCTTTCATACGCAACACTCCATTTGAAGATCAACCATAAGATTTCAGTTTACGCGACCAGCGACGCTTCTGAAAGCCAGATTTCCGGTCAAGCGCGGTGACTTGACGTTCTCCCCGCTACCGATAAAACGCCTCAACCTTGCCCTTCAATTTGATCATCAGCGGCTGGCCTTTGCGGTCGCGCGCTCTGCCTGCTGCGACTTTGATCCAGCCTTCGCTGATGCAGTATTCCTCAACATCCGAGCGTTCCTTGTCGTTCCAGCGAATGCCGATATCGCGCTCAAACACGGCGGCGACGTGATGCGGGCTGCGTGGGTCGATGGCGAGGCGATCGGGTAGCGGCGGCAGGTCAGCGGATGCGGCATTGACGGAGGTTTCGTTCATGGGTGTCTTTATCGATGATTGCGTTTTGGGTTTCGCACGATTTTATGCGGTGGACGACCGGGTGCGGGCTTCGCATGCGGGCTACGGCAGTTTTGCCGAAAGCCTTATTCAATCGGGGGAGGCGGTCACAAATGGGGTAAGTCGATATTTGGCAAATTGTCGGTCGAGCCCCTATGCAATAAGGGTTACATCGAAAAGCTGTAACGCGAGCTATGCCGGATTTGCCAACGCCATCGCTAGCGTTTCCGCAACCCCAGCGTCATCACCGTACCGACGACAATCAACGCGCCGACCACCTGAATCGGCGCGATCGCCTGCCCAAGAATCAGCCACGCGAGCACCAGCGCGAACACGGGCTCTACGTTCATGATGGCCGAATTGCCAACGACGCCGAGCTTTGGCAGCACGGTGAACATGATGGTGAACGCGGTGCCGTAGAGAAACGTCAGTGCACCCAATCCCCACCAACCAGCAGCAGCTTGCGGCAAATGAAATCCGCCCTGCGCCGCGACGCCCACCAGCGCGACCACGCCCGCAACGCTTAACGTCGCGGCGGTGCGCACGCGACCATCGACGTCGGCGGCTTCATGTTGCGTGAGCACCAGCACCATGCCAAACGTGGCGGCGGCAGTGAGCGCGAATGCGACGCCGACACCGATCTGCAACCACTGTCCCGCCGCTCCCAGACCCGACGCCGCGCCGAGCACATCGAGCGCCAGCGCGAGGCCGAACAAAATCAGCGGCATCGCGATCAGCACCGCGCGATCGGGCCGGTGCCCGTAAATCACCCATGCCCACAGGGCCGTCCAGATCGGATACGTGTTGAACGCGAGCAACGCCAGCGCCACCGGCACCCGCGCGACCGCCGAATAAATCGACAGACTTTGCAGCCCGATCAACAACCCGATGCCGGGCAATACCCAGCGTTGGCGCGCGCTGAACTTCGGGCGCACCCCCGCGCTTATGACGATCACGGCGACGACCAGCGCGGTGATCAGGCTGCGCGCTGCAACGGCGGTTGACACATCTACGCCATTGTTGAATGCCAGACGCGCTGCGACGTGATTACCGCCCATCATGAGCGCAATCAACATGAGGGTGGCGAAGGCGGCGGCGGTGAGGGGACGAGAGGCTGGCATGGATTGCTAAAAACGCGTGGCACTCGCTATGCTCTTACAAAACGCTGAAAGCACTTGATGATCATGGCTATTACCGAAATCTCCACCCCGGCCGCATTGCTCGATGTCCCCCGCATGCAGCGCAACATCAACACGATGCAGCAGCGCATGAATTCGCTCGGCGTCAAGCTGCGCCCGCATGTGAAAACCAGCAAGTGCGTGGCGGTGGTGCAGCAACAGATCGCTGCCGGCGCCAGCGGCATCACCGTGTCCACATTGAAAGAAGCGGAGCAGTTTTTCGCCGCAGGAATCACCAACATCCTCTACGCGGTGGGCATGGTTTCGAGCAAACTCGCACAGGCGAAAGCGTTGCGCGACAACGGTTGTGATTTAAAGATCATCGTGGATAGTCTGGATGCGGCAACCGCAGTCGTTGAATTCGGACGAGCGCATGGGTATGTGTTCGAGGTGTGGATGGAAGTCGATACCGATGGGCATCGCGCGGGGCTCAAGCCCGATGGCGATGAATTGCTTGCCGTTGGTCGCGCGCTGCATGAAGGTGGAATGAAGCTCGGTGGCGTAATGACGCATGCGGGCGCGAGCTACGAACTGAATACACCGGAGGCGTTGCAGGCGATGGCGGAGCAGGAGCGATCATTGTGCGTGCAAGCAGCCGAGCGATTGCGTGCGACGGGCTTGCCGTGTCCGAATGTCAGCGTCGGCTCGACGCCTACTGCGCTCGCGGCGCAGCATCTCGAAGGTGTCACCGAAGTTCGCGCTGGCGTCTACGTATTTCACGATCTGGTGATGGTCAATGTGGGGGTGGCCAGCACGGATGATGTTGCCCTGTCTGTGTTGACCACGGTGATCGGGCATCAGAAAGAAAAGGGCTGGGCGCTAGTCGATGCAGGCTGGATGGCGATGAGCCGTGATCGCGGAACGCAACAGCAATCGCACGATTACGGCTACGGTCAAGTGTGTGACGTGGAGGGTCGCGTGATCGATGGTTACACGCTCACCAGCGCCAATCAGGAGCACGGAATATTGTCGCTCGCGGGCGAAGTGGATAGCGATATTGCCAGGCGTTTTCCGGTGGGAACCATGCTGCGCATCTTGCCGAACCATGCCTGCGCCACAGCGGCCCAGTTTCCGGAATATATTGCGGTCGGAGACAGTGGCACGCAGACTTGGGGACGGTTCTATGGGTGGTGATGTCTGTGAATGATTTTGCATATCGCTCTCGGAGCGGCTTGAGCCGCTCCCACAATTACCGTTTGCGGACTGTTCCCGATATGCTGTCGGCATGGATCAACGTTTACGTCCTCAGTCGAGAGCGCCGCGCAGGCTGTTGCGTTCTGTAACGTTCATTGCGTTGAGCATTCTCGCAGCGGCGGCTCACGCTGGTCCGAGCATCGGTGGCTGCCCGATTTTCCCGGCGAACAACATCTGGAACGTGCCGGTCAACACGATGCCTGTGCATGCAAATTCGGCGACATTTGTGGCGACGATTGGTGCGACAGCCCGCACGCACATGGACTTCGGATCGGGGCTTTATCTGGGGCGTCCGATAGGTATTCCTTTCGTCACCGTGAATTCGTCGCAGCCGAAAGTTCCGATTACATTTGCCTACTTTGACGAGAGCGATCCGGGGCCGTATCCGCTACCCCCTGACGTTCCGATTGAGGGCGGCGTGGCGTTCGCCGATGGTGATCGTCATGCACTGGTGCTCGACACCGGCGCGTGCAAACTCTACGAGGTGTATCGGGCATTTCAGGTGTCGCCGAACGTCTGGCAGGGTGACAGCGGTTCGGTGTTTGATCTCAACTCGCATATGTTGCGACCGGAAACATGGACGTCGGCTGATGCCGCAGGTTTGCCGATTTTGCCGGGCTTGCTGCGCTACGACGAAGTGAATTCGGGCGAGATTACGCATGCGCTGCGCTTCACGGTGCCGCAAACGAGAAACACTTACGTCTGGCCTGCACGGCATCAGGCCTCGACTTTGACAGATGCGATTTATCCGCCGATGGGGCAACGCTTTCGGTTGCGCGCGAATTACCCCGAGATGAAAACACCGCCGTTTTCGCCGCACGCACTGACCATCATTCGCGCACTGAAAAAGTATGGAATGATGCTGGCGGACAATGGCAGTCGCTGGTACATCTCAGGCGAGCCTGATGATCGCTGGGACAACGACGTGCTGCATCAGTTAGACATCATCGTCGGTAGTGACTACGAGGCGGTTGACGTGTCGTCGTTGCAAGTGAGCGCGAATTCGGGGCAAGCGGCGGTGGGGCCGTTTTCGGTGTCGGGGACGGTGAATGGGCCTGGTGGTGCGTTGGCGGGTGTGAGCTTCTGTACGGGCATTGGTGTGACCGGCGTGACGTGCGGCAACAGCGATAGCGGCGGGATGTTCAGTTGCTCCGTGCCCTACGGGTTCACGGGGCGCGTTTATCCGCGATTGGCGAATACGATTTTCAGCCCCGCGTTAACGTTGTCTGGGGTCACTGCGAACCTCACGAATCAAACGCTCGTCGGGCGGCAGCCTGCGACGTGTGATCTCGATGCAGACGCAAACTTGAGTGTCAGGGCAATGACCGATGGCATTCTTGCGCTGCGCTGGATGCTCGGCATGACGGGCCCAGCGGCGACGCAGGGCGCCATAGGCGCAGTGCCGGGGCGCACGGAGGCAGCCACCATTGCGACGCATCTCAATCTCCAACGCATGGACATTGACGGTGATTCAAGCGTCGATGCAGCGACTGATGGCGTGTTGTTGTTGCGCGCGCTGTTGGGCTTGAATGGCGCCGCCGTCACAAACGGTGCGCTGTCGCCTTGCGCGACGCGAACGACGTGGACTGATATTCGGGCGCACCTTGTCGGGTGGTGCGGGCTGACGGTTGCGCCGTAATTTTCATTTCATGAAAGGTAGGCCGGCTTTCGTAGCCCTTCCGGGCTACGCGGGCTCGCTGACGTGCGGTGTCGCGCTAGCGAATCACGCGCCCAGCTTCTCCGCATAGGCCGGCCACGCGAACAGACTGGCATGAACTCGCGGCGTGTAGAAACGAAGATCGGTGATTGCGCGCTCGGTTAGTCGTACTGAAATTTGCGCTTCACTCAGTGCACGCGGATCGGTCTGGTTTGATGCGCACGCCATGCCCCATTCAGCGCCGTAAATCGGCATAAAGGCTATGTAGGCTGCGACTTGCGGGAATACGCTGCGCAGATCGGCGAGCGTTTTCGAAAAGCGTTCCGGGTGGTAGAACGGGCTGCCGATATGCGCCGTCATGAGCCCGTCCGGTGATAACCGTGAGCGGATCAACTCGAAGCACGATTTACTGTAGAGCGTGTTGGCGGGACTGTCCACGTCATCGCCCGGATCAGTCAGATCCATCACGATGAGGTCGAACGTTTCTGTTTGATCAGTCAGCGTTTGCATCGCATCGCCGGTGACGATTTTCACCCGTGAATCGTCGAGTGCACCTTGATTGACGATGGCCAAATGTTGGCGGCAACTTGCAATGACGGCAGGGTCAAGCTCCGCAACAACGATGCGTTCGATGCTCGTGTATTTGAGCAGTTCACGCGCCGTACAACCATCGCCGCCGCCCATCACAAAAGCACTGCGCGGAGCTGGGTGCGCAAGCGCAGGCACATGCACCATGCACTCGTGATAGATGAATTCATCGCGCTCGGACAACATGAAGGCACCATCAAGCGACAGCGTGCACCCGAGTGAGCGCGTATCGTGCCATTCAAGTCGCTGAAACTCGCTTTGCGTGTTCTCCGGTGGACGTCGGATCGCGAAGCCGTGCACGATGTCTGGCGTTAACCAATCGAGCGTCAGATGATTGGCATTGGGGGAATCTGGCGAGGTCGGAACGCCACGCTGCAGGCTGTTTCGATTGCTGCGCTCGGGCGCGAACAGTGCGACTAGCGAATCGGTGAGCGCCTGCGCTTTCGTTGTGTTGTCGTCCCGAAAATTGCAAACGTAAACATCCAACGTGACGGCGTTTAACTCCGGCCACGTATGAACTGCCAGATGTGATTCCGCGAGGAGCACGAGACCGGTAACGCCGCTTGCGTCACCTTCAATATCTGGGAACTGGTGAAAGTCGTCACCAACAACGGTCAGCCCCGCAAGCTTTACGAGCCGAATGCAGGTCTCCTGCAGCGCGCCGCGATCCGTCAGCAGTTCAGGCGGGCAGGCGCATTTGAAGAGGTCGGCGGTGAGATGAAGGCCTTGCATGTTTTGCTCCCTCTCCCTTGAGGGGAGAGGGTTGGGGAGAGGGTGATCGCCGCGTGAGATGAGATTGTGGCTACTGCGACCCATGCCCTCACCCTGGCTCTCCCCCGCAACGGGAAAGGGAACACCGGCACGGAGAGGGGGCAGAGCCGCGAGCGGAGCCGCGAACCCTACGGCTTGATATACGCGTAATTCTCGCGCGCCTGCAATTGCGCAATACGAACTACGCCCGATAGCGTGTAATCCGCATCGAGGACGAATTGATCCTTTTTGAGATTGCGATTCTTGAGTGTGATTTCGCAGATCTCGAAGCGCACGCCGCGCGCTTTAAGTGCTGAGACAAGCGGGGCGTATTCGGTTTTGCTCTTTTCCTCTTTCGCGCCTTCCATCAGCATGTCTACGCCCTCGGCATGAGTGACGACGACAATCCTGGTATCGGGCGCGGTGTCCATGTGATTGCGGATATTGCGCAGGCCTTTAAGCCCTTGTGTCGCGGCCTGATCAATGTGATAGACCACCTTGTCCTGCGCGACTGAAACATTGGCAACGCCGACAACGGCTAAAGCAGTGAGAAGTTTTAAGAAGCGATTCATGGAGCGAATGCCTGTTGTGATCGTTGGAAGCCGCAGTTTATCGCTTGCGTCGCCAGAGACGGGCTCCTAGAGCCGCAATATCGAAGGCGCGCCACCGAGCTTCATCGCTGCGAACCAGTTGAACATCGAATCCACGGTCACCGTTTCGATGCGATCTGAAAAGCGTTTGTCGTTGGGGTGATCGTCAAAAGCAATGTTGGCGGCACTCATGCGGCCACCGAGCCGGGTGAGCGGATCAATTTTCAGCGTCGTGGGTTCGTAACCCTTGTATTGCAACCAGGCTTGCGCTTGCTCTCGAGTGCGAATTTCACCTTCCATCGCCAGCGCCAGTGTTTCTAGCGCCCACTGATTGGACTGTTGATACCGCGTCGCCCACACGTAGCTCACAATGCTGTAAGGCTTGGTGTGCATCAGGACAAGACGACGGTCATCTTGCAGCAGGGCGCTCAGCCGTTCCTGGATGTCCGGTGTCGGTACTACCCAGGCGGTTTCAAAGCGATACGGATCATCAAGGAAGAATTCGCCCAATCCCTGCCGATAGATCGAAGCCTCCGATGTGCCGCAGGAGTTCAGTTTATGAATCACCAGCCACTGCCCGCTGCTCGACTTGTAGGCCCAACCGAGGTGCGAATAGTTGAGGCCGTATTTACTCAAATCCTGACCAGCGCGCGCTAGCAGCACGACCTTCGCGCCACTCGCGTTAAGGGCGCTATGGGTGCGCTCCGCGAGCGTCAGGCCCTTGGTGATTCGAGCCGCGTCAGGTGGCTTGCTTTCGCAGGAGCGACCCGCGTGTGCGGGGTGCGTGAGCAGCAGAGCGGCGAGGGCGATCATGACGAACTTCAGAATGCGAGTGATGAGCGGGGTCATGGCTTCGCCTTTCAATTTGCAACGCGTTCATTGCGCAACAGCGCGCGGCCCAGCTCGTTGGGGACGAAGGCCACGACTTCACCGGCTACTGACAGCACGGCACCTGCGGCAATGACGCTGACTGACACGGTCTTGCCCACGCTCAGCGCAGTTTTTTCAACGCCACGAGCCGCAAGCTCAATGCTTGCGCGTGCTCCGTCGGACGCGCGCTCCAACACACACACGGTGCCGCGAGCGCTTACCTCAACTGATTTGACAACCAGCGTGGAGCCTGCGACCGAAAGCGCGACCGGTAGTACCACTGCGGCGCTGCTCGCCTCGCTGACACCCGCACCTGCGGCGACGACTACAGACGCCAGCGGCAGCGCGGAGAGTGCGCTCACAGCGGATGCAGCGTCGGCGTTTGCGGCGTGAGTCGGCGCGATGGATAAGGCAATTGCCATCGCCGAGGCGATCATTACAGCAGAATAAAATTTGGATTGAGGTTTCATTCTTTTCGTGATTTTTTAAAGGATTGGGTTCGACGCGAGGTGACCCGCATGCCGCTCATTGAATGTCGCAACGTTAGTGTGTGCGACCTTACAGTCTTCCTACATCGGGTGATTTTTAGTACGTCACCCGTTCGTTGTGCAGGAGCGCCCGTCCGAGTTCGCTCGGAACAAAGGCAATCGCTGCCCCCGCCACTGACAACACCGCGCCGGCAGCTACGACACTCACCTGCACCGCCTGGCCCGTACGCAGCATCATCCGTTCCGCCATACGACCGGCGATCTCGATCGTGGTCGAAGCACCATCTGAAGCCCGCTCAAGCACACAGATCGTGCCACGGGCGCTGACCTCGACGCTTCTGACCACCAACACCGCCCCGCTAGCTGCGAGTGCGACAGGGAGCGCGATCACCGCCGCGCTGGCACCGACGGCCGATGTGCCCACTGCTGCACCGGTCACCAGCACCGACGCGACCGGCAGCGCCGACAGCGTGCTGATCGCGGAAAGACCGTCGCCGTTGTGGGCGCTGCTTTGCGCGCTGAAGGTAGTGCAGCCGAGGGCCATTGAAATGGCGGTTAGCGTCGCGCAGATTCTGTTGTTGAGCGTATTCATCGTGTTTCCTTAGGGAGTTTTGTGGGGAGGACTAGTGGGAGCCAACCGTCGCGCTCGCTGTGGATGCTGCCGAAGCGCCCGAGCGTGCATTTAGTCGCGCCTCCAGCGTATTGGCGTCATGGGCGTCACGGATGGCCTTGGCCAGAGTGAAGGTCGAGCTGATCAGAAAGAGCCAGCTCACGAACAAGAAAGCCTTGTACGTTTCGTTGATCGCCATGCGCCAGAGCCCCCAGCCGGTAAGCATCATCGCGAAGCCAAACGCGCCGAACACCACCCAGCGCCACATCGGCGTGTCGATCCTCGCGGCCTGGTTGTCGCGTGCAAACTTTGAGAGAACGAACGTGGCGGAGAGGCAGAACAAATAGCCCATCACCATGAACGCGCGGTCAATGTCCTGACCGGGTAAATAGTTGAGTCCAGTCGCGCAGAGAAACACCGCTACAGCGAATGAGGCCCAGACCTGAAAGCGCCATGCGCGGGTATCACGTTGAACGATCATGTGCATTTGAGCTCCTTTGTTGGTTCAGCACCAAAGTGCTGATGGGATGAACTATTTCACCGCTGTGCAGGCAAAGCGATGCCCGCGAGCGGGGTTGCATCAGGGCATTCACTCGGTATCGTATTGCAATACCAGGCCGAGCCCGATCAGCGTCTGCGGGAGCGGCCCTCCGGCTGAGTTCATGAGCGCCGTTAGCCGCGCCTGTTCGACCAGGCACTATGCGCGACTAAAGCCGCTCCCACAAAACCCGAACTCATAGACGTCGTTTCTGAGGCCGGTCGGGTAACGTTGTCAACATGACCTTCCCCGA
>Ga0105044_10008741_pt1 | contig 13890 bp, 17 predicted proteins | sample MAT01_FD_78092 | JGI IMG/M metagenome (GOLD analysis project Ga0105044, IMG submission 78092) | Freshwater microbial communities from Lake Fryxell liftoff mats and glacier meltwater in Antarctica - MAT-01 | ecosystem: Environmental > Aquatic > Freshwater > Ice > Liftoff microbial mat | place...
CAATATCCATTTTGATATTGGACGAATATAGATACCGTATCGGTATTATAAGGTCTTTAGGACTTCTAATTTCAATTATTGAATAACCAAGTCGCATATTTACAGAATTGTAACCTTTTATTCCATCAAAGTTCACGATATGCTTAAGATTCCAACTTGCTAAAACGTCAACTTAGTTTATTGTTGCAAGTGCAATGTGTCGACAGTCCACTAAACTTGTTTTACCAACCACTTTTTTTGTGATATATGAGTCTGCCAACTTTATGGCTTCTTCAGTCAATTCTACCCTTTGAAATTTGTCAGTGTTTAATTTAATTAGAAGCTGTTGAACTTGTTTTGGAGCATTTAATAATTCAAGATCAAGCAAATCTGAAACCACGAAAATTATTTCATTTTTTGTCAAGTCTTTCAAACAATTTAATTGTATCATTTTTAAACTCATCGTCAAAATACCCGCCTACTATTGATGTATCAATATAAATTCTTTGTTTCATTGATTTTTTTGTCAAAACAAAGATAAGGAAAAAAACTAAGCCTCAATTAGTTCAACATCATGCGAGAGTTGTTTGAAGTACGCTAACTTATTCATGATATGCTATCGCTACGGCAAAAAAAAGCCCGTCATCCTGAAATTATTTCAGGAACGACGGGCTTTTTAATTTTTTAATTGTTTTTGATTAATCAGCTACAACTTCAAATTTGAAATTTTGTTTAACATCTTTATGAAGAATCGCGATACCTTCAAAAGTACCAACCTCGCGGATAGGCTCGTTTACAATTTTCAATGATTTTCTTTCAATCTCAATACCTAAAGTTTTCAAAGCATCAGACAACTGAACTGTTGTAACTGAACCGAAAATTTTTCCATTCTCACCTGCTTTTGCAGCAACTTTAATTGCTAGGCCTTCTAATTTTGCAGCAATTGCAACTGCTTCATCTTTAATTTTAGAATCTTTGTGAGCCCTTTGTTTCATTACTTCTGCATGTGCTTTTTTTGCAGAATCTGTAGCCAAAGCAGCATATCCTTGTGGTATTAGGAAGTTTCTTCCATAACCTGGCTTCACATTTACTACTTCGTCTTTGAAGCCTAATTTATCAACGTTTTTCTTTAATATAAGTTCCATATCTCGGGAATTAAAATCATTCTACAATACACCAATGGTGCTCTATTTCATTAAATCGGCAACATAAGGAAGAATCGCCAAGTGTCTTGAACGTTTCACCGCTTTGTTTACTCTTTTTTGAAATTTTTGGGATGTCCCAGTCAATCTTCTTGGAAGAATTTTTCCTTGTTCATTGATGAATTTCAATAAGAAATCCGGGTTTTTATAATCCACATATTTAATACCGCTTTTTTTGAATCGGCAGTATTTTTCCTTTTTAACTTCAATGTTAATCGGGGTTAAGTATCTGATATCTGATTGTTCCATGTCTTAAAAATCTTTAGATGTTTTTAACTAAGCAGTCAGAGCTGCCGCTTTTAGTTTACGTGTTTTTTCTGCGAATGCTTGGTGATCTTTTTCCATTTTCACGGTTAAGAATCGGATGACTCGCTCATCACGTTTAAATTCAACTTCCAATTTTTGGACAAGTTGACCATCATTTTCAAACTCTACCAAAGCGTAGAAGCCAGTCGATTTTTTCTGAATCTGATAAGCCATTTTTTTAAGGCCCCAAAATTCGTGGTGAACAATTTTTCCACCATTTTTAGAAATAAAATCTTCGTAGACTTTTACTGCTTCCTTTGCCTGCTCTTCAGACAAAACGGGAGTTAAAATGAAAACAGTTTCGTACCTATTCATATTTATTTATAATTAAAATTAGGGCGCAAATATACCTATTTAATTGGAAAAACAAAGGGAATCGGGTAAAATGGACGATTTATTTTCCTCTAAAGGTTTGAAATGATTTCCGATTAACGATTTCCGATTAACGATTTTTGATTTATTTTATTGGATTTCAATCGTTTGAATATATTTTTTATTCCATTCGGCGTTGTTGAATGCGGATTGAAATCCTAGGCTCCATTTGGATTTGCCGTTTGTTGATAAATTCCAAACCAACATCCAAGGCCTTTCACCTATATTTGTTCCTCAGAAAAATCTATGAGTAATTTTGTTGTTTCAGCGCGTAAATATCGTCCGCAAACCTTTGAATCGGTTGTTGGGCAAGGGTCAGTTACTGTTACCCTTAAGAATGCAATAAAAAATCATCATCTTGCTCAAGCCTTTTTGTTCTTTGGTTCAAGAGGTGTTGGTAAAACAACTACAGCTCGTATTTTAGCGAAAACCATTAACTGTTTAAATTTAAGTGAAGATACAGAGCCTTGTAATAAGTGTGATTCGTGCGCGGGATTTAATGATGGACATTCTTTTAATATTTTTGAATTAGATGGTGCTTCCAACAACTCGGTAGATGACATTCGAGTTTTAATTGACCAAGTGCGCATCGCACCGCAAATTGGAAAGTACCGCATCTTTATTATTGATGAGGTACACATGTTATCGGCACAAGCTTTTAACGCTTTTCTAAAAACACTTGAGGAACCTCCTGCTCATGCTATTTTTATTTTAGCAACAACAGAGAAACACAAAATTATTCCTACCGTTTTATCACGTTGTCAGATTTTTGATTTTCATCGTATTCAAGTCAATGCAATTGTTAAACATCTGCAAGGAATTGCAAAAAAAGAAAACATCACGGCAGATGAAAAAGCGTTGCATATCATCGCACAAAAAGCTGATGGTTCTTTGCGTGACGCACTTTCAATATTTGATCAAATTGTTTCTTTCTCGTTGAATAATGTGACGTACGAAGCTGTTTTAGAAAACCTGAACGTACTCGATTACGATTACTATTTTAGAGTGACTGATGCAGCAATTGCGGGAGACATACCTCAAAATTTATTAATTTACAATGACATTTTAGAAAAAGGATTTGACGGAAGCCAATTCCTGATTGGTCTTGCAGAACATCTCAGAAATCTTTTGGTATGTAAAGATGATAAAACAGTTGAATTATTAGAAGTTCCTGCGGAAATTAAAGCACGCTATCAACAACAAGCCGTTGCAACAGATTCAGAATTTATTTTAGTAGGTTTAGATTTATTACGCGATGCGGAGATTCAATTTAAGTCAACAAAAAACAAACGATTAATGGTAGAAATTTCGCTCATGAAATTTTCATCTATCCTATCATCACTAAAAAAGCAAACGGTATCTTAAGCTATAAAAGCATACAAATTTTGCCTTTTGAGGGACAGCATTCTAGTAATACAGGTGCAGTCGCAGTAGTAGCGAAAGTTGCTGTAGCATTAGCGGATGCAGTTAGTCCGCAGAATTTAGTACAAGAAAATTCGGCAAAAACAATAGAGCAACAAACAGCACCTATTCATACAGAAGTAAAGGCTTATATAAAACCAGCAGAAGTTGTTGAACGCAAAAAATTTACTGCACCAACCGGAATTCTTACAACATCTAATCTTGGAATTAAATCAATTCTAGATCCACCCAAAAATAAATTGGCTGACAATCAAGATGCGCTTTTACCAGACATTGCAGAAAATTTTAGTCTTGAAAAATTAAAACAAGTTTGGAACGATTATGCTTTGATTGTTCGCTCACAAAAAAAAGATAATCTCTACACAACGTTGACCAACTCAGAGTTGACAATGACACCCGATTATAAAATACAATTAGAAATCAGCAACAGCGCCGCAGTATTTGAATTGGAGCGAGAAAAATCAGGTCTTTTGGGCTATCTTCGAAGTAATTTAAAAAATTATCAACTCACATTTAATCACAAAGTATCTGTCAACGAATCTGCATCACCATTAAACAGTCGCGCCACTTTTGAAAAATTATCGGAAGAAAATCCGGCCCTTTTGAAATTGCAGAAGATGTTTAATTTGGATATTGATTATTAGGGTTGAAGGGTTGAAAGCCCGCCTGGCTGCACCAAGCAGACAGGGTTGAAGGTTTTTTTGTAGCGGAAGGGCTTGCCCAGTCCTTGGTTGAAACGTTCAAAGGTCGGAGTTCAAAGTTGAAACGGCTCCGGTGACTGAGTAGCAATAGCCCTGCCTGCGTGTCGCAGTCTGGCATGGTGTCCCTGCCTGTTTGACAAAATTCAGACAGGGAAGGCAATGGCGAGTTGTGAGAATTGAAAAACGTTAATTTAACCGATTATTCCCTTTTGTATTTTGAATTTTCTTTTTTTTGGAATTTCTTTTTCCTCACCTTTGTATCAAACACAAATTAAAAAATGTCAAAAAATTTTAACCCCAACTCTACCGCTCAAGCTGATGCCGGCATTTTTGGTTTACCATTTACCGCCGAGGAATCTCAAATCATTATTATTCCTGTGCCTTGGGAAGTAACAACAAGTTACGGAGGCGGAACATCATTGGGTCCGGAAGCTGTACTAAACGCATCCATGCAAGTTGATTTGTATCATCATGATTTTCCGGATTTGTGGAAAAAAGGAATTTTTATGGATGAGATTCCTGAAGAACTTTTAGCCCTGAGTGAATCGTTAAAACCAGAAGCAAAAAAAATAATTGAAGCGCTTGAACGAGGCGAAGACCCAACAATAGATTCAGGTTTAAAAATTTCTTACAAAGTCATTAATCAAGGTTGCGATAAAATGATTGCTTGGGTAAAAGAGCGTTCGGCCTTTTGGATAAAACAAGGCAAAACAGTTGGCCTGCTTGGTGGTGACCATAGTACGCCACTTGGTTATTTAAAATATTTGGGAGAGACTTATTCGGAATTTGGTGTTTTAGTTTTAGACGCACATTACGATTTACGAAATGCTTACGAAGGTTTTAAATATTCACACGCATCTATATTTTATAATTCTTTGCAAGAGATTCCTCAAATTATTAAATTGGTTCAAGTTGGAATTCGAGACTATTGTTTAGAAGAAAAAGAATATGCAATTAGTCAAGGCAACAGAGTAAAAACTTATTTTGACAGAGACATTCGAAAAAGTCAATTCACTGGAAAAAACTGGAATGAAATCTGCGAAGAAATTGTGGCACAACTTCCGCAAAAAGTATATGTATCAGTAGATATTGACGGTTTTGATCCTAAGTTATGTCCAAATACAGGAACACCAGTTGCGGGAGGTTTAGAATATGAAGAAGGAATGCATTTATTTAACGTATTAAAAGCAAGCGGAAAAACAATTATTGGATTTGATTTGAATGAAGTTTCTCCTGGAGAAGATGATTGGAATGGAAATGTTGGAGCGCGCGTTCTTTATCATTTGTGCGGTCTGGCGAAGGGGTAGATTGAAATAAAAAACTATTGGTCAAAAAAAAAATATGAAAAATATACAATTAATTCTTCTGCTAAACTTTTTTGGACTCACACTGTTTAGTCAAATTCAAACGATTAACTACGACGACGGCGCAAAATACGTCGGTGAAATGACAGATGGACTTTGTCATGGCAAAGGAAAAATGTATTGGGCCGATGGTTCTACTTACGATGGTGAATGGGAGAATCATACAAAAAGCGGATATGGTATCATGACATGGCTAAACGGCGATGTGTACAGAGGCAATTGGGAAAACGGAAAATATTCTGGTTATGGAAAATTAACATGGGGAATTGGTGACGTTTACGAAGGCAATTGGGCAAACGGAGTGTTTGATGGAAAAGGAAAATATAGTTGGAATTCAGGCGACGTGTATGAAGGATCTTTCAAAAACGACTTAAAACATGGCAAAGGGACCATGCGTTGGGTAAACGGCGATTATTATAAAGGCGAATGGGTTGAAGGATATAGAACCGGTAAAGGATATTTTATTTGGCCGGATGGAGAATCATACAAAGGAGAATTTTTAAATAATCTTTGTCACGGAAAAGGCACTATGTTTTATAAAAACGGCACAAAAACAAAAGGTACTTGGGCAAATAATGAATTTGTGAAATAGAATTTTTCTCGCAAAAAAATTCCCGGCGGTATGCTGAAACGAGTTCAACATGACGCGGGGATTTTTTTATGCTAATTTTTTATTTTTTCTGATTAGCAATTTGATCTTCAGGATTCATAATTATCGAAGCTTTTTCAACGCGCAATTTTGTTCCTTCAGATGATATAAGAACAGTTGTGTCATTTACTTCTAATATTTTTCCATGAATTCCACCAGCAGTAATTATTTTATCACCTTGACCAAGAGCTTCACGAAATTTACGTGTTTCTTTATTTCTTTTCATTTGCGGACGAATCATAAAGAAATAAAATACTACGGCAATTAATCCAAACATGATTAAGGTTTGCATTCCGCCGCCGCCTTGTGCACCAGCCGGCGCTGCGTCTTGTAATAATAGGATGTTGAAGTTCATTTTTTTTTAGTTTATTAGTTGATAGTTTAGTAGTTGATAGTTTTTTAGTTGAGGGTTGAAAGATTTTTTTGTTGAAGGGTTTATTGGTTGGTAGTTTTTGTAGTGGACGGGCTCGCCCCGTCCTTGGTTAATAATTGAAGAGTTTTGAAAGGTTTATTAGTTGATAGTTTATTTGTTGAAAGCCTGCTTGGCTGCACCAAGCAGACAGGGTTTATTTGATTTTTTGTATTTTGTCTTTTTGAATTTTGAATTTACTCCGTTACAACACCCACCAACGTAATCATCGAAGTAGTTGGGTTTGTGTTTGCCTCTACGGTTACATTTTTTCTTACGTTTCCAACTTTACCGCTTGAATCGAATACAACTGTAATCTCTCCAGTTTCACCTGGTGCAATTGGATATTCTGGCCAATCTTGCGGCACTGTGCAACCACATGTTGCTTTTACATCTAACAAAACAAGTTGTGTTTCTCCTGTGTTTTTAAATTTAAAAGTGTGAGTCACTTCTTCACCGTCTTGCACTTTTCCAAAATCAAATTCCATTTCGTCAAAAGAAATTTCTGTTGGATTATCAATGAACTCAGCATATTCCATTTTACGTTCTGCTGCATTTGCATTTTCGCTGGATGTGCAAGCGGTCATTGTAACTGCTATAACACTTATGATAATTATTTTTTTCATTTTCAGAATTAATTTATTAAACCTCTTCCTGTTTTATTTACTTGGCCATCTTTATCTAAAAGTTCAACAGCCTTATCCAAAATTCCGTTTATAAAAACTTGACTTTTTGGTGTGCTGTAAAATTTCGAAATTTCGATGTATTCATTCAAAGTTACTTTTTTTGGAATAGATGACATCGCAGTAAATTCTGTTAATGCCATTTTTAACAATATAACATCCATTTTTGCAATTCGGTCAAGTTCCCAATTTTGTGTTAACTCTTCAATTAGTTTGTCGTTTTTTTCGTTATCTTTTATTGTTTGACGAAACAAAATCTCGGTAAAAACCCGTTCATCTTCTTCGTCTTTATAAAGCGTCAGAATTGGTATGTTGATATCTCCATTTTCTGGAATCAATTTAATTGTTTTTAATACCATCGAACAAATCAAATCAATGTCATCTAACCAATAAATACTTTGGTTCTCAAAATAATCGTGCAACAATTCGTAGTTTGCAATTTCTGTTTTAAACAAATTCAAAACAAATTGTTTGTCATCATCAAAACTATTTTCTCCATTATTTAAGTAATCCGTATAAATTTCAGATTCAACTAAATGAAGAAACAATTTTTTCATTAAATCATTTTCTACTGCACCCGTCCAATTAATCTTATGTAATTCTGATTGACGTTTGAGATCGACATTTAATTTAAGATGTTGAAAAATTTTATTGTCAACAAATTTGCGATTAGGAGTCAAGTCGTCATTTGTTGGACGAACTTTTTGTTGACGTTCATCAATTCTTTTCTCTGCAAAGGTTTGCAGTTCCTCAAACACCAACATAAAATAAAGATACAAATCAAACATTTTATTAATGGAACGCATCAATTCCTTTTCAGCGCTAACGACTTCTTTATCGTCAGTTTGAAAATAGGCGTACAAGATTTGAAGAACTTTTATTCTAAGGTGACGTCTGTTTAACATTCTATTACATTGGCAATTTTATCAATCCGATTGAGTCTATTCGCTCTTCGGCCATTGTGTTTGCAATTTTATAAGTAGGTACTTTACTTTCTTTTGAACGGTTAACAATGCTGATTGTTCGGTTGTAAATTTCTTCTGCCTTAGTCATTGCCCAAGCAGCTGTAAACCCTTTCACCTCAGCATAACAATTTATAACACCACCAGCATTAATCATAAAGTCAGGTATGTACATGATTCCTTTGTCACGTACAATTTCACCATGAATTTGCTCATCCTTTAATTGATTGTTAGCTGCACCTGCAATGATTGAACATTTTAATTGTGCAAGCGTTTCATCATTCACCGATGCACCTAAAGCACAAGGAGCGTATATATCGATGTCGATTGAATAAATATCATTTAATCCAACAACTTTTGCTTTATACTTTGCTGCTACTTTGTTCAATGTATCTTCATGAATGTCAGAAATAAAAACTTGCGCACCCTCTTTTGATAAATGCTCAACCAAATATTCGCCAACATGACCAACACCTTGAACTGCAATCTTTTTTCCGTTTAAAGAATCAGAACCAAATTGTAATTTTGCAGCAGCTTTCATTCCCATGTAAACACCATAAGCCGTTACGGGAGATGGGTCACCGCTTTTTCCTGGCAAACCAACAACGTGATTTGTTTCCATATTAACCCAAGACATATCGGAAGTAGAAATACCAACATCCTCAGCAGTAATGTATTTACCAGCAAGACTATTGACAAACTTTCCAAATCTTCGCATCAAGGCTTCACTTTTATCTTTGCGGGCATCACCAATTATTACGGCCTTTCCACCACCCAGATTTAAACCTGAAATAGAATTTTTATACGTCATACCACGAGAAAGTCGAAGTACATCATTCAATGCTTCTAACTCATTTTTATAAGCCCACATTCTGGTGCCACCAAGTGCAGGGCCAAGCGTAGTGTTATGCACAGCAATAATGGCTTTTAAACCAGTTGCATTATCATTACAAAACAACAATTGCTCGTGATTGTATTTTGACATGCGCTCAATAATTGGATTTTCTCCAAGAGCTGTTTCTTTGATATCTTTTACTTCAAACATAGTTAAGAAGTTTTTTATTCGATTATTTATCAATCTTAATACTAACTTTGCCACGATTTCGGCGGTACAAAAGTACTAAATTTTGAATGTCTTCTTTATTCTATTTAAATAAATATTTAGTCAAATACAAATGGCATTTATTGCTAGGGTCATTGTTTTTGCTATTAAAGAACATTTTCCAAATAGAAATGCCAATTGTTGTAAGAGACACTATCAACGAAATAGCAGCTCTTTCTGAAAGTGGATTTGAACAAAATCGAGAATTAATTATAGAAAAGGGCTTATTGGCAGCTGGCAAATTTATTTTGTTCGCATTAATATCTGGCTTTTTTCTTTTTCTAACTAGACAGACAATTATAATCATGTCTCGCTTAATTGAATTTGATTTAAAAAATGAAATTTATGTTCAGTATCAAAAACTGAGTTTTAGTTTTTATAAAAAAAATTCTACCGGTGATTTGATGAACAGAATCAGCGAAGATGTTTCGCAAGTTCGCATGTATTTAGGCCCTGGTATTATGTACACGGTTGACTTATTTTTTCTGTTTGGGTTGCTATTATATCGAATGCTAAGCACTAACCCTGAACTTACCATGTACGTATTGATGCCATTGCCTTTAATGTCACTGTTAATCTATTTTGTAAGTAGTGTTTTAAATAAAAAAAGCGCAAAAGTTCAAACACAACAATCAAAACTTTCAACCATTGTACAAGAATCTTTTTCTGGCATTAGAATCATAAAATCTTATGCAAAAGAAAAAGAAGCCGAAAATCGATTTAATAAAGAAGCAGATGAATACAAAAAAGAATCAATGAGTTTGGCTTTAACGAATGCTTTTTTTATGCCAACTATTATTTTGTTAATTGGTATTAGCACAACGCTAACTATTTATATTGGAGGTATTCAGGTTCAACAAGGATTAATAAAACCAGGCGAAATTGCGGAATTTGTTATTTATGTAAATATGTTGACTTGGCCTTTCGCATCTGTTGGTTGGGTGACTTCCATCATACAGCGCGCAGCGGCATCGCAAACACGTATTAATGAATTTTTAAAATTGAAACCAGAAATAATTTCGATAACTAAATCAAGTCTTCCATTTAATAATAATTTAAAATTTGAAAATGTTTCCTTGACTTATGAAAACACGGGAATTACAGCGCTCAAGAATATTTCATTCACCGTTCAAAAAGGAAAAACAATTGGCATAATTGGTCGTACAGGCTCTGGAAAATCTTCTTTAGCATATTTAGTTATGCGACTAATGGATCCAACAAAAGGCGAATTAAAAATAGATTCAGAAAATCTTAAAACACAAAATTTGGATGCTTGGCGCGAAAAAATTGGATACGTTCCACAAGAACATTTTTTATTTTCAGACAGCATTAAAAACAATATTTTATTTGGATTAAACACCGAACATACTTCAGAAAATTTAACGCTAGAAGAAGAAGAAAAACTTTATAAAGCAGCCAAAGATGCTGGAATTCACGAAACGATTTTAACTTTTCCTAATGGTTATGACACATTGTTAGGTGAACGAGGAATCAACCTTTCCGGTGGACAAAAACAACGAATTTCAATAGCGCGAGCATTAATAAAACAACCCGAACTTTTAGTTTTAGATGATTGCTTATCTGCCGTTGACAATGAAACCGAAGAACAAATTTTGCGTGCATTGAAAGCAGATTTAGTTGGCAAAACTGCTTTGATTATTAGTCATCGCATTTCAAGTATTAAATATGCCGATTCTATTTTAGTGATGGATGATGGCGTAATTGCTGAAGAAGGATCACATGCCGAACTCATTCAAAAAAACGGAATTTATGCAGACATCTTTCAAAAACAACAGTTACAAGCTCAAATAAAACCTAACACCGACAACACAAACGAATGAAAGTGAATTGGGACAGAAACGACGAGCAGTTTTTTGGAATAGGAATTTACCAACCAAAAACAGAACATAATATTGGAACTTTGTGGCGTTCGGCCTTTATTTTAGGTGCTCATTTTATTTTTATTGTTGACGGAAAATATACACCACAAACATCAGACACATCAAAAGCTTGGGCAAAAATTCCATTTTACAAATACGATAGTTTTGATCATTTTTATGATTCATTGCCCTACTCTACGCAATTGGTTGGAGTAGAAATGAGTGAAAACTCAACTGCAATTACTACCTTTGTTCATCCTCCAAGGGCAGCTTATTTATTAGGAGCAGAAAATAACGGAATGCCTGAAAAGGTTTTAAGTCGTTGTCATCATCTCATTCAATTGCCTGGAGATAGTTCGTTAAATGTTGGTGTTTGTGGTAGTATCGTGATTTACGATCGCCTGTTAAAAAAAGAAATGAAGTGAGCGCGAGTGAAACAAAAATAATTGAAGCCCAAATTGACCTTGCTGATGCAGAGGAAAAATTAAACCGTAAAATAAAAAAAACGGTGTGGAATGCTATCAACGATTATAACATGATCGAGGATGGAGATAAAATTATGGTCTGTGTTTCAGGCGGAAAAGACAGTTACACCATGCTCGATATTTTGATGCAAATTCAAAAAGCATCTGTTTTTAATTTTGAATTAATTGCAGTTAATCTTGATCAAAAACAACCTGGTTTTCCGGAAGAAACTTTACCAAATTATTTAAAAAGTGTTGGTGCACCATTCGAAATTGTTGAGCGCGACACGTACAGCATTGTAAAAGAAAAAACGCCAGAAGGAAAAAGTACGTGCAGCCTTTGTTCGCGCTTAAGACGAGGAACTTTATACGAGGCAGCCGAACGTTTAGGATGTAATAAATTAGCACTTGGTCATCATCGTGAAGATATTTTAGAAACTTTTTTTCTGAACATATTTTTTGCCGGTAAAATTGAAACAATGCCCGCAAAATATATAACCAATGATGGACGTTTTGTAATTCTGCGACCACTTGCTTTGGTAAAAGAGGCTGATATTGTTGAGCTTGCATCTTACCGAAACTATCCAATCATTCCGTGTAATTTATGCGGTGCGCAACCAAATCTTCAACGTGTGGTTGTCAAAAAAATGATTAAAACTTGGAATGAAGCATACCCCGGACGTTCTGAAATTATGTTCACGGCATTAAAGAACATTTCACCAACGCATATGTTGGATGAAGATTTATATGATTTCAAAAATCTTAAATCTAAACTTACAGGTGAATTAAAAGCCGGCCAAGAATTTGAAATGCTTTAAGCAACTCGCTATTTTTCTTTAAACGATTTTAGCCAAACAATTGCCTCTTCTTTATCTGCAAAAACTTTTGTTGGTATTGATGGTTTATTGTATTTAAGATAGAATTGTGCCATAAGTTGTTGTGCCAAATTGCAGTAAGCAATTGCATCAGCAAGGGTATAAATATTGCTCTCAATCGACGCTGAAAAAATCCGTACCTCTTTGTCAACCGAACTAAATTCACCCGCGTCAATTAAAACAGGATATTTTTTTTGTTCGCCTAATTTACCCATTGCGTCAACAATCAAAACGGCATCATTTAATTCTATATCTTGATCTTCTTTGATATGAATGTTCATAATACCATCGTCTGTTAATTCCACAACAGATTTTTCCAAGTTTATTTTTTTCATATTTCGTTATTTTACTTTTTAATTCTGCCAACCATGCAACTGGCATAGCTTTTCAATTTGAGTAAAAGTCCGTTCTCTTCTGTCGCTTTTGGATAACCGAGTGCATGAAATTTTTTTAGTAAAATCCTCTCTAGTTGATTTGCCGGAGTGTTTAATTGTTCAGTATCTTCTTCATGATTTACGGCAATACTTTCCACTCCTTCAAGTTCGGCTAACTTACTTTTTATCCTCTTCTCGCAATCTTCGATTTTTAAGTTCGCAATAAAGCTTTTTTCTATTTTCTTATTAAATAATTTTGTGCGACTTTGTTGTTTCGTTATTAATCTACTTTACAAAAGCAGCTTTTAAATGTTTATACGCCTCGCCCATTTCACTTTCAAAATTTTCCCATTTGGTTTTTTCAACGGGCTTTTTGTGTTTTTTGAGTGAATCCTGAAGGCCTTTAATAATAACATCCATCTCTTTTCTGCGTTGCTCAATTGAATCGTTTGTTGTCAAATTTGAAATTCTATAATTCACGGCCAATATTTCTAACTGAATTTTTAATTTCTCAAATTCTTCTAACAACTTGTCATAAATCTTCATCAAATTAGGATGCGATTTTATATACAACTCGATGCTGTGAATTTTAGTATTTATTTTTTTTTGTTGTTTGATGAATGCATCCTTTGTTTCTGCCTTACCTAAAGCAAGCTGAATCATCAACTCGTCAAATAATCCATGAAGATCGTCAGCCTTTTCCTTTGCTTTGATTGCTTTTAGTTTTGCGCTGTGGACTGTTTGGTTGAATTGTTTTTTAACTTCTTCATATTTGTCTTTGGCTTCTGCCTTACCCAAAGCAAACTGAAGTTGAAATTTTTCTAATTCGATTGCTGCTTTTTTAAATCCTGTAACAACCTTTTCTGTACTGTTTTTTGTTTCCATAATTCTAAATTATTTACTTTTCAAAGGTGATTATTTATAGTTGCAAATCACATGACCTTTATCAGGTTATCACATGACTGTCAAATCAAAGAATTCAACAAGTGTAATTTTTTCTAACCTTTGAATTATGAAGATATACTTAAAACTTAGCATAGAAACTGTAATCTGTGATATGTGTACATTTCATTTTTTTTAATGCACTCGTCAAGTCTAATTTAAAAATGCATTTTGTTAAATAATTTAGTCACTAAAAACAACAAC